>Ga0160430_100103_pt1 | contig 73172 bp, 57 predicted proteins | sample HID1971I_E0MG_FD_108274 | JGI IMG/M metagenome (GOLD analysis project Ga0160430, IMG submission 108274) | Enriched millipede-associated microbial communities from UW Madison campus, WI, USA - HID1971I_E0 MG | ecosystem: Host-associated > Arthropoda: Insects > Digestive system > Unclassified ...
AACCGGCTTCTCAACTCTGCGTACTGCTCTGTCATTTCTACATGTCCATGTTGCTCTACATGGACACGTAGCCTCACAGCTCATCGCTCCCTGAACAAGGGCGTGGTTAATTGACGGCTTACGATATCCGTGCTGACGAATCAACTGACAGACGTTCTCTGCGCTCGGTTGCGGGCATTTCATGTCACTGGGGGTCTGGTATGCAGCGGTTGCTGTCAGCGACCCCTGCTACGCGGATTCACGCTATTAGGCCCTAAGGAGCCGTTGGGCTGACTGACAGTCGCAGACCCGAAAGTCGGCTCTGCAAGGCACTGCAGTCGCAGAAATCTAACATTGTGGACATGTTCCGTAGCAGTGGCTGCTTCTCCGCCACTTGAACTCAGAGCTCCCCACTTGTAATACCCGCACAATAGAACGTAAAAGAATTTTTAACGATTACTATGACGATGGCACTCAGCGAAACGTCTGTCAGCGGCGCTCTTGAAAAACTGTCTTGGCGGGCCCTGGAAGATCACTTGGAAAGCTTCATTTTGGCTCCGCAGGACGTCGACAAACTGGTCGGCCTGGTGCGGCGCAGTGAGGCACTCGTATTGAAGCGGATCGATCAGAAGAAGCAGAAGAACCGCGATAAGTTCCTCGATAAGCTCGCAGGTTATCTCGATGGCAAGGGCTATCCGAGTCAAACCGAGCTGGTGCTATCGCACGCAGTCCGTTTGAACGAGATCGACGGCATCTATTGTTCGATCATCGAACTACTCTCTAAGAGCGTTGCAGCTAATCTCTCCCCAGAACTCCGCGTCTCCGCATTGCTCGCGCGCTCCAATCTCGAGTACAACCAGATGATTCAGCAGATGAAAAAGAACATCGAGGATCAGGGGAAACTAGACCTTGGGAAAGTCACCATGCAAGGGGCTGATGGAAACGAGTTCAATCCTGGAGGTGTTCATGAAGCCCTTCTTACAACTCTAGCCAGCACCTTTGGCATGGAGGCACACATCAATCGGTGGTATGACGAACAGGGATTTCTGGTTTTGCCCGCGCTTCCTGTGCCGAGCGATCAGGACAAGATCACAGTGGGGTCCGTGCAGATGCTTGCAGTAGCCTGGGGGCACTGGCAGTTTTCAGAACGGCGACATCGTTATTTGGACGCTCCTTTGGAGCGTATTGCGGATATTGATCCTGCCTGGGCTACGGTCGGAATCAAGGGGCTGTGGAATTCTCGCCCGGCAGATGACAATGTAGAGTTTTACTGTCAAGCTGCCAACGTGCGGTTGATGGAACGCTTCAACCAAGCTTTAACGCCAATTCTCGCTCAGCCCCTCTATAAGAAATTGGTCTACGGCACAGAGGGGCAGGTTGCGCTTTTCCCAAAAAAGGCAGTTTCACTGCTTGAGATTCACGCCCAGGCATGCCTAAGCCAACTGCTATCAACTGATCTCACTAACGATCAGTCGGAATATGCGGGGCTGACTTTCGCCGAGTGGATACGGGGCTACTCCGTACTCCAAAGTATCTCTAGTGACGTCCTGGAGACTGGCGACGCAGATCGTCTGACTGTGCGATTTGGCGACACTGAGCTTGTGGAGATGTTGCAACGCCTAGGCATCCAAGGAGACAAAGCCCAGAGCTTTATTAAACATGCAACTTACCGTAAGGCCAGCCGCGATCTGTTTGACCAGCCGCTGATCAAGCTGCAGGATGGAGGCTATCTGCTGCTTGCAATCGCTGCTGCAACTTCTTCGATCCCCAAAGTGATTCTGTCAACGCTTGGGATGCTGGAAGTCAACCTTGACGGGCGGGGCAAGCGCTTCGAGGCGAGCATGATTGATCTCTTGGAACGACATGGCATCAAGGCCAAGACGATCACCTGTAAACGCGATAGCGAGGAGTACGACTACGACGTCGCGTTCGTCTGGGGTGACTACCTATTTCTGTTCGAGTGCAAGAGTCGCAATCTTCCCACCGGCGATCCTGCCCGGACCTATTTCTTCGCTCTTGGCATTCGCAGCGTTGAAAAGCAGGTCAAACGGTTGGCAGAAGGACTCAAGCGACATCCCGACATCCTAAGTGTCAATATGCCAGAGGCCGTGGGCAAGCGAGTCGTGCATTGTGTGATCAATTCGCTGCCGTTTGCGAAGTTCACTGAGGAGAACGATCTGCATTTCGCGGACGAAGGTGGCATTGCGAGATTCTTCAAACAGTCGGAGATCGGCCCACGCAAGTTCACTCAGACAGGGGTGAGTGACATAGACCCAGAATCTGTGATCGCACATCTTTGGGACGGTCCCAAGCCAACGCCGGAAGACTTCCTGCGACACCTTAGATCCCCTATCCAACTGGCTCACGTCGCTTATCACCTGCGCGCCAAAATAATCCAAATACCTGTGGGAATGGAGGAGGCTCTGCAGTTGATAGAGTTCGAGCAGATCGACAAGACCCACGACAGTCTTCGAGAAGCTTCTCAAAAGGCCGGCTATCGACCTGGTGGTGATCTTGTGCCTGAAACGCAATCCGCGTGAACGACTCTCAGGGGCTACGATCTCAGGCAACGCCATTGGAGGTGCCCCCCGGGCTCCGCATCGGAGCCAGTTCGGGCCAAGCGTCCCGAATCCCCATAGGCCCCTAGCCTTCCCAGTCCGCAGCAGAGCATTCCGCGGTTTCCTCCTTAGAGGCTTGTCCAACACCTGCCCTCAGGCCGTTGTCGTGCGCGGGCTCGTGGTGTTGCACGGGCAGGTATCGGACAACCCTTAACCGAAGCCGCCGCCCAGCACGCGCGACATTCCGTATGTCGACTTCTGGCACCACACCCTGCCCTGCCGAAGCGCCTCCGATACAAACCACTTTCGAGCAGCGACGACCATACCTTGATAATCTGCAGGCCCAAGAAGTAGACAATCCAGCACATCCACCACCCGCGCTACTCACTTGAGCTTCAGGTGATGCTCTCAACACAATCGTGAATTCTTCAGTAGCCTCTATTGGCACCCGGCAGCCCTTTGAAGTCGCCGAAGCAGTCCTCGAAGCTTGTGAGCTTGCCATTGCTCGAGGTCGCCCCACACCTCTGTCAAGCAAGCCGTCAATCACTAGACGGATACTCAATCATTCGCTTTCAATCGAACTTGCAATGAGTTCGGCTCGAGCGCCGCTGCGCGCGTTCGGTACATGGCTCTTGCTTCTGGCCGCCGGAGGCGCCCTCATGCTGGCGCTCAAACCTACCGGATTTATCCAAGCCAAAGACCTAGGTTCGTACTTCGCCGCTGCATCGCTGCTTCTAACACTGTGTTTTGTCCTGGCGCGACCGAGTGTGCTGGGATTCTCCGGCTGGAGCCCATTGGACCTCGCATCAGCCAAGGAACGTTGCCCTGTGCTGATGGATCTGAGTGAAGCCGAGATTCCTGCTGTTCAGTTTTTTGTTGGACACGCCGCGTCGAGTATCCAACGCCGAGTCGTCACACTTTGGTGGATCGCAGGCTCTATCTGGGCGGCAACGGCGTTTCTCGTCCAAAAAGGAATTGAAGCGAGCGATGGGAATATGGTAGGGGCAGCGGTACTCTTGCTGCTCGCTGCGCTGACGTCTGCCGGTCTAATTGCGTTGTACACGCGATCGACCAACCAAGTCCACGGGCTTGCATACGCGCTTCTACTCGATCGGCAAGCGGACTTGCGCCGAATTCAAGCGCAAGGCGCCTCAAGAAAGCAACGCGTCAAACGCGGGCTTGGTCGGAGAAAATCGTATCAACTAGCGCCTTGATTCTCGGCGGTCACTACGGCCTCACATACTCAGTTGATGACGAACACGACTCCGGCTATTCCCGCAGATCTCAGTTAGCTCACGCTCGCTCACCCTTAAAAAGCGATCAGTTATCACTAGCTGAAAGCACACCCAAACGCTAGGAACGTGCTGCGCCCAAGTCTGCACCTCGTCTCTGCAAACGGCGGGTATGGGATTGCTGTCCTTCGACCGCTAGATCCGCACTCCCGCTAGCCGACCCAGAGCTGCCGTTCGCATCAGCGAACGTTTCCATCGTCAATTGCGACTGTTTAAGGTGGTGCAGCCGTTGTTGTAGCTCCGTGCCGTTGCGCTTGTCCTCTGGCGAGGACGCCCCCCCGGGAAGCTACCTTCCGTACTCTGACGCACAGGCGCTTTCTCCCCAAAACTGGGGATGCGGCTGTCAAGCCCTCTCGCTAGCATGTCGCGCGACACGACCGCAGGGGAAACGCTTTGACAACGAATGGTGCACGCATGGCGCGCAAGAAGGCGGCATCGGCTAAGGCCAGCGCTGCCAAGACCACGAGCGCGAAGGCAAAGCGCCCGCTCACCGGTGCTGCCGCACCGGCAGTAGGCACAGCCGGCGCAGGGCCTGTGGCCGCTGCTGCGGGGGCCTCGGTTGTCTCGCCGGCGGACTTGGTCCCTGACCACCTGCGCCCCTACCTGGCCGCCGTGTTCCTCGAAGCATCCGGCAAGCTCAAGGATCAAGCTTTGGCCCAGGCTGTCCTTCAGGACATGAAATTGGCCCTGTCCGACACGCGCACCGAGGTGCACACGAACCCGCCTGCAAAGTTCAACGGCCTGACCTTCGCCTCGCTGGTCGTTCGCGAGACCCGCGCGCCTGCCTGGTTGGCTGGCAATGCGCTAGCGGACATCACGCATCACCTAGCCATCGTCGCCGTGCAGGCTGACAAGGTGGCGCTGGTTGTCTCCGACAGCGCGCTGCGTCGCACGATGGAAATGTCGATCACGCATGCCCGGGTGGTCAGTCGCGACCTCATGGCCCGCGCCTTCATCGGTGACCAAGCCAGCGTCGTCTGGCTGAACGGCGTACATGCCCAGGTCAGCGTCAAACCCGACAGCAAGACCTTGACCGGCTCAGCGCTGGAGGATGCGCTGGACCCGCTGGGGGACCAGACTTACACACTGTCCGCTTTGCGCAGCCGTCCAGAGATTGGCGGCCTGGCCAATGCGATCACCAAGGAGGCCAAGACCATAGGTGTCGCCCCCGGTGTCGGGCGCATCTGGCTAGGACGACCCGCTTCCTGGAACGATTTCACCGAGCAGATCGGGCATTTGCTGGCGCACCTGTCGAGCCCACCCGCGGTCTCCGACCGCTTCTCCTACCTCGCGCAACCTGTCACTTCCCTGGGCGGCGTGCGCGATGCATATGCCGTTGCCGTACGTCCCAGTGTACTTCTGGACCACGATGCGCCGCAGGCGGAGCTCGACAAAGCCGAGCGGTGGGCTCGACAGGCCCGGTATGCCGTCACAGCCATTCCCAAGTCCCCGAACTTGTTGGTCGAGGTGAGCCTTGATGGCCATGTGGTGGGAAAGCTGGGCATAACTGTCTCATCGGCCCCTACCAAGAGCGATCCGGAGAAGATGGAGGTGGTGTTGGCTTGGCGCAAACGCGGCGCCGATAAGAAACTGGCGGACGAGTGCAGGGAGTTCCTTGACCATCCCCACACGCTAGTTCTGTCCTACGACAGCGGGCACGCTGTTGCTGATGGCCGCTGCTTCCTTCGAGGCCACACCGATCAGGTACTGCCCTGGAAGTTTGTTGATTTCACCGGGTACGACCTGCACAACGAAAAACCCCCAGTGCCGGCGGGCTCGACGCTGGTCGACTGCATCCTGGATCCCGTCGATACGTCCTTGTTCGGATACATCAAGAAGTCCTACACAACGGGCTGGCTGGCTTGTGACGACGGTTCGATGGAGGCGGCCGACTTCATCCATTTCGACGAAAAGACGCAACAGCTCACGTTGATTCATGCCAAGGCCACCGCTGCGGATGAGACTACCGGCATGGTCGACCCCAACCGCCGCGTCTCTGTATCCGATTACGAGGTGGTGGTGGCACAGGGCATCAAGAACATCCGCCACCTCAATAAGGACAAGCTGGCGCAGCGACTAGAAGAGGGCAAAGGCAAAGCCATGGCCCGCGCGATCTGGCGGGACGGGGTCCTTCAGCCTAATCGCAAAGGGTTGGTCGCCGCATTGCGCGCGGCAACACGCGTGGCGCCTGTCTTGGCAATCTTACAGCCCCGTCTGACCAAGGCCCGCCATGACGACTGCTTGGTCCTCACGCCCAAGCCCAAGGTCAGCGAGGGCGAACGGCTTCGCTTCAAGCAGTTAAACGCCTTGATGCTCACGGCGCGCAGTTCCGCGATGGCGGCTGGGGCTGAGTTCGTGGCTTACGGCGCCAAGTAGTTTGCGTTTCGTCGATGCACTGTCTTCGCCTTTTTTGCGCACCGTGGTTGCTCCGTCGCCGCCTGCGCTCGGTGGACGCGCCTAGCCTCATCACCAATCTGTGTGATGCGCGAGGCCGCTTAATCGGACTTTTTGGTGTACCGGACTGCAACACGGTGGACTGCCTCCATACTGATCGGCATCAGATGACAAGCGCGACACTACTGGTGACGAATTCCGGGCAACAATCGGTGCTCAACAAAAGACCGTCGCCACAGGGGGAGGAATCGCGAGATGGGAGAGTCCAACGAAGGGCTGGAAAAGCTCGAAGCAGACTTGGTCGCGCTCAAAGACTACGTCCAGCTTTCTAAGTACGTCGCACTAGCGGCCGCTTCTGTAGATCCGTCGCAGCCACCGACCAGCCTCATGCACGTGCGACTCCAAGAGAACCTGGCGAACGTGCAAAGCCTCGCTCGATACCTCTGGAGCTGCACGGCAAACTACGCCCTATCTCGCAAGCGGAGGCTCGAGTTCGATGCCGAGCAGGCCGCCCTCCCACCTGGTGACATGAGCGTTGCCCTCTCAATTGCAGGCGCGACGCGCGATGCTTTCCTTGAATTCAACGAGAAGTACCCCCACCGCTCGAGCGAGGTGGGCGAGGTGCTTGCCTACTGCGTGGCCATCGAGCACCTTGGCGCAGCGCAACTGGCCGCCAAGATGTCCTTGAAGACCAATAACAACATGCCTGTGCATGGCCTCGACGGTATTCATGCCACCGTCGAGGGCGGCTGGCTGGTGATCTATTTCTTGGAGTCGAAGCTAAGCAAAACCGCCAACGCCGGCGCCGCTGACTTCGCGGAGTCGGTTGCGGACTTCACTTCCAACAAGAAGCAATATCGACGCGAGTACTCCATCGTCAGAGACTTGGGCAACCTTGACACGCTGGAAGAGAAGAGCCGCAAGGTTGCCTTGCGTTACTTCGACATCATGGCGTCGCCCGACGATGTTCCCAAACGCGAGCGCTACGTGGGCGTGGTGCTGTACTCGGACGACAAGCTGTTCAAGGGTCTCCCCCCAGTGAACAACCAGCAACAACCTGGTTTTCATGAGAAGGCGCTTGCCGCCGCCTATGCACAGGAACTTGAACATCACCAGAAGGCTGCCATGAAGCACCTCACCGACCACGGTGCAGACCCCAATAAATGCCTCGTCTACTTCGTCGTCGTCCCTGATGCGGATGAGGTGCGCGAGCTTTTCTACGGCGCCATGGGATATATGCCCAAGAAGGTTCAGCCATGAGCTCGTTTGCCCTTGAGCTGTCACAGCGCTTCACAAGCAATGACAAGTACTGGACGCTGCTGGCCGGCCTGCAGTCGGCAGGCGTCGCCAAGACGCTAGCGAAAGCCCCTGAGACCGAGGATGTCAGCGCTGACGACCTTGCCAAGCTTTTGTATTGTGCCGAGGTCTTCGTCCAAACCGAAGACGAAACGCTGCACCGTCAAGCTCAAGAGATTGCCATCCAGTCGCTGCTGGTCACCGAGGATGGAGGTGCCCGTGAGCGCGCGCTTCGCCTTCTGGGTGAGCTGGGAAATTTCCCTAGCCTGAAGTTCGCTGAGCAGAATATCGGCAAAGGCGATGACACCCTGCTTGGGCTTGTCAATCGCCGGATATCCGAGCGGGCCAGCAGTGTCCAAATTGGAAACGAGACTCGCGCGCTCACTGCGTATCAGCGCAAGGTCTGGAACAACCTGCCAGCAAAGGCTGCACAAGTCATCACCGCGCCAACGTCGGCTGGCAAGTCCTTCCTGGTGCTTGAACACATTTGCCGACAGGCCGAGAGCAGCGAGCACTTCACAGCGGTGTACCTGACGCCGACGCGCGCCTTGCTGTCAGAAGTTCAGAGCAAGCTGCACGCCCGATTCGGCGGTCATTCTGACACCAGAATCTCGGCGGTTCCATCTCTTGACCAGCTTCAGAGGCCGAAGCAGATCTTCGTGCTCACCCAGGAACGGCTCAGCAGCCTTCTCTCACTGGCGCAAGACGACCTGTCTTTCGACATCGTAGTTGTCGACGAGGCCCAGAACATCGCTGACGACGCGCGAGGCATGATTCTTCAGGACTGCCTGGAAAGGATCGCGCAACGGTCCTCGACAACCAAGGTCATCTTGCTAGCACCTGGCGCTGAGGGGATGCCGGCCGTGGCCAGGTCTTTTGGCGTCGCAGACCTGGTGTCCCTCTCAACCAGGCTGTCGCCGGTCCAGCAGAACCGCATTGTTCTCAGCAAGGTCAAAGGCAAGCACTTCCAGCTAAACATTGCCCTCATGGGGCGCGACGGCGTTCGGATGCCGATGGGCAACGTACGGGTTGAACGTTCGCTTCAAAACAAGGCCAGCCGCCTTGCCAACGTGGCTGTTGAACTGGGCGGCAACGACGGGTCACTCCTTTACGAGACAGGAGCACGGGAAGCCGAGAAGACTGCTGTGTTGCTCACCACCCTCCTGAAATCAAAGGACGGGGAGCTCAGAGATGGGTCGCTGGAGGATCTGTCAACGTTCATTCAAGAGCACGTCCACCCTGAGTACCAGTTGGCGTCCATGGTGCGGCAAGGCGTCGCCTATCACTACGGTCGAATGCCGAGCTTGCTTCGCGAAGCGATAGAAACCTCGTTCAAGCAAGACGAGGGAGGCCTCAAGTATCTAGTCTGCACCACGACTCTTGCCCAGGGGGTCAACCTCCCGGCTCGCAACGTGTTCATCGACACTCCGACTCGGGGGGCAGGCAAGCCACTAGACCCAGCCGTGCTCTGGAACTTCGCCGGCCGGGCCGGCAGGCTAAACCACGACATTGTCGGCAATGTGTTCCTTCTCAACTATGAAGAGTGGGACACCAAGCCGATGGATCAGTTCGTGCCGTTCCGAGTCAAGCCGGCTCTCGCTGAGACTCTCGTCAACGATGGAGCAGCGGTCACGCAGGCGTTGCTCGACGGTGTGCTGCCAGCAGAACAAATCAGCAAACCAGAGACGTTTCGCATTCGAGCTTGCGCCGGTCTACTGGTCGCACATGCCGCTCGAAAGGACCTCAGGCCCTATCTCGTCCGCATTCTGCCGACATCGGACAGCATGATTGTCGAAGATCTGGTGGGCGCTGCGGAAAGCGCGTACGCAAATATCGGACTACCGGACGACATCCTGGCGGAGAACTGGACCATCGACCCGTTCGGGCTCCGCAAGCTTTACGACTTCCTCGTAGCCAAGATTGGCGAGGGTGCAGTCCGCGAGCTAATCCCCGTCCTGCCGGCTGAAGCACCAACCGGGCACTATGAGAAGATTTTCGGTCGTATGGTCGAGCTGGTGACTGGCAGATCGATGAAATTCGGAATGCTCGCTGCTCCATTGGCCCTCTGGTGGATGAAGGGCATGCCCTATCCCGTGATGCTGAAGCTCTGGGCAGACCGTCGCAAGAGAACGGAAGAGCGCAAGGCTGCTGCAGCCAAAAAAGAAGGTAAAGAACCGCCAAAGCCGAAGACTATCAATCAACACATCTACGAGGCGTTCTCGCTCATCGAAGATGTCGTTCGATTCCAATTTGTGCAGCTCGGCAAGGCTTATCGAGACGTCTTACTCCTGGCGCTGCGCGCTACGGGGAACGAGGCCCTGGTGCCGGACGTTTATCCGTTCGCGCTCGCTCTTGAACTGGGAGTCTCAACGGAAGCTGGAACCGCCTACGTGGAGCTGGGCCTTTCGCGAATCGCGGCCGCAGCGCTTGAGGCTCTTGCACCACCTGGCGAAAACTTGACCGCCGCCGGCGCAAGGCAGTTGCTGACGGACCTGGACCCTACCAAGACTGCGCTAGGACCTATCATCCTGGGCGAGTTGCGCCGGCTCGGCCTTGTGGATGAGACAAAGTTCGCGTCGGCAACGGAGGCCTAATTTTGCCGACCAATTGCTCGGGAGGCCGCTTCGCTAGGTCGGAGCAACGCCCTCCCGGTAGAGCAAGGCTGCGCCACGGCCAAATCGCCTCCAAGGTCTGCACCAAATGTGCCCGTCTTCGACCAATCTCATGTGAAGCACAGCAGCACTTGCAAGCCTGTAGATGCCTGACTACGGCGGCAGGCCAAGGTCCGCTCTCTTCGATTGCCGACAGTCCACGATATGAAGCGACCGGCTGCACCCAGTCTGAAGCCGGCGCACACGAAGGACGGCTATGCAGCGACACCCGACGCGATTGCTCGGGGCTCCGTGCCCACGCTCTGCAACGGACGCACTCACAACATCATTCGACGTCTTTCAGACAACGTCTCAGCACCTTCCCCGCTCCCGCGGTCGGCAGTGCATCCAGGAAGCGAACTTGCCTGGGAGCCTTGTACGGCGCCATGTTTTCTCTGCACCAGGCAATCAATTCATCAGCGGCCAGTTCGGTTCCCGCCTTCTTCACGACGAAGGCTTTCACTACCTCGCCTTTGTCCGCGTCCGGCTGTGCTACCACCGCCGCTTGAGCAATGGCCGGGTGCTTGATCAGGATGGTCTCGACTTCCTCGGGGAATACCGGATACCCTGACACCTTGATCATTTCCTTGAAGCGCCCCATGAAGGTGAGATAGCCATCGGCGTCCATGCGCCCCATGTCGCCGGTGTGCACCCAGCCGTCGCGCAATGTGGCCACGGTAGCTTCGGGCTTGTTGAAGTAGCCCTTGAAAACGCCGGGACTGGTCAGCACGATCTCTCCCTGCTCGCCCGTTGCCACCGCCTCGCCGGTGTCCGGGTCGAGGATGCGTATCACCACCCCGGGCACCGCCAGACCCACCGTGCCCCAGCGGATGGCGTCGGCCGGCATGTAGGTGTCGCAGCTATGGGTTTCCGACAAACCGTAGGCAGCCTCGCGCGCATGGGCGTTCGGGGCGAAGCTCTTCCACTGCAGGGCCAGCGCTTCGGTGAAGGCGATGCCGAAGCTGGTGACCGTGTTCTTGCTCAGGCTGGACAGGTCGAATCGGGTGATGTCAGGCTGCTGCATGCAGGCCGCGTTCATGGGTGCGATGCTGTACCACGCCGTGATTCGGTATCGGTCGATGGCCTGAAGCGTGGCACGCGGCTCGAAACGATGCAGCAGCACGGCGGTGTCTCCGCAGAGCACCGGAACATTCACGCCGGTCAGCATGCCGGCGACGTGGTACATCGGTGCGACGCAGAGCTGTGTGTCATCCCGCCCCACCCCCATCGCGAAGGCCGAAGTGCGCGTTTTGTACAGCGCATTGCCATAGGTGAGCATCGCGCCCTTGGGTAGCCCCGTGGTGCCCGACGTGTAGAGCATCAGCGCCAGGTCATCCATGTCCAGTTCGACGGGGGCGGGTCTGGCGCTGCCGGACATCACGGCCAGAAAGTCTTCGCAATCCGTTGGCACCATGCGCGCTTCTGCATGCGCCGTGCTCAGTTCGGCGGGCAGATCCAGTGCCGGCTGCGCGGGCAGCAAGTCGGCATAGTGCACCACGAACACGTGCGCCAGCGTGCTCACCGGCTTCACCTTCTGCACCACGGGCAAGAGGGTCGATGCCGCCACGATCACACGCGCCTTCAGGTCGTTCACCTGATAGGCCAGTTCGTGCTCCTTGTTCAGCGGCCCGTTGGGGCACACGACGGCACCGATCTTCTGAATGCCGTAGTGCGCCACGACGTACTGCGGGCAATTGCCCAGAAACAGCACTACCGGATCGCCCTTCTTCACGCCCAGGGCCTGCAGGCGGGCGGCGAAAGCATCGCTGGCACGGTCCAGGTCGAGCCAACTCAGCACGGTGCCGTACCAGACCAGGGCGGCGGCATCGGGCCGTTCTCGCGCATGCATGCGCAGGTACTCGTGCAAGGGCTGGATCGGGCAGGCAGGCAGGGCTGTTGTCGCCATGTCGATACTCTCTTTATGTCTTGGGACGAAGGCCGGCGGATCGAAGCAGGTCGTCGGCGGCGGTACGCCCGCGAAGCGCTCGATCTCGACCAGGCATGAATTGGCCGTGCTGCCCTGCGCGATCTCCGAAGTTCCAAAGTCGCGCGTGAGCACATTGGCGTTGCCATGCTTGTCGAGGGGGATGCCGTCGCCGTCATCCAGCGCCAGGTCCAGCCAGGCGCCGGTGGCCATCTGCACCACACCCGGCATCACCGCATCGGAAACAACTGCTCCCGCAAGACAGCTGCCTCGCGTGTTGAACAGCCGGACGATCATCCCGGTCTCGATGCCCCGCCTCGCCGCGTCAACCGGGTGAATCCGTACTGGCTCCCGCTCGGAGATCTTCAGCTTCCGGCTGTGCGGCGCGTGGTCGTACTGGCTGTGCAGCTTGGAGCTCGGCTGGTTCGACAGCAAGTGCAAGGGGAACGCCTGCGCCTGGGCCGCACCCAGCCATTCTTGCGGCTCGATCCAGACCGGATGCCCCGGCTGCCCCTCGATGCCGAAGTCGCGGATGGTCTGCGAGAAGAGCTCGATGCGGCCCGATGGCGTACGCAAGGGCTTGCCGACCGGGTCATGGATGAACTCCGAGAAGACCGCGGCGGACTCCCGCGTCGGCACCTCGACCATTCCCTTCGCCCAGAACTCATCGAACGCCGGAAGCTTCAGGCCCTGCTCGTCGCCCTGCTCCTTGATCTGCGCATAGAACGAGCGCAGCCAATCCTCCTCCGTCTTTCCCCCCGTGAATTCTTCGAGGCATCCGAGCCGGGCAGCGAGCTCGGAGAAGACTTCGTAGTCGTTCCGTGCATCCGCGTAGGGTTTCGCATGCGCTGCGGAGGCGATGATGAAAGGATCGCTGCTGGTGCCCACGATGTCATTGCGCTCGTACGGGACGGTTGTGGGAAACACGATGTCTGCATGCTTGGCCGTCGCCGTCCACCAGGGCTCGTTGACGATGATGGTTTCCGGCACCGCCCATGCCTTGCGAAGACGGTTCAAGTCCTGATGGTGATGAAAAGGGTTGCCCCCGGCCCAGTAGATCAGCCGCGTGTCGGGATAGGTCAGCGTCTGGCCGTCGTAACGGAACGACTGTCCCTGGTTGAGCAGCATGTCCGCGATCCGCGCCACCGGAATGAACGAAGACACGGGGTTCCTGCCCTGCGGCAGGGCCGGGATCTTCAGCGTGATCGCATCCAGCCCGATGCCATTGACGGCGGCATAGCCGAAGCCGAAGCCACCGCCTTCGAGACCGATCTGGCCCAGCATCGACGCGAGGGTGACTGTCATCCAGTACGGCTGCTCACCATTTTCGGCGCGCTGCACGGACCACGACATCGTGAGCATCGTGCGCTGCCGCGCCATGTCGCGCGCCAGTTGCACGATGTCCTGTGCCGGCACCTGGCAGATGGACGACGCCCACTGCGGCGTCTTCGCGATGCCGTCGGTCAGGCCCAGCAGGTAGTCCCGGAACCGCTCGTAGCCAACGGTGTACCGGGCCAGGAATGCGAGGTCAGCCAGGTTCTCGGACGCCAGCACATGGGCCAGCCCCAGCATCAGCGCCACATCGGTCTGCGGGCGCAGCGGCCCCCATTCGCAGGGCACGCTGGTGTCGTCCCGGATGGGGCTGATCGAGACCATGCGCACACCCGCCTGAGCGAGCTGCCCGAGCATGTCGCGGTAGCGATGCCGCGTGACGCCGCCGGCATTCACCTGTGCGTTCTTGTGCGGCAATCCGCCGAAGGTGACCAGCAGCCGCGTGTGGCCGATCATGGACTTGAACGAGGTGTGCCGCCCCGCAAGGCTGTGCATCGAGCCGACCACACGCGGGATGATCACCTCCCCGGCACCGTAGCTGTAGGAGTTGATCGATCGCGTGTAGCCGCCCAGCAGGTTCAGGAAGCGGTGGATCTGGCTCTGCGCGTGGTTGAACCGGCCGGCGCTGGCCCACCCATAGGAGCCGCCGAAGATCGCCGCGTTGCCGTGCGTCGCGCGCACCCTGTCCAACTGCGCGGCGGCCATGTCGAGCGCGGTCTTCCAGTCGACCTCGACGAAGGGCTCACGCCCGCGGCCCGCGCCGCCCGCATGATGCTGCTTCTCGAGAAACGACTGCCGGATGGCGGGCGCTGCCACCCTCGGCCCCGTGTGCGAGCCATTCAGGCCTTCCCAGACAGGTGCCGGCGCGGGATCGCCTGACCAGGAACGAATGCCGGACACCCTCCCCTGGTTCACGGACACGTTGTAGGTGCCCCAGTGTGTGGAGATCACGCGGTTGTCTTGGACAGGCAGCACGAGCAGTTCCTCCAGGCTCAGGCGGTGGCACGGCTGGAGGCCAGCGCAGGCGCCGCCTCGCCCTGCCCTCGGCCGAGTTCTTCATCGGCCACAGCTTCCAGCGAACGGTTGGTGGTGCGCGGGCCGAACAGCAGCACGGGGATGGCGAAGACGATGTAGATCAGGGCCGCCGTCCACGTCACGTACTTCAGGCCGCCCGTGGACACCAGCGCCGCGCCCATCACGCCGGACACCGCGCCGCCGACCCTGGCCCCCGACATCACGATGCCGTTGCCCAGGGCGCGCAACTGCGTGGGCATCGTCTCGGGGATGTAGGTGTAGTAGGCATTGAGGACGAATCCGGCGAAGACGGTGAGGGCTCCGCCGATGATGGCCACGGCCCAGTAGCCGCTCGAGATGCCCAGGAGCACCAGCGTCAGCGCAGCGAACACGGACATGAAGAGGATGGTGTTCTTGCGCTCCCACCGGTCCAGGAATCGCATGGCGAGGAAGGGCATGGCGCCGTAGACCACGGTCCAGATGAACAGGATGAAGTACGCATCCTTCTGGGCGTACTTGAGGTCGTACACCAGCGCGTAGATGCTCCAGTTCGCCCAGGTGTAGTACGCGAGGTAGACCCCGAAATAGGAAACGAAGAGCACGACCAGATTGCGCAGCACGGACCTGTTCTTGAACAGGTCGCGCAGCGTCGGCTGCGCTGCGAAGTACGGTACAGCCGACACTTGGGGCGTGGCGAGCGGCCCCTGGCGCAGCGCACGCGCTTCCAGCCGGCTGACGATCTGCTCGGCGCGGTCGACCTGGCCGCGCGTCACGCACCAGCGCACCGACTCCGGCAGGCAGAAGTGCACCAGCGGGGCGATCAGCAAGCCGATGCCGCCGGCAAGGAACAGGTGGCGCCAAGTGTCCGGCCCGCCGGTCGGCAGGTAGAACATGGCCAGCGCCGCTGCGAGCACCGCCGCGGCCGTGAGGCCCATGGTGACAACGGACAGGAAGCGCCCACGCGCGCCGCTCGGAAACATCTCGGAGACGTACACCAGCAGCACCGACGTGGCCGCCTGCACGCCCAGGCCAGTGACGAAGCGGGAGGTCAGGATCAGCTCGTACCCGGGCACGAAGGCGGTCGCCACCACGCCGAGCGAGTACATGACCGTGCCCCACACCAGTACCGGGCGACGCCCCCACCTGTCCGAAAGCCAGCCGCCGACGAGGGCACCGATCACCATGCCCACGTAGAAGGCGCTGCTGATGAAGCCGATCTGCTCGGTGCTCATGCCGGTGTGCGCCTTGATGGTGGGGCTGGCATAGGCAAAGATGGCGTTGTCGTAGTACTCCAGCATCATGTTGAGCGCCAGCAAGGCGGCCCAGACGTAATGCAGCGGCATCGTGGGCAGACGATCGAACCGCGCCAACAGATGCGAAGGATTTCTGTCGGCAGAGGATGGCCTCGCCTCGTTCATGCGATTCATGGTGTTTCTCCGTTGGCGTTGCCGCCGTTATGGGTCTTCTGTTCGTCAGTCAGGCAGACGAATCCGCCGGGCATGCAGCCGTAACCACTCATTCCCAGTGGTCGAAGCGGTGTCAGCGCAGTTGCGTGCACCAAGCGGCGCGGAACGGCTCGCCCGGCGTCAACGACGGATCGTTGAGCTTGCTGATGTCGTAGGGATAGTTGCATCCCCCCGTCGGTAAGGGCCGATAAAAGAGCTTGTCGCCGAAGAAACGGTAGACGAGGGTGTGACGATCCGGGCAGTCCGGGGTCACGGGCGCACCACCGTGCAGCGTGCCGGAATGAAATACGAGCGCATCGCCCACATCCAGATCCCAGGAAAGTACATCCCACGACGCCGGATCTCTCGCACGCTCGGCCTCGATGTCGGGGAGATCGGGCCAGTCGGTGTTGATCCACAACGGCCTGGTTGGATCGTTCGCGTCTTCGTAAGAAGTGCCGTTGTACTGGGTGCCGAGGTGGGAGCCACGGACAATTTCGAGCGCATTCTTGCGAGGGAGACGTTCAAAGCTCACCCAGATGTTGAGCATCTGCGGTCCGCTTACCGGCGAGTAAGAATTGTCCTGGTGCCATGGCGATCGACCGGCCCGCCCGCCCTTCTTGATGAAGATCTCCTCGCCCTTGAACCATACGTGCTCGGAGTCCCACAGTGACGCCACGAATTCATCGAGTGCCAGCGCCTTGATCGTCGCGATGTGCACGTCGCGATTGGCGGGGTTGCCGTAGTCATTGAAATGCTCATCGGGCGTACCCTTGAAGGCGTAGCCGTGTTGCGGGCTCGGGTTGGAAATTCCGTGGTCGAACGCTTCGCGCATCCGCTGGATCCGCTCCGGGGGAAACAAGCCACGCACGACGATGGCGCCGTCATGCGCCAGGTCCTGCTTCATCTGCTCAGTCATCTGCATGCGAATCTCCTGATCTCATTCCGCCCCGCAGCCGGCCACCGCGACGGCGCGCACTTCGACGAGAAAGGCTGGATGCGCCAGTTGAGTCACACCCACCCCAGTCCACGAGGGGTACCGGTCGGGCAGGAACTCGTCCTTGACCTTGACGAACTCGTGGATGTCCGGGCCTCGCAGGTCGATGTGGAATGTCATGATCTCGACGATGTCCGCCATCGTGGCGCCCGCTTCCTTCAGCACGCCCTCCAGGTTCTGGAAGGCCAGCCTGGCCTGCGCGGCCATGCCTTCGCCCGGCTTGCCCGTGGCCGGGTCGAAGCCGACCTGACCTGACACCCAGATCATGTCGCCGACCCGGGTGGCCGACGAGAAATGCAACTGGTCGTAGTGGCGCGCCTTGACGGGCGCGGGATTGATCATTTGTCGCTTCATGGGTGGTGCTCCTGGTGATGTCAGACGCCGGCGACCTGCCGGAAGATGGGTGAACGAAACGGGTCCCCCTGGTTGAAATGGGCCATTTCCTTGCGAAAAAGCGGACCGACGCGGGCATAGCTCGGCTTGCAGGTGGGCAGTTCCCGGAAGGTCGCGTCGTCGCCGAAGAAGCGCATCACCAAGGTATGGCGGGTCGGACAGTCGACATCGACCGCGGCACCGCCGTGCAGCGATCGCGGGTGCAGAAAGACGACGTCGCCAGGATTGATGTCGAAGGAGACGATGTCCCAGGAATTGGGGTCCCGAGCCAGGTCACGGTCGATGTGCGGCAGGCGGGGATAGGTGCCGTCGCCGTAGAGCGGATCCGTCGGGTCGTCGGCGCTCGTGAAGCTGGCACCGTCGTACTGGATACCCAGGTGCGATCCGCGCACGATCTCCAGTGAGTTCCTCTTGGGAATCTTCTGGAAGGTGATCCAGGCGTTACCCCAGTGGCGACCGGCCCAGGGCAGATTGGCCGTGTCCTGGTGCCAAGGACCACGGCCGCTCTTGCCGCCTTCCTTGGCGAAGATTTCCTCGGCGAAGTACCAGACGTTCTGCGAACCCCACAGCTCCTGGAAGATCTGGGCGAAGGGCAGCGACGCCGCCAGTTCGTCCAGCTTGGCCTTCGCTTCGGGGTTGGCATTGTCGATGTGGGTCTCCAGCGCAGTCCCATTCAGACCCCGGTAGACGTGGGGACCGGGGTTGGCCATGTCCCACTTGAAGGCGTCGTAGCACCGGGCCAGTTGGGCTTCGTCCAGACAGTTCTTGAAGACGGTGGCACCGTCGTTGCGGAACTGGTCGCGCATCTCGGGGGTGGTCAGCATGGTGAGGCTCCTTTGTGATCGGGCAGCAGACATTTCCTGCCCTCGATGCCTCACTGTAGCCACCGAATCTCTTTTACACAACGATCGTTATGCTAATGAAATCCCATATTTACAGAACAGTCGTTGTGTAATATTTGGCGCCTGCAAGAAAACGAAGCTGATGGGAAGAAGGCTGCTGGCAGAACATGACGGCAACGGCTGCGCCGCAGCGAGGATTCGCTGCGAGTTCTCGTGTCGGGTATCGGAGGCAAGCAGTCCCCCGGGGCACCATGAAAGGCGGGCGCCGAAGCGGCGCGCAGGATGACAGTGCTGCCTAGCCGGCGTTCGGGCTGCGCGATCCAGGCACTGGTTGCGCGCCAGGTGCCGGAGCGATCAGGACCCCTATGGCGTCGATGAGCGCCCGGATCCGCTTGGCGGTGAAGCGCTTGGGTTCGACCGGATACATCAGCATCCAACCATCCCCCATCGCGCTGAGTTGATCGGCAAGCAGGTCGGCCGGAATGTCGCAGCGAACGCTCCCTCGCTCCTGCGCCTCCTTGAGGATGGATGTCTGGATTTTGCGAAATTGCGCGTAGCGCCGGGCGATCACTTCCGCGAATACAGGCTCATACCGCCCCTGCGCCAGCAATTCAGAAGTCGCGGGCCAGAATCGTGTGTTGCGCTCGTTCAGCTGCAACCAGTGCTCGAAGAGCAACCGGATATCACCCTTTTCCCGGACCGACTCCAGCATGGCGTCGAAGCGATCGAACGCGCTCTCCAGCAGCGCGACGATGAGCTCCTCCTTGTTTGCGAAGTAGTACGTCACGGCACCGGTCGAGTGGCCTGCGTACTGCGCGACCGTGCGCAGCGACGCCTTCGCATAGCCTTCCCTTGCGATTACCGATGCCGCCGCCCTGAGCAACTCCTTGCGCTTGATTTCGGGGTCGCCAGCGGGGCGCCCCCTTGTCGGCGTTGACACACTCGCCCCGGCGCCGTGCGCTGGCTTGGACTTCTTATCTGACATCGTTGAGGTCATCCGCGAACAACTTGCACATCCATATCCATTCCTCGTGGGCCGAAGCGATCGGCTTCATCGGCTGAGGTCACACGGCGCTCAGTTTAGTAGGCGCCAAGGGGCACCACGAGGACTGCCGTCAAGCGGGCCGATAGACGCCCTGCCCGTCGACCTGCACCTGCCCGTCGGCCAGCAACTCGGCCAGGTGCTGAGAGATGGTGCGGGTCTCCGCATCGATCACCCAGGGGCTTTCATGGCCCGGCGGATACAGCACCCGATGCTGGACCAACTGCGCCAGCGTCTTCGGAGATTCGTGCAGCAGATCCAGCAACCGCTGCGCTCGCTCGTCGAACTTGGCGGCGAAGGCCGCCAGATCGTTCAGAAAGCGCTCTCGCTCGGTGTAGACGCCGCGGTGATGCGAGGTGACCCACACCTTGGCCGGAATGTCCGGCAGCCGCATCACACTGCGGCGGAAGTCCCGCAAGCTGGAGCCGGCGTCGCCGTAGTAGGGGCCGAAGCCGGTCAGGTCGATGTCCCCGATGAAAGCAACGCCCTCCGGCTCGACCAGCAGCACGGTGTGGCCGGCCGTGTGGCCGGGCATGTGAAAGGCCCGGATGCCCGTGCGGCCCAGGTCCCATTTCGCACCGTCCACATAGCCCTTCGCATCGGGGCGCGGTGCGTAAAAGAAATCGCTCTGGAACTTGGCGAGCATGTCCGGGACGACGGCCGGATCGGTCATCCCGAAGGCTTTGAGCATGCCTTCCCAACTTTGCGCCGCAGGCAGGTCGGCCTCGTGCACATGCACCGCCGCGGCCGGCAGACGGTGCAGCCCGGCCATGTGGTCCTCGTGCACATGCCCCATGACCACCAACTCGGTGGCGTCGAACTCGGGGCCGATGTGATTGGCGACGATCGGCGTGTCGAGCGCGGCGCGCGTATCACTGCCATGTATGAGCACCTGGTTGCCATCGGGATACTTGCCATTCTTCGCGCCGAAGAAAACGCAGACGCGGCCAAAATCAATGCGACTGACGGCACTGAAGGAAGCGGCTTGACGGAAGACTGCGTTCATGCAGCCTGATTCCTGGTCAGGTCGAACGGTCGATCGATGCATCTCATCTTTATGCAAACAGGCGATGTCCCAACCTCTTGCCCCACCGTACGCGTCTTTTCCCTTGCCTGGGAACTGTCGAAGTGAAGCAACCTGGACGAAGACCGCTTCGCTCCCGCTGGAATCTCCCTTCTGATGCTTGCATGGCGTGACCTTTCGAATCATGCAAAAACCTTGGAGACTAGCAAATCACCTGATTTCTTACAACGATCGTTTTGCAAATGTGCGAGAGGTGAAAAAGTCCGCCGATGCGCCACGGTGGCAGCAGATCAAGGCGCTGCGCCGCGACAGTCGACGATGGCTTCAACTGCCGCCTGACCTCGACGATTGTCCGATCCGCACCCGAAATTGCCGTGCGGCCGGACTGTCGTTCCAGACCACGGCACCGCCTTCGTCAACGCCCTGGCGTCCATAGACGATCCATGCATCGCAGACGGTGCCGATGGGCTCGACCACCTCGAAGCGATCCGCGTGGGCCGCCGCGAAGGACGTGAAGACGATGCCCGCGTCGTAGCGTCCTTCTGTCAGGCCGACCTGGACCGCGAGCACCGTGGGCTCTTGGATGACGATCGGCCACGCGGAAAGGTCGGCATAGCTCTGCGTGGCAGGCTGCACACCCACCCTGCCGGCGCCCTCCCCGCTTCCCACGGACCGCACCAGCGCCATGGGCTGGCTGGGAGAAATGAAGGCATCGACCACCACCATGGCCTTGCGATAGGTGCCCGTGATCTCGGCAGCCGCAGGATGCACAGCGCACTGAAGCACATAGTCCGCCTCGCCGGCGATCAGCGCGTGCGCACCGCTGTGGAAGTCGTCGAACAGCATGATGCGGGAGGCCTGCGCGATCCCATGCGCGGCCAGGTACTGCTGCAGCACGAAGTGATGGTTGCTGCCCTCGGGGCCCAGCGTGGAAAAGATCAGCATGTGTTCGCCCTGGCGGTGGCGTATGGCCTGTGACAACGGTTCAGTCGCGACAGCCGCCCTTGCGACGTGCGCGGCATGCGCGCGCCTTCACAAGTCCTGCACCGGCGCTTGTGCATGCGCAAGACGCTCGGCTTCATGCGGACGTCGAGGGCACGCCGATGATCTCATCCTCGAGCCGGCAGGTCTCCGTGATGATCAGTTCGTAGAGGCCGCGCAGGAACGCGGGGCTCACGCCGTGCTCGGCGGCAAAGGCGGCCGCGCGCTGCTGCACCACACCGATGCGATGGGGTTGCATCATCGGAATCGCGTGGTCGCGCTTGTGCAGACCGATCCGGCAGCAGCAGTCGAGCCGGCGCCTCACGGTCTCGAGCAGCGTTCTGTCCAGGCCGTCGAGTTCGTCGCGCAGCAGCTGCAGGATCCGCTCGGCGTCCTCGCCGCTGCCGGGGAGCGCCGAAGACACATCACGCGCCACGGCCTCGGCCTCAGGGCCACCGCTCGGGCGAAGCTGTTCTGAATTCATGGGGGTCTCCTTATTCAAGCTTGATGCCCTGGCTCTCGATGATTTGCGTGAGCGCGGCCGTGTCCGCCTTCACCCGGCGCATCAGCGTCTCACCCGAGACGCCAGCCGCCTCGTAGCCATGCTGGAAGAGCTTCTGCCGCACCTCGGGCAAGCGGATGACCTCCGCCAGGACCTGGGCCAGGCGCTGCGCGATGGGATCGGGCAGGCTGGCGGGGGCCGCCGCAGCGGTCCATATCTCCAGTTCGAAATCCTTGAGGCCTGCTTCCTGCAGGCTCGGATAGTCCGGCACCAGTTCGGAGCGGCGCGCCGAGGTCACGCCGATCGCGCGCAACTTTCCGGCCTTGACCTGCTCCTGTGCGAGGCCCGGCGGAAGTAGCGCCAGCTGCAACTGACCACCGATCAACGCGGTGATGACCTGCGGGTTGCCCTGGTAGGGCACGTGCACGGCAGCCATGCCGGCGCGCGCCTTCAGGAGTTCCATGCCGAGGTGGCCGATGGTGCCGATGCCCGGCGTGCCATAGCTCCACCGGGTGCCGGCGGCGCGCGCTGCTTCGAGAAAGCCGCGGCCGTCTGCCTTCGAGACCTGCGGCGTCGTGGCGAGCACCAGCGGTGCGGTGCAGATGATGCTCAGCGGCATCAGGTCCTTCTGCGGGTCATAGGGGGTCGCCGGGTTCAGGATCTTGGCGATCGTCATATTGCCGTTGATGAGGATGCCGACCGTGTGCCTGTCGGTCGACTTGGCCACGATGTCCGCCGCGATGTTGCCGCTCGCGCCAGGGTGGTTCTCGACGATCACCGGTTGTCCCAGGAGCTTTGCCATCGGCGCGGCGAGCACGCGCGCCACGAAATCCGGCGAGGACCCGCCGCCGAAGCCGACGACCAGACGCACCGGCCTGGTCGGCCATCCTGGCGCTGCCGTGGGTACCGCGGCAGATGGGGAGGGTTCGGCGCGACCCGGACCGGACGATTGAGCGCAGGCGAGGCTGGCGCAGGCAAGCAGACTGGCACCCCACAGCAGAGGTGCGGCTAGCGATCGAAAAGGAAGGAAGGGCATGGCAGAAGAAATTGGAAATCGGAGCGCGAAGTCTTTCTTCGCGCGCGCCCCGAATCAACTGCTGCTTCGGACGCAAGACGCCTGCACATCGCCCGCGCCTTGCGACGGGGCAACTGCAGGGGCGAGACCCACAACGCCAGCAGTTCGCCATTGCCTGCGATGCAATTTCGATGTTGGCGCCAGTGCCCGACGGGCGTGAGACGCCGCCGTTCCTTCACTTGCCTACGACCATCGATGCGCAACGGAGCGCCAGATCGAAACCCCTCACGCAAGGTCGTGAAGGATCACATCAGTGCCAGTCGAATCGCTGTTCCCGCTGCCTCCATTTGCGGCGCTCACGCCCGCGAGGTTGACAACACCGCGCCATCAGGTCCCCTCCTTCGAGGAACTGGTGAACGCCCGCATGTCGCCAAAGACTTCGCCATAGACAGGATCGAATGCCACGATGTGCCGGTGATGTAGCCCCTCACCAAATGGTTCATGTTCATCTGGCATCACGGTGATTCACCGCAGACGTATGAAACCGCCGTTGAGAGAAGTTCACGATCCCACACCGGGCGCTTGCACTGCCCGATACCGCATGGGTTGTTGAATGCCTCGCGGCGACGCCAACGGACTCGATGCGCGGTGGAGGCACTATATTTATCCGGTGCCATCCTCCACCGCGCTCACCCCGTTCGACTACCCCGACTTCGTCGAAGATTTGAAACGCCGCATCGACGGTGCGCGGCTGTCGGCCGCGCGCGCCGTCAACCGCGAACTGGTGAGCCTGTACTGGGACATCGGGCAAGCCATCCGTGAGCAGCAGACACGCCGCGGATGGGGCGACGCGGTGGTCGATCGGCTCGCGCGCGATCTCAAGGCGTCCTTCCCAGGGACGGCAGGGTTTTCCGCTGCAAGCCTCTGGCGCATGCGCCAGTTCCACGAGACCTACACCACGCCGGAGGTTCTCGCACAGCTTGTGCGAGAAAGCGGGCGCGATATGCCGCGCCCCCGGGGATCCAGATCGCTGGCGGCCGCCCGCCAGTCAGAACTCGCACAGGCTGTGCGAGAAATGGTGGAGGCAGTGCCATGGGGCCACCATGTCAACCTGCTGTCCAAACTCGACGACCCGGCCAAGCGGCTGTTCTACCTGAAGGCCACTGCGCGTTTCGGCTGGAGCCGCAACGTGCTGCTCAACCAGATCAAGGCGCAGGCCTACGAGCGCTCTCTGGCCGAGGGCAAGGTGCATAACTTCGCGCTGGCGTTGCCCGGGCATTTGGCCGAGCAGGCCGAAGAGGCGCTCAAGAGCAGCTACAACCTGGAATTCCTCGGCATCCGGCGCGAGATCCGCGAGCGCGAGCTCGAGGACCACCTGATCGACCGACTGCGCGACTTCATCCTCGAGTTGGGCTACGGCTTCTGCTTCGTCGGGCGCCAATACCGGCTCACGCTCGGACGCAAGGAGTACTTCATCGACCTGCTCTTCTATCACCGCTTCCTCAAGGCACTGGTGGCGATCGAGCTGAAGATTGGCCCCTTCGAGCCGGAGTTCGCGGGCAAGATGGACTTCTACCTCAACCTCCTCAACGAGAAGGAGCGCGCGAGTGACGACGCCCCGTCCATCGGGATCATTCTGTGCGCCGAGAAGGACAACCTCGAGGTGGAGTTCGCACTCAAGAGCAAGTCCAACCCGATCGGCGTCGCCGAGTACCAGCTCCAGGGAAAGCTACCGGTCGAGATGAAGGGCAAGTTGCCCTCTGCCCGCCAGTTGCAGGAGGTCCTGAGGGACAGCTACCCGCGCATGATGGCCCCGGACCGCCCCGGCCGGTAAGGAGAGAAGGAACCTCCGTGCGGTGCGTGAAGCACCGTATGGGAGCCTGCGGCGCGGCCCTATCTCGCGGGCTTCGACTCAAAGCTGACGACCGTGATCCGCGCGTGCGATGGGCGGATCACCTCGCATCGCAGGGGACCCCTCCGTCCTGCGCGAAACCGTGCGTGATCAGGCTCCTCATTGGAGTGCGAGCGCCCACTCTCATTAATTGCCGACGCTGTTCTACGGTCGTGGCACGGACGCCGCGGGAGTCCAGCCGGCCCTTCCAACATTCCGAGGGGGCCCCATGGTTCTTCTCACAGGAAGCAAAGGGGGAAGTTCGAGCCCCATCGACTTCAAAAAACAGCCGCTGTACGACACGCTCTCTTTGTAGATGCACCTTATCGGGCCGTCATATCGAACGAAGCGAGCATTCACATACTCAATTGCACCCCAACGGTCCACACGGGACCACCACTCCTTTCGGGGGCCCCGACAAGGACCTGAGTGGCTGTATGCCAAGGCCGGCGATGGCATGCGTCGCACCAGCGGCACGACAGCAGGCGCTCAGGCGGCTTGTGACAACACCGGCGCCGCGTTCCAGTCGGCGCCATAGGTGGCGGTGGCATAGGTCTGCACCACCACCGAGCCCAGCAAGCCGTGCATCACATCGCCTTGCGCGGCGCGGCGACTGATGACGGCGGTGAGCAGGCCGCGGGAGGCCAGCGACTGCAGCGCCAGTTCCACCCAGTGCTGGCGCACAGCGCTGTCGAGCGCCTCGACCTCGCGGCGCATGGCCCGGATCCGCTCCCCCGCGGCTGCATCGTCGCCCTTGCTGATCGTGGGCATGGCCGCCGCCGCGGGTGGCGGCGCATTGGACACACCGGAAGCGGACGATGCCACCGGCTCTGCCTCGCCCGGCTCTGGCACATCCGATGCAACGCCCTGCCGCAGCAGGGAACGCAGATAGGAATAGGCGTTGTCGACCGCGCGCAGGGACGTGTTCGCAGCTCGACGCTCCAGCATGTCGAGCTTGGCGCGCACCGCCGCATCCCCGAACTCCTTGATCAGCCCGTCCAGCTTGATCTCCCGGATGCCCAGGGTCTCGGCCCGCATCACGAGATTCGCATCCACCGGCTGCGGTGCGTTCGTGGGCGTGCCGCTGCGCGGGCGCCGGCGCACGGCGAACTGCACTTCGTCGACCACCCTGCCCTGGCGATGTTCGATCAGCTCGATCTCCAGGTCGGTCTCCTGGTTGATCTCGGCCACCGCCTCCTTGATGCGCTCGTTCTTGAACTTGCGCCACTCGCGGCGATCGCCCCCCGGCATGTTGCTCAGCGCATCGGTCCACCAGCTCACCGGCTTGCGGCTGGTCACACCGCCGGGGTTGTCGCGATAGCGCACGCAGATCTCGTACAAGGCGATGGCCGCGTAGGTGCTCAGGCGCGCCAGCACGTCCAGGTCGATGCGCGCCCAGCGCGCCGGCTCGCGCAGCGCCGACATGATCGACGGCGGAAAGGACCAGCTGACCCAAGTCTCGCCGCGGCGCACCTCCAGGGCGACTTCCGACAGCATGGAGAAGCCGCGCCATTTCACGCCGTCGCCCGGCGCCGTCGACTCCCAGTCGACCTCCAGGCTGCGCATCTCGCCCAGGTAGCGCTTGGCGGCCGTGCGGTCGGTCCCGTCCGAGCCCGTGGTGCGCAGCACGGCGGCCAGCGGCGCCTCGAACAGGAAGTCCGCCAGCGGCATGCTCGGCATGGCCCCCAGCCGGGCCTGGGAGACCTGCAGCAGCACCGTATAGATGCGGCGCGCCGTCAAGGTCACGCGTGCCGAGCGCGGCACCATCACGATCATCTCGTGCGGCTTGCGCAATTCCCGCTGTTCGCCACCCGTGCGGCCGGGGGCGGCGGGAGGCAGAGCAACGTCGGGAATATCCATGGGCCACGATCATATGTCCGAGGAGCATTGGACACAAACCCGGCGCACAACACAGATCTGTCGTCGGCCAGATCGGGCAATCCGAGTAAATCACGGACGCTTGGCGCTCAGGACGAGCCGCCAGACGAGTAAATCACGGACAGATGGGCCACACGATGGGCGGCAGCGGCTGCGAAGCCCCGAGTAAAACGCGGACACGTGCAGGAAAAAGGCCGGATTCGAGGGCCCGAGGACCGAGTAGATCGCGGACGCGGGGGATAAACTGCACCCGATGCACCCCGGAGGGAGGGTTCCATGCACGGCCTGTGGATAAATCCCCCGAACCGAGCAGCGTGCGGACAGCAGGCGAGCAGACCACGGACGCTTGCGAGTAGGCCACGGACGCATCCGAGCAAAGCACGGACACTTGGGGACGGTCGACACATGCAACTCCTTGTCCCCATTGAGGATTTTGGAAGAATGTGGGCTCGGTAATTATCTGAATCCTTAGAAGTTCTATTTGAACTCGGGATCTGTAGAGACAATCCACCCCTCAGGGACCCTTCGGAGAACAATCTAGCAAGCAGGTACTCGCAGATTCTTCGATTTTTCAAGGGTGATGGGCATAATCGCGCGACAGTCAAACTTTTAAGGTTTCTTCGCGTGGATATCAAACAAACGATCCGTCGTCAGTCGCTCGAAGATATCGAGCTTCAAGCCCAGCGCATCGCCGGCATGATGGACCATATCCGCAAGGCCATGCTGGCCCCGTCCGCCGTCAAGATCGCCCCGTCTCTCACCAGTGCGCAACTGGCCGACCTGTGCGGTGTCGACAAATCCAAGATTGCCTACCGCCTGACGCGGGGCGATCTGCCCGGCGGCGCCATTCATGGCAATCGCCGGGAATGGACGATGGCCGAGGCCCAGACCTGGTCGCGTGATTTACGTGAGAGCCACATGCGTCCCGAAGGCGCCGCCGGCATCACCATTACCGTGGCCAACTTCAAGGGCGGTGTGGCCAAGACGACCTCTGCCGTCACCCTGGCACAAGGTCTGTCCATGCGGGGCCACAAGGTGCTGCTGCTCGACCTGGATCCCCAGGGTTCGGCCACCACCCTCTTCGGTGTCCTGCCCGATGCGGAAGTCGAGACGGAACACACTGCGATGCTGCTGTTCGGCGGCGAGGAAGAGGACCTGAGCTACGCGGTGCGCCCCACCTATTGGCCGAACATCGACCTGGTCTGCGCGGCCCCCTTGCTCTATGGCGCCGAGTTCATCCTGCCGGCTCGACAGGCCAAGGACCCAGGCTTCGAGTTCTGGCGGGTGCTCGATCGCGGCCTCGATGCGATGCGCGAGAGCTACGACGTGATCGTCATCGACACGCCGCCCTCGCTGAGCTACGTCACGATCAACGCCCTCATGGCGGCCGACGGCGTGATCATGCCGCTGCCGCCCTCGGCGCTGGACTTCGCCAGCTCCGCCCAGTTCTGGGATCTGTTCTCCGACCTGTGCAATCAGCTCATCCGCAGCCGCGGCAAGAACAAGAGCTTCGAGTTCATCGACGTGCTGCTGTCTCGCGTCGAGGCCTCGGACGCGGCCAGTTCGGTGGTTCGCCAGTGGGTGCTCGAAGGCTACGGCGACAAGGTGCTGCCGATCGAAATCCCCAAGACGGCGGTCGCCGCCACCGCGAGCGCGGAGTTCGGTACGGTCTATGACCTGCCGCGCGGTTCCGTGAATTCCAGGACCTTTGCCCGTGCGCGCGACGCCTACGACCGCCTGTGCGAACTGGTGGAGCAACAGGTGGAAGCCGTGTGGGCCCGTCAACTGGCCGAACAGTCCGAACTGGAAGCAGGAGTTTGAAATGAGCCTGAAGTCCAAAGCCTCGAAAATCGATTTCGCCTCGATGGTCAATGCCCATGCACAGGTGCCCGACGCGCGGCAGCCCAAGACTGCACCGGGCGCCATGATGGCTTTCGCCAACGACCAGCGTTCGGACTTGCTTCGCGAAAACGAGGAATTGCGCCAGCGCGCGGAGCGCGCGGGCGAGCTGGAATCCAAGCTCGGCGAAGCGCTCGAGGATCTGCGTGGTTGGGAGGAGGCCAAGCCCACCCGGCTGCTCGATCCCGGCCAGGTGCTGCGCAGCCGCTATGCCAATCGCCACGACAGCAGCTTCCTGAACGAGGACTTCTCGCGGCTCAAGCGCGAGATCCAGGAAGCCGGCGGTAACGTGCAACCGATCAAGGTGCGCGCGCTGCCGGCCGGGGAGGGCACGCCGCGCTACGAGATCGTGTTCGGGCACCGCCGCCATCAGGCCTGCTTGGAGCTGGGCCTGCCGGTGCTGGCGATGGTGGACAACCTGGACGACCGCTCACTGTTCGTGGAAATGGAGCGCGAGAACCGCGAACGCCAGGATCTCTCGCCCTGGGAGCAGGGCGTCATGTACGCCCGTGCACTGGAGACGGGCCTGTTCAGCTCGAACCGTCAACTGGCGGCGCAGCTGGGCCTGGACCACAGCAACATCGGCAAATCCCTCGCGCTGGCACGCCTGCCCGAAGAAGTTGTGGCCGCCTTCAGCAGCCCGCTGGAAATCCAGCTGCGCTGGGCGCCGCTGTTGAACCAGGCACTCGAAGTGGACCCTGACGGCCTGAAGCGCCGCGCACTCGAGATGGCCACGGGACGGGGCAACCGCTCGTCCAAGGCCGTGCTCGCCTACCTCGTCAATCAGCTGTCGTCCGAAGACCTGGGCGCACCTCGGCATTTCGAGACCGACGGCCGGCGCATGGCGACCGTCGTCTATGACGCGGTCGGCCGTGGATCCGTCCGATTCAACGTGGCGCTCTCCACCGAACGCCGCTCGGAGCTGGAGCGTTTTGTCGAGGATTTCGTCAAGCGCCTGAACTGACGCCAGTTGCCGAAGGCGAAGAAAAAGGGGGTGTGGTTCCGAACCACACCCCCTTTTTTCATGCCCAACTGCCAACCCCGTCCGGGCGGCAGGCATGGAGCGAGGCGGTGAGCTCGCCCGGAAACGGGCGTTTTCAGTGCCCCGCCGGAGGAGGCGCCCCTGCTATCGATCTGCACGGATGCAAGACGTCTCGCGGGCAGAGTGCGCATGCCAGGCTCCGGATCCGGGCAAGGAGGCGCTTGACGCGGCCCTCGCGAAGTTGCGCGGCCCTCGGACTGTCCCTGACGACTGGGGCATCCAGTTCGAAATCGAGACCACGCGGGGCAACCGTGCGACGAGTGCCTGCCGCCACAGAATGGCCGCCTGGCGCAAGGCGGATGCCAACACCCGGCGCCGCTGATCCCCAGCGAAACCTCTCCACGCCCCGCATGCATGTGGCGTGCGATCGTTCGCCATGCTTGGCACGGTCCCACTTCCGTCCGTCCCGGCCCAAGGCCGTCGAACAAACCGTCCCGACCCACATTCACGGGACATCTCTGTCGCTCTACGGCGCCTGCCGCCCGCTTGTCGACGCTATGCCGAAGAGATGCTGACACCGCGATTCGGGCCACGGTGCTCCTTTTTTTGGGCACCGGGTGCTGGACGCTGTCGTCGATCGGGCGGCAGCGCCGGCAAACCTCCGGTTCGTTCACCCCGGTCCCGTTTCAACGTGCTCGTACATCTTGAACCGTCGCAGCAACCGTCCGTGATTTACGCGGTGGCTGTGGCCACTGAGCTTCCCGGCCGGAGGGCTGAATTGCTCGCGCGCCTGTTTCTGCGGTGGCTTGCACGGCGAGGCAACCAAGATGGCGTGAGCTCATCCCGGGCAGACAAGGGGGTGTGGTTCGGAACCACACCCCCAGGTTCATCGGGTGATAGACCACGCACAGACAGGACGTTGTGGCCTCACAGAGCGAATGAACCGCAGCAGTTGGACATGTGCCGCTGTGAGAACGACGCGAGCAAACAGTCCATGCGGCACAACGTCCTCGCCCTGGATGCCGTGTTGTCGCGGCGTCTGCCAAGCGCCAGAATGCGTGTCGCCACTTGCCCGATGCACACGAGTGATCCTGCGGCCGGCCTCGATGTCGCTGGCAGCCCTTCGGGCCTCAGGCGCGCTGCAAGCAGAGAACCGGCAGGGGCCCTTGACTTGAGTGCTGATCTCCGTTCGGGCACCCAGCCCTCGCACCGCGTCCACTTGGGCGCGAGCAGGCATCGTGGCACCGCCATGAAGGCCCGCCAGCACGAGATCCCTTGCACCAGCCAGCGCTCAAGGGTGCCTACACCGGCAACTCCTCCATATCTCCTTAGGCCCATTACTTGAAGTGAAATCGAACTTCGAAGATGAGGCCTAAGTCATTGTCCTGCAACGATTTATTCCTTCCCGTGTCGGGGAATAGGTGAGTTGAGGCATATAAATGAAAGGGATGATTAATATATACTCCGGCCATGGCTCCCCGCGCCCCCGATCCCTTGTCGCTGCGCCGCCTGCACCCAGGGCACTTCGCGTTCATGCGTGCCGTGGTGCAAGGGATGGACGAGCGCGCCAGTTGGGAGCGTTACCTGCGTGTCGCCGGAGAGCCCGTCGACCTGCGCACGATCCGGCGTACCGTGGCGTGGATCCGGGACGCCTTCGCCGCAGCCGCGCATCGGGAGCAGCGGCCAGGCACGGCGCGCCTGATCCTGATCAACCCGGAGGCCGCCTCCGCAGCGCCCCCAGCCTCGGCCGAGGTGGGGCAGACGCATGCGCCAACCCTCGAGGAGTTCGCGCTTTCCCGAGGGCTGGAGGACTTTTCCGAAGACGAGCAGCTCGAGGCGTACAAGGAGGCCTACCCGCCGCGAGCGGCTGCAGCACCGGCCACGGCCGTCGCCGCGCGGCGGGCGCAGTCCCGGCGCGCCCGGCTCATCGCACGCCAGCTCGAGGCACTGCGCTGGCTCGAACAGCGCGTCGCACAGGCCCCGCGCGCGATCGACCCTGTCGAGGCGTGGCTGGCCCCGGCGATGGCCCGGCGGTTGCGGCCCGCCGGCATCGTCACCTTGGCGGACCTGGTCGCGCGCATCAATGCCAGGGGCGCCCGGTGGTGGCGTGGCATCGCGGGCATCGGCCAAGGCAAGGCCGCCCGCATCCAGGACTGGCTGCGCGTGCATCAGCAGGCCATCGGCATATGCCAGGGCGAGCACGCGTGGCGACCGCGCCGACAACTTGGCGATGCCGACCTGGCGTTGGTCGTGTCGCGGGGCAGTGCGCTGCTGCCCTACGAGAAATTCGATGTCCCGCCCGGTCTGGAAGGCCGGGGGAGGGCAGGTCACACCGATCGCGAGGCTCTGGATGCCTGGATCGGAACACCGGGCGCGCGGGGCCGCGCGCCCGCCACGGTGCGTGGCTATCGGAAAGAGGCCGAACGCCTGTTGCTGTGGGCCGTGCTCGAGCGGCGCAAGCCGATGAGCCAGATGGACCGTGATGACGCGAGGGCCTACCTTGAGTTTCTCGCCGCGCCGCCGGCGCACTGGTGCGGGCCACGCCACCATCAGCGCTGGTCGCCCCTGTGGCGACCGCTGGAGGCGGGCTTGGGGGTGGGGGCATTGGCCCAGGCGCGCGCCGTGGCGCGCGTGTTGTTCACCCACTGGGTGGCGGTGGGGCATGTCGCGACCAACCCCTTCGATGGGGTCGCAACGCCCGAAGAGGCTGCACGCAGCGCTCCAGCCGCGCGCCCGCCGATCCACACCCAGCATTGGGATGCAATCGAGGTCGCCCTGGCCCGGCGCGCCGAAGGACCGCGACGCCAGCGCTTACATCGTGCGATGGCCTGGCTGCGTCATGGGGCCTTGCGCCCCACGCAGTTGCTGCGCGCCGTGTGTGGCGACCTCTCGACCGTCCCTGTCCCCGGCCATGGGCGCGACCAGACATGGCAGCTCCTGGTGCGGTTTCGAGGACGACCTGCCCAGGCGCGGCCCCTGGCCCCTTCTCTGATCGATCTGTTGCCCCCGCAACCCGCGGCACCGGAGACGCCGTTGTTATCGGCCGGAGTGCACGGGCGCGAGGAGGGCGCGGTATGGCGCACGCCCTCGGGCCTGTACAAGGCGGTCAAGGTCGTGTTGATCGAGGCCGCGACCCTCGTGCACCCGAGTCATGCCGGCGCCCTGCGCGCCGCGTCGCCTTCGCGATTGATCGCTCGCACGGCGAACGGGTGAGGAGGCCATCGACTTAAACTGGACCGCTTCAAAAAGGGAGCGAGGCATGCCGATGGACTTTCTCAAGAAGGTCGAACACGAAACGTTGCCGCTGGCGGTGACCGACCCGAGGGACATTCGCAACGTCGCGGTGCTGGTTGCCGCCGGTCTTGTCGAGGCGATCCTGCCGCAGGAGGGAGTGCCTGGCGACCTGCCTGCGGTTGTTCTGCGCATCACACCGCCCGGTCGAGATGAACTTGGGCGGCTGCTCGAAACGCCGCAGTGAACAGCCCACACACGTGCATGTGAAGGCGACGCCATCAAAGGCGCTTGAGGGGGCAATGAAGGAAACTGCAAGCCCGCTCGCATCCCCTGCAGGAAGGGCAAATGCCCTCCGTCGATCGAACAGGGCGGGCGGATCCCGGCATACAGGGCTTGTCGGCGCCTCGCTGACAAGGGGCATGGCCCTGATCGCACAGCGCATCGGCAGCGCGTTGTGTATCACCTGCCAATGTCCAGTCAGTCCGACCTGAGGCGCCGCTTGTACGAATGTGCCCGGCCGATCGAGCCCCCGGAACACCGCCGGCGATGGCAACGTGCGAGGACATCAACCCAATTTGGACGCACAACTTCGCCCGGATCAAAACCCGAGCCATGGGCAGCGATCCCGCTCTGAAAGCACCCAAGATGAAACTGCCAGTCGACTTCGCCAATGAAGTGCCCGACCCCCTGTCGGGCGATCGTCGGTTTCAACTGCTGGTCGACGCCATCAAGGACTACGCGATCTACCTGCTGGATGCGCAGGGCCGCGTCAGCAGTTGGAACACGGGTGCCCAGAGGCTCAAGGGCTACTCGGCCGATGAAATCATCGGGCAGCACTTCAGTCGGTTCTACACGCCAGAGGACCTCGCCACGGGGCTTCCGCAGCGGGCCCTGCTTGCTGCCAGGTCGCAGGGCAAGTTCGAGGCGCAAGGCTGGAGGGTCAGGAAAAACGGGACCCGTTTCTGGACGAGTGTGCACATCGAACCGGTCATCGGCCCCGGCGGCGCGTTGATTGGCTATGCAAAGATCACGCACGACCTGTCGCAACTGCTTCATTCCGAGCAGGCCCTCCTGGCGAGCGAGGAGCGCTTTCGCCTCTTGGTGCAGGGTGTGCGCGACTATGCCATCTACATGCTCGATCCCTTTGGACGCGTGAGCAACTGGAATGCCGGCGCGCAGCTGATCAAGGGCTATGCGGCGCACGAGATCCTGGGCCAGCATTTCTCCCGCTTCTATACGCCAGAGGATCGTGAGCGCGGCGAACCCGCCCGCGCGCTGCAAGTGGCGCTGAGCGAGAAGAAGTACGAGAGCGAAGCCTGGCGGGTGAGAAAGGACGGTTCGCGGTTCTGGGCCAGTGTCGTGATCGATCCCCTCTACGACGAGAGTGGAGCCCATATCGGATTCGCCAAGATCACGCGGGACATCACGGAGCGCAAGCGCTCCCAGGACGAGATGGATCGCGCCCGCGAAGCCCTCGCGCAGAGTCAGAAGCTCGAAGCCATCGGAAGGCTGACCGGCGGCGTGGCGCATGACTTCAACAACCTCCTGACCGTCATCCGCTCGTCCGTGGAATTGCTTCGAAGAACGGGGGGTGACGAGGCGCGTCGCACGCGCTACGTCGAGGCCATCGCCGATGCCGCCGACCGAGCCGCGCTCTTGACGAGACAGCTGCTCGCCTTTGCACGGCAGCAGCCGTTGCGGCCCGAGGTGTTCGATGCCGGCATGCGCGTGAGGGCCATGAGCCAGATGATCGAAACGCTCATCGGGAACTCCATCCGTCTTGAGCTTGAATTCGCGGATCCCCTGGGGTTGATCGAAGCCGATGCGACCCAGTTCGACACGGCGATCTTCAACATGGCGATCAATGCGAAGGACGCGATGCCCGATGGCGGTCGGCTGAGAATTTCCGCTCGCAACGTCGATGAAGTCCCGCCTGACCTTCATGTCCCCTCGGGGGAGAAGTTCCTGGCGGTCGCTGTCGAGGACAGCGGCGTCGGGATCGATGCGGGCGTTCTTTCCCGAATCTTCGACCCCTTCTTCACCACCAAGCCGGTGACCAAGGGCACCGGTCTGGGCTTGAGCCAGGTCTATGGCTTCGTGAAGCAAACCGGGGGCGACATCGCGGTCACCAGCCGCGTGGGGGAGGGGACCTGTTTGACCCTCTATCTCCCGCGTACCTCGAAGACACCTTCCATTGCCGCATTGGGCGATCGTGAGCTTCCCCCAAGGCGGGGGCTGTCGGTCCTGCTGGTCGAAGACAACGACACGGTGGCGGAGTTCGGGCTGGGCCTTCTACGCGAGATGGGGCATTCGGCGACGCGTGCGGCAAATGCAACGCAGGCGCTCGAGATGCTGGCGCAAGGGCATGCCGCCTTTGATCTGGTGTTCTCGGATGTCGTGATGCCGGGCATCAACGGACTGGCACTGGCAAGGGAGATCGGCAAGAGATGGCCGCACCTGCCGGTGGCCCTGACCAGTGGCTACAGCCATATCGTTGTGGATGAGCGAAGCCAGGAGTTCGAACTCCTGCACAAGCCGTACTCGGTTCGAGAGCTCCAGGCATTGTTCGACCGGGTGGTGGCGGCATCGGAACGCAAGAAAGTGGTTGGTTGATGCACTGTCCGTGCCATGGCGGTGACAGCGGGGTCGGCGGGTTCACCATCGGCGCAGTTGCCTCCGCCTCGGCGCTCACATGAGAAAGCTGTCCCGATGGCGCAATGCCATCGGACCGGCCGGGCGCTGCACATGCGGCGCGGCACTCGCCACCACGCCAACGGGCGATGCGACGTCCCGGGCTGGATTTTCCAAGACAGCCTGCATGTGTCGCGCAGGATCGGATCGCGGCATGCCCGTCCTCCGCCTACGCGAATGTCGGTCCCCCGCTGAACGACCGCGGCGCCATTGCACGCGAAGCTTGGCCACGAGATCAACCTGCGAGGAAGGCTTCCCATGCGCACCGACGACACTCTGTTATCCAGGCCAAGTGCTGACGAACTGACGCCTCTGGAGGTTTCCCAGGCGGCCTTGGAAGGGGAAGAAAATCCGAACCCCATGCGAACGATCACACCGCAGGAGCGGACAGCGTCTGGCATGGAGTACGACACTGAACGACCCCCGTCGAGGATCGGTCGCATCCTGTTGGCGCCCGCCGTGCTGGGCGCCGCGGCGGCGATGGGGATGGGGTTGATGGTGGCGCTGGCGCGCGCGAAGCGCAGGCGTCATCCGCACCAATGACGCATGCCCGATGGCGAAGTTCGCGTGTGGCAGGTCCCCGGTATGAACTCTCCTCTTGTCGGGCACGGCGTGTGGGGCTGCTGCAGACCGCTCGCGCGAGGCAGTTCGGGGTGCGTCTGCGCAGCCGCGCGCCTCTGGGGCGTGAACCGCCAACAGGCCCGCCCGGCGCGGTGTTCTGGGGCGGTCCGCGGCGGTCCATGATCCGTGCCGGGTTTGAGCTCATGAAGCACCTCGTCCGTCCGGATGTTCGGACGGCATGCGGATGCAACGGATGGAAGATGCGCAACGGCTGCCTGCGTCAGCGAGCCCGCAAGCCATCGAATGCGCGATCGATCGGTTGCGCCGATGCTGCATCGTCGTTGCGACGGACCGGGAGGTTTCAGGGGCATCAAGGGCGGTATTGCCTCGACAGGGCGCAGGGCTGAATGACGTGGGTCGGCGCCGCGCAGATGCAGGTCGCCAGAGGACCGATGCCCATCCAATGAGCAGCCTCAGTTCGATCCAGACGGGTGACCATCGCGCGTCTGGAGGGCGCGGCACCAGGACCGGGTCAAGGGGCATGTCATTGCACCGGTTTCCGGAGGGCTCGATACCTCGCCGTCGTGCCGGCCGATGTCTCTAAACTGCTCGCATGAATCGCCGACATCTCGTGTGCTTCGCCTTGCTCGCTGGGGTAGCGCCCCTCGCGTCGGCCGCCCCACAGTTCCAGGAAATGACCGGATGGTCCCGCTTCTTCGAAGAAGTGGATGCACAGGGCACCCTCGTCGTCCTCGACGCCCGCGGCGGGTCCGAAAAAACCCTCGTCTACAACCCGGCGCGTGCCAAGCGGCGCTACTCGCCCGCGTCCACCTTCAAGATTCCACACAGCCTGTTTGCGCTCGATGCCGGGCTGCTGCGCGACGAATTCCAGGTCATCCCCTGGGACGGCGTGAAGCGGTCCCAGCCGGCGTGGAACGAGGACCAGAATCTTCGTTCCGCGATGAGGAACTCCACCGTCTGGGTGTATGAGCGTTTTGCCAAGGCGCTTGGCGATGCACGCGAAACCGCCTACATGCAAAAAATTGGATATGGCAATGCGCTCTCCACGGGCGACAAACCGTTTTGGGTCGAAGGCGATCTCGCGATCTCATCCGTTGAGCAGATTGCCTTCCTGCAGTTGCTTTACCGAAATCAACTGCCCTTTCAGGTCGAACACCAAAGGCTCGTGAAAGACGTGATGGTCAATGAAGCCGGCCCCGAATGGATACTGCGCGCAAAAACGGGATGGACGGGAAAAATCGGCTGGTGGGTCGGCTGGGTGGAGTGGCCCACGGGCCCGGTCTTCTTCGCCCTGAACATGGATACACCCAACAGACTCGGCGACTTGGCGAAGCGGCAGAGCGTCGCGCGCCGCGCTCTGCGCTCCATCGGCGCACTGCCTGCGGTGCCATAGACCGTTGCTCAAGGGCAGAGGGGCCGTGAAGGCGTGGCCCTGTTTCCGGGGGCGGTCGATGTTCATTTCTCAAGCTTGGCTGTCGGCACCGCAGGGTTGTGCACGGCGTCGGTCGGCGCTTGCGACGAACCGAGCGACGCGGTGTGCAACCCGTGTTCGGGGCGCGATGTTCGAAGAACACGTTCCTGCTCTTTGCGTTTCCCTTCTCTTCTTAGTCTCTTAGACCCCTCCCTCACCGCGCTGGCATCACCGCTGGTGACGTGTATCAGCCTGCGGCAGGTGCCGGCCATTCGAGCAACTGGCTCGGGGTTGAGAAGTCCCATCGGATCCAAGCGCTTTTTTCACTTCGATCACTTCCGTTGGCAGCGGCCCGTCGGCTTTACCGCCTTCCACGATGTTCACATGCGGCTTGTTGACGTGCACGCGCAGCGCAGGAGATGTCGACGATCTCTTTGAAACGCCGCTCGGTGCCGCAGCGCACCAGCCGCAGCCTGCCAAGGAGCGACTTGGCAGGCTGCGCAGAGAAGGGTGCCCCGGCGGAGCCGGTCTCCTCGCCGGCGTCGTGCGCGTCATCCAGTCTCGACACAATATGCGGTTCGGGTTCCACATCGAGCTTTCCGCAGGAGCTTTCTTCATGCACGCCCTGCTTGCTTCCGCTGCTACCTGCTTCTGTTCGCTGGCCTGTCTTGGGCTCTCTGGTGAGCGCTCGGCCGCTCGGTACCGATCGTCGTCATTCTCATCATCATCCGACTCGTCCTCGCAGTCACCGACGTGCTTCCCAAATACTTGGGAATTCCGGCGGCGGGGGCAACTTCATTGGCCGGGTTGGCGCGCTGCTGCTGGCGTTCACTGCCGGCCTTGAAACCCGCCAGAAGCCGCACCTGCCGGCAGCCACCGATCTGCCGCCGGCCCGGCGCGGCGACACCGTCCGGCTCGTCGCCAGTGCCGTGCTGGCGCTTGTGGTCTCTGCAGTGGGAACAACTGCCGCCAGGTTCTTTTTTCTGAGGTTTCCGGATTGGACCGCACCCAGCGCCGCGCAGTGGTGGGGGCCATGGCCATCGGCGTGTGCCTCGCCGTCAGCGCGTTGCCGGTACTGATCGGCATCAGCCGCGAACCGGCACCGATCTCGTTGTCGACGATGATGGGTTGCCCCAACGCGCGGGACATGCCTTCCGCGACACGGAGCATCCCCACATCGGCGTCAGCGCCCGGAGAGAACGGGAGCAACAAGGTGATCGGGCGCGCGCGCAATGGGCTGTGCAAAGCCAAGGGAAGCACTGGTCGCACCGCAGCCTGCGAGCAGCGCGTGGTGGGTCAATTCACAACGATTCATCTTGTCTCCTTGGAAGTCCACCTGCACCCGGCCGGCAACACCACCACCTCTGCATTTCAGGCATCCAACCACCATCCGTCCGCAAGGGATCGGCGCAAAGGCTGAGACGCGGCTGTTCGCTGCGCCCTGGCAACTTCCGGACAGTCGCGGCGGCCTCAATGCGCTATCCCGGCCTGGTCGACAGCGGCAGCACCTTCGCGGGATTGAGTAGGTTGCCCGGGTCCAACGCACGCTTGATCTGCCACATCAGCGCCAACTCGACCGGCGTCTTGCAATGGACGAGGTCGTCGCGCTTGGCGACGCCAATGCCATGCTCGGCCGAGATGGAGCCGTTGTACTGGTGAGCGAGCCCGTCTATCGCCTGTGAGACGCGCGTGTAGTGCGCGGCCAGGAAGTCGGTGGCGGGGCTGTCCTTGGGCCGCAACGGATTGAAGTGCACATTGCCGTCGCCCATGTGCCCGTAGATCACCATGCGCGCGTCGGGGGCCAGCGCGAGCACCTGCACCGACGCTTCGGCGATGAAGTCGGCGATCTTCGACAGCGGAATGGAGATGTCGCACTTGATGCTGCCTCCCTCGCGCGTCTGGGCGTCCGAGATCTCCTCGCGCAGCAGCCAGAAGGCGCGCGCGTCGGCCAGGCTGGCGGCCACCGCCGCATCGACGATCAGGCCACTTCCCATGCCTTGCTCGAGGATCGCCATCAACGTGGCGTCCAGGCCTTCGGCATCGCCGCCCGAGCTCAATTCGATTAACACCATCCAGTCGTGGGCGCCGGGCAGCGGCGCACTCTGCTGCGGCATCGACGCCAGCACCAGTGCCAGCGCCGGGCCCGAGATCAGCTCGAAAGCCGTGACGGCCTGCCCCGCGGTGCGTTTGGCTTGCGACAGCAATTGCACGGCCGCATACGGGTCTTTCACCGCGACCCATGCCACAGCAGTCGCGCTCGGTAGTGGCACCAACTTGAGCACAGCCGCGGTAATGATTCCCAGCGTGCCTTCGGAACCGATGAAGAGTTGCTTCAGGTCGTAGCCGGTGTTGTCCTTGCGCAGCCCGCGCAGCGACGAGTAGATGCGTCCATCGGGCAGCACGGCCTCGATCCCCAGGGTGAGATCGCGCATGTTGCCGTAGCGCAGCACGGCGGTGCCGCCCGCGTTGGTCGAGAGGTTGCCGCCGATCTGGCACGAGCCTTCGGAGCCGATGCGAAGCGGGAAGAGGCGTCCGGCTGTTTCGGCGGCGGCGCGCGCGGCCTGCAGCGTCACGCCGGCCTGCAAGGTCATGGTGTCGTTGACGGCATCGATCTCCAGCACCTGGTTCATGCGCCGCAGGTTGAGCACCACGGCATCACCCGCTGCGTCGGGCACGGCGCCTCCCATGAGCGAGGTGTTGCCGCCCTGCGGCACCACGGACACACCGTGCCTAGTGCAGAGCGCGAGCACCTCGCTGACCTGCTGCGTGGAGGCGGGCAGCACGACGGCCAGCGCCTTGCCGTGGTAGAGCTTGCGGTAGTCGGTGGTGAAGGGCTGCATGTCGGCGGCCGCGTCCAGGCAGGCCTTGTCGCCGACGATGGCGCGCAAGCCATCGATCACGATGGTGTCGGTGTCGACCATGGCTCAGTACGCTCCGCGCGATTCGAACGACAGGGCAGCAGCAGTCGCGGGCGCACCGAGGAAGTCGGCCGCCAATTTGCGCGCGGCATTGGCATAGAGAAGAACGTCCACGCCGACGGCAACAAAGGTGCATCCGAGGTCGAGGTAGCGCCGCGCCAGCCCTGGGTCCGAGGTGAGCGTCCCGGCCGCCTTGCCGGAGGCCACGATGGTCCGCATCGCGCCTTCGATGGCCGCCTGCACCTCGGGGTGGCTGGGACGTCCACGGTGGCCCATGGAGGCCGCAAGGTCGGCGGGTCCGATGAACACACCGTCCACACCTTCGACTGCGCAGATCGCCTCAAGGTTGGACAGGGCTGTGACGGTCTCCACCTGCACCAGCAGGCACACCTCCTCGTCGGCGATATCGAGATAGTCAGTACGTGCGCTCCATTGAGAGGCGCGTCCCACGGCGCTTCCCACGCCCCGGATGCCGAGCGGCGGATAGCGTGTCGCCGATACCAGGCTGCGCGCGTGTTCGGCGGTGTCGACCATCGGCACGAGCAGGGTTTTCGCGCCGATGTCGAGCAGCTGCTTGATCAGCGCCGTGTCGCCCTGTACCGCGCGCACCACGGGCTGCGCCTTGTGGGGTGCCACAGCCTGCAGCGCGGCCAGTGTGGAGCGCAGGTCATTGGGGGCGTGTTCGCCGTCGATCAGCAGCCAGTCGAAGCCTGTGCTCGCACTGACTTCCGCCAGGTACGGATCGGCCATCGAGAGCCAGAGGCCAACCTGCGGCTGGCGGGCGGCCAGAGCGGCCTTGAAGGAGTTGTGAGCGGGCATGAAGTTGTCCGGGTGTCGCTGTGAAGGGATACCGGGGTCAGTCGAGCTGCCCCTGGCACACGTACTTGGTGTGAAGGTAGTCGTCCAGGCCGTGCACCGAGCCCTCGCGGCCGTAGCCCGAGTCCTTGACTCCACCGAAAGGCGCGGCTTCGGCGGCCAGCGCGCCCTCGTTGACGCCGACGATGCCGGTCTCGAGTGCATCGGCGACGCGCCAGATGCGGCGCACGTCGCGCGAATAGAAGTACGCAGCCAGCCCGAATGGCGTGTCGTTGGCCTGCGCGATCACCTCGGCCTCGTCGATGAAGGTGGTCAGTGGCGCAACGGGTCCGAAGGTTTCTTCGCAAGCGCAGGCCATGGTGGCGTCGGCACCCGTGAGCACGGTCGGTGCAAAGTAGTTCGCGCCAAGTGCGGGAAGTCGTGTGCCGCCGGTGAGCACGCGCGCGCCGCGCGCCACCGCATCTTGCACGTGGCGCTCGATCTTTTCGACCGCACGCGCATTGATCATCGGACCGATCTGCGAGTTCGCATCGCTGGCCGGGCCGACATGCAGCGCCGCCACACGCGCGACCAGCAACTGGGTGAAGCGTTCGTGCACGGCCTCGTGCACGAACACGCGGTTGGGGCACACGCAGGTCTGGCCGCCATTGCGGAATTTGGCGGCCATCAGGCCGTCGACCGCGGCCTCGAGGTCGGCATCTTCGAACACGATGAACGGCGCGTTGCCGCCGAGTTCGAGCGACAGCTTCTTGAGCGTGTCGGCCGAGCGGCGTGCCAGGTGCTTGCCGACAGGCGTGGAGCCGGTGAAGGTGATCTTGCGCACGCGCGCGTCGTCGAGCCAGGCGTCGACCACCTCGGGCGTGCGTTCACGCGATGCGGTCACGATGTTGAGCACGCCGGCCGGTACGCCGGCCTCGGCGGCCAGTGCCACCAGCGCCAGCGAGGTCAAGGGCGTGTCTTCGGCGGGCTTGCAGACCACGGTGCAGCCTGCGGCGAGCGCCGGTGCGATCTTGCGCGCGATCATCGCGGCCGGAAAGTTCCACGGCGTGACGGCGGCGACCACGCCGACCGGCTCCCTGAGCGCGAACATGCGACGTCCGGGCACCGGTGCCGGGATCACATCACCGTTGGCGCGCGTGGCCTCTTCGGCGAACCATTCGATGTAGCTGGCCGCGTAGGCCACCTCGCCACGGCCTTCGGCCAGCGGCTTGCCCTGCTCGCGCGAGATGAGCCGACCCAGGTCTTCCTGGTGCGCCAGCACAAGGTCGTTCCAGCGCTTGAGGATCTGCGCGCGCTGCTTGGCCGGCGTCTTGCGCCAGGCAGGAAAAGCGGCATGCGCTGCATCGACGGCAGCGCGTGCGGCCGCCGCATCCGAATCGGGCACCTGCGCGATCAGCGCACCGGTGGCCGGGTCGGTCACGTCGAGTGTGTGGCCAGGGGCGGGGCACAGCCATTCGCCAGCGATGAAATTCGCCGTATGTTGCAGGTCGGGGCGCGAAAGAGTCAGAGGCATGAGGACAGACATGATGGGGAGGAAAAAGGCGCTCAGCTCACGATGCCCAGGTGCCAGGGAACGAACTCGTGGTCGCCCAGGCCCAGCGTCTCGCTCTTGGTCGGCTCCCCGGATGCGTGGCGCAGGATCTGTTCGAAGATCCGTTGGCCCAGTTCGGGCACGGAGAGCTCGCCGTCGATCACCACGCCGCAGTTGATGTCCATGTCTTCTTCGAGGCGGCGGAACATCGGCGTGTTGCTCGCGAGCTTGATCGTCGGTGCGGGCTTGCTGCCGAACATCGAGCCACGTCCTGTGGTGAAGCAGATCAGCTGTGCGCCGCTGGCGATCTGCCCCGTCGCCGCCACCGGGTCATAGCCGGGTGAGTCCATGAAGACGAAGCCAGGCTCGTCGATCGGCTCGGCGTACTCATACACCGCGCGCAGCGGGGTGGTGCCGCCCTTCATCGCGGAGCCCAGCGATTTCTCGAAAATGTTGGCCAGGCCCCCGGCCTGGTTGCCATGCCCCACCACGCCGTTGAACTGCGCGTTCTGGCCCGCCGCGTAGCGTTCCCACCAGGCCAGGCGATCGAGCAGCTTCTGCCCGACCTGCGGCGTGGCGGCGCGGCGCGTGAGCATGAATTCCACGCCGTGTATCTCGGGCGTTTCCGACAGGATGGCGGTGCCGCCATGACGCACCAGCACGTCCATCGCCGCGCCGAGCGCGGGATTGGCCGTGATGGCCGAGAAGCCGTCGGAGCCGCCGCATTCGAGCCCGATCTTCAGATGGTGTGCGCCCACGCGCGTGCGCCGCGCCGAGTTGGCCTCGGGCAGCATCTCTTCGATGGCGCGGATGCCCGCCTCGATGGTCTGGCGTGTGCCGCCCACCTCCTGCATCACCAACGTGCGCATCAGCCGGCCCGCTTGCAGCCCTTGTGAATCGACCAGCGCATCGACCTGGTTGCGCTCGCACCCCAGGCCCACGATCAGCACCCCGGCCAGGTTCGGATGGCGCGCATAGCCTGCCAGCGTGCGGCGCAGCAGGTCGAAATGCTCGCTCGGCGACGACATGCCGCAGCCGCTGGTTTGCGCGAAGGCTGCCACGCCGTCCACGTTGGGAAACGCGGCCATTCGCTCGGGTGTGAAGTGTGCGGCGATGCGCTTGATGACCGTGGCCGAGCAGTTCACCGATGACAGGATGCCGATGAAGTTGCGCGTGCCCACGCCGCCGCCAGGTCGTTCAAAGCCCATGAAGGTTGCGCGTTCGGCGACGGGTACGAAGTCCACGGGGCGCACGTCCTGGCAGAAGGCCGGGTCGCGGTAGCTGTCGACCAGCGTGAGGTTGTGGCTGTGCACGTAGTCGCCGGCCTGCAGGTCGCGAGAGGCCACGCCGATCACCGTGTCGTACTTCTTCACTTGTTCGCCGGCCGCGATGGCACGCGACGCGATCTTGTGGCCGGCGGGGATCTGCGCTCTGGCGCGCACGCCGAACTCGGCGATTGCCTCGCCCAGGGCGATGGCGCTCTTGGCGACCAGCACGTTGTCGTTCGGGTGCAGGCGAAGCAGGGGGCTGTCGTTCATGAGGGGTGCGTAGGTGCGCGAAGGCTTCAAACGGGTAGGAAAAGGGAGGAAGGCGCGGGCATCAGCCCTTGGCCATCAGTTCCTTGAGGTTGAGCCTGCGGATCAACTCGGTCTCCTGTCGGTACACGGCCTGAACGTACTTCTGGTAGTCGGGGCCGTCCTGATACATGACGGGTGCATCGATGCTTTCCGCCACCTTGCGGAACTCCTCGCTGTTGACGGCCGTGCGGAACGCATCGCGCAGCCGCTTCTCAATGGCCGGCGGCAGGCCCTTGGGCGCACCGATGCCGTTGGGCGCTTCCACCACGACGTCGAAGCCCAGTTCCTTGAGCGTGGGCGTGTCCTTGAAGCGCGGCGTGCGCGCCTCGCCCCAGGTGGCGAGCAGGCGCAGCTTGCCGCCTTCCACATGTGGTGCCCACGAACTGCTGTCAGCCAGCAGGTCGACCTGTTCGCCCAGCACGTCCTGCAGTGCCGCCGAACCGCCTTTGTAGGCAATGGCGTTGAACTTCACGCCGGCGGCTTGTGCGAACTGCTCCATGCCCACATGCGTGGCGCCACCGATGCCGGCGTGCGCGTAAGTGACGGTGCCGGGTTCGGCCTTGGCTTGCGCCACCACGTCGCGCAGCGACTTGAACGGCGAGCGTGCCGGCACCGCGATGCCGAAGGTCTGGCCTGACGTGCGCGCCAAGTAGGTGAGGTCTTTGAGCGGATCGAGCTGGACGGTGCCGATCTGCGAGAAGCGCGTGACCGAGATCGGGATCTGGCCAATGGTGTAGCCGTCGGGCCGTGCCGAGGCCAGGGCCTTGGTGCCGATCATGCCGGACGCACCGGCGCGGTTCTCCAGCGCGATGGGTTGCCCGAGTTCGCGTGCGGCAATCTGGCAGATGATGCGCATCGACCGGTCCGCGGTGCCACCCGCGGGCCACGGGCAGATGAAAGTCAGGGGGCGTTCGGGGTAGCCGGCGGCCAGTGCGCGGGCAGGGGCGGTGGCGAGCGCGGCGGCGCCGAGGCCGCCCAGCACGAAATGGCGTCGCGCCACGTAGCGAGGGGTTTTCATCGTTGTCTCCAGAAACCGTTGTTTGGCAGGCAGGGCGGATTCTTCCGGAGACAATGATTACCATCCAATGAAATAGCGGACTCTTTTCATGAGCTTTGAGTTATGAAAGAAAAGGGCCGTCCGTCACTTCTCGTCCCCACGACACCATGAGCCAGATCGACCGCGTCCTTCGTTCCAACCTGAAGCTGCGCCACCTGCAACTGCTGGTGGCACTGGACGAATTTCGCCACCTGGGGCGGGTCTCGGAGTTCCTCTCGATCACCCAGCCGGCGGTCTCCAAGATGCTGGTGGAAATCGAGAAGATGTTCGAACTGCAGTTGTTCACGCGATCCACACGCGGTACCGAGCCCACGTCTCACGGTGTCACGGTGGTGCGCTTTGCCCGCTCCGTGCTGGCCGACTACCAGCGCACGCGTGACGAGATCAGCGCGGTGGCCAGCGGCGGTGTCGGTCGAACCAGCGTGGGCACCATGGTGGTGGCCACGCCCAGTCTGCTCATGCCGGCCATCCAGCGGGTCAAGGAGCGGTCCGCGCTGACCACTGTCATGGTGGAGGAGGGCGACCTGACGCGGCTGCTGCCGCGACTTCGCGTGGGTGAGCTCGACCTGATCGTCGGCCGGCTGGAGCCGGGCTATGCCTCGCCGGATCTGGAGACCGAAGCGCTCTACACGGAGCCGATGTGCATCGTGGTGAGCGCCGGGCACGCGCTGGCGCAGGCTTCGCGCCCGAGTTGGGCCATGCTCGCCGGGCTGCCCTGGGTCGTGCCTCCGCCGTGGGCTTCATCGCGCTCGAAGCTGGCCCAGATGTTCTACAAGCATCGCCTTGTGCCGCCGACAGACATCGTCGAGACCGCGTCTTTCCTCGTCACGCTGTCGGGCATGCACCAGCGACCGGCGATCGGATTCCTGGCGCGCAGTGTCGCGGAGCACTTTGCCCGGCAAGGTCTGCTGTGCATTCTGAAGATCAAGGTGCCGATCGAACTTCCGCCGGTGGGCATCATCATGTTGAGGGGGCGCCCGCAAACGCCCGCCAGTCAGCTTCTGGTGGACTGTTTGCGAGAGACGGCGTCGTTGCGCTGAGGGTCGTGCCCAAGCCACGCGCCAGGCCGGCGCTCACTGGTCGAGGCGGATGCCGGCTGCCTTGATCACCCCGCTCCAGACCTTCTGCTCCGAGCGCACGAAGTTGGCGAACGCTGCAGGCGCCATGGGCATGGGCTGGATGCCCAGTTCCTCCAGCTTGGCGCGCATTTCGGGATGCTCGAGCGCGGTGACAAGGTCCTTGTTCAGTTTGTTCGCCACGCTCTCGGCAAGCTTGGCCGGGCCGATGAGGCCCTGCCACGCGTAGGCCTCGAAGCCCGGCACACCGGCCTCGGCCATCGTGGGTACGTCGGGAAGAAGGGGCAGGCGCTGCGGGGTGGCCACGGCCAGCACGCGTACCTTGCCGCTCTTGATCATCGAAAGGCTGGGAGGCAGGTCCACGAACATGGTCTGCACCTGCCCGGCCATCAGATCCTGCAGCGCGGGGGCCGAGCCCTTGTAGGGCACATGCATCAGGTCGGTGCCCGTGCGCTGCTTGAACAATTCCAGCGCCACGTGCTGAGGAGAACCAGCCCCCGGCGTTGCGTTAGAGATCGTGCCAGGAGATTTCTTGACCAGTGCGAGCAACTCCTGGACATTCCTTGCGGGAAAGTTGGGCGTGACGGCCAGCACCAGCGGCATCTTGCCCAGGCCGCCGATGAATGTGAAATCCTTGTTCGCGTCGTAGCTCAGCGAGGCGTACATCGCGGGATTGAACGCCAGCGTGCCCGAATCGGCCGTGCCCACGGTGTAACCGTCGGGCTGCGAGCGCGCGACGAAGGTGGCGCCGATGATGGTGGCCGCTCCAGGCTTGTTGTCCACCACCACCGGCTGGCCCAGGTCCCGGCCCATGCGCGTGGCGAGGTTGCGCGCGATCACGTCGGTGGTGCCTCCGGGCGCGTAGGGCACGATCCATTTCACGGGCTGGTTGGGATAAGGGCTGCTTTGGGCGTGCGCGCCCAGGCTGCACACGAGCAGTGCTGCGGCCGTCGAACGGATGATGGGGTGCCTCATGATGTTTCCTTGGAGTGCCTGAAATGAAAGGCGTCAGCGCCCGCGCGCCTGGCGCCAGCCGGCGAAATCGGCGCGACTCTTCTCGTCGGTGGACGGATACAGGCCCAGGATGGAGCGGCCCTCCATCACCTTTTCCTGCACGAAGTCCTCGAAGACGGTCATCTCGGTGGCCTCGAGCGCGATCTCGTCGGCTATGTGCGCGGGGATCACGATCACGCCCTCGGCATCGCCCACGACCACGTCGCCCGGGAACACCGGCGCATCGCCGCAGCCGATGGGGCCATTGATTTCGATGGCTTCATGCAGCGTGAGGTTGGTGGGGGCGCTGGGGCGGCTGTGGTAGACCGGCATGGCGTATTTCGCAATGTCCGGGCTGTCGCGAAAGCCTCCATCCGTCACCACGCCTGCCACGCCGCGCTGCATCAGCCGCGCCACCAGGATGCCGCCGGCCGAAGCGGCGCGTGCATCCTTGCGGCTGTCGATGACCATGACGGCGCCAGGCGGACATTCCTCCACCGCCTTGCGCTGCGGGTGGTCGCGATTCTGGAACACGGCGATGCCGTTGCGATCCTCGCGCGCCGGCATGTAGCGCAGCGTGAAGGCCTGGCCCACCATGTTGGGCAGGCCGGGGTTGAGCGGGCGCACATCCTGGATGAATTGGCCGCGCAGACCGCGCTTGAACAACGCGGTGCACAGCGTGGCGGTGCTGACCTTCATCAACTGGTCTCGGGTGGTCGGATGCATGGGCGCTCCTGTCAAAAAATGTCGGGCTCAGGCACAGGCTTGCCGAAGGCGGTTTCCAGGAAGTCGAAATCGCAGCCCTCGTTGGCCTGCAGGATGTGACGGCCGAACAACCAACCGTAGCCGCGCTCGTAGCGCGGCGGCGACGGCGTCCAGGCGGCGCGGCGGGCGGCGAGTGCCTCGTCGGTGATCTCCAGGTGAATCGTGCGTGCCGGCACATCCACCGTGATGCGGTCGCCCGTTTGCACCAGCGCCAGCGGCCCGCCGACGGCGGCTTCCGGCGAGCAGTGCAGCAGGCAGCCGCCATAGCTGGTGCCGCTCATGCGCGCATCCGACAGGCGCAGCATGTCTTTCACCCCTTGCTTGAGCAGCCTGGTGGGGATGGGCAGCATGCCCCACTCGGGCATGCCCGCGCCCTTGGGGCCGGCATTGCGCAGCACCAGGATGTCGTCGCCGGTCACGTCGAGGTCCGGGTCGTCCACGGCCTTCTTGAGCGCCGGGTAGTCGTCGAACACCAGCGCGCGGCCGGTGTGCTGCAGCAGGTGTGGCGCACAGGCGCTGGGCTTGATGACCACGCCGTCGGGCGCGAGATTGCCGCGCAGCACGGCGAGTGCGCCTTCGGCGTAGATGGGATTCTCGAGCGGCCGGATCACGTCGTCGTGGTAGACCTCGGCGCCCGCGATGTTCTCGCCGATCGTCTTGCCGTTCACCGTGAGGGCCTCGGTCTTCAGATGGCCGCGAATGCGCTCCAGCAGTGCGCGCAGGCCGCCGGCGTAGAAGAAGTCCTCCATCAGGTAGGCATCGCCGCTGGGCCGGATGTTGGCCACCACCGGCACGCGGCGGCTGGCGCCGTCGAAATCGTCCAGGCTCACCGGGTGGCCCGCACGGCGCGACATGGCGATGAGGTGGATGATGGCGTTGGTGGAGCAGCCCATGGCCATCGCGCAGGCGATGCCATTCTCGAAGTTGGCGCGCGTGAGCATCTTCGCGGGCGTGAGGTCGTCCCACACCATCTCGACGATGCGGCGGCCGCACTCGGCGCTCATGCGGATGTGGTTGGCGTCGGCGGCGGGAATCGACGAAGCGCCCGGCAGCGCCAGCCCCACGGCCTCGGCAATGCCCATCATGGTGGCGGCCGTACCCATGGTCATGCAGGTGCCGTGGCTGCGGGCGATGCCGGCCTCCATCTCGTTCCAGGCCTGGTCGGACAGGCGGCCGGCGCGGCGTTCGTCCCAGTACTTGAAGGCGTCCGAGCCCGAACCCAGCACCTGGCCCTTCCAGTTGCCGCGCAGCATGGGGCCGGCCGGCAGGTAGATGAAGGGCAGGCCCATGCTGAGCGCGCCCATGGTCAGGCCGGGCGTGGTCTTGTCGCAGCCGCCCATGAGCACCGCGCCGTCGACCGGATGGCTGCGCAGCAGCTCTTCGGTTTCCATTGCCAGGAAGTTGCGGTAGAGCATGGTGGTGGGCTTGACCATGCTCTCGCTGAGCGAAATCGCTGGCAACTCCAGCGGAAAGCCGCCTGCCTGCAGGATGCCGCGCTTGACGTCCTCGACGCGTTGCTTGAAGTGCGCGTGGCACTGGTTCGCATCGCTCCATGTGTTGATGATGGCGATCACCGGCTTGCCCATCCAGTCCTCATAGCCGTAACCCATCTGCAGCACCCGTGAGCGGTGGCCGAAGGAGCGGAAGTCGTCTGGGGCGAACCAGCGCGCGCTGCGCAGGGATTCGTAGGTGCGTTTCATGGAAACTGTCTCCTGGGTGGCGTAGCGTTGGCTTCACACGATCTGGTTGATGTGGCTTGCCAAGCTGTTTCGGCAATGGAGAGTCAGCGGTTGCTCGGGAAGGCGAACACCGCGCCCTCGCGCACGCCGGCCGAGGGCCAGCGCTGCGTGATGGTCTTGCGCTTGGTATAGAAGCGAACGGCGTCCGGGCCGTAGGCGTGCAGGTCGCCGAACAGGCTGCGCTTCCAGCCGCCGAACGAGTGGTAGGCCACGGGCACCGGCAACGGCACGTTCACGCCCACCATGCCGACCTGGATGTGGTCGGTGAAGTAGCGCGCGGCTTCGCCGTCGCGCGTGAAGATGCAGGTGCCGTTGCCGTACTCGTGGTCGTCGATGAGCTGCATGCCTTCGTGCAGCGTCTTCACGCGCACGATGCCGAGCACGGGGCCGAAGATTTCTTCCTGATAGATCTTCATGCCAGGCGTCACGTGGTCGAACAGGCAGGGGCCGAGGAAGTACCCCTGTTCATGCCCCTGGACCTTCAGGCCTCGACCGTCCACCAGCAGGGCGGCGCCCTCGGCCACGCCGGCATCGACGTAGCCCTTGACCTTCTCGAAATGGGGCCTGGTGACCAGCGGGCCCATGTCGTTGGCGTTGTCGGTGCCGGGACCGACCTTCATCTTGGCAATCTCGGTTTTCAGTCCGGCGACCATGGCGTCGGCGGTCTCTTCGCCGACGCAGACGATGAGTGGAACGGCCATGCAGCGCTCGCCGCAGGAGCCGTAGGCGGCGCCCATCATGGCGCGCACGGCATTGCCGATATCGGCGTCCGGCATGACGATCGCGTGGTTCTTGGCACCGCCCAAGGCCTGCACGCGCTTGCCGTGCTTGCAGCCTTGCGAATAGATGTACTCGGCGACCGGCGTGGAGCCCACGAAGCTCAGGGCCTTGACGCGCGGGTCCGTCAGCAGCGTGTCCACCGCTTCCTTGTCGCCATTGACCACGTTGAGCACGCCGGGCGGCAGGCCGGCTTCCAGTGCCAATTGCGCGATGAGCAAGGTGCTACTCGGGTCGCGCTCGGAGGGCTTGAGGATGAAGGTATTGCCGCAGGCGACGGCCATGGGCCACATCCACAGCGGCACCATGGCGGGGAAGTTGAACGGCGTGATGCCGGCGGCGACGCCCAGCGCCTGGTGCTCCGCCCACGAGTCGATACCGGGACCGACGTTGCGCGAATGCTCGCCCTTGAGCAGCTCGGGCGCGTAGCTGGCGTACTCCACGTTCTCGATGCCGCGCTGCAGCTCGCCGTGCGCATCGCTCAGCACCTTGCCATGCTCGGCGGTGATGAGGGCGGCGATCTTGTCGGCGTTTTCTTCGAGCAGCACTTTCAACTTGCTCATCACGCGCGCGCGTTTGAGCGCCGGGGTGTTGCGCCACGCGGGAAAGGCGCGCTCGGCCGAGGCGATGGCCTCTTGCACGGTGGCCCTGCTGGCCAATGCCACATGGGTGGTCGGCTGGCCCGTGGCGGGGTTGAAGACGGGCTGGGTGCGTGCCGTGTCGGCAACGATCGTGCCGTTGATCAGGTGGCCGACAGTGGTGTTGGTTGGGTCGTTGCGCATGGTGGGTCGAAAGAAAGAAGTGGCTTCAGCGCCTTTGCAGAAAGCAGCGCTGGCAGCCACGAAAAAAACGCAGGGGCGGGGCGACTACAAGACCTTGCCCGGATTCATCAGGCCGTGCGGGTCGAGCGCCTGTTTGATGCGACGCATCACGTCCAGCTCGGCCTGTGTCTTGTAGAGCGCCATCTCGTGGCGCTTGAGTTGGCCGATGCCATGCTCCGCACTGATGCTGCCGCGCATCGCGGCCACCACGTCATGGATGAGCTTGTTGACCGCATCGGTCTCGCGCTGCCACATGGCGGGCGCGATGCCGACCGGCGCGCTCACGTTGAAGTGCAGGTTGCCGTCGCCCAGATGCCCGTAGACGATGGGCCTCGCCTCGGGAAACGCCTGCTGCAACTGCGCCAGCATCTGCTCCACGAAGGCGGGAATGCGCGATATCGGCAGCGACACGTCGTGCTTGATGTTGCTGCCGTCCATCTGCTGGGCATGGGTGATGTTTTCGCGCAGCATCCATAGCGTCTGGCCTTGCGCCAGATTGCCGGCCAGGGCCACGTCCTGCAGGCAGTCGTCCTCCAGGCAGGCCATGAGCGCCGTTTGCATGGCGTCGTGCAGCGCTTCATCGCCGCCGCCGTCGGCGGCTTCCATCAGCACGTACCAGGGATAGGTGCCCTCCAGCAGGGAGGGGGTGTCGGGGAAGTAGTGGCGCACCAGGTCCACCGACGCGCTGGAGATCAGCTCGAACGCCGTGAAGCGCTCGCCCAAGTGGCCGCGCATGGCGCCCAGCAGCCGAACGGCCTGGCCGATGGACGACACGCCAGCGAAGGCGACGACCTCGGCGCTGGGGGCCGGGAACAGCTTGACCGTGGCCGCCGTGATGATGCCCAGCGTGCCTTCCGCGCCGATGAACAACTGCTTGAGGTCGTAGCCCGTGTTGTCCTTGCGCAGCCCGCGCAGCAGGTCCAGGCGCTCGCCGTCCGGCAGCACCACTTCGAGGCCCAGCACCAGGTCGCGCATGTTGCCGTAGCGCAGCACCTGCACGCCACCGGCATTGGTGGCGATGTTGCCGCCGATCTGGCACGAGCCCTCGGCGCCCAGCGACAAGGGGAAGAGCCGCCCTGCGGCGGCGGCCTGCTCCTGCAGGGTTTGGAGGATGCACCCGGCCTCTACCGTCGCGGTGTTGTTTTCGGGGTCGATTTCGAGAATGCGGTTGAGCCGGCCGAGCTGCAGGATCGCCTGCCGGCCACCGGCCGTGGGCACCGATGCGCCGCACATGCCTGTGTTTCCGCCTTGCGGAACCAGGGCCACGCCTGTGCGCGCGGCAAACCGCACGATGGCCTGCACTTCGTCGGTATTGGCGGGGCGCAGCACTGCCAGCGCCGTCCCCTCGAACTTGTTGCGCCAGTCTCGGGTGTAGGCGGACAGGTCATCTGCGCGGTCGGCGGACAGGACATGGGCCTGCCCGATCAGCGCACGCGCTTCGGCCAGCCAGGATGGAGGATCGAAAGTCATGGGGCTCCTCAATAGCTGCCGGCAGTTGCCGGCCTCGCAGCGACTGGTGTCTTTTCGCGAAAGCGCGCGGCTGCGGCATCCAGGCCATCGCGCAACAGGATCGTGTCCAGCGCCACGGCGACGAACTGCGCGCCCAGCGCCAGGCATTCGCCCGCGCGCTGCTCATCGACCATCAGAATGCCCGGCGCCTTGCCGCAGGCACGGATGCGGCGGATGGCGTCATCGATGGCGCGGTTCACCACGGGGTGACGCGGCTGGCCGGGGTGACCGAGGCTGGCCGACAAATCCGCCGGACCGATGAAGATGCCGTCGACGCCGTCGATGGCCGCAATCGCCTCGATCTGCTCCAGTGCCTCGGCGGTCTCCACCTGCACCAGCAAGCACAGTTCGTCGGCGGCGCGGGCCACGTAGTCGGTGGTGCGCCCGAAGTTGGCGGCGCGGGTGGAGCCGCCCATGCCGCGGATGCCCCCGGGCGCGTAGCGGATGGCGCGCACAGCAGCCAGCGCCTCCTGCGCGTTTTGCACGAAGGGCAGCAGCAGCGTCTGCGCGCCGATGTCCAGATAGCGCTTGATGAGTACGGGATCGTTCCATGCCGGTCGCACGACCGCGTGCGTGGGCAGCGCATCGGGCGCGGGCTGCGCCGCGGCCACGGCCCGCAACTGATTCAGCATCAGGGGCACATCGGTCGGTGTGTGCTCCGTGTCCAGCAGCACCCAGTCGTAGCCCGCACCGCCAATGATTTCGCAGACATAAGGCGAGGGGATCGTGGACCACAGGCCGATCTGTTGGCGACCGGCGCGCAGCGCGTGTTTGAAGTGATTGGTGGGCAGCATGTTCATTGGATCTGGATGTTTCCTTTTTTCACCACATCGGCCCAGCGCGCGACTTCGGCAGCAATGAAGCCGGATGCCTGCGCGGGTGTGCCGGGGGTGGGCTCATTGCTCATCGTGGTCAACCGAGCGATCACGTCGGGCTCGGCCAGGATGGCCTGGCATGCCTGGTTGAGCTTTTGCACGATCTCGGCGGGCATGCCGGCCGGGCCTGCGAGGCTGGTCCACGAATAGTTGATGACGCGTGGCTGGCCGGCCTCGGGCATGGTGGGCACATTGGGCAGCGCCGCCAGTCGTTTGTCGCCCGTCACGGCCAGAGCCTTGAGCTTGCCGGCCTGTGCGAAGGTGATGGCGGATGTCGCCGGCACGAACAGCAGATCGGCCTGGGCGCCGATCACGTCCGTCATCGCCGGCACGTCCCCTTTGTACGGCACGTTGTTGAAGGTGACGCCCGCCACCTGCTTGAACAGCTCGGTCGTCATGTGGCTCGACGAGCCGATGCCGGTCAACGCCATGTTCACTGCATCGGGTTTGGCCTTGGCCAGGGCGACGACGTCCGCTACGGAAGTGACCTTGAGCGTGGGCGCGGCCAACAGCAGCATGGGCACGCGTCCCAGCATGGCGATGTGGGTGAAGTCCTTGCGTGTGTCGTACTTCACGTTCGGGTTGACGAGCTGGTTGATCGCATGCGTGCCCGGCCCGCCGATCACCAGTGTGTATCCATCGGGCTTGGCGCGCGCCACTGCATCGGACGCCAGCGAGCCATTGACGCCCGGCTTGTTATCCACCACCACCGGTTGCCCCAGCCGTTGGGAAAGGCGCTCGCCGATCAAACGCCCCACCACATCCGTCTGCCCGCCGGGCGGAAAAGGAATCACCAGGGTGATGGGCTTGTTGGGGTAAGCCGCCTGCGCAAACACGGCAGCAGGCGTCACCACTGCGGCAAGCAGGCCCGCCAGGGCGATACGACGATCAAGCAATGGTTTGTGCATCGAGGTCTCCAAAAATGATTGCGCAATCATTCCATGACGGATACCTTGCCTCCATTCGGAAGTACACCGATAAAGAATCTGCTTCCGATGATGCGGATCATTGCTATCATGACAACGCAATCATTTTCAGAAGCAAGCCATCGTGTCGAACCGCATCTCGCGCAGCGCCTCCGCTCCAACCTTGAAGGACCTGGCCCGTCTCGCCGGGGTTTCGCCGATCACGGCCTCACGGGCGCTGCATCGGCCCGAGCTGGTGGCGGAGGCAACACGCGCGCGCGTGGCGCAGGCGGTGGAGCAATCGGGTTACGTGCCCAATTCACTGGCGGGTGGCTTGACGTCCAGGCAGACCCGACTGGTGGCGGCCATCGTGCCGTCCGTGGGGCATTCGCTGTTTTCGGACATGCTTGACGCGCTCATCACCACCTTGGCGATGGAGCGCTATGAGACGACGCTTGGGGTCTCGAGCTACGACCCCGAACATGAGGAAACCTGGCTGGCGGCGATGCTCAGCCGCAGGCCGGATGGTGTCGTGCTGACAGGCACCGAGCACACGGCGCGCACGCGACGCCTGCTGCTCAATGCAGACATTCCCGTCGTGGAGTTGTGGGACTACACCCCCCATCCGCTGGACGTGGCCATCGGTTTTTCACAAGAGGACGCCGGCAGGGCGGCGTTCCGCCACCTCGCAGCCTGCGGCTACCGGCGGCCAGCCATCTTGCGTGCGGACGACAGCCGCGCAAACCGACGAGCGCAAGGTTTTGCGCGCGCCGCCGCAGAGGTCGGGGCTCCCGAGCCCGTGCAGATCGTGTTCCCCGAACGCAGTCCGCAGGCTGGCCGGGGGCGCGAAGCGCTGAGCGCGCTACGGACGCAGGCGCCTGACGCCGATGCGGTGTTCTGCAGCTCGGATGCCTTGGCGCAAGGGGTTCTGGCACATGCGCACGCGTTGGGGCTCGAGGTGCCGCAGCAGTTGGGCGTGCTGGGGTTTGGCGATCAGGCCCTGGCGGTCGATTCCATCCCCGCGCTGTCTACGGTGAAGGTGGACGGGGCCTACATTGGCCGCCTGGGGGCGCAGGCTTTGATCGCGCGAATGTGCGGTACCACCGTGATATCTGCACAAGACGTCGGCTTTGAAGTCATCGCGCGGGCTAGCACGCGAGTCGCATTGGGGCGCTCTCGATCGAAAGCATGACGTCTCAAAAAGCGTCTGTCTCGGAAAATGCGGGTGTTCCGGCGATGCGCTGGGAGATGATCTTGCAGGTTGCCAGCAAGGGTTGCACGTAAGCCTGCAACGGATCTTCTTTCTGACGAAACCGCAAGGTGCTGACGCTGATGGCGGCGATGGGTTGCCCTCTGGGACCGAAGATGGTCGAACCGAAACAATAGATGCCGGGCTCCTGTTCTTCGTCGTCGACCGACCAGCCACGACTGCGTATTTCAGCGAGATGGGCGCGCAAGTCAGCGAGTGTGGTGATGGTATTGGGCGTGTAGTGGGGAAGCGGGCTGGGAAGTTCGCGCAGCAACCGATCGCAAACGGGCTCTTCGAGCGCGGCGAGATAGGCCTTGCCTACAGCCGTTGAGTGCAGGGAGACGTTGGTTCCGATGCGCGAGGTCATGCGCACGGCGCTCGGGCTTTCCAGCTTTTCCACATAAACCATATGGTGGCCGTTCAAGACAGCCAGGTGGACCGTTTCACCCGTGACGTCGCGCAACCGCTTGAGGTCTTCCACAGAGGCCATACGCAGTTCCGAGCGGCCCCAGCTGCGGCTGGCCAATTGAATCAGACGCGGCCCAAGGACCAGTCGGCCCGTTTGAGGGCCCTCTTCCAACAGTCGCTCCGCGATCAGTGCGGCCACGGTGCGGTGAACGGTAGGGCGGGGGTAGCCGCTGAGCTTGCTGAGCTCGGCGATGGTCAACGGCTCAGCTGTATCGGCTACGAGCTGCATCAAGTGCACGAACTTGGAAAACGCGGCAGTTCCGGCAATTTGCGAGGCTGCCTCTGGCGCGGATGACGACGATCGGGGCATGACGAAATCAGGGATGGGAAGAGTCCTCAGGGAGGATCATTATCCGTTCGCGGCCCTCGTCGACTGGCCGCCTAGCCTCGGTCCAGGCACGCGACAAATGTCGGGGCGATACCGCTCGTCCTCGACCCTCGCCCACGCGCCACCTTGGTGACTTCGCCGAATCCAGTCCCCGCTCTGTTTGAGCGTCGCTTGCGGACGCACGCTGGCCGACGCGCATTGCCAGCGTGCAGCCGCTCCGGTGCCGCTGGGCGCCCCGCCTAGGCCCCCGGCGGGATCGTCCTCGCGCATCACGTCACGTCGGCGCTCCCCGCCGCCCCGAAGAAGCACCTCTTGCGGGGGCGTCGGCGACGCCGCCTCCCCTGAGCAGCGGTCGGCGTGGCCTCGCTGTGCAGCCGATCGTCGTGGCAACGGGCCCCTTCAAGACGCGCAGGAGCCCAGGGGTAAACCCCAGTAGGACGAGTCGCGTTCAAATCTAGAATTCGTCCACATACTAAACAAGTTGTCCATTATATGGACATTCAAACATGCCAATTGATCAGCAAGACGAGCAGCCGTTGATGCCGTACCAATACCCCAACCCCGCAGAGGCGTTGCCAGAAATCGTTATTCAGAACGCCATCCCCACCGACGAGAGGTTGTGGGTGCCGCAGGCGGAGAACGTGTGGTTCAGGCCGCTGTGCCTGAACGCGAGCCAAGGCTATTGGATGAATCTGTTGCGCGTGCGCAAGTCGGGTGTGCTCAGTCGCCATCGTCACCCGCAAGCGGTGCACGGTTTTGTGCTCAAGGGTCGCTGGCGCTACCTGGAGCACGACTGGGAGGCCACCGAAGGCAGCTACGTGTTCGAGCCCCCGGGCGAGACGCACACGTTGTACGTGCCCGAGGACGTGGAGGAAATGATCACCTTTTTCCAAGTCAACGGGATCATGTACTACACCGATCCCTGGGGTAAGGGAAATGGCTACGAGGACGTGTTCACCAAGATTGACATGTGCCGCAAGCATTTCGAAGAGGTGGGCCTCGGCGCGGATTACGTGAAGCAGTTCATCCGATGAGCACGACGTACGGTCGCGCGAACTACGATTTCGCGAACGCCGTGGCCGTGGTCACGGGTGGTGCGAGTGGGATCGGCGCGGAAGTCGCAAGCCATCTGCGGCGCAGCGGCGCGCGGGTCGCAGTGTGGGACATGGCCGAGCCGGCGGCGAGCAACGACGCCTGGCGGGTCGACGTGAGCGATCTCGCGAACGTGGAGCGCGCTGCATGGGAGACGGTGACGCGTTTCGGCCGCATCGACTTCGTGGTCAACAGCGCGGGCTTTGCGGGCCCCACGATGCCGCTCGACGCGTATGACCCCACCGTCTGGCGGCGCATCGTCGACGTGAACCTGGTAGGCACCTTCAACGTGTGCCGTGCCGCCGTGCCCTACATGCGGGCCGCCGGCGCGGGTCGCATCGTGAACATCGCTTCCCTGGCCGGGAAGGAGGGCACACCCAACGCGTCGGCCTACAGCGCGGCCAAGGCAGGCGTGCTGACGCTCACCAAGTCACTGGGCAAGGAACTGGCGATGACCGGCATTCTGGTCAATGCCATTGCACCGGCTGCGGTGCGCACGCCGATCCTCGAGCAGATGTCGAGCGAGCACGTGCAGATCATGGTCGGCAAGAGCCCGATGCAGCGTCTGGGCGAAAGCAGCGAAGTCGCCGAAATGGTGAGCTGGTTGTGCTCGGGATCGTGCACCTTCAACACCGGAGCGGTGTTCGATCTCTCGGGCGGGCGCGCGACGTATTGACCGTCGCTTGCGCGACTGCCCCTTTCCCCTTCGGCCTTTCATACAACAGAGACATCCCCATGATTCGTTTCGTCCGTCACAAGCTGCGCTGTCTCGCGGCGGTGTCGATGCTGCCCGTCGCCGCCATGCTGGCCGCAGGCCCAGCCATCGCGCAGGTGCGCAACTTCCCCAGCAAGCCCATCGAACTGGTCGTGCCCTTCCAGCCGGGCGGTGGCACCGACGCGCTGGCGCGCGCGTTCGCCGACGCCACCCGCAAGCACATGCCGCAGAGCGTGATCATCGTGAACAAGCCCGGCGCCAGTGGCGCCATCGGCTGGCAGGATGTGATCAACGCCAAGCCCGACGGCTACCGCCTCGCGCTGGTCACGGTGGAATTGACCACGCTGCCGCACATGGGCCTGGCGAAGTTCACCTACGAGGACCTCGCGCCCATCGCGCGGCTCAATGCCGATCAGGCCGCGATCACCGTTCGCGCGAATGCACCCTGGAACACGATCGAGGAGTTTTTGACTGCCGCGAAGAGGGACAGCGGCAAGCTCAGCATGGGCAATGCCGGCAACGGTTCGATCTGGCACCTCGCGGCGGCAGCACTCGAGGACAAGACGGGCTCGAAGTTCAACCACACGCCGTTTCAGGGCGCTGGCCCGGCCGTGCTCGCCCTGCTCGGTGGCCACATTGACGCCGTGGCCGTGAGCCCGGCGGAGGTCACAACCTACGTGCAGGCCGGCAAGCTCAAGACGCTGGCCGTGATGGCCGAGCAGCGCGTGAAGGGCTTCGAAAAGGTGCCCACGCTGAAGGAGCGCAACATCGACTTGGTCATCGGCACCTGGCGCGGCCTCGCGGCGCCGAAGAACACGCCGCCCGAGGTGATCGCCTACCTGAAGAGCCTGAGCCAACAGGCCGCCAACGAGCCCGCGTTCCGCGAAGTGCTCGAGAAGCAAAACCTGGGCTTCGCCTACGCCGACGATGTCGCGTTCAAGGCCACCATGTCCAAGGACAGCGCCTACTTCAAGTCGCTGATGAGCAAGCTCGACATCAAGAACTGAAGGCGCGGAGCACCTGAGACACATGACTTACGAAGCAGCACTCTTCAAGGGCAAGCGGGCACTGGTGTCCGGCGCCACCCAGGGCATCGGCGCGGTCATCGCGAACCACTTGGCCGCGCTGGGCGCACAGGTCACGGCGATCGGCCTGGGCGCCGGCGATGGCACGTTGGCCGCCGCGGTCGAGGTCAAGCAAGCCGACGTGACCTCCACGGCGAGCCTCGATGCCGTTCTGTCGGACATCGACCGCCTCGACATCGTCTTCAACTGCGCCGGCATCATCCAACGTGGCGCCGAACATGATCTCGAGGTGTTCGAGAGGGTGTTGGCCGTGAACCTCACCGGCACCATGCGCGTGTGCAGTGCCACGCGCGAGCGGCTCAAGGCCAGCGGTGGCTGCATCGTCAACACGGCCTCGATGCTCAGCTTCTTCGGGGGCGGGTTGGTGCCGGCCTATTCGGCCAGCAAAGGCGGCGTGGCACAGCTCACAAAGTCACTGGCCATCGCCTACGCGGCAGACGGCATCCGCGTGAACGCGGTCGCCCCCGGGTGGATCGCGACACCGCTGACAAAGTCGCTGCAGGACGATCCTTCGCGCGCCGGCCCGATCCTCGCGCGCACGCCCATGGGGCGTTGGGGTACGCCCGACGACGTGGCGCGCGCTGCAATGTTCCTGTGCACGCCAGCCGCATCGTTCATGACGGGCGTGGTCCTGCCGGTGGACGGCGGCTACATGGTGACCTGATCGGCGCAACGCTCATGAATTACGAATTCGACTTCAGCTTCCTCGCGACGCACTGGCGCGCATTGGTCGATGGCACGCTGCTGACCCTTCGCATGTCCGTGACGACCATCGTGCTCGGCTTTGCGTTCGGCGTGGCACTGGCTGTGGCCCGCACGCAGGGCGGCCCCTTCTTGCGCAAGGCCGTGGTCTTCTATGTGGAGGTGCTTCGCAACACGCCGCTGGTGGTCCAGGCCTTCTGGCTGTTCTTTGGCCTCGCCGCGCTTCAGATTCGGGTGCCCGCGCTTGCGGCCGCAGTCATCGCGCTGGTGATCAATGTGTCGGCTTACACCGCCGAGATTGTGCGAGCCGGCATCGAGTCGATTCCGCGCGGCCAGATGGAAGCCGCATCCTGCCTGGGAATGTCGCGCTGGAAGGTGCTGCGGCTGGTCGTTCTGCCGCAGGCGGTGGAGCGCATGTATCCCGCACTCATCAGCCAATTCATTCTGATGATGCTGGCGACTTCCATCATGTCGCAGATCTCTGCGGAAGAGCTCACGGCCGCCGGCTACAGCATTCAGTCCGACACCTTTCGAGGCTTCGAGATTTACCTCGTCATCGCGGTGATCTACCTCGTCCTTTCCTGGTTCCTGCGGTTGACCATGGGCGGCCTGGCCAACCTTGCCTTCGCCCGTCGTCGTCGCCTCAAGACGACGCTCTGAGCACTCAGTTCACACAAGGAAAACAGAATGCTCGGAATCTCGTTCGATCAGATCGGCTTTATCTTGGAGGGCATGGGCTGGACGCTGGTGCTGTCGCTCATGGGCTTCGTGGGCGGTGCGCTGGCGGGTCTGCCAATCGCGCTGGCGCTCAGCCGCGGTGGCCGCCTGCTGCGCAGCGTGACCGGCGCCTATGTGCAGCTCATCCAAGGCATCCCGCTGCCGGTGATCATGTTCCTGTGCTTCTTCGGCATCAGCATCGCGGGCTTCGACCTGCCCTCGCTGGTGGCAGCAGGGCTTGCCATGACGGCGTACGCCAGCGCCTACCTCGGTGAGATCTGGAAAGGCTGCATCCAGGCCGTCCCGCGCACGCAGTGGGAAGCCGCCGAATGTCTGGCACTTCGGCCATTGCAACGAGTGGTCCATGTGATCCTGCCGCAGGCGGTGCGCATCGCCATTGCGCCGACGGTGGGGTTCCTGGTGCAGATCGTCAAGAACTCGTCCTACGCCGTGGTCATCGGATTTTTCGACCTGACCTACTCCGCGCGTGTTGTGAACAACTCCACGTTCAAACCCTTCGTGGTTTTCACGCTGGCCGCGCTGCTGTATTTCGCGATCTGCTACCCCCTCTCATCGCTGGCGTACCGCCTCGAAAAGCGCTTGGGTCGACGCTGACCACGGCCATTGCACAGAACAAGGATATTTCCCATGGATGACATCGTCCGCTTTCACGAAGTCTGCAAGTCGTTCGGCGACGTGCAGATTCTCAAGGGTGTGAGTTTCTCGGTCGGCCGCGGTCAGGTGGTCGCGCTGATCGGCCGCAGCGGCTCGGGCAAGACCACGGCGCTGCGCTGCATCAATGGCCTGGAGACGATCCAGGCTGGCCAGTTGCATGTCTGTGGTCGGGAAATGCACTCGAACACGGTCGATCTGCTGGCGCTGAGGCAGGAGGTGGGCATCGTGTTTCAGAGCTACAACCTCTTTCCCCATCTCACCGTGCTGCAGAACGTGACCCTGGCGCCGCGCAAGGTCAAGGGCATGTCGCGCAAGCATGCCGAAGACCTGGGCATGCAGATGCTGCAGAAGGTGGGGCTGGAGGAGCGCGCCAATTACTACCCGGAACAGCTCTCCGGCGGTCAGCAGCAGCGCGTGGCCATCGCCCGCTCACTGGCCATGGAGCCCAAGCTGATGCTTTTCGACGAAGTGACATCCGCTCTTGATCCGCAACTCACCGGCGAAGTGTTGCGTGTCATTGAGCGCCTCGCACAGGATGGCATGACGATGGTGCTGGTCACACATGAGATGGCTTTCGCCCGTTCGGTGGCCGATCAGATCCTTTTCATGCACCAGGGGGTCGTCTGGGAGCACGGAAACAGTGACTTGCTCAGCCGCCCCGCCACGCCAGAGCTGCAGCAGTTCGTGGCCAACGGCCTATGAATCAGCAGGTCATTTCAACGTTCATCACAACCAGGAGACATTCCCCATGAAATTCAATCGACGCACTTTCTCGACCTTGGCCGCGCTTTTGCTCAGCGCAGGCGCCACCATCGCCCACGCAGCCAACGCGCTGGACACCATCAAGGAACGCAAAAAGATCCTCATCGCAGTCGACATAGGCGCACCGCCCTACGGCATGGTCGATGACCAGGCCCGGCAGACGGGTTCTGACATCGACGCGGCCAAGCTGCTTGCGCAGGACATGGGTGTGGCGCTGCAGATCGTGCCGGTGACCGGTCCCAACCGGGTGCCATTCCTGCTCACCCGCAAGGCCGACATCGTTCTGTCCTCTTTCTCCATCACGGAGGATCGCAAGAAGGTGGTGGACTACTCGGAGCCCTATGGCGTGGTTCCGATCGTGATCGCTGGGCCCGCTTCCGCCAAGGTTGGGTCCTTCGCCGATCTGGTAGGCAAGACGGTCGCTGTCACTCGCGGCACCACGATGGACCAGGAACTGACCCGAGCCAGCAAAGAGGTCTCAGGCATCACCACCGTGCGCTACGAAGACGATGCCACGACCAATACAGCCGTGGTCACAGGCCAGCAAGACTACATCGCGACGCCACCCAGCGTGGTCATGGCCCTGAAGAAGGTGAATCCATCGCGCGACCTCGTGATCAAGTTCACCATGAAAACCAACCCGTATGGTGTCGGTCTGCGCAAGAACGAGCCGGAGCTGAAGGCCTGGCTCGACAACTGGGTGAAGGCCAACCTCAAGAACGGAAAGCTCAACGAAATCTACCTCCGCCACCACGGCATGCCGTTGCCAGCGGAAATGCTGCCGTAACCCCTGAACCTTGATTCGAGATCCCCATGCTGAATTCTTCCGAAGCATCATCAGCCGCACGCGTTATTCGACTGCATCCGCAGGATGACGTCGTGATCGCCCTCGATCAATTGGTGGCAGGCAACCCCGTTTCCTCGGAAGGGGTGAGCGTTGCCGGACTGATCCCGCCTGGTCACAAGATGGCAACGCGTGCCATTGCCCTTGGGGCTCCCGTGCGGCGCTACGGGCAGATCATCGGCTTCGCCAGCAAACCCATCCAGCCGGGCCAGCACGTGCATACGCACAACCTGGCCATGGGTGACTTCACCCGCGACTACGCCTTTGGCGAGGAGGCCCGACTTACCACGCCAGCCGCAGCGCCGGCGACGTTTCAAGGCATCGTCCGCGCGGATCGTCGTGTGGCAACGCGTAACTACATCGGCATCTTGACCTCGGTGAACTGCTCTGCCACCGTGGCGCGCGCCATCGCGGATCACTTTCGTCGCGATATTCACCCCGAGGCGCTGGCCGGCTTTCCGAACGTGGACGGCGTGGTGGCTCTGACCCACGGGAGCGGGTGCGCCATGGACTCCGAAGGTGAGGCCTTGGCCCTTTTGCAACGTACGCTGGGGGGATACGCCTGTCACCCCAACTTCGCGAGCCTGCTGGTGATCGGTCTGGGTTGTGAAACCAACCAGATCCCGCGGTTGCTGGCAACCCAGGGATTGCAGGACAGCGATCGCCTGCGTGCCTTCACGATTCAGGACACGGGTGGCACCACCAAGACCATCGCGCGCGGCATCGAATTGATCCGCGAGATGCTTCCGGCTGCCAATGCGGTGCGGCGCGAGCCGGTGCCCGCAAGCCACTTGATCGTGGGCCTGCAGTGTGGCGGCTCCGACGGCTATTCGGGTATTTCGGCCAATCCGGTTCTTGGCGCAGCCGTTGACCTGCTGGTCCAGCACGGCGGAACCGCCATTCTGTCGGAGACGCCCGAGATCTATGGCGCCGAGCACTTGCTCACCCGCCGGGCACAAACACCTGAGGTCGGCCGCAAGCTGGTCGCACGCATCCGCTGGTGGGAGGACTATTGCTCTCGCAATGGCGCGGCGCTGAACAACAACCCGTCTTCCGGCAATAAGGCAGGCGGCCTGACCACGGTGCTGGAAAAGTCGCTGGGCGGCATTGCCAAGGGAGGCTCCACCAACTTGGTGGAGGTCTACGAATATGCCCAGCCGGTGTACACACATGGCTTGGTGTTCATGGACACACCTGGCTTCGACCCGGTTTCAGCCACAGGCCAAGTGGCTGGCGGTGCCAATCTGATCTGCTTCACGACCGGTCGTGGCTCGGCCTACGGCTGCGCTCCGTCACCCTCCTTCAAGTTGGCGACCAACACCGCACTGTGGGAGCGTCAGGCGGACGACATGGACCTGAACTGCGGGGAAGTGCTGGAAGGCCGGCGCTCGATTCCCGAGTTGGGTGCCGAATTGTTCCGGCGGCTGCTGGCCACAGCGTCTGGCGAACGCTCTCGCAGTGAATGTCACGGCTATGGCCAACAGGAGTTCGTGCCTTGGAACATCGGCGTACTCGTTTGAATGTGCAGGCAGTTCCTGGAAAGGCAACGATGACGAGGCCAGATCCGCGCTCAATGGGCCCTCCTGAGGAACTGACAGCGCCATGGACGCCATCGATCAGTGGAACCGCACATCGCCCCGTGCTTCGACCGCCATGCCGAGGACCTGGGTCGCAGCGTGGGCGGCAGCCTCGCGCGATCAGCGTTGAGGACGGCTGGGCTATCCGATGGGCATCAACCGCGAGCAGTTGAAGACCCAGTGCAGCATCCCGGGCGTGGACGACACCCACGACGCGGGGCGACCCGAGGGTCGGCGAATCCGGTCAACGCCTGTTCCAGAGCCTCCACCAACGACGCCGTACCGCCATTCTCTGCGCGAGCGGACGCATATCCAGGGTGTCGTAGTTCGGAAACGATGCGCCGACGCGCCGGCGCACCTCTGTCTCGAGTTCATGGGCAACGCCGCGTGCAGCCAAATCCCCTTGCAGCGCCCGCTTGCGCCAATCGTTGGCCAAGGCACGCAGTTCCTCGTCGGACAGCCTCTCATTCGTCGTCATGGACCGCATTGTGCCGTCCCGACGAGCCAGACGATGAAGAAGCAGGGCGCACGGATGGGGGTGATGTTTCTTTTCCTCGAACGTTGCACGCGGGGCCATGCCGCGCCGCTGCCCCAAGCCCCCGCCGTGGCGATGTGAGGGCCGAAAAGAGCCGGAGCGAGACGCAAATCAAGGCGACCAAGCCTGGGCCGAAGGAGTCCTTCCTCAACGGAGGCGACAACCTGTTCTCGCGCGCGCGCAGCAGCGGAAAGGCCTGAATCTACCGCTACGACAAGGACGGGAAAACCGTCAAGCTCGGGCTGGGGCCGTACCCGGCGGTGACGCTGGCGCAGGCGCGCGCCAAGGCCTATGAGGCCAGCAACCTGCGCGCTGGCGGACTGGACCCCAAGGAGGTCCGCCGGCAAAGAGAAGAGAAGGACCGCGTCGCTGCGCTGAACACTTTCGAGTTGCTGGCGCGCGCCTGGGTCGCCAGTGCCAGGAAGGACCGGCAATGGTCGAGCGGCTACGCTGGCAAGGTCATCCGGCACTTGGAGATCCACGTCAGCCCCTGGGTTGGCCTGTACCGGATCAAGGGCCGCGGCAACCTGAAGACGGCCCAGCGTGTGCGCGAGGCGGCGATGCAGCACGTACCAGCACGCGACGGATGTCGGCGCTCACCGCCCACGCGTGCCGATGCCAACAGGCGCACTTCGGTAAGGAGAGGGCGAGAAGAAGGTGCAAGAGGCCAACCTGCAAGCACGCCGATGGGTTGCCTTGCCGCACATGCGTCGCATCAGGGGGCTGTCCCGGCAGCGACCCTGCGCGGCGCCCCGCTTGGCGAACAATCTGCGAAACGCGCTATCCCATCGCGCCGCCTGAGAGAAGAGACATGACCACATCCCCCTTCCATCCGCTCCATGCCGCCATGCAGTCGCAGGTCGATCGGCATTTCCTGCCGGGTGTTTCCACCGTCGTGCTGCGCGGGCGCGAGGTCGTGGACCGGTTCGTCTGCGGTCATGCCGATGTGGAGGCGGGCGTGCCCCTGCGCGAGGACCACATCTTCCGCGTCTTCTCCAACACCAAGCTGCTGATCTCCTGCGCCGTGCTGCTGCTCATGGAAGACGGCAAGCTGGGCCTGGACGACCCGATCGAGCACCACTTGCCCGAGCTCGGCAACCGCCAGGTGTTGCGCTCGGGGGCCACGCGCATCGACGATGTGGAGCCGGCCCGGCGCTCGATCACGGTGCGGCACCTGATGACCCACACCTCCGGCCTGAGCTATGGCGCCTTCGACCCGGGCACGTTGCTGTTCAATGCCTACACGCAGGCCGCGGTCCACAACCCTTTGTTGTCGAATGCGCAGCTCGTCACGACGCTGGCGCCGCTGCCGCTGAATTTCCATCCGGGCGAGCAATGGGAGTACTCCCTGGCCACCGACGTGTTGGGGCGCCTGGTCGAGGTGGTCTCGGGCGACAGTCTGGGCGGCTTCCTGGCCCGGCGCATCTTCGGGCCGCTGGAAATGACGGACACCGACTTCTGGGTCCCCGAAGCCAAGCGCACCCGGCTTGCTGCGCTCTACGGCGGCGTGGACTTCATGGACCCCACCCGGCCCGGCCTGGTGCGCATGGACGCCGCACCGCATCCCGGCGCCTACATGAGTCCGTCACTGCGGCAGTCCGGCGGCGGCGGCCTGGTGTCCACGCTGGACGACATGGTGCGCTTGATCCAATCGCTCATGCCGGGTGGGCGCACACTGCTCAAACCCGAGACGCTGGCCCTCATGTCGCGCAACCATGCCGCGCCGGGACTGTTCGTGCGCTTCCCCAACATGCCAGCCCACCGGGGACGCGTGTTCGGCCTCGGCTCCTCGGTGCTGGCCGAGCCCGGCCCCGTCGATCCGCCCAATGCCACCGACGAGGTGAGCTGGGGTGGTCTGGCCGGCACCATCTGGTGGATCAATCCGCGCCTGAACATCGCCGGCGTCCTGATGACGCAGCGGTACTTCGGCTTCGGCAATCCCTACACATTCGAATTCAAGAACCTGGCCTACAAGGGACTGAGCTGCTGAGAAGCGGTGGGGCGCTGCACAGGGGCTGGGCAGGAGAAAAGAACGGTCGAGGTGGCCGTGACGCCATCGCACCGGCTGTGACGGGGTGAGCGGCTGCCCGCGCTCGAGCCCACTGGTGGCCGCGGCCCCAACACATCCTGGGTGCAGGGGTTCGATCCCTCAAGCTGCACAGGAGATCGACATGGCCGCTTCCACCCTCTCAGCACTGCGCTCCCCCTGGCACAAGGACAAGCTGCGTCGGGCAGAAGCGGCCGTTCAAGCGCAAGGAAATCCGGGCGAACCGGACCCGGCGCCAGCCATTCTGCCGGACCCGCGACATCGCGCTCTTGAACCTCGGCATCGACAGCGAGCTTCGAGTCTGTGACCCAGTCAAGCGGCAGGTGCGTGACGTCGCCAACGGGCGGGCTGGATCCATTTCGCGCATCTTCGTCCCGAAGACTTCCTCTTCCCGCGCCGGGCCGTGCTGTCCTACCCCGTGGCGCATGGCAGCACGCGCGCGCCGTCGACGGGTGCGTGCAGGCCATCCGCATGGGCACAGCGGACGACGGCATCCATTCAATGTGCCGCACCAGAGCGTCCCTGGTTCATCGCCGCACCAAGAGGAACGCGGCGCGGCGCACTGTTGCTCGGCACGCCAAACTGGAGCGCACCGTGCGCGACCTGGGCATCGAAGTCGAAGATGCTCTCGAAATGGCCGAGGCCTCGCCCGCCCGATCTGTCCTGCCGCCCCACATGAAGGACGCCAGAAAAAGGCAGGACGCGGCCGGAGCAGAACCCGAGGACCGCTGCCTGAGCCGAAGCGTGGCTCACAGGCAGAGTCCGGCCAGCGCTTGACTTTCGACGCCGTCGTCAATCGAAGGTGCCGTGGTCGATCAGCAGGTCTGTCATGGCATCCTCGACACCGTAGCCGATGCGCTGGCTGACGCGATACACGGCATCCAGTCGTTCCATGAACAAGGACTGCTGCGCAGCCGGCAGTCTCGCAATGGCCTGCAATGCCTGCGCGAACATGCGCACCAATGCACTGAGAAAGCCCTCGTCCTGCAGGCCGACTTCGGCGCTGAAGCCCGATGCGCACTCGCAGTAGAAGACCATCAGTTCTGCAAGGCCCTCCGGCTGGCCGGTGGCCTTCCTGTAGTTCGCGATGGATTGTTTGGCTTGGGCGACGGACGTGCCCTGGTTCCGGAGCGCGTCGGGCCAGAGCCACCGTTTGATGGTGGTCTTGTACGGCTTTAGGACATCCTCGCCCAGCCCGAAACGGGCATGAAGGAATGCCTGGTTGTCCTTGCTGGCCGCATACAGCTCATGCACCAGGCCAATCAATCCATCGTGGTCGAAGTGGGTCAGTCTGGTCTTGACGTCACTCCATGAGGTGGAATTCTTGGTCTTGCTTGCTTTCATTGGCATGCGCCTGCGGATTTGATGCCTGCACGTGTTCGTTGCTGAAGAGCAGGCTGGTTGGACGAGACCCGAGTGCCCGGACTACGATTGCAAAGTCGACATGTCGCCGCTCGGCGGCGGCCAATCAGAGGCCGTGCCGTGCAGGCGATCCGCTGACGAACGGTGAGGAGCGATGCGATGCAATACGACATGCTCAAGGTCGAAGAGGCGCTTCTGGCGCTGCTCGGTGTCTTCGAGTTCGAAAACGGACGCGTATGGAAGCGATACGATTTTGCAACCATGGACGCTCTCCACGAGAAAGGACTCATCACGAAAGCCTATGGCAGGCAGGAGTCGGTCTACCTGACGGGCGATGGGATGCGCCGTGCCAAGGAACTCGCGGCCAAACACTTCGGGATAAACGGGGCGGCGGCGGTGGGCCAATAGCGGCGGCAGAAGCGGGCAACCGACGGACGATCCACGTCCCTCCAGTATCCCAAAAAACCGCTTCGAGCGATGGACGGGTTCCCGACTGCACCGGCCGGCCGCTCGTCGGCTGCCTTGCCTATGCGGCGCAGGCCAATGCCAGGCGGGAAAAGGGCTGCGCTATTTCTCCAAGGGAGCCGTCTACTTGCGCCCCTCGGCATGTGCGGGAGCGATGTGCGTGTCGCCTGACGCGACCGAGCGAACCCCGCTGACCTGACTGCAGACGCCGGATGCGCTGATCCCTTTGCCGGGCTCCGGCCTTGGACAGGAGCGACATGATGCGTCGCGTGACGAGCGACACGCTCATGCCGGGTTCGTAGCTTCGACGAGCCAGTGCAGCCTTCTTTGCAAGAGACCTGCGTCTGCGGCGCTGGTCGCGAAGCCGCTGTCCTGATCGAAGCCTGGCGCTCAAGCGAAAGGGCTGGCTGTTGGGCGTGAACGTTCCCGTCGAGGCGGGCGAGTACCGCGTGGCCTATTCGAGCCACAAGGGAACATTGACCCTGGATGCGCGCAGCGACAAGCTCGCGGTCGGCTATGTCTACAACCTCTCCAAGCGCGCTGGCGTGTACGGGACGCTCGCGTTCGTGAAGAATCGCGACGGCGGCACCATGGCACTCAATCGTGCGGTGGCTGGTGCGGATACGACATCGCGGGGCCTTGACCATGGTGTTCGTCACGCGGGCTGCAGATACTGGGTGCGATCCAGCGTTCGTCCGCCATGTCGTTCACCGAACTGCGGCAGGAGGCGGGTCTGCCCAAGGCCACGCTGGCCAGGTTGCTGCACACGCTGACGGGCAGCGGATGGATACGGCGCCAGGGACCGCGCGGACGCTACATCTGCGAGACGCAGCCCGGGCTGCAACCGGCCGAGCAGGACCGGGTGCACCGGTTCGCGAAGCTGGCGCAGTCGGTGCATGCGAAGCTGCAGTGCGCCGTTCCCTGGCCGGCCAACCTGGGAATCAGGGACGGCGCGAGCATGCTCATCGTCGATCCGACCGACACCTTCGTGATGGGCCTGGCGGCCAACTACCGCCAGCTGAGTTTCCGTCCGCCCATGCTCCGTTCATCACTTGGGCTGTGCCACCGGGCCTTTTGCGCGGAGGACGAGCACGTGGAGATACTGCAGCGGCTACAGCGGTCCACGGACGAACTCGTCCGGGCGGCCCTTCGCTCAGGCAGGCAGCCTGGCGCAGCGCTGCAGGAGTTCCGCCGGCAAGGCTACGCGCTGCGGGACATCTCGCTCGTTCCGATGCTTGCGGCGGAACGCTACGGTGTCGTGTCGGTGCCTGTGGCATCCGGGGAGGGGGCATGCCTGCTTGTCGTGCTCGTGGCTGCTGCAGATCGCCTCGACGGACGAGACGATCCAATTGTGTCCGTACGGTTCGTGGGTCTATGACAGGAATTGAGATTGGCCGCGTATGACACCCAAAGTCCAGTCGGCATCAACCCATGCGTGGCATGGTCGTCGACAGCCATCATATCTAGCCCATGAAACCTGATTCATGTGCTCGAATTGTTTCTGCTGCGCAATGCCAACGCATGAATCCCGTGCAAATCCAATTGCTCCAGCAAATCGAGAAGCAGGGCAATGAAAGGAGCATGGATGGCTTCCTTGGCATGGCGTTCGATCCAGTGCTCGATATCGGTGAGACGGCCATCAGACGCCAAGCTGGCGAGTTCGTCGAGGGCTTGATCCTCCGGTATCGAATTTTGAGGAATAGTGAGTTCGACTGACGGCCTCTTGGGTTCCGTCTCTCGCTGCGTGACGCCAGGCCAGACCACTTCGGATGGATCAATGACCGGTGCCCACACTTCGAAAGAGAATGTGGTGCCTTGGCCATAGATGCTGGCCACGCTCAGCGATCCACCCATCGCCGCGACGATGCGTTGCGCGATGAACAACCCCAATCCAGTGCTGCTGCTCGCTGCCTGAATTTGCTGGAAGGCCCCAAAAATATCGACCTTCTGGGTCAGGTCGATCCCTATTCCCGTATCGCTGACAGCGAAGTGCAGGGCGCAGGCATCCCCTTCGGTTTTAGCGGTGACCGATAGAGTCACCACGCCATCGTGCGTAAATTTGGCTGCGTTCGAGAGCAGATTGAGTAGCACTTGCTGCAGACGATTGCCGTCCAGCCGGACCACTCGGGGAAGTCCTTTGGGCGGCTGGTAGCGGAAGCTATTGTTCTTTTGCGAGCACAAGGAATTCGCATATTCCGAAACATCATTCAATAAGAGCGGTAAGTCGGTTTCGGTAGATTGAATGGCTAGAGGCTGTAGCTCTACTTTAGAGAAAGCCTGCAGCTCATCAATCAGATCTAGTTGATAGTTGATGCTGCGCTGAATCGTGAGTAATGATTTTCGCTGGGCGTCGCTGGCATCCTTGAGCAGGAGTGCCGTATATCCAGAGATGGTCGCCAGCGGCGCACGCAAATCGTGACTGATATAGCCTAGGGTTTCTGCTTTTTGTTGGTTCTTTGTTTGGGCATCGGAGATCGATTTTTCTTGTAGCAAATGGGTCCCGTTAATCATTAGGCATATGGCGGTCAACGGTACCACTGCTGAAAAAACGAAGATATAGGCTAGTTGAATGAAAGAAAAGGCCGATGGGTCGGATGGGACTAGGCTAGGTATGAACAAGGTACCACAGCGGACCAGATAGACAAGGCATTCGATCGCCAGCGATGCTGAAAGTAGGCGATTGATGAAGGACTTGTCGCCATACCGAATTACGGTAAAAAATTGGATTAAAACAAAAACAAAGAGAGAGAAGGTAAAGCACTTCAGCCGACTCGGATAGTCGGGGGTCACCCGTAGAAACCAAAATACCAGGGCTTCAGAGGCAAGAAGGCAGGGCACAATTAAACGCCAGAGCGAAGGTTGGTAGTAAAATTTCCTGATGCCAATCGCCTGTACAGCGACGCCTAGCATTAATACGTAGTTCCCAAGGGAGAAATAAGAGGTATGGTCGTTGAACCAACCTGCATACAAAAAAACCGCGAGAGTTGTGATGGAGAATCCGAGCGTGTAAATTCCTATTCTTTTTGCACCTATCTGGCGAATATGATTGGATAGCAGAAGAGGAATTAGTACGAGCGTTGAAATGAATGCAGATATGGCAAAGAACAAGTTGTGGTTTATGGCGATCGTCATATTTAGTCTAATCTCGGCGAATCGAATTTAGATGCGCTGCGTTGCCGCGGTTTTCCCATATCTGCCTGCGACTTGCTTTAGGGTTGTGCTGGATATTTTTGCCGGAAATTCATGAATTCGGCGGAAAAGTTGGATGGATTTCATGGCCAACTTCTATTGATCTATCTCCGATCAAAATGCGCTTTGTCCGAGCATGAATGCTGCTTGCACATGCGTTCTTGGCGTATGAGTTCGAATACAGAATACAAATACTCCCTGAAACGGACGGTTCAAAGCTGCAAGCTGGCCGCGTCCTCGGGTTGCACTGACCTCTTCATGACGAACTCTCATGACATCCAAGGCCGACCGCTACAAGATCAGCCTCGCGAGGCGAGCGGCGCACCCACCGGAGCACACGCGGCGGATGCTTCTCGCTTCAATTGCCCGCCTGGCGGCAAGCAGAAGGCGTGCAGCCGAAATACCCTCGAAACGTCGTCGCGAAATTCGCTGCGCTAGAGAACCTCACTGCTGCAGCAATCTCCTCGATATGGCATCGCCGATTCGATCAGCAGGCGCTGCGCTTCTGACCTGCCCCCTCCTGCCGTGCCATTCATAACGAGGAGGTTCGGGGTTGCAAGATTAATTGATCTCTGTGGTTTTTGAGTTGGCTCAAGCTGCATCGCCAGCGCGCTGGCGATGCAGCTTGAGCCATCGAGATCACGGACAACGCCATTGGCGATGCGCCGATGCTGCCGCAGTTGCTGGCGCAGATTCCTGCGGACGAACAACTGCATTCGGTGAGCGCCGACGGTGCCTATGACACCAAAGCG
>Ga0160430_100107_pt1 | contig 72484 bp, 64 predicted proteins | sample HID1971I_E0MG_FD_108274 | JGI IMG/M metagenome (GOLD analysis project Ga0160430, IMG submission 108274) | Enriched millipede-associated microbial communities from UW Madison campus, WI, USA - HID1971I_E0 MG | ecosystem: Host-associated > Arthropoda: Insects > Digestive system > Unclassified ...
CAGGTGCCAGGCGATCGCCTCGCCCTCGCGGTCCTCATCAGTGGCGAGCAGGAGTTCGTCGGCGCTCTTCAGCGCGCGCTTGAGCTCCGCGACCGTCTTGGTCTTGCGGTCGGACACGACGTAGTACGGGTCGAACCCGTTGTCGATGTCGATGGAGTACTTCCCGTAGGCCTGCTTGTCCGCAGCCGGGATGTCCTTCTTGTCAGCGAGGTCGCGGATATGGCCGACGGAGCTGAGCACCTCGTAGCCGTCGCCGAGGTATCCCTGAATAGACCGCATCTTCGTCGGGGACTCGACGATGACGAGCTTCTTGCCTTCAGCCAAGGGTGCGTCCTTTCTTCGAAGCACACCATACACACCACTGTGTGGGGTCGTTCACAGTGAGCGAGGTCGCGCTGCCGTCACTGTCCCTCGGGTGGCCCGGCACGGGCTCGGGAGACGGCTGCGAGTCCAGCGTACGCCGCCTGCACCTCCACGGTCGCCACGAAGCCCTCGAGGGAGCATCCGGTGAGCGCGGCGCCGGCGGCGCTCGCGACCCGTGCGGCGAGGGTGCACGGGTCCTCCCCGGTCGGCACCGCCCCGCTCGCGGCGTCGGCTGCGGCGAGCGCCGCGGCATCCGCCGCACCCGCCGCACGTTGCCCGGTCACCGCTGCGCCGCCGACGGCCGCGAGTCCGAGCGAGAGCGCGGCGGCGACGGTCAGTACCCCGGCGGCGAGGGCCGAGCCGGCCATCAGAGACCACCGTCGAGCGCACAGCTCGACGCCCGCAACGGCAGTCGGACCAGCGCTCCGATCGACGCGGTCATCGACGCCGTGGCGCACACCAGGTCACCCCGGCGCGCCGACGACAGACCCGCGCCGGGGACCGCCACCTGCACCACGCGCTCCGCCGCATCCGCACCCTCACCCCGCCCCAGCAGACGAGCCGCGTCCGCGGAGGCATCCTGCAGCGCGACCTGTCGTGATGCCGCTCCGAGCGCTCCGGCGCCCAGCAGAAGCGCCAGCACCACGGCCGGCAGGGCGAGGGCGAGCTCGGCCGCGACCGATCCGCGGTCCCCGGCTCGACCCGCCGCGCGGCACTCCTCTTCTCTGGTGCCGACACTCCTCCTCCGCATCACGACACCGTCAGCGCCCGCCGCACCAGGCCGGTGAGGATGCCGCGGACCTCGTCGGAGCGCATGATGACGACGAGGAGTCCCGCGAACGCGACGGCGGCCATGGTCGTGATGGCGTACTCGGCCGTGGCGGCGCCACTGTCGTCGCCGAACAGCGTGGCCGCGCGGTGCCGGTCCAGCCGGGGGATGTTCTTCATGATGTTCCTTCTTTCTCTGGGATGCCCTCGCATCGGTGGTGCTGCGCACGAGGTGGTGTCGTCGGCGACGGGCGTCACGACGGAAGAGGTGTCGAGGCGAGGACGCTCAGCAGCATCGGTGCCACGCCGAGCAGGAGGAAGGCCGGCAGCGTGCACACGCCGAGCGGGATGAGCAGCTGGGTCGAGAGCTTCGCCGCGCGGAGGCGACCCCGCACCCTGGCCGCGTGCCGGTCCTGGGCGGCGGACGCCCGGAGCAACTCCGCGGCGGGCACTCCTGCGGCACGGGACAGATCGAGAACAGCGCGCACGCGGTCATCGCTCCCCTCCGACACGGAGCTCTCGGCGACCAGCTGCAGCGCCCGGTCGATGGAGGCACCGCCGGCGAGGGCCACCGCCACCAGCTCCGCACGCATCCCGGGCGTTCCCGGCGCCGGCCGCGCCCGTCGCAGCAATCGCCGCGTCCACAGCCGTGCTGCCAGGACCAGCAGCAGTCCGGCGCCCACGCACGCGGTGCCGAGCGGGTTCGCGATGATCACGCCGATGGTGTCGAACCCGAGGGCGAAGCCGAGGAGCAGGCCGGCGAACGGCATCCACAGCAGCAGTCGCGCCGTCCCGGCGGGCTCGGCGAGGGCGATGCGCACATCGTCGGCCGCGGCCGCCGCATCGCGCAGGGTCTCGGCGATCATCCGCAGCACCTCGGCGAGCGGGGCGCCCACCGTGGTCGCGATCTCCCAGGCAGCGGCCAGATCGAGCCACGCTCCTCCCTCGGCCTCGATGGCGGCGAGGAGCGGGACGCCCTGATCGACCCGGTCGACCACGGCGGCCGCGGGCGGATCACCGGTGTCGGCGAGGTGACGCCACGCGGTCAGCGGGACCGCGCCCGCCTGCAGCAGCACGGCGAGGGTCTGCACCGAGGTCGCGGCGTCCGCTCCGGAGCGCATGGCCTCGTGGCTGCGGCGGGCCACGCTCACCACGGCCGCACCCCCTCTATGTCGAGTCGGTCCCCCGTGAGCACGAGGCGCCCGGCCTGGGAGATCCGGCGGACCCCGCCCGGGGCGCGATCGAGATGCAGCACGATCGTGAACGCGCTCACCGCCTGGCGACCCAGGGCGACGGCATCCATCCCGGCCAGCGCGCCGAGCGCCTCGAGTCGGGCCGGCACGTCTCGGAGCCCGCTGGCGTGCAGGGTGCCCGCTCCCCCGTCGTGCCCGGTGTTGAGCGCGGTGAGCAGCTCGCGCACCTCTTCCCCTCGGCACTCGCCGACCACCAGCCGATCCGGCCGCATCCGCAGGGACTCGCGCACCAGCCGGGCGAGGGTGATCCCTCCGGCGCCCTCCAGGTTCGCCTGCCGCGCCTCGAGCGCGACGTGATGGGGGTGACGTGGCCGCAGTTATATGTACTCGACTTAACCGACTGAGACATGTAGGTTACGACGGGCGAGGCTTTCGTGGCTCGTGGTTATTCTGTACTACCGAGCCACAAAGGAGTGAAGGTGCCGAAGTACATCGTTCACGCAGCTCAGATGCCTCACAGCGGCCGGCGCCTGTGGCTGCTGGTTACCGCAGACGACCTGGAACCGATGGTCGAGGCCCGCGACTTCTCGATCTATCTGGCAGGCAAGGGCAGGTCGGAGAACACGATCCGCACGTACATCCCGAAGGTGGCGGCGTTCCTCAACTGGGCATACGAGAATGCCGTCGACTGGAGAGCGGTGACACTACCTGAGATGGCGAAGTTCAAGTTCGATTTGGAAGCGCCCATAGAAAATCAGAGAACAGGGAAGGTTTCTACCCGCCAGCCCGTCACGGTCAACCTCACGCTCACCGCGGTCCTGGAGTTCCTGCGGTTCTGCGCGCGAGCGGGGTGGATCGAGCGCGTCGTCGTCGAGCGAATGGTGCAACCAAAACACCTCACCTTCGTCCCGCCGAACTTTGACCCGGGTGAGAGCGGACAGTTCCGCTTCCAGCGAGTAAAGGAGCTCCGTGCAAGGAATAGAGAGGCTCCTCCGAAGTACCTGACTACGGACCAGGTACTCGCCAGTGTGGAAGCCGCGACGAACCCGAGGGACCGTTTCCTGCTGCTCCTCTTGACCACTACGGGCATCCGCGTCGGGGAAGCGCTCGGACTACGTGGTTCGGACATTCATTTCCTCCCCGACTCAACTGCACTCGGGTGCGAGGTCCGCGGCGCCCATGTCGAAGTCGTTCGACGAGAAGACAATGTGAATCGCGCCTGGGCTAAGACGCTGAACAGGAGCATCCCGGTACCCAGCGAGGTAGTTGAGTCGTACCGCGACTACATCATCGAGCGCGACTCCGCCCTCGGAGACAAGACTTCTGAGTACGTCTTCGTCAGTCTCAGCGAGATGAACGCTGGCACTCCACTCACCTACGCGGCAGTGATGAGCACCTTCAGACGGCTGCGGAGGCTTACGGGAATCCCAGGGCTCAGCCCCCACATGTTCCGGCATACATTTGCTTCGCGCATGGTGCGCACAGGGGTGAATCTAGAAGTCCTGCAAGCGCTGATGGGCCATTCGAGTGCCAGGTCGACGTCGGTCTACTTCCATGTCGACAACGACCAACTGCGCGATGCCGTCGACCGCGGGCAAGAGTACCTCGACGGCTTCAGGGGCAATCATGAGTAACGCGATTGCACATATCGAGGCCGCAAAGGCTCAAGCGCCTGTACTCGAGGGGCCCGCAGCTGACTGGACGACATTTCTTCGAGCAAGCGTCAGAGAAAACTGGCGTCCGTCCGAGTGGGTTCCCGACGCCTGGTTCTTCGCGGGCGACGTCGACAATCCGAACACACGGGTGTACCGCTGCTCCATCCCAACCTGCAGGCTCTTCAGCGCCACTCGAAATGGGCCCTGTGCCTCGTGCTATAGCTTCCTACGGAAACACAACGGTGACCAGGCCGCGCTCACGGAGGAAATTGCCGAGAGAGCACCGACACGGCGGTACGGAGATGTCATCGAGAGATGCAGGGTCTCATCGGCGGGTCAGCGGTGTGAACGGCACGTTGAGTACGGCGTGCTGTGCATGTCGCACCACTCGACGTGGTCAACCGGCGTCCGAAAGAAGGGAGTGCCCGCTCTGGAGTGGGCGACATCGGGGATACCGGTCCCATTGGGCGCATTGGGAGTCTGCGTGGTTCAGATGTGTGACCGCGGCCGTGCGTACCCGACTAGCGTCCTCTGCGTCGCGCATTTGTCCCAACACCGCCAAGCGTTGAAGCGATCCCCCGCTTCGCAGTCACCTATTTCTGAAGAGAGCTTCGCACGGAGAGCGGCTCCGATACACACCCGCGGGAACTTCTCGCTCATCGGATTACCCGAAGTCATCCGTCTCGAGATCCTGGTCTCGATTCAAACTGAAGATCGTGCGGGGTACCTGGTCGACCCACCAGCGATCTGGCGACTTTTGCCTGGCATCCCGCCGGGCACGACCTCGTTGCTCGAACCCGGCTTCGAGAAGGAATTCATGAAGCTCAACCGGGCGAGCGGCACCAGTCGCTCGGCGATGGTGCGCAGGATGTTCGTGACTTTGAAGCACCTGCGCTCCCGGTTTGAGAATATCGATCCGACTGATGGGGACGTTTGGGACTCCTACTTGGCAGAGCTGCCGACCGTGAGACAGATAAGAGGCACTTACAAGGGCACCAACGCCGACAAGTTCCTCAGCAAACGCCACAGCATCGACTTCACGCCGATCCGTCAAGTCTGGCTCCGAGAACTCGCAAAGACGTGGGCTCGAGATATTCGCCCCGACGTCACGCTCGTGAGGGACGCAGTGAAGGGGTTCACCGCACTCAGCGACGTAGTTTCGTTGCGCGAAGACGGGGCCGACCCGACGACGGCCGGCGGATTGGACATCGACCGCGCAGTACTGGCCATCACGACGCTCGTGAATGACAGATCCGGAGTGTTGTACACGGGGTCCAAACGGAGCGCGATCTTGTCGGCCCTTCGGCGCGCACTCCACTATCTCTGGACCGCGAATCTGCTTACGACTGGGCCTGGGTTCGTCATCAGCAACGATTACCGGATTTCGCGGAAAGGTGAAGCAGTGGAGCGCGCTGGGCGCGCCCTGCCCATGCGTGTCGTCGCAGCTCTGGTGGAAGCGATCCCGAGCCTCCCTATGGGCCGCGGCCAGGGAGGAAGCCTGGTCCCAGGGGCCGACCTTCTCAGACTGCACCAGACGGCGCTGAGAGTGTTGGCTGACACCGGGCGGAGGCCCAACGAAGTATGCACGCTGCGGATGGGTTGCGTAGCCGCGGACGCCGTCGATCCGACGGGCGCATCGGACGAGATCGCCTACACGCTCACCTACGACAATCACAAGTCCGGCCGAAACGGCAGGACCATACCCATCTCCGAGGAACTCGCACTCGTGATTCGTGAATGGGAGGCTCACCGTTCGACGATGAACTTGCCCTCCGAGTTCGACGGCTGGCTGTTCCCATCTCCATCGGCCGGCCGCTTAGATGCGACGGGGCACCTCACCGTTGAGGGACTCAAGAGGGCCCTCAGTCGCTTGGTCGCCTCGGTGCCCTGGTTGGATTCAGACGTGCCTGACAAGCAGACAGGCGGATACGTGCGATTCACCGGCAAGGTCGTCCCGTATTCATTCCGACACTCGTACGCGCAGCGTCATGCCGATGCTGGGGTTGGGATCGAGGCTCTCGCTGAGCTTATGGACCACAAGTCGATCTCGACTACGGCCGGGTACTTCAAGGTGAGCGAGCAGACCAAGCGCGAAGCGGCGAACCGGCTTGCTCCGTGGACCTTCACTCGGAACGGCGACCCGGCACCCTCTGCGTCGGCATTGGCCTACGAGATCGCCGCAGTCGCTGTGCCCTTTGGCGGATGCACCGACCCGTCGAACGTAAAGGCCGGAGGGGGCGCCTGCCCTATCCGGTTCCAGTGCGCTGGCTGCGACATGTACCGTCCTGACCCGTCATACCTCCCCGCGATTGAGTCCCATCTGAAGGCGCTCCGCGCGAACTATCAGATGATCAAGATTGCGGGCACTGCGGCACCGTGGGTGCTTCACAACATGACTGACGAGATCACCTCCTTCCAGGACGTCGTAGATAAGATGTCGAAGCAATTGGAGACGCTTTCCGACGGAGAGCGCCAAGCAATCGATGATGCTTCGGTGGCGATGCGAAAGGTCAGGGAGCAGCGTCCGCTTATCCCGTTGCATGTAGTGAGGTGACGTGTCAACAACATCGAGATCTGCAGGCAAGCATGATTCTCCCTTGGCTGCTGCTCGGGCTCGGGATTCGAAGATCAAGCGAGAACGCGCATTAAAAGCGTGCGAAGCGCTACTCGCCGACGGCATCCCCATTACGCACACGAGCGTTGCACGCAAGGCGCAGGTCTCACCCTGGCTGACGTACAACGTGGCAGCTATTCGGAGCGCTATCGAGCAGGGTCGCGCAAAGCAGGAACGTGATGGTCTCGCCACTCCTATCGCACGGAGTGGTGGACGGCCAGCGAGCCGCGCGACGCTGCATACCGACTTGCTGTTGGCACGGAAGAATCTGGCTGACCTACGAGATGAAAACAAGGTGCTTCGAAAGAGACTGGAGCGACAGCTGGGTGCCGAGGTCGAAGGAACGACCGTCGCGGAGTTGCTGGAGCGCGTTCAGGATCTCGAACGCGTGCACCGACGCTTGAACGAAGAGGCCGCGGACCAAGACAAGGTCATCGCTCTTCTCAGGAAGACCGTCGCTGAGTTAGAGGCCGATTCGGAGGCTAAGTCTGAATTGATCCGCTCGATGGTACATGCCAAGAACACCGGCTCATAGTCCTGCTCAGTTGAGGTCAGTGGAGCGTGGCTTAATGGGCGCAGCACGACTCTGGCTTTACTCGGACTCGCTCCTCATCCTGATGGGGTCGATCTTCTTGCTGTCGTGGTTTGCTCAATCGCTCGGCGGGCAGGTCGTCGCCAACGAGGAGAATGCAGAACACGGTTCCCAGCCGCTGTCGTGGATCGAGTACGTCGCATCGCCGGACTTCTGGAACAGAACGCTGCAGAACTGGCAGTTTGAATTCCTCGCCGTCGGCGCCATGGTCGTCTTCAGCATTTGTCTCCGCCAACGGGGATCCAGCGAATCCAAACCCGTAGGCGCCCCTCATGAGGCCAGCGGCGTTGAGTAGAGCATTGCCTCCAACTGAGCCACTCACTCCCGCGCGAAGGCCGCCTGCGCTTCGAGTTCGAGGTCGAGGTACTGCTCCTCGCTGACGTCGACGGCCACGCCTCGGATGGTTCCGCCTGTGAAGGTGAACGGCGCCCGGTAGGACCGGCTCACGGAGTCGGCGCTGTCGTATCCGATGCATAGGCCGTCACCGCACAACGTGAACTTCCCGACTTGGGCGCGCATGGGGCCGCTCGCCACTGCCTGGTCGTCGACGTAGAGGGTTGTGGTGCCGATGGACTCCTTGTGCTCGCCGGCTCCTTCGCGGCTGAAGTCCATGCCGAGGGAGTGCTTCCCCGGAGTGAGCTTCTCCGACACGAACGTCTGCTCCGGCTGGATGCCGAGGAAGTTGTAGACGTAGTGCAGTCGTCCGTCTTGGATGAACAGCGCGTGGCCGCCGAAGCGTGACCCGTGGGCGAAGATGACGCCTTCGGCCCCGTCTTCGATGTCGACGTCGGCAATGATCTTGAACGACCGTCCCCGCACGTTCACGGCGACGCCCTCGGGGACTGCCCCGCTGTCGGGGTAATAGATGTAGCGGTGCCGCGGAGGCTCGGATGACGGGCGGTCGATGGTGAGCTGTTCCATCGCCGTGCGGTCGTCGATGGGGAGCCCGTAGTTGACGTCGGCTTCTTCGAACCAGGCGTCGACGAGTTCTTTGACCTTCTCGGGGTGGTCCGCGGCGACGTTCTTCGACTCCGAGCGGTCTTCGTCGACGTGGTACAGCTCCCACGCGTCCTCGTCGAAGTGGCCGTGTCCGGTGATGGGGGCGTGGGTGGCGGCGACCTTCCACCCGTCCTGCCACAGCCCCCTGGTGCCGATCATGTTGTAGTACTGGCGCTTCTTGCGGGTGGGCGCGTCGGGGGCGGCGTCGAACGAATACCGCATGGACACGCCGGGCAGGGGTGCTTGCTCGACACCGCGATACACCTCAGGCATCTCCAAGCCGGCGACGTCGAGGATCGTCGGCACGATGTCCGTGGCGTGGTGATACTGGTGGCGGATCTCGCCTTTCGCCTTGATGCCGGCGGGCCAGTGGATGATCATCGGGTCGCAGGTGCCGCCGGAGTACTGGCTGTAGCGCTTGAACATCTGGAACGGGGTGGAGAAGGCCGCGGCCCAGCCCGTCGGATAGTGGTTGTAGGCCTCGGGTCCTCCGAGGTCGTCGATGCGGGTGAGGTTCTCCGCGAGGTCGTCGGGGTAGTTGTTGAAGAACTTGTTCTCGTTCACGGAACCGTCGGACGACCCCTCGCCGGATGCGCCGTTGTCGGCGCAGTAGAAGATGATCGTGTTGTCGAGCTGGCCCGTCTCCTCGAGGTAGTCGACGATGCGTCCGATCTGAGAGTCGGTGTACTCGCTGAACCCGGCGAAGACCTCCGCCATACGACGGAAGAGCGTCTTCTCGTCCTCGCTGAGCGTGTCCCAGGGCTTGACATGGTCGGCCGCGTTCGCCTGATCCTCGGGCATCGGATTGAACGGCGTCAGATCGGTGTCCGCAGGCATGATGCCGCGCTCGATCATGCGGCCGAGCACCCATTCGCGATAGGCGTCGTATCCGTCATCGAAGGCGCCCTTGTACTTGTCGATGTATTCCTGCGGCGCCTGGTGCGGTGCGTGGTTGGCCCCCGGGCAGAACCACATGTACCAGGGCTTGGAGGGGTTGGTCGCCTGCTGGGCGCGCAGCATCTGCAGTGCTTGATCCGCGAGGTCTTTGGAGAGGTGGTAGCCCTCTTCCGGCGTGTACGGCTGCTCGATGAAGTGATTGTCTTCGGCGAGGTCGGGGTACCACTGGTTCGTCTCTCCGCCGAGGAACCCGTAGAAGCGGTCGTAGCCCATCTGCAGCGGCCACTGGTTGCGGCTGCCCCCGGCGGCGTTGTCCTGCTCGGGGACGTTGTGGTCCTTGCCGAGCCAGAACGTCGAGTAGCCGTTGTCCTGCAGGATGTGGGCCATCGGCGCGCAGTCGTCGGGGATCCGGCCGGAGTTGCCGGGGAATCCGTTGGTCGACTCCATCAGCGAGGCGATGCTGTTGCGCGTGTGGTTGCGTCCTGTGAGGAAGACGGAGCGCGTCGGCGAGCACAGCGCTGTCGTGTGCCACTGCGTGTAGGTGAGTCCGTTCGCGGCGAGCCGGTCGAGGGTGGGCATGTTGATCCGGCCGCCGTATGGCGACCACGATGCCATCCCGGTGTCGTCGTAGAGGATCACGAGCACGTTCGGAGCGTTCTCGGCTGTGGTCGGCAGGAGGTAGGGCTCCCAGTCCGGCACTGAGTCCCGCACATCGAGCGCGATCTTGCCGTTGAACTGTGCAGCCATGCCGATACCCCCGTCTCAAGATGGGCGGTGAACCCGCCACCACCGGTGACGCTACCCCGGCAACCGCGGCTCGTGGGCCTCACCTCACCCCAAGAGGGTGACCGGAACAACCTCCCCCTCAGATCTTGATGGGGAAGGTCAACAGTGTTGCGATTCCGGCGATGACGATGACCCCGCTCAGGCCGAGGAACACCCATCGCCTCCATGGGGCTGCCTGGTGCTGAGAGATCGCGGCGAAGAACAGGACGAGCGCGAAGAGCACTGTAAGCAGGGAGTAGTCGTCGCCGCGCTGATTGTTGGCGAGGGCTTCGTCGAATTTCGCATCGGCGCGGGCACCCTGCTCGTCGGCCTCGACCGCTCCCGGCGGCACGTACTCCTCCATCACGAAGGGACCGCGCGCGGTACGTCCGTCGGCTGTCCACGCATCGAACGCGACGGCGAACTCCTCGGTGAAGCGTTCTTCGACGAACCGGACCAGGTCGTCGCGTCCCTCCGCGTCGGCGAGCACCCATTCCGTGTAGAGCGTCAGGTCATACTGACGAGCGGCCTGCGCCGTCGACTGAGCCGAAGCCGCTTGCACGCGTGCGCTCGATGCCTGGCTGAAGGCAATGGACATCTCGCCGCCCCACTTCGAGGCCTCGAATCCGCACCACGCTGTCACAACCGCGGTCACCGAGAGCAGAACAACGGTGATGATGTCGAGAACCCGGGTCGTGCGGAGCGGTTCCTCCGAGGCTTCGGTCTGCATGGCCTTGATCTTCGGCGAAGCGCTGCAGGTGTGAAAGGGGTCCTTCACCCAGGCGGGGTGAACGAAGGACAGCGGGTGTCCGCGTCAGAACAGGGTCACCGTACGGGAGCTCGTCGATCCATCTGTGGGTGAACCCGTGGCCTGGACGGTGACCGCGATGCCAGAATGCAGCGGAGTCGACCCGAGGACACCGAAGCTGACATGGGTGACACCTTGCCCCGCAATGGACCCCACGAAGGCCAACGTGTAGGAGACGGTCCCATCGCCGTTGTCGCTCGCTCCGGCCGAGGTCCACGTCGGGTCGGTAGCCGGGAGCGCGCCGACGACGGGACTGCTCCCGCCGGCGTTGGCGATGATCGCCGGCTGCACCGTGCCTACGTCGACGGCGGCAAAGGTCACCACGAGGGTGCCGCTGGTGATTGGCTCCACGGGGAGCGTCGCCGCCTGCGTGTCGTCGTTGCGCAGCTGGATCGTCGCACCGTAGTACTGCGGGTTCACCCACGTGCCGCCGAGCATCGACTCGATCACGAACCGGCCGCGCGCGTCCGTGGACGCCGCGGCGAGCGGCGTCGCGGTCGCCACCGCGATCACGGGGACCGACCACACGGCGCCCGTCAGGAGCGTGCGACGCCGCACGCCGTGCTGTTTCTCTTGGCCTTCTGTCTCGTCGCTCATCGTCTCCTCAACCTTCCCGATGTGTCTCATCGTGGTGAAGTCGTGTCAGATCGTGTGCTCACGCTTGGCCCGTGCGGGCGCGTGTCAGCGAGTATAGGGCGGTGTCGCCGTGGTCACCAGGAACGGGTGAGGGGCATATGTGCGGCCCCGGGGCCTCCCGTAGCGTGCACGTGTGGACGAGATCGAACCTGGACCGAAGCCGGAGCGAGAGGGCGTACGACGGCCTTCACGGCTTCAGCGCGTCCTCCCTGCGAAGCCGTTGCTCTCCGGCTTCTCCGTTGCCGTGGGCGTCCTGCTGGCCATCGCGTTGGCCGCCACCGTCGCGGGGATCTCCACGGTTCTCATCTCGATCTTCCTCGGCATGTTCCTCGCCCTTGGCCTCGACCCGGCCGTGCGCGCCATCGAACGGCGCGGCGCGAGCAGAGCCGCAGGCGTCACCATCGTGGCTGTCGTCTTCCTCGGCATCGTCGCTGCGATTCTGCTCGTCCTCGTCCCGACAACTGTCCGCCAGGTCTCCGCGGCAATCGAGGCTGCACCCGAAACCATCGCCACCGTGCAGTCGAGCGACTGGTACCTCTCGCTCGAGGCGAACCTCGGTATCGACCTCTCAGCCCTCGTCGCCGATGGCCTCCGGTCGCTCACGACACTCTCCTCGTTTCTTGCGATCTCCGGCGGAGTGCTGAAGGCGGGGTTCGGGGTGATCGGCGCCATCTCGAGTTTCATCATGGTCGTCGTGCTGACCCTGTACTTCCTCTCGTCCCTGCAGAGCATTCGAGGGGCGGTTGCGAATCTCGTCCCGCTGTATCGGCGGGACCGCTTCGTCGCGCTCCTGGAAGAGATCACGCAGTCGGTCGGAGGAGTCGTCGCGGGCGGCGTCACGCTGTCAGCCATCAACGCGCTCGTCGTGTTCGTGATCCAACTCGCTGTCGGCTCCACGGTGCCTGCAGTCATGGCCATCGTCGCATTCTTCGTCACGCTGGTCCCCATGATCGGGTCCCTCGTATTCCTGGTCATCGGCGGTGTCGCGACGCTGTTCGTCAGCCCGATGGCAGCGCTGGTCTTCGCAGTCTGCTATCTCGTCTACATCCAAGTGGAGGCCTACGTCGTCACGCCCCGCGTCATGGGAAAGGCGGCAGCGGTGCCGGGGGTGCTGGTGATCATCGGTGCGATGATCGGCGCCACACTCCTGGGCCTCCTCGGAGCCCTCGTCGCCATCCCGTTGACCGCATCAATCCTAATCATCATCCGCAAGGTATGGATTCCGCGCCAGAATCGCCAGGCGGAACCGCCTGGCGAGGAACCATTCTGAACAGCACACGGGCTCAGCGAACGGCTCGTCGCTCGTCAGTCGTCGGTGGAGTCGATGAGTTCGAGAAGCTTGCGCAACTCGTCCCGGATCTCGGTGTGACTGTGCTGTCCGGCGCGGCTCTCCGCGGAGATTACGCCCGAGCGACGCACAGAGCGGAAGTCGCCGAAGGGGAAGCTGTAGGCCTGTTTTGTCTCGGGAGTTTCGCCTCTGTCGATGCCGAGGTGCCAGTGGGAGAACTCGGTCCAACCGAGCTCCTCGATGAATCGGTTCTCGTCGTCGGCACTGGGTGCCGCCTCGGACCAGTCATCGCGTTCGTCTCTGACGACCCTGCCCTCGCGGACCAGCGAACGAGCGTGCTTCAGGGCGGGTCGGTTCAGTTCGATAGCCATGACGGACACGGTAGGACGGGCGAGGGCCGTGGTCGCACCCCCTTGACGAAGCGAGAGGAGCCGGCGCCTTTCGTCCACAGAATCACTGCCACGTCAAATGATGTGCGCCAACTTCGACGTCGTGCGGCGCATTGGGTGCGCGCGCCTCTCGCGGGGTCAGCGACGTGCGGACGCCTCGGCGTTTCTACTCCACGCCTCGCATCTACCCAAGAGCGACGCCAAGAGGCTCCCTTGTGAGACTTGGCTCACAACCCCCAGCTCGCTGCTGCTCCAGGCAACAGCCGGAGCGTGGCCCGGTTGTTCTCGATCCCACCGCTGAAGTTGATGCTGACTCTGGTGACTTGACCGACTTCCTCGACCAGCGGATCCGAAACAAACACAAGCATCCCTGTCCAGAAGACTGGAACCGTGGGGCGGAAGGCGATTCGATCCATCTCGAGCAAATCGAGATCCGGTGCGGCGCCAACATCCTTTGGGCGTCCGAACGTGACGAGCTGCGGCAGCACCTCATCAATTGCGAAATCAACAGCGTCGGCCGCAGCAGCGAATGCCCGCGCATAGGCCCCGGCACCGCCTGTGAGCCGCGCGACGGCACTCTCCGTCTGCTCTTTCCGGTACTGATCACGCTTCAGCGCAAGGTGCGGTTCGAACTCGTCAACTCGTTCCCGAGACAACGCAGCGCGCAGCTCCCGACACACCGAACCGAGCTGCTGGCGGTCGGCATCCACCAGGGCTGCCCGCGTCGCACCGAATTCTTGCCACGTCGGCGAAGCGCGAAGCGCGACGACGAGTTGCTGAAGCTCACGACTCGCATCGATGCGTTCGGCCCCGAAGACCAGGCTGGGCGGCGACGCGAGCTGGAACCCACGGCCCATATCGCCACGTTGCCATGCCGCCTTCCAAGTAAACTCCTGCGTGGTGAACGGGGTGTTCGCTACGAGCTGGGGAACACCAAGAAGTGGGTACCCCGGGAGCTGAGCGCGAACCCACGCGAGTTGAAGGCGGAAGGCGACCTCGACCTCATAAGTTGCGAAGAACCATGCCTCGAACGTGTCAGGCCTTTCAATGTCTCCCAACATCGGCTGACTGATTAGATACTGCAGTTCGGTGTTCAGACGTAGAGCGTGCGCACGCATCGACCCTGCGCGAAACTCCTCCAACATCTTTGTGAGCGGGTCTTTCGACGTGGCGAGGTCTCGCGGCATCACTGCGACCACTCGCTGAACCGTCTGAGAGCTCCGCCACTTCTCGGCGAGGTCGCTTACTGCTGTCCAGATTTCTATAGTCACGAAAGCCATCCCGACGTGTTGGTGAGTTCTTCGACGGTTTTACGGATATCCGAGGCTGCAGCATTTGCAGGGCCGCCGTCGAGGAAGTGCGATGCGGATGTCTGGCCAGGACGCCCTTCGGGCTCACTCGGGAGCAGGCGAGTTTCCGGCGATGCGACGTACGACATCCGCCAATCTACTGTTCCCCAACTTTCATCGATTTCGCCGATGAAGAATGTGAGGCCCAGCGGGCGCAGTCGGTTCAACAACTGAGAACGCTGAGTGACAGGGAAGCTCTCCAGGAGGGTGCTGACCTCGTGCTGTCGTTGGCGAACGAAGGCCTTGACTCGCGCTTGCGCATCCTCGCGCGAACTGGGGCGCATGGAGAGATCTGGCCGGACCTCATTGAATCGGGTGCGAAGGGCCAGCCGCCACAGGCGCGTCGCAGCGTACAACGGTCCCCGCCCACCCTCGATGACCGTTTTACCGAGGGACTTGCCCGAGGAATCGAGCATGCTCAAGACCCAGCGGCCATCCAGAACTTCCTCGGCGTCGACTGTGACGCCGTCCATACCGAGTAGCGTCTCAAGCAATGGCGCGATCCGAGTGGCGTAGTCAGTTGCGCCCGGGAAGTGGTGATCTGCACGTCCTACGCGCACAGCCAGGAATGGTTGATCTCGAGCGACGAGTTGAGAGACATCGACTCCTAGTTCGCTGGCGAACACCGCCCACTCTGATTGTGTGTCTCGCAGCGTGGAGGGAAGAGGAACGTGCCCTGCTGCTACTGCGGTGGCTGCAAGGTAGTCGGCAAGAGAGTCGTGGAAAGGAGCCAGTATCCCCATTCCCACCTCGGTCATCAAGCCGATGCGCAGTGCAGTAGCGCGGGCTTTTGCCCCATCAACCGAGGATGTAAGTGTTGCGGCAGCGTCATCGGTACGGGCCACCCACTCGTATCGGTCCGAGTATCGCCGCTGAGCACTCAAAAGCTGCGCGAAAACGACCCCGAGGACCGGTAGATAGGCACCAGCGTCAACCGTCGGGGCGCGCTCGCTCAGATGGGTCAGGAACTTCGCGTAGACGTCGCCCCTCGACAACTCGAGCGCCCCATTGGTGTCAGCTTCCAAGAAGATGGTGAGCAGCATAGGGTTCCGCGCCCCATCACCGAGGACACGTTCAGCGCGCGCGCGAATCTGCGTGGAACTACCTTCGCTGGCACCGACGACGGACATGATAAGACGTTCTTGAGAGGAATTGTCCAGCGGCGTGACGTGGAACGCTTCATGTTCGGGAGCAGGGTCGAGTGCCCGGCGCAACACCGTGCGGTCACGCCCGACCAAGACGATGGACGCGAAGCCTGGCCGATTGAGGACATGCTTGAGGTCGTCCGCGAGGTGCTCAAGCGTAGCGTCGGGAATCTCTGAGACTCCATCGAAAACGACAACGGCGTCCGGGTCCGCGAGAACTTTGCGGCCGGCGTAGGTCGGCACTGCAACGCCAATACTGAAGCCGAGCGCGTCTGCAACGAGAGCACCAAGCTGCCCGGGAACGTATGTTTCGGCTCGACAGACTACGACTGCGCGGCCAGACTCGGCAGCCGAAGCTTGAAGAACCTGCACCACGCTGGACTTGCCTGTGCCAGTTGGGCCAGAGAGCGACGCTGCACGTGTAAGGAGCAAAGCCTCAGCCTCGACCGGTGGGTGCCCTCCGTGCTTGGTGAGCGTGAGCGGAAGAAGCGAGTGCAGGCTGCTTCCCACCGTCTCCATGTACAAGTCCTTCAGGGCACCGGCCCACTGGAACTCAGCTCTTTCGCCGTACTCGCCGCCGACCAGTTCAAGAAGCTCAGATGCTGTCAGCAGCCGCTCGGCAGGATCGCTCAGCGATGCTCGCTGCATGAGCACTCTGAACAGAGCGTCGACCCGACGTACCGCCACTTCTTCTCTGTCGCGCAAAAGAGGGTCAAGTCGTGCAGCAATTCGTCGTTCGGCGGCGGCGAGCAGCACACCTACCGAGGAGGGGTCGACCCGGATGCTCGCGAACGCCAGACGATCCGCGAGAGTCTCGGGGATGTCAAGCTCTTTCGCGAGACGTGCGGCCCGTTCCGGCTCGGCGCATGCCAGAGCATCGCTGAGAGCCTTCGCGCCGGGGCCCAGCTCTCCATTGGTAACGAACGTAAACGCAGCGTTAGGCGCGTTGAGGTTGACCCACCGGCGGAACACATCAGCAACCAGCTTGGGGGTCCATGGGGCGCCAGAATGGCTCTTCATCTGGTGTGCGCCGACCAGAACTCCGTCTGCGTCGAGCACCTCAACGTCCACCACGTCGTCCGTGCCCTCGACGCGAAGCTGATGCTCGGGCCCCTGCTCCACGAGGTCGATGGCGAGGTGAATGGCATGCGCCTGCTGGTACGCAATCCCGCGTATCGTGTCGGTGCCTGCCATTTGTCCCCTGTTTGCGACCATAGCGGATGTCTCCGACACACGACGCGTGCGGTGGTGGCATAACCCTTTAAAACGCGTTGAGGTGGAGCACGAGTCATGTCCTCCCTCCCGCTGAAAGCGATGTTCGACAGGCCCGGGGACCAGGCGTGCCGCCCGGCATTCAGTGCGTGGGCTCGCCGTGGGGTGATGGTCAACTGACGCGGTGCGGCGGAGCGACAAGGTCGTCACTGATGTCTTGAGAGTCGGCACTCGAGACGAGTACAGTGCCCACTCACACGGGTCGGGGGTGCCCCTGCGCTGATGGGCGCGCTTCCTTCCTCCATTGCCCGGTAATCGCCATGATGCTCTGGTAGTCGTGACGTTTGGCTGCGAGTCCGAGAGGCTCGAACATCGCGACCACCCGCGCGTCCTCGACAGCGCCGAGCCATTGCGTATAGGCGTCACGGCTGGCCTCGCCATCCTCGGCGACCATCATCTGGGCAATGTCGTCGCGTAGCACCGCTGCCTGCAGCCGTTCGCTTGCTCGGACAGCCGCTGATTTTTCTCTTGCTACTGACCATGCGTGAGTGGCGGATTCGAAGCCTTCGTTGACGTCGAGGTGCGGTCGCAGCTCGGGTAAGTCGGTGCGACCGGTGATGAGGATAGGCACCGCGGTGAGCCTCACCCATTCTTCGATTTCACGTACCTCCCACATCAGGGTCCGGAGCTCAGCGGTGTGGGGGCGGCGGACGGCTACCTGTGGCCACACAGAGATGCCCTCCACGGTGCCCCGCGGCACAGACGCGATAACGGACCCGACGCCGCCGAGATCATGTGCATCGCTGGGATCGTCCCGTCGGGCAGAGTCGCGCACGACCTTTCCCACCCGCACCGTGGTCACGGTGGGCGCCTGGTGTTTGGCGGCGTTCGTGTGTGCGACAAGGCGGCGCAGCGGATGCATGTCGGCGTCGTGGCGGTTCCAAGGCTGCAACCGCGCCAGTCGCTCACCGAGGTCGCTGCCGCGTACGAACAGTCCGTGTGACTTTCGGTGCTTGTGCCGAATCCAGGCGTCGAAAGCGGCCTCGGACCCGGTGGCCGGGACCTCGAGCGCACGTGCTTCGTCAACGGTGAGATCGCGCGGAAGCCACTGTCTCACTTCTGCGCTCAGCGTGTGCTCAAGCACATTTCGCAGCTGGTTCAATACGTCAGAAAAGAGGCGAGGTACTGCCTCCGGAAGAGGAGCAATCCCTACAAGAACGACTTCTTCGTTCGTAGGGGTCAGGCGAGAGCGAAGGTCAAGCGGGCCCGGAGGCTGAAGGTACGTTTCGAGGATGCGGGCCATTCTGTCGATGGTCGCATCAGCGTGCGCAATGGTGTAGAACGCGTGGCGCTGGTGATCAGGCAGCCAGAAGATGGGAGCGGACACGGTCCTCAGCGTAGGCCGCACCGTGATTCGAGTCTGCAGCAAGCGGTGGTGGGGCTCCCCTGTCACCGCGCGCACACGCTGACGAAGCGACGTGCTCCGCGGCGTTAATCGCTTCGTCAAGGCGCCCATCGAGCAGCTCACGCCTTCCGCCGACGTTTCAGGTACCCCTCGCGCTTGGGCCAGAATCGAAGCGTGACTGAAGGCGACGACACCTACAACGATCCCAACCTCGTGTGGCATTACACCTCGCTCGGTACGCTCGTCGACATCCTCAAGGGACGTTCATTGCGGGCGACAGAGGTCCGTTTCCAGAACGATCCCCACGAGGCGCGCTCTGCCCGCAACGCCCTTGCCGCGCTCCTGGAGAGGGCGGCCGCAAGGGAAAGCGCCGGCTCGTTCGCGAGTTATGCAATGCAGATTCTTGACGGGATGCACGCTCTCACCGAGTGGGAAATCAACGAGGAACGTCTGCTGAAGAACTCTCGCTTCGTGCTCTGCGCGTCCCGAAACGAGGACAGCCTCTACGCCTGGCGCACCTACGGCTCAGTTGGAGCTATCGGCTGCGCCATCGGTTTGGACCGACGCAAGCCGCTAGGAATTGTGGGCAAGCCCGCCGCCCACATCGATGACTGGACCGACGTCGCCTACACCTCGGACGATCTCGGGCCCGAGTTCCTTGCGGAACTCCAGGATTTCGCTGACGAGTGGACCAGGAACAGAGACCCCCGCCAGGAAGACCCTCAGACGGGGATCCTGATGCCGTGGCTAGACCGGCTGTGGCCAGCGATCCGGTCGCGGGCGAAGCACCCGTCGTACCTCGAAGAGCAAGAAGCGCGAATCACCCTTCACGCCCCGGAGCCGGACTCAATCAGCTTCAGTGATGGCAGGTTCGGTCCCCGGCCATACGTGCGACTTGGAGCCACAACGAAATGGGGATTGCCGTCCACCGGAGAGAGCCTGTTGCCGATCCGTTGTATTCGGCTCGCCCCCGACGCGCCTGACGCGGCTTTCGAATCCGCGAGATGGATCCTTGGCATGAACGGGTACCGAATTGATGGCAGCCTCGTCGAGCCTCGCTACGATCTGAACACGTCCGACAAAGTACCCGTCCTGGCGTCTCAACACGCATACCGCAATGTCTAACAGTCCGCCGCTTCTGGCACAGCTCGGGCCCTCGCCTCACGCTCGGAGCACATCGGACTGACACTCGGCACCACGCGCCCGTGTGCTCCGCCTAGCCGCTCGTCTGCGCCGCTCAGAGGGTGCGCCGCACGGTTTGCCCCTCCACATGAAGGCCACCGATCTCCTGACGCTCGGTCGTCTCTGTCTTGCGTCGGATGTTGCGAAGGTGACTTTCGATGGTGCGCACGCTCACGAACATCACCGCGGCAATGGCGGCATTCGACATCCCCGCAGCGATCCGTTCGACAACTTCCTGCTCGCGGGCAGTGAGCCCCGAATCCAAGTGCCGGGCTGCACCCCAACTCGCGTCTCCTGACGCCTGGCGAGTTGATGAGCTGAAGCACGAGCGCGCCTCGACACTCGAGGTCGTTTCCTGCGCTGCGCCGCGCGGGCGTCCCGCTCGAAGCGGAAGGCTCGGCTAAGCCAGCCGTGTGCGCGTCAGACATAGGCTCCGACGCCTAGCAATATCTCGGCCGAGAATGTAGCCCTTGCGAAGCGACTACCTCAGCCGAAGATCCGGATCCTCACCCGGCAGGAGGTCCGCAACGTCGACTTCCAGTACCTGCGAGAGCGCGAGGAGTGTCCGGATGGTTGGGTTCATCGGCTCGCCGGGCCTCGATTCACCCTTCTCGTACTTCTGGTACGTATAGCGGGTCAGACGCGCACGGTACGCGACGTCCTCCTGCGAGAGGCCCTGGGCGTGCCTTGCGGCTTGCAGGTTCACTCCCATCGCTGCAGCGTAGGCGCGCCACCCCTCGGAGTGTTCGTATCTGCCTCTGCCCACTTTCCAACCCTGTCGACATGGAGCAGTGCGTATGGCCTAATCCGTATGGCATAATCGAGCCAGCCATACGAAACATTCACTCCATCGACCGACGCGACTGCGCGTCTCGACCTGCACGTGTGCCGCTGCGCATCGGCTCCGGGTCGCCTCGATGCGTAGGTCCCGTTCAGGTCGACCCTGATTGTTGAGTAGCAGTGACTGATTCCCGGCCGATCTGGTGGAGTGCCACGGAGGTCGAGGCCCCTGGCTCATGGGTCGAGGCGTTCAACGCGCATACTGACGAAGCGCGCGCGGATCGCCTGGGTCTTGCCGCCGGGATCTTCATCGCGCGAGTCCGCCGGCGCACGGGGCGTGGACCCACTTTCTCAGAGCTTTTCGCCGAGCTCTTCAAACAGGAACCTCTGCACCCTGATTGGCCACCCGGACTGCCCTATCCCGTTCGCGCCACGATTCATCACGCGTTTCGGCTGCACGTCGCGATTCAGTGGAAGCGACGAGGATGGATCAGCTGGGATCCTGGCGTCGAGCGAAGTCTGCGCGTGGGGCCATCCTTCCGACTGCGGTCCCGAGAGCGCCAGGCGGCGAGGACTCGATGAGCCTCAGCCAGATCAGGCCGGTCGTCGCCATCGAGGCCGAGGGAGTTCTGGTTCGACGCGCGACGGTGCCGGGCCGCGCCAGCTTCCCCATCACATTCCGACGCGACTCGTTTCCGAGTCGCTTCGTCGCGCCGCCGCGGTGGGACTCGGAGGGCATTGCCGTGCAGCGGTGGGAACCACTCGACATTGGCATTGAATGGGTCGAAAGCCTTCTCGTGCGGGGCATCGAAGTTGTCTGGGCAAGCCGATACCAACAGTTCGCCAACACGTACTTCGCATCGCACCTCGGGCTGCCGGACCTACCAGTCGCGGCGCTCGACGATGGCAAGCCATACTCGACGGAGTCGACATGGAAGGCCCAACAACTTGGCGACGTGATGTACGCCAAGCGCCCCCTCCTCTGGGTCACCACTGAGTTGACCACATCGGGGCGCCACCTCCTCGAACGCGTTCGCATGCCCGCCATGCGGGCACTGACACTGACGAAGTACACACCCGAGGACTCCCCCGTCTCCGAGGGAGACCTGGCACACATGAACGAATGGCTCGAGTCGGTGCTGACAGAGGACGGGCAGGACAGGGTCCGCTGGGTGCGGGCACGTTTCCTCGCGCAGCGCCGACCGAACAACTTCTCTGATGACCGGCTGCAACAAGAATGGGTCGCGGTTCGTGAGCGCCTACAGCGAGTTCTCGATAGTCGCTCCGGCCTCGCAGCCCCGTTGGCCGCATACGCCCTCGACCACATCGGCGAACTAGATATTCAAATGGTCACCGCAATCCGCGATGAATGGGGAATGCCGCGCGACCCCGCACCGAATGAACTTCTACCGCTCCTCGAGTCATCATGGGAGGCGCCGACCGCCGCGACGCCTGCACAGGAAGAAACTGTGCGGGAAGAGGACCAAACATGAGCATTCTGGGCGCGAACCGCGTCGTCGCCTCGGCATTCGAAGGCGGCACACGAACAGCGCCGCTCAGACTCCGCACTCCGGAACGAACACCAGACCTGCTCCGAGTCGCCTGGGAGCAGATCGACGGCCGCCGAACCCTCGACGAGCTCATCGACGACCGGCGCCGGTACACGGCAACCCGGAGGACACACCATGACCGAGGAAGCTTCAAACCCTTGGGCGGCGATTGTCGGCCGCTGCTTCACGGTGGCGAGCATGGCGTGCACTCTCGGAATGACGGAAGCGGCGGTTGTCGAGGCCGGTCATTCCCTGCGCCTACTGATGCTGTACACAGCCGATGACGTCTTGCTCTTCCCGTCCTTTGAGCTGCATCACGGTCAGGCCGTCGATGGACTCACTGAGATACTTCGTATCCTGCAGACCGGAGCCAACGCCCCCTGGACCTGGGCGCAGTGGCTGAATACAGAACTCCCCGGCGAAGATCCGCCCCGAAACATCACGCTTCTCTACGAGGGGCGTCTGAATAAGGCGATCCGCAACGCCACGCACGACGCTTGGGCCTGGAAATCCTAAGTCTGAGCCTGCGTTCAGCGCGTAGACCGCATGCTCACACGCATGTCGGTGACCGGAGGTAACCTGTGTTCATGCGAGCCCCCGAAGATAGCCTGGCACTGCTCGCGCTGGCGAGTCGCCCGAAGTTCTCATGGGCATCGACGCGCCTGCAGATCGAACAGCTCGGCTCCCCCACCGCAGTGCTCGATGCCTCCTACGACGGACAACTTCTCAACGGCGAACGCGAGGCCGAACTGCAGGCAGCCGCGGCCACTGTGACAGAACTCGAATACCGCTCGATTCACGTCTCGACCCTCGTGAGCGACGACTATCCCGCTGCCCTTCGCACTGTTCATGACGCGCCCCCGGTCCTCTACTGGCAGGGCTCGCTCTCAAGTCAGGACATCAACGCAGTGGCAATCGTTGGAACGCGGCAGCCGAGCACGGGCGGCGAGATCTTCGCCCGCGACCTCGCGGCGATTCTCGCTGGCTACGACGTTCCTGTCGTTAGCGGGCTTGCCCGGGGCATCGACACCGTTGCCATCAGGGCATCGCTCGAAGGTGGTGGTCGGACAGTGGGCGTCATCGGCACCGGTCACGGCATCTACTACCCCCGCGAGAACTCGTCACTTCAGGATGAGCTGGCCAAAGACCACCTCCTGCTGTCGCAGTTTCCCCCCGGCTCCCCCGCGAGCAAGAGGACTTTCCCGATGCGTAACGTCGTGATGTCAGGTTTCTCCTCTGCCACAGTCATCGCCGAGGCTGGGGAGACATCAGGGACAAGAATCCAAGCGCGAGCCGCAGTCAAGCACGGGCGCCCCCTGATCCTGAGCGCGCACGTAGCACGAACCATCGCGTGGGCTCAGGACATTCTGCAGCACGGCTACGACGTCTCAGTCGCCGAAGACGCCGAAGAAGCCGCAGGCCTGGTGCTTGCACTTCACCGGCGGCGCGACGAGGCTGCACTCGGAACGTCATTCGGCACCTTGCTCGCATCGTGAGCGGCTCCGAGTTCGACGACCTTGAACGCGTCATCCGAGGCGCGTATCGAAACGTCCCTGCTCACGCCCCGGGCCTCTGCGCGCTTTGCTCAGCCCCGACGTCATCCCCGACATACAGTCACTGCGTCCCCTGCGAGGCATTCCAGCGATCCGGCATCCAGCTCGCTCGTGGTGGCGTCGTTGCTCTCAGCTGGGCACCGATGGACTCCCAGGGCTATCAAGACCTGCGGCAATACAAGGAGCCAACGGTAGCTCCGGACCAGCTTGGTCGCCTTCGCACCATGTTTGCCCTGGCCTTCACGCGCCACGTGGGGTGCCTAGCCAGACGGGACGCTGAACGCCCGCTCGCCGTCGCTCACATACCAAGTACAAGTGGGCTTCGACCAGGTCCTCACCCGTTTGAGCAGAACTTCGTGAACATGCTGAGCGCCGATGTCCCCAGAGCTCAGGCACGCTACGTCGGCCCAGTCGGCGGATCCAGAAACTCCAGAAGGAACCTAACCCCGGAGCACTGGGAGACCGACCTCCCGGCCGGGACCGGACGAGTGCTAGTACTCGATGACACATGGGTTACCGGCGGACACGCGCAGTCCGTAGCCGCGGCCTTTGAGCAACGCGGCGTGGCCGCCCGAATCGTCGTCCTCGGCCGAGCTCTTGACCCCTCCAGGACTGACCACGGCAGTTTCCTTCGCGCCAATCCTCCAGCTCCGTTCGACAGCAGCATCTGCCCCGTCCATCGCGAAGCGCACTGAACCACCGCGTCAGCGTCGCGACTTCTGTAACTCACGTCCCTCGTGGTGAGCATCTTCCTCGCAACCCCACCTCAACTGGGTTTTAGCAACTTCTTGACTGTTTGCAGTACATATAACATGAACTCGGCCACATCTTCGATCGTCACGATCCGCTCCGTCGGCGACACCTCGGAGAGCAGCGCGGAGAGCAGGGTGGTCTTGCCGGTCCCGGTGCCCCCGGTGATGAGGACGTTCGCGCGTTCTGCCACGAGTCCGAGGAGCCAGCTCTGCTGGTGCGCATCGAACGCACCCAGCGCGGCGAGCGCTTCGAGGTCGGCGGCCCGCACCCGAGGGATGCGGATCGAGAGCGCGGTGCCGGAGGTGGAGACCGGCGCGAGCACGGCGTGCACCCGGATGCCGGAGTCGAGGCGGACGTCGACGCACGGCGCCTGGTCGTCGAGGTGGCGCCCGCCGAGACCGACCAGCGCGACGGCGAGGTCGCGGACCTCCCGCTCCGACGCACGCCAGCTCGGCACCGGTTCGGCGCCGCTGCCCCTGTCGAGGAAGAGTCCGGTCGGACCGTTCACGAACACATCGGTCACGGCGTCGTCGATGTGCGTGCGGAGCGGCCCGAACGCCGGGTCGAGATGGAGTTCCGGCGCCGCATCCATGGCGGACGCGGCCGGCTGCCCCTCTCGGGGCTGGATGACGAAGCAATCGGGCATACCGCGACGGTAGGCGGCACCCCCACGGCGAGATCTCGCGAGCGGCCAGGATGCTCGAGGGCTGTGCAGAGATCGCCCCGTCCGACGCCCGTGCAGGAGTGTGGGACGCGCATCACGACGAAGGCTCGGGAGCGCTCTCAACGGAAATGGGCGGCATCTCACGGGGGGAATGAGACGCCGCCCACGGCGGGCCACGATTGGGGGAACCGGGCGCGCCAAGGCCGGAATGTGATTTCGGCTGTCGTCGAGTGTACGCAAGGCAACCGTCCTGACAAAACCAACGCGACTACCGACTTTCGGCAGTATGCGAGGGAATCTCGCGGGGATAGATTCGCCCTGACCCGGTCGTCCACCCCACGACCGTGCTCGAACGACCGAATGCCGCAAAGGAGCGCCTGCCGATGAGCAGCCAGATCGACCACCTTCTCGACGAGACCCGGCGGTTCCCTCCGTCGGAGGAGTTCGTCGCCCAGACCATCTCATCGCCCGAGCTGTACGAGCGTGCCGCTGCTGATCGCGAGGCCTTCTGGGGCGAGCAGTCGCGCGACCTGGTGCACTGGCACAAGCCGTTCACCCAGGTGCTCGACTGGACCAATCCCCCGTTCGCGAAGTGGTTCGAGGACGGCGAGCTGAACGTCGCCTACAACTGCCTCGACCGCCACGTCGAAGCCGGCAACGGGGACCGCGTCGCGCTGCACTGGGAGGGCGAGCCCGGCGACTCCCGCCGCATCACCTACGCGGAGCTGACCGATGAGGTCAAGCGCGTCGCCAATGTGCTCGAGGGGCTGGGCGTGGGCCAGGGCGACCGCGTCGCGATCTACCTCCCGATGATTCCCGAGGCGATCGCATCGATGCTCGCCGTCGCGCGTCTCGGCGCCATCCACTCCGTCGTGTTCGGCGGCTTCAGCGCCGACAGCCTGCGCTCGCGGATCGACGACGCCGGCGCCAAGCTCGTGATCACGGCCGACGGCGGCTACCGCAAGGGCCGCGTCTCCGCCCTGAAGCCCGCGGTCGACCAGGCTCTCGCCGATCGCGGCGACGGAGAGCAGCAGACCGTCGAGCACGTCCTCGTCGTCAAGCGCGGCGAGAACGAGGTGGAGTGGACCGAGGGTCGCGACCTCTGGTGGCACGACGTGGTCCCGGCGGCATCCGCCGAGCACACCGCACAGGCCTTCCCCGCGGAGAACCCGCTCTTCATCCTGTACACCTCCGGCACCACCGGGAAGCCGAAGGGCATCCTGCACACGTCGGGCGGCTACCTCACGCAGGTCGCTTACTCGCACAAGTACGTCTTCGACCTGCACCCCGAGACCGACGTGTTCTGGTGCACGGCCGACATCGGCTGGATCACCGGACACAGCTACGTCGCGTACGGGCCGCTCGCCAACGGGGCGACGCAGGTGCTCTACGAAGGCACGCCGGACACCCCGCACCCCGGTCGCTGGTGGGAGATCATCGAGAAGTACAAGGTCTCGATCTTCTACACCGCGCCGACCGCCATCCGCTCGTTCATGAAGGTCGGCCGCAGCGTCCCGCAGAAGTTCGACCTCTCGTCCCTCCGCCTCCTCGGCTCCGTGGGCGAGCCCATCAACCCCGAGGCGTGGATGTGGTACCGCGATGTGATCGGAGCGGGCAAGACGCCGATCGTCGACACGTGGTGGCAGACCGAGACCGGCGCGATCATGGTCTCCGCGCTCCCCGGCGTCACAGAGACGAAGCCCGGGTCGGCGCAGGTGCCGCTTCCCGGGATCTCGATCGACGTCGTCGACGAGCAGGGCGTCGAGGTCGGCAACGGCAACGGCGGACTGCTGGTCATCACCGAGCCGTGGCCGAGCATGCTCCGCGGCATCTGGGGCGATCCCGAGCGCTATCGCGAGACCTACTGGGAGAAGTTCGAGGACCAGGGCTACTACTTCGCCGGCGACGGCGCCCGCCTCGACGAGGACGGCGACCTGTGGCTGCTGGGCCGCGTCGACGACGTCATGAACGTCTCGGGACACCGCCTCTCCACCGCCGAGATCGAGTCGTCGCTCGTCGCCCACGAGGCCACGGCCGAGGCCGCGGTGGTCGGAGCGTCGGACGAGACGACCGGACAGGCGGTGGTCGCGTTCGTCATCATCAAGGAGAGCTACCTCGCTCAGCACGAGCCAGCCGGCCTCGCCCAGCTGCTGCGGCTCTGGGTGGGCGAGCAGATCGGTGCGATCGCCCGTCCGCGCGACGTGTACATCGTCGGAGAGCTGCCCAAGACGCGATCCGGCAAGATCATGCGGCGCCTCCTGCGCGACGTCGCCGAGGGGCGCGAGGTCGGCGACACGACGACGCTGGCCGACACCGCCGTGATGAGCATCATCTCCGCACAGGTGAAGTAGGACCCGACGCAGAACGCCCCCTTCCCGACATCGGGAAGGGGGCGTTCTCGCATGATGCTGCGGTGACGAAACCGTCAGGAGAGGAGGAAGGTGACCTCGACCTCGACCGGGCTGCCGAGGGGGAGCTCGGCGACACCCACGGCCGCGCGCGCGTGGCGTCCGGCATCTCCGAAGATCTCGCCGAGCACCTCGCTCGATCCGTTGATGACGCCGGGCTGACCGGTGAATCCCTCCGCCGAGGCCACGAAGCCCCCGACGCGGAGCACGCCGGCGATGCGGTCGAGACCGCCCGCGGCGTCGGCCGCGGCGGCGAGGGCGTTGAGAGCGCACGTGCGCGCGTAGGACTTCGCGTCCTCCGCGGAGACCTCGGCACCGACCTTGCCCACCGCGGGCAGGGCGCCGTCGACGAACGGCAGTTGGCCGGAGGTGTAGACGAGTCCGCCGTGGACGACGGCGGGCACATAGGCGGCGACCGGGGCGGCGACGGCCGGCAGCTCGATGCCGAGCTCGTCGAGGCGCGCGGCGACGCTCATGCCTGGCCTCCCTCGAACTGGCGTGCGGCCTGCTCGGCGGCGGCGAGCCCGGCGTTCGCCGAGGCGTCCGACGTCACAGGGCGCTTCAGGTAGGCCACGAGGCCGCCTTCGGGGCCCTGAACGACCTGCACGAGCTCCCAGCCCTGCTTGCCCCAGTTGTTGAGGATCGCGGCGGTGTTGTGGATGAGCAGCGGCGTGGTGAGGTACTCCCACGTGGTCATGGCACTCCTGTCGATCGGGGCGCGACACCGGATTTCCGGGCCGGGCTCGTCAAAGGCGGTATTCAGGGAACTCCCCTACGATCAAGCGTATGCCCCAAAAGAATCGCACGGTGAGAGGCGTGCTCGGCGGTCTCGTCGGGCTCGTCGGCCTGAGCGCCGTAGCCGGTCTCCTGGTCACTGCCAGCGTCACCCCCGTCCTCGCGATGACCGGCCTCGCAGGCACCCAGGCGCTCACCCTCTTCGACGAGCTCCCCGAGGTTCTCAAGGTGAACGCCCCCATGGAGCAGTCCACCATCTACGCGACCGATCCGGACGGCAAGCCCGTGGCCCTCGCGTCGTTCTACGAGCAGAACCGCGTCCCGGTGAAGTACGACGAGGTCTCCCCGGTGCTGTACGACGCGATCCTCTCCAGTGAGGACAAGAGCTTCTACAGCCACGGCGGTGTCAACCTCGGCGCGACCGTGAAGGCGCTCGTCGACAACGTGCGCGGCACGTCCAGCCGTGGCGCCTCGACGATCAGCCAGCAGTTCGTGAAGAACGTGCGCATCCAGGAGTGCGAGCAGAAGGTCGACACGACCTCCGACACGTATACCCAGGAACTCCGCAAGTGCTGGGAAGACGCCACGAACGCCGACGGCGTCGACGGCATCGAGCGCAAGCTGCAGGAGATGCGGTACGCGATCCAGATCGAGAAGGACTACTCGAAGAACGAGATCCTGCTCGGCTACCTCAACATCGCCAACTTCGGCGGCACCGTCTACGGCATCGAAGCCGCGGCCCGGTACTACTTCTCGACGACCGCGGCGAAGCTGACCGTGGTCCAGGCCGCGACGCTGGCCGGCATCGTGCAGAACCCGAACACGTACCGCATCGACCTGCCCGAGGGCACTTGGACGGACAAGGCGGGCGTCGCGCACAACACCGCGGAGGACGGGTTCAAGGACACCCTCGACCGTCGTGACTACGTGCTCTACCGCATGCTCGACGACGGCAAGATCACCAAGGCCCAGTACGAAGAGGCCAAGGCCACGCCGATCACGCCCGCGATCAAGCGTCCGACGCAGGGCTGCGCGGCGGCCGGGACGAACGCCTACTTCTGCCAGTACGTGAAGTCCATCGTCGAGAACGACGAGGCCTTCGGCGCCACGCCGCAGGATCGTCGCGATCTGCTGCGCCGCGGCGGCCTCAAGATCTACACGTCGCTCGACCTGCGCATCCAGACCCCTGCGGCCCAGGAGATGGCTAACGTGGTCCCCGCGAACTTCGACAACAAGTACTTCGGCGCCGCGGGTGTGTCGATCGAGGTCGGCACCGGCCGCATCCTCTCGATCACCCAGAACACCAAGTTCGCCGAGACGCCGACGAAGGACCAGGCGTACTCGTCTCTGGTCTTCGCGGGCGACCAGAAGAACGGCAACTCCGGTGGCTTCCAGGTGGGGTCGACGTACAAGCTGTTCACGCTGATTGACTGGCTCGAGAAGGGCCACTCCGTGCGTGAGGTGCTGAACGGGCGCGTGTCGACCGACCTGAAGATCCCCGTGTGCGAGGTCCCCCAGTCGACCAACACGCAGAAGATCGGCAACTTCGGACGCGGCGGCGGCTACACCGCGAGCGTCATGGACTTCACCCGTCAGTCGCTCAACAGCGGGTACTTCGCCATGGCGGCGAAGCTCGACGTCTGCGACATCAACAAGGTCGCCGACAAGATGGGCGTGACCCTCGCCAGCGGGAAGAAGGTCACGGAGGAGAACGTGCCCTACGACGTGCTCGGGCCGAAGAACATCTCCCCGATCGCGATGGCGAACGCCTACGCCACGGTCGCCAGCGGCGGCAAGTACTGCACGCCCCGCGCGATCGACAAGGTGATCGACCCCTCCGGCGCCGAGCGTCCGCTCCCCAAGTCCAGCTGCACCGAGGGCGTGCTGACCAAGGAGGTCGCGGCCACGGCGGCGTACGCGCTGCAGGGCGTGATGGACGGCGGCACCGGAAACAAGGCCAACCCGTACGACGGCACTCCCCTCATCGGCAAGACCGGTACGCACGACCTGTGGTCGACGATGATGATCGAGTCCAGCACGAAGGTCGCGACCGCGATCTGGGCCGGCCGCTCGAACGGTAACCACGACAACGTCTTCAACGTCTGGACCGGTTCCCACCTGCTCAACGAGGTGCGGTATCCGCTCGCCAGGGCCGCACAGCATGCGGCGAACCTGGCCTACCCGGGCGATGCCTTCCCCCGGCCGGACGACAGGCTCATCCGCCAGGTGATGACCGACGTGCCGAACGTCGTGGGCAAGACCATGGCCGAGGCGCGGTCGATCCTGGAGAACGCCGGCTTCTCGGTCTCCGAGGGCGCCGCCGTCGACAGCGACCAGCCGACGGACATCGTCGTGGCCCAGGATCCCTCCGGCCAGACCGCCGGGGGCTCGACAATCACGATCTCGCCCAGCAACGGCCAGGGCACGACGGTTCCCGCGGATCTCGTCGGGATGTCGAGAGCCCAGGCGGCCGCCGCTCTCGGGGGCGCCGGCTTCGCCTCGGTGAACTTCGACAACTCCTGCAATCCCCCGGAATCCGTCGTGAGCTCGACGAACCCGGCACCAGGCTCTGCGGCCAAGAAATCCACCGCCGTGAGCGTGACATGCGAGTAGGCGCACACCGCGCGCCACACCCGGCCCTCATCGCGCTCGGCGCGGTGGGGGCCGCCGGCGTCGCCGCGGCGACCTGGGGGATCGGCATCGAACGGTACCTGTTCACGGTGCGCGAGGTCAGCGCAGCGGCACTTCCGTCCGGCGCCGCTCCCCTGCGCATCCTGCACATCTCGGACGCGCACATGGCGCCGTGGCAGCACCGCAAGCAGGACTGGCTGGCGTCGCTCGCGGAGCTGCGGCCGGATCTGATCGTCAACACGGGCGACAACCTCGGACACGCGAACGGACTGGACGGCATCCGCCGGGCCTTCGAGCCTCTCGCGGGCATCCCCGGCGTCTTCGTGCACGGCTCGAACGACGTCACCGCACCCTCGCCGCGGAACCCGCTCCGCTACTTCCTCGGACCGTCGAAGAAGCACCACGAGCCCGAGCTCCTCGACACCGAGGCGATGGATCGCCACTTCACCGACGATCTGGGCTGGACCAGCCTGAACAACGCGGCCGCGCGACTCACGATCGCCGGTACCCCCCTCGACCTCTTCGGTGTGAACGACGCCCACCGCGACTGGGACCGCCTCGACGTGCTGCCTGCGGCGATCGACGGGCTCGGTCCGCGCGATGCCTTCACTCCGGTGCTGGGCGTCACCCACGCGCCCTATCAGCGGGTGCTCAACGGATTCACGGACCTGGGCGCCGACGCGATCCTCGGCGGTCACACGCACGGCGGACAGGTCTGCCTCCCCGGATACGGTGCCCTCGTCGCGAACTGCGACATCCCCCTCAAGCAGGCCAAGGGCCTCAGCACCTGGTCGCACGGCGGTCGGACGGTGCCGCTCAACGTCAGCGCGGGGTGCGGGCACTCGATCTACGCGCCGGTGCGCTTCGCCTGCCGGCCCGAGGCGACGCTGCTCACGCTGACCGCACGGAACTGATCCTCGCCTCGATTCGGCGCACGGAGCATTTCCCTGTAGACTCGGAGGGTTGCAAACGGGGTGTGGCGCAGCTTGGTAGCGCGCTTCGTTCGGGACGAAGAGGTCGCAGGTTCAAATCCTGTCACCCCGACCAGTGACACCGGAAGGCCGCCCTCAGGGGCGGCCTTCTCTGTATCGGGATCGTGCACGAAGGGAACGCATGGGCTCTCTGCTCCCGCCGCCGCGCCACCGCACGCGCGTCTGGGCCCTCGTCCTCGGCATCCCCTTCCTCGCCGGCCTCGCCGCGCTCACGCTCACTCCCTCGCGCGTCGAGGAGGCCATGCCGAATCTGCTGGACCTCGTCCTCGGCGCTGCACATCGACTCGGCTGGGCCTCGCTCGACTTCACGCGTCTCGAGATCATCGCGAACGTCCTCGTGTTCGTCCCGGTGGGCATCCTCGCCTTCATCCTGCTCCCCCGCCGCCTCTGGGTGCTCTCGCTCCTCCTCGGGCCCCTGCTGTCCCTGGCGATCGAGACGGCGCAGCGCGTCGCGCTCCCCCACCGGGCGGCCACCGTGACCGATGTGGTGGCGAACTCCGCCGGCGCCCTGCTCGGCGTCTTCCTCGCCGTGCTCTGCACCCTGCTGCTCGCCCCACGCGCCTCGCGGCGCCGACCTCCTAGGCTGGAGACATCATGACCGCGCCCGCTCTCGTCGCCTTCGACCTCGATGACACCCTCGCCCCGTCCAAGGGCCCGATCGACCCTCGCATCGCCGACCTGCTGCGGGCTCTGCTGCGCGCGGTCGACGTCGCGATCATCTCGGGCGGCAACGAAGCGCAGTTCCGCTCCCAGGTGATCGCGCAGCTCGGAGACGCGGATCCTGCCGACCTCGCCCGCCTGCACCTGCTGCCCACCTGCGGCACCCGCTACCTGCGCTACGACGGGACGGACTTCGTCGCGGTGTACGCGCACGACCTCAGCGAACACGACAAGACCGCCGCGCTCTCGGCCCTGCGGGAAGAGGCCGAGCGCCTCGGACTGTGGGAGGCCGAGCCGTGGGGAGAGATCCTCGAGGACCGCGGCTCGCAGATCACCTTCTCCGCGCTGGGCCAGCGCGCCCCGCGCGACGCGAAGCACGACTGGGACCCCTCCGGCGCGAAGCGCGGTGCCCTGCGTGACGCCGTCGCCGCGCGGCTGCCCGGCCTCGAGGTGCGCTCGGGCGGATCGACGTCGATCGACATCACCCAGGCCGGCATCGACAAGGCCTTCGGGATGCGGCAGCTCGCCGAGAGCACCGGCATCGCCCTCACCGACATGCTCTTCTACGGCGACCGTCTCGACGAAGGCGGCAACGACTACCCGGTCCTCGCCATCGGCGTCCCCTCGATCGCGGTCGACGGCTGGGAAGACACCGCCGACAAGCTCGACACCCTCCTCCCGACGCTCTGAGGCGCGCGCCGCAGCACGCGGAGCAGCGCCATGTCGCCGCGGGGCCCTAGCATGGCGTCATGGATGCCCTCCTGATCGTCATCATCGTCGCCGCGGTCGCCAGCGCCGCGTGCTGGGTCCTCTCCCTGATCACCCGCGACACCTCCTGGGTCGACCGCGCCTGGTCGATCGTCCCGGTGGCCTACGTCTGGATCTTCGTCGCCGGCGCCTTCGCGAACGGTGACGGATCCGCCCGCGTGGTGCTGATGGGAGTGCTCGCGACCGCGTGGGGAGCCCGACTGACCTTCAACTTCGCGCGCAAGGGCGGCTACACCGGCATGGAGGACTACCGGTGGGCGATCCTGCGGAAGCGGATGCGGCCGTGGCAGTTCCAGATCTTCAACGTGCTGTTCATCATCGGCTATCAGATGACGCTGCTGGTGCTGATCACCCTGCCGGCGCTGATCGCCGCGCAGAACCCCTCCGCGCTCACCGGATGGGATGCGCTGTTCGTGGCGGTGTTCCTGGCCTTCCTGGTGGGCGAGACCATCGCCGACCAGCAGCAGTGGGTGTTCCACCAGCGCAAGAAGAAAGCCGGTGGTACTCTCGCACCCGGCTTCGCGACCACCGGGCTGTTCCGCTACAGCCGCCACCCGAACTTCTTCTTCGAGCAGGCGCAGTGGTGGGCGTTCTACGCCCTCGGCGCCACCGCCGCGGTGGCCGGAGGAGCCGGGGTGATCGGCGGCGTGCTGAATCCGACCATCATCGGCCCGGCGCTGCTGACCGTGCTGTTCATCGGCTCGACGATCTTCACGGAGTCGATCACCGCGTCGAAGTACCCGGCCTATGCCGAGTACCGGCGCACGACGTCCATGCTGATCCCCTGGCCGCCGCGCACCCGTGCCGTGGCCCCGCAGTCCTGACCGCGGGCGGGGCGCCGTCCGGCACGGGCGCAGCGGGCGTGCTCAGCGCGTGCGGGCCTCGGCGGCCGCGCGCGACACGGGCACCAGGCGCGTGAGCTGGGTCACGTGTCCCGGCTCGAGCTCGGCCAGCGAGGCCACCCCGAGCAGACGCATGGTGCGCTCGATCTCGCTGCGCAGGATCGCGATCGTGCGGTCGACACCCTGGCGTCCCCCCGCCATCAGACCGTAGAGGTAGGCGCGCCCGATCAGGGTGAAGTCCGCTCCCAGCGCCACGGCGGCGACGATGTCCGCACCGTTCATGATGCCGGTGTCGATCATCACCGTGAAGTCGTCGCCGACCGCTCGACGCACCTCGGGCAGCAGGTGGAAGGGGATCGGGGCCCGGTCGAGCTGACGTCCGCCGTGGTTCGAGAGCACGATGCCGTCGACGCCGGCGTCGCGCAGACGCACCGAGTCCTCGACGTTCTGGACGCCCTTGATGACGATCTTGCCGGGCCACAGTCCGCGGATGACCTCGAGGTCGTCGTAGCTGATCGTGGGGTCCATCGCCGCATCCAGCAGCTCTCCCACCGTGCCGCCGGTGGTGCTCAGCGACGCGAACTCGAGCTTGGGCGTGGTGAGGAAGTCGAACCACCACCACGGCCGCGGGATCGCGTTGATGATGGTGCCGAGGGTGAGCTGCGGCGGAATGCTGAATCCGTTGCGCTTGTCCCGCAGACGCGCGCCCGCGACGGGGGTGTCCACCGTGAACTGCAGGGTGTCGAAGCCCGCGGCCGCCGCGCGACGGGTGAGCTCGTAGGAGATCTCGCGATCGCGCATGACGTAGAGCTGGAACCAGTTGCGTCCGTGCGGGTTGGCGGCCTTCACGCCCTCGATCGAGGTGGTGCCGAGCGTCGAGAGGGTGAACGGGATGCCGGCGGCTGCCGCCGCTCCGGCGCCCGCGGTCTCCCCCTCGGTCTGCATCAGACGCGTGAACCCGGTGGGGGCGATGCCGAACGGCAGGGCGGACGGCCCGCCGAGGATCTCGACGCTCGTGTCGACGGTCGGCGCCGGACGCAGGATGCCGGGGTGGAACTCCACATCCTGGAACGCCTGACGTGCACGGGTGAGGGACAGCTCCCCCTCGGCGGCGCCGTCGGTGTAGTCGAAGGCGGCCTTCGGCGTGCGGCGCTTGGCGATCAGGCGCAGGTCATCGATCGTGAGCGCGGCGTCGAGGCGGCGCTTGCGTCCGTCGAGCTCGGGCTTCTTGAACTTCATGAGCTCGAGGAGCTCGACGGGATTGGGGACCTGGCGCTGCACCATGATGTGCCTCTCAGTTCGGGGAGGGGATGTCACGGGTGAGCCCCGTGGACGTGTAGTAGCCGGTGATGTGGGAGTGCACCCGGGCGCGGGCCGCATCGACATCCCCGGCCTCGATCGCGGCGACCAGCGCGCGGTGCTCGGCACGGAGACGAGCGGCCATCGACTCCCAGTCCGGGATCACGGCGACCCCCGCCTGCACGTAGGACTCGATCGAGGAGCGCAGTCCGGCCATCATCGCGGCGATGACCGTGTTGCCGCTGGCCTCCGCGAGCGAGAGGTGCAGCTGGGCGTCGAGCGCCAGGAACTCCGACGGTGCGAGACCGGGAGCGTCCATCGCCTCGAGCAGTTCGCGGGCACGAGCCGTGTCGCGGTCGGACGCACCGGCCAGCGCGGCGACGACCGCGTCTTCGAGGACCAGACGGGTGCGCACCACATCGTCCAGCGGGAACCCCTGCGCCACCACCTGGAGCCGGAGCAGTGCCGACATGCCACCGGTGGGCGTGGCGATGACGATGGCCCCGGACTGCGGGCCGGAGCCGGTCGCGGTGCGGATGAGCCCCATGACCTCGAGCACCCGGAACGCCTCCCGCACGCTGGACCGCCCCACGCCGAGGTCGGTCGCGAGATCACGCTCCGACGGCAGGCGATCCCCCGGGCCCAGACGGCCGTCGAGGAGATCGCGCTCGATGTGCTCGAGCACGAGTCGCCATGCACGTGCCGGCTGCTCCGCCATCGATCCTCCTGTGGTCTGACCACAGGTTACTCCGTGTGGTCAGACCACGCAAAACAGGAGTGACGACGTTTCGTCCCGCTTCGCTCGCTCGACGACCGGGGCTGGGTACGACGGCGCGCGGCGACGCGCCGTCAGACCAGAAAACGCCCACGACCCGGTCATCGAGCGCGGGCGCCGCGACGAGACGAAAACGTCTCAGCCCAGGCGTCCGCCGGACTCCTCGAGGTAGCAGGTGCCGCAGAGCGACTCGTAGGTCGTCAGCTCGGGCGACGCCGATCCGATCGCCCCCTCGTCGATCGCCACCTGGTCGCCGTCGAAGACGAACCGTCCGCCGACGACCCGACCGTTGAACACGGCCTTCCGTCCGCACCGGCAGATCGTCTTGAGCTCCTCCAGCGAGTGCGCGATCGCGAGGAGGCGCGCGGATCCGGGGAACGCGTGGGTGAGGAAGTCGTTGCGGATGCCGTAGGCCATCACCGGGATGCCGTCCTCCACCGCGATACGGAAGAGATCGTCGACCTGGCTCGGGGTGAGGAACTGCGCCTCGTCGATCAGCAGGCAGGCGACATCGGTCGGGCCGCCGGGGAGCAGCTCATCATCGGACGCGTGCTGCATGCGCTCCCGATGCTCGGCGAAGAGGACACGCGCATCGTCGTCCGGAGCGATGAGGAAGTCGACCTGGCGGGTGACGCCGAGTCGACTCTCGATCTCCGAGGCGCCCTTGGTGTCGATCGCGGGCTTGGCGAGCAGGACGTGCTGACCGCGCTCCTCGTAGTTGTACGCGGCCTGCAGCAGAGCCGTCGACTTGCCGGAGTTCATCGCGCCGTAGCGGAAGTAGAGCTTCGCCACGGTGCGGCCTCAGACGTTGATGCCGAGGGTGGCGGCGGTGGCCTCCGTGGACTTCTCCGCGAGCGCCGCATCCTCGTTGAGCTTCTCGCCGAACGTCGGGATCAGCGCGCGCAGCTCGGACTCCCAGCCCGGGTACTCCGCCGGGAAGCACTTCTTCAGGAGGTCGAGCATGATCGGGACGGCGGTCGAGGCGCCGGGGGAAGCTCCCAGGAGACCGGCGATCGATCCGTCGGCCGAGGCGACGACCTCGGTGCCGAACTGGAGGATGCCACCCTTCTTCGGGTCCTTCTTCATCACCTGAGCACGCTGACCGGCGTCGATGAGCGTCCAGTCCTCATCCTTCGCGGTGGGCATGAACGTGCGCAGACTGTCGACCTTCTTGGCGTGGTTCTTCAGCAGCTCGCTGACGAGGTACGTGATGAGGTCGGGGTTCTTCACCGCGACCTGCAGCATCGGCAGCAGGTTGTGCGCGCGCACCTGCGACACGATGTCGAGCATCGAGCCGTTCTTCAGGAACTTCGGGCTGAACGTGGCGAACGGGCCGAACATGAGCGAGGCCTCGCCGTCGACGACGCGCGTGTCGAGGTGCGGGACGGACATCGGCGGAGCACCGACGGAGGCCTGCGAGTACACCTTGGCCTTGTGCTGCGAGACGATCTTCGGGTCGGAGGTCTTGAGGAACTGCCCGCCGATCGGGAAGACGCCGTACCCCTTGATCTCGGGGATGCCCGACTTCTGCAGCAGCTTGAGCGCCCAGCCGCCGGCGCCGACGAACACGAAGCGCGCACGCACCTCGTTCGGCGTGTGGCCGAGGCTGTTGCGGTAATTGACCAGCCAGGTGCCGTCCTTCTGCTTCTTCAGGCTGCGGACCTCGTGGTTGGTGCGCAGCGTGACGCCGGAGTCGGTGAGGTGGTCGAAGAGCTGATGGGTCAGGGCGCCGAAGTCGACGTCGGTGCCCGCGGGGACGCGGGTCGCGGCGAACGGCTCGCCCTTGCGGCGCTGCTGCATGAGCAGCGGGGCCCACTTGTTGATGACGCGGGAGTCCTCGCTGTACTCGATGCCCGCGAACAGCGGCTGCTCCTTGAGCACCTCGTAGCGGTTCTTGAGGTAGGCGACATCCTTCTCGCCGCGCACGAACGTCATGTGCGGGGTCGCGTTGATGAACGTCGAGGGGGCGTCGAGCACGCCCTTGTCCACCAGCGACGACCAGAACTGGCGGCTCTGCTGGAACTGCTCGTTGATCGACACGGCCTTGGCGGGGTCGAGCGGCGCATCGCCCTGCTGCGGCATGTAGTTCAGCTCGCACAGGGCGGCGTGCCCGGTGCCCGCGTTGTTCCACGGATTGGAGCTCTCCTGAGCCACGTCGGAGAGCCGCTCGAAGGCGACGATCTTCCACTCGGGCTGCAGCTCGTGCAGGAGTGTACCCAGGGTGGCGCTCATGATGCCACCGCCGATCAGGACGACATCGACGTTTTCAGTCACCGAACCAGTCTAGTTCGCGGGCACGCCGTCGCAGACCATGCGACGGCGTGCGCGGATGCGGGTCTCAGCTCACCGGGGTGAGACGCTCGGCGAGCACCTCGGCGATCTGCACGGCGTTCAGTGCCGCGCCCTTGCGAAGGTTGTCGTTGCTGAGGAACAGCACGAGGCCCTTGCCCTCGGGAGCGGACTGGTCGGCGCGGATGCGGCCGACGAAGCTCGGGTCCTTGCCGGCGGCCTGCAGCGGCGTGGGGACCTCGTCGAGCACGACGCCCGGGGCCGTGCTCAGCACCTCGCGCGCCCGCTCGGGCGTGATGTCGCGTGCGAACTCCACGTTGATCGAGAGCGAGTGGCCGGTGAAGACGGGGACGCGCACGCAGGTGCCCGCGACGCGCAGACCCGGGAGCTCGAGGATCTTGCGGCTCTCGTTGCGGAGCTTCTTCTCCTCGTCGGTCTCGTTGTCGCCGTCCTCGACGAGGTTGCCGGCGAACGGGATCACGTCGAAGGCGATCGGCGCGATGTACTTCTCGGGCTCGGGGAAGTCGACCGCGGAGCCGTCGTGCACGAGGCGGAGGGTGTCGCCCTGGGCGAGCACGCCCTCGACCTGGCCGAGGAGCTCCTGAGCGCCGGCGAGACCGGAACCGGAGACGGCCTGGTACGTGGACACGATGAGGCGCTCGAGGCCGGCCTCGGCGTGCAGGGCCTTCAGGACCGGCATCGCGGCCATGGTGGTGCAGTTCGGGTTCGCGATGATGCCCTTGGGGCGCTCGTCGATCGCGTGCGGGTTGACCTCGCTGACCACGAGCGGGACCTCGGGGTCCATGCGCCAGGCACTCGAGTTGTCGACGACGACGGCGCCCGCTGCGGCGAAGCGCGGCGCGTAGGCGCGGCTCGCGGTGGCCCCGGCGGAGAACAGGGCGATGTCGATGCCCGAGGCATCCGCGGTCTCGACGTCTTCGACGATGACCGTCGCGCCGCCGAACTCGATCGCGGTGCCGGCGGAGCGCGCAGACGAGAACAGACGCAGGTCGCGGATCGGGAACGACCGCTCGGCGAGAATCTCGCGCATCACGGTGCCCACCTGGCCGGTGGCGCCGACGATGGCGACGGAGAGTCCTGATTCGGAGATGCGGGTCATGATGTTCCTTGGCGTCGTGCGGTACTGCGTACGAGGCTTCGGGCGCGGCGTCGGGGTGCTGATGCTGCGCCTGGCGCCGGTGTCAGGGTTTCGGCGAGTCTACCGTGGTGCGACGGGGAGCCGCCGCGAGGTTCCGCGCTCCTGCCCACACGGCAGGAAAGCGCAGAGGATTGGCCGAGATCAGCGGCCGGTGCCGGCGTGGACCGTGGCCTCGGCGTCGCCGTCGAGCCCGTAGGCGGTGTGCACGGTGCGTGCCGCCTCGGTCAGGTCGGTGTCGCGGAGCACCACGGAGATGCGGATCTCGGAGGTCGAGATCATCTCGATGTTGATGCCGCCGGCCGACAGCGCCTCGAAGAGCGTCGCGGAGACGCCGGAGTGCGTGCGCATGCCCGCTCCGACGACCGACAGCTTGCCGATCTGGTCGTCGTGGATCAGGTTCTGGAACCCGACCTCGGTCTGCTCGCCGGCCAGGGCCTTGAGGGCAGCCGCGGCATCCGCCTTGGGCACGGTGAAGGAGATGTCGGTGCGGCCGGTGGCCGACACGTTCTGCACGATCATGTCGACGTTGGCACCGGACTTCGCGACGATCTTGAAGATCTCGGCCGCCTTGCCCGGAACGTCGGGCACGCCGGCGACCGTGATCTTGGCCTGGCTGAAGTCGGTGGCGACCCCGGCGACGATCGGTTCTTCCATGACTGCTCCCTCGGCTTCGCGAGGGTTCTTCATTCCCTCGCCCAGAACGTACGTGCCCTCGGCCGACGAGAACGTCGACCGAGCGTGAATGAGGACGCCGTGACGGCGTGCGTACTCGACGGCGCGGATGTAGAGCACCTTGGCGCCGTTGGCGGCGAGCTCGAGCATCTCCTCGCTGGAGACGTGGTCGAGCTTCTGCGCCTTCGGGATCACGCGCGGGTCGGCGGTGAAGATGCCGTCCACGTCGCTGTAGATCTCGCACACGTCGGCGTCGAGCGCCGCAGCGAGGGCGACGGCCGTGGTGTCGGAGCCGCCGCGGCCGAGCGTGGTGATGTCGCGGGTGTCCCGGTTGAAGCCCTGGAACCCGGCGACGATCACGATCGCGCCCTCGTCGAGAGCTTCGCGCAGACGGACCGGGGTGACGTCGACGATGCGAGCCGCTCCGTGCTGCGAGTCCGTGATCATGCCGGCCTGGCTACCCGTGAACGAGCGCGCCTCGAAGCCCATCGAGTGGATCGCCATCGCCAGCAGCGCCATCGAGATGCGCTCTCCGCTGGAGAGGAGCATGTCGAGCTCGCGGGGTGCGGGGATCGGCGCGACCTCGTTCGCGAGGTCGAGCAGCTCGTCGGTGGTGTCGCCCATCGCGCTCACGGCGACGACCACGTCGTGGCCTGCACGACGTGTGTCGACGATGCGCTTGGCGACGCGCTTGATGCTCTCTGCGTCGGCGACGGACGAGCCGCCGTACTTCTGCACGATGAGGGCCACGATCACTCCCTGGGATGTCGGGCGGATCCGCCCACGCTCATTCTACGATCGGCGCGTATGCTCCGTTGCGCATGTGTCGGGGGGTGGTGCAGGCGGAGCGCCGAGTGCACGGGACCTCGACGAGTGCACGGGAACTTCACGCGGATAAGCCGTGCGCTCGACGAGAAGCCGTGCACTCGGCGAAAAGGCGGGCGGGGCTCGGCGAAGAGGCGGGGCGGGTCAGAGGGAGGGAGGGAGGGCCTGGGGAGAGACCGGGCGGAGCCGGCCGCCCGTCGCGGCGAACCAGCATCCGACGATGATCAGCGGGAAGCCGAGCAGCAGGCCGGGGGTCAGCGGCTCCGCGAGCACGATCGCCCCGAGGATGATCGCGACCACCGGGTTCACGTAGGTGAACAGCGGGGCGCGCACCGGGCCGACCTCGCGGATGAGGGCGAAGAACGCGAGGAACGCGACTGCGGTGCAGATCACGGCGAGGGCGAGCAGAGCGCCGAGAGACGGCAGCGTGGGGACCTCATGCTGCGTCAGCAGGCCGATGGGGAGGTAGAAGATCCCGATCATCAGCAGCGAGAGCGTGATCGTGCCGAGCGACGGCACGTCGTTCAGCTTGCGCGCGACGATGAACGGCGCGGTCGCATAGAGGACGGCGACCAGGAGCACCTCCCCCGCCGCGAGCAGGCTCACCTCGCCACCGAAGAGTCCGGGCCCCGCGACCACGACCGCGACGCCGATGAAGCCGACGAGGAGTCCGATGCCCCGGGCGGGACGGAGCACGCCGCGGTCACCGCCGCCGAGGGCGATCAGCGCCGCGAACAGCGGCACCGTGGCGACGAGCAGCCCGGTCATGCCGGAGGGCAGCGTCATCTCGGCGTGGCCGAGCAGCAGGAACGGACCGGCCATCTCGACCGCACCGAAGGCGAGCACCCACGGCCAGTGCTTCAGCGCCGCACGCAGCGCTCCGCTCCGGATGGCGAACGGCAGCAGCAGCAGCGCCGCGATGAGGGTGCGCCCTGCCACGATCGCGGGCGGCGAGATGGACTCGACCGCGACGCTGATGAACAGATACGGCACGCCCCACAGCAGCGCCATGGCTCCGAAGAGCAACCAGCCGCGACGCGAGAAGCCGCCGCTCGCGTTCACAGGATGCGCCGGCCCTCGAAGGCGCGACCGAGGGTGACCTCGTCGGCGTATTCGAGGTCGCCGCCGACGGGCAGCCCGGAGGCGAGCCGGGACACCGTGATCTGCATGGTCGTGAGCAGCCTGCTGAGGTAGCTGGCCGTCGCCTCGCCCTCGAGGTTGGGGTTGGTGGCGAGGATGACCTCCTGCACCGTGCCGTCGGCGAGACGCGTCATGAGCTGGGCGATGCGGAGATCGTCCGGCCCGATGCCCGCGATCGGGCTGATGGCGCCGCCGAGCACGTGGTAGAGCCCGCGGAACTCCCTCGTGCGCTCGATGGCAGCGACGTCCTTCGCATCCTCGACCACGCAGATCAAGGCCTGGCTGCGGCGCGGATCGCGGCAGATGGCACACCGCTCCTGCTCGGCCACGTTGCCGCAGATCTCGCAGAACCGCACGCGGGTGCGGATCTCGCCGAGCAGTTCGGCGAGACGCGCGACGTCGAACGTCGGCGTCTGCAGGATGTGGAACGCGATCCGCTGGGCGGACTTCGGGCCGATGCCGGGGAGCCGACCGAACTCGTCGATCAGCTCCTGAACGATGCCGTCGTACATCAGTTGAACCTCGTCGGGGGCTCGTAGGGCTCTTCGCGAAGGAACGTCGCGCCGAGCACCTGGCGGATCACGGCCTCACCGTAGCGCTGCACTCCCCCGACCGTCGGGGCGCGCTCGATGACGACCGGCGCGGCGGCCGCCGCGCGCTGCTGCGCCTGCGGTGCCGGTCGCGCGGCGCGCTCGGGCGGGGCCTGACGGGACACGGGCGGCTCGTACGACGGGTCGTAGGGCGGCTCCTCGTCGTACGCGGGGGCCTCGTCGTCGCCGGGCAGCGGCGGCTCGTCGCGATCGACCGCACCGTCGGACGGCGGCACCGGGGCGGACGCCGCGGCCTCGACCTCTTCGGGTTCGTCGTCGACCGGGAGCGGTGCCGAGGGGGCGGGCGGACTGCCCTGCGGCTCCTCCCGTGTCGTGGGGATCGGCGCCACGGCCCATTCCGTCACCGCGGAGGCGGCGGCGCCGTGGACCTGCGGACGGGAGGGCCTCGCTGACGCAGGCTCCGATGCGGGAGCGGAGTCGGCGGGCGCCGAAGGCCCGGATGCTGCGGGCTGTCGCGGCGCACCGCCGGCGGGCATGGGCGCGGGCAGGTACTTCACCCGGACGCCGAGTTCCTGCTCGATCGCGGAGCGCAGGTGGTCGGACGGGCCGGACCCCGGGGTCGTTCCCTTGAACTTCGCGACGTCGTGCTGGCTCGTGAATCCCAGCGTCAGGACCTCGGTGTCGGTCACGTAGGCCAGCGGCTGCACGGCCGTGGCGAGCAGCCAGGAGGTGCGGCTGATGTCCTCGAGCCGGGTGAGCACGGCGGGCCAGGACGAGCGGATGCGCTCGAACGTGACCGGCCCCTGCGGGGCGGCGGGCTCTGCAGCGGGTTCTGCGGCGACGGGTTCTGCGGCGACGGGTTCTGCGCGCGCGGACTCCGGAGCGGCGGCGGGCTCCGGAGCGGTGCTGTCACTCGCAGCCGGCGCGGCGACCGTGCTCTGCTCGACAGGCCCAGAAGCCGTAGGCGCCACAGGCGCAGAAGCCGTAGGCACAACAGGTGCAGGCGCGGCAGGAGCGGGCGTCGCGGGTGCCGGAGCCGACACGGTCGGGGCGGGCGCGACCGGAGCGGCGGCGCGGGCCGGAGCGGCGGCGCGCTCGGCCGCGGGCGCCGACACGGCTGGTGCGGCATCGGTCGCGCCGGCGAGCACGCGGGCCACCATGAGCTCGAGGTGCAGACGCGGCGACGTCGCGCCCGACATGTCGTCGAGGGCGGCGCTGACCACATCGGCCGTGCGCGAGAGGCGTGCCGAGCCGAAGGCCGCGGCCTGGGCGCGCATGCGCTCCAGGTCGTCTTCGGCGATCCCGCGCAGCACCGCCGAGGCACCGGCGCCGACGGCGGCGATCACGATGAGGTCGCGCAGACGCTCGAGCAGGTCGTCGACGAAGCGACGCGGGTCCTGACCGGTCTGCACCACGCGGTCGATCGCGGGGAAGGCGGCTGCCGCGTCTCCCGCGGCGAGCGCATCGACGATCTCGTCGAGGAGAGCGGCGTGCGTGTACCCGAGCAGGGACACGGCGCGGGCGTAGCCGACCGTGACCGTCTCGGAGCCGGCGGGCGCATCGGATCCGGCGATCAGCTGGTCGAGCAGCGACAGCGTGTCTCGCGGGGAGCCACCACCGGCGCGGACGACGAGCGGGAGCACGCCCTGCTCGACGATCACGCCCTCCTCGGCGCACAGCTTGGCGACGTACTCGAGCATCGCGGCGGGCGGCACGAGCCGGAACGGGTAGTGGTGCGTGCGCGAGCGGATCGTGCCGAGGACCTTCTCGGGCTCGGTGGTCGCGAAGATGAACTTGACGTGCTCCGGCGGCTCTTCGACGAGCTTGAGCAGCGCGTTGAAGCCCTGCGGCGTCACCATGTGCGCCTCGTCGAGGATGAAGATCTTGTACCGGTCGCGGCTGGGGGCGAACGTCGCCCGCTCGCGCAGGTCGCGCGCGTCGTCGACGCCGTTGTGGCTCGCCGCGTCGATCTCGACCACGTCGAGCGAACCGCCACCCGCGCGTGAGAGCTCGACGCAGCTCGGGCAGACGCCGCACGGCACGTCGGTCGGTCCCTCGGCGCAGTTCAGGCAGCGCGCCAGGATGCGCGCGGACGTGGTCTTCCCGCACCCGCGAGGACCGGAGAACAGGTAGGCGTGGCCGACCCGGTCTCCGCGCAGCGCCGTCATGAGCGGATCGGTCACCTGGGACTGCCCGATCATCTCGCCGAACGTCTCGGGTCGGTAGCGGCGGTAGAGGGCTGTGGTCACCTCAACAGCCTACGGCGTGCCACCGACCTTCGGCGGGCCCGAGCGTCAGTCGAGGGTCTCGATCACCGGGATCGTCGTCGTGATCACCGGGACGGAGGCGGACATCCGCGTTCCGTCCTCGCGGCGGGCGTCGGCGAACTGGCGCAGCGTCGGACGCCCGGGGATCAGGGGGCCCTGATCGGCGAGCGGCACGACGACCTCGTCGTCGGTGGTGGCGATGTACGCGGTGTCGCGCACGCTGAACGGGACCGGGGGTCCGCTGCGCACCTGCACGCGCAGCTCCTCCTTCGTGACGGTCACGTACAGATCGGACCCCTGCCACTGCAGCGGGAACGACAGCGACGGCCAGGCCGAGGGCAGACGCGGGTCGAAGCTGAGATCGCCCGCGTAGTCGCGCATGCCGCCGAAGCCGCACACCAGAGCGGTCCACACGCCGCCGGCAGACGCGACGTGCACGCCGTCGGCCGCGTTGTGGTGCAGATCGTGCAGGTCGACGAACAGCGACTGCTCGAAGTACTTCTGCGCGAGGTCCTGGTACCCCACCTCAGCGGCGAGGATCGACTGCACGACCGCCGACAGCGTCGAGTCGCCGGTGGTCAGCGGGTCGTAGTAGTCGAAGTCGGCCTTCTTCTCCTCCGGGGTGAAGTGATTGCCCTGGAGGAACAGCGCGAGCACGACGTCGGCCTGCTTGAGCACCTGGAACCGGTAGATCACCAGCGGGTGGAAGTGCAGCAGCAGCGGTCGCTGCTCGGCCGGGGTGTTCGCGAGATCCCAGACCTCGCGCTCCAGGAAGAGCGAATCCTGCGGGTGGATGCCGAGGCCCTCGCTGTACGGGATGTACATCGCCTCCGCCGCCCGATCCCACGCCTCGGCCTCGCCGGGGCCGAGGCCCGTGCGGTCGACCAGCTTGACGTAGTCGTCGGGGTAGCTCTCCTTGATCTCACGCACGATCTTCGCCGCGTAGCGGAGGTTGTAGCGCGCCATGACGTTCGTGTAGAGGTTGTCGTTCACGACCGTCGTGTACTCGTCCGGCCCCGTCACACCGTGGATGTGGAAGGTCTCGATCCCGTCGCCGGAACCCGTCTCGCCGACGAGGCGCGCGGCGCGCCAGAACCCGAGGGTCGCCCACAGCCGCGCGGTCTCGATCGCGATGTCGGCACCCTCGCGCCGCAGGAACTCCTCGTCCCCCGTCGCCCGGACGTACTTGCCCAGCGCGAAGCTGATGTCGGCGTTGATGTGGTACTGCGCGGTCCCGGCCGCGTAGTACGCCGAGGCCTCCTCACCGTTGATCGAGCGCCAGGGGAAGAGCGCCCCGGCCTCGTTGAGCTGTGCGGCGCGGCGACGCGCGGCGGGCAGCATCTTCACCCGCGCCCGCAGCGCGTTGTACGCCCACCGCGGCGTCGTGTAGGTGAGGAACGGGAGCACGTAGATCTCGGTGTCCCAGAAGTAGTGGCCGCTGTAGCCGGAACCGGAGACGCCCTTGGCCGGGACTCCTGCGCCGTCGGCGCGTGCCGAGGCCTGCGCGAGCTGGAACAGGCACCAGCGCGTGGCCTGCTGCAGGTCGTCGCGCTCGCCGATCCGCACATCGCTGCGCTCCCAGAACGCGTCGAGCCACTCCCGCTGACGCAGGAACACGGTCTCGACGCCCTCCTGCGCGGCGCGGTCGAGCGACCGGCGGCAGCGGTCGACGAGCTCGCGCGGCGGCACGCCGCGCGAGGTGTGATAGCTCACGAGCTTCGTGACCGTGATCGGCACCCCGGCCTTCGCCTGCACGCGGAACACGTTCTTCGCGATGTCCGGCTCCACGAGGGTACGGGCGTTGTACTCGTTCTCGGTCTCGACGATGTGATCGGCGACCACGGCGACCGTCATGCCCGAGTCGGCGACGCGGTACGACAGCGCGGAGCGCATGCCGTCCTGCCAGTGCTCGGCCGGTTCCAGGACGCGGTCGGCGATCTTCTCGGCCTTCCGGGGGTCGAAGGCGGCGGCCTTGGTCCCGATCGGGGTGCCGGCGTAGACGCCCGCGCCGTCCTGACGGTTGAGCAGCTGGCAGCTGATCGTGACCGGGGCGTCGGCGTTCTCCACCACGACCTCGAGGCGGAGGACCGCGAGATGGCGCTCCTCGAAGCTCACGATGCGCTCATCGCGCATACGCACGCGCTTGCCGGACGGGGTCTCCCACACGACGTGGCGCTCCAGCACACCCGTGCGCAGGTCGAGCGTGCGCCGGTACTCGCGGATGTCGGCGTCATCGAGCGAGATGGGCTCGTCGTCGACGTAGACGCGCATGACCTTCGCGTCCGGAGCGTTGACGATGGTCTGCCCGACCTCGGCGAACCCGTAGGCCTGCTCGGCGTGGCGGATCGGCCAGGTCTCGTGCAGCCCGTTGATGAAGGTGCCGTGCTCCTGCGCGCCGCGACCCTCGATGTGGTTGCCGCGCAGGCCCAGGTAGCCGTTGCCGACGGAGAACAGCGTCTCGCCGACGCCCTCCTCCGAGTAGTGCGTGTCGATCAGGCGCCACGGGTCGACGGGGAAACGGTCGCGGTCGATCACTTCGACTCCCTCCGGTCGCTCAGTACGTCGCATGCGGTCTCCGGGGTGTCGGTGCGGGAAGGAGGAAGGAAGACGGCGAGGTCGTCGACCACGACGGTCGCGCCGGCGGCACGCAGGGCGTCGGCACCCGTGCCACGGTCGACGCCGACCACGGTCGCATAACCGGCGGCGGCGGCGGATGCGGCGCCGGAGGTGGCGTCCTCCACGGCGACGGACCGCGCGGGGTCCACACCGAGGGCGACGGCACCGGCGGCGAACATGTCGGCGGCGGGCTTGGAGGCGAGACCGTCGCGCTCGGCCACGACGCCGTCCACCACGATCCGGAAGTACGAGCGGATGCCGGCGGCGCCCAGGACCTCTTCGGCGTTCTTGGAGCTCGAGACCACGCCGAGCGGGATGCCGGCGGAATGCAGGCTCTCGACCAGGGCGAGCGATCCGGGATACGGCGCGATGCCCGTCCCGCGGAGCGAGGCGGCGAACGCGGCGTTCTTGCGGTTGCCGATGCCGCAGATGGTCTCGGCGGACGGGTCGTCGTCGACCTCACCCCAGGGCACCTCGACGTTGCGGCTGCGCAGCAGGCTCGCGACGCCGTCGTAGCGCTTCTTGCCGTCGACGTAGTCGTAATAGTCCGCGTCGGTGTACGGCGGAGTGATGTCCCAGCGGGCGAAGACGTCGTCGAACACGGTCTTCCAGGCGCGCATGTGCACCTCGGCGGTCGGTGTGAGCACGCCGTCGAGGTCGAAGAGCACGCCGTCGGCGTGGAACAGGTCGGGCAGTGCTTCTGGCACAGTGCCTCCAGGAGAAGGTCGATCGTCGGGCCGGCACCTCTCCGTGCCACTGTGCAAGCGTAATGCGATGCCGCGCCGGCGGGTAACCCCCGCGGGTGGATCAGAGCAGCTCGGCGGTCTGCCGGGCGATCTGCAGCTCTTCGTCGGTCGGCACCACGAGCACCGTCACCGCGGACGAATCCGTCGAGATCCGCCGGACGCCGCGATCCCTGGCCTCGTTGCGCGCCGGGTCGATCTCGACCCCCGCGAAGCCGAGCGTCGCCATCGCGGCGGCCCGCACCGGCGCCGCGTTCTCGCCGACGCCGGCCGTGAACGAGATGACGTCCACTCCCCCGAGCTGCGCGATGTACGCGCCCGCGTAGGCGCGCAGCCGGTGCACGTACACGTCGAAGGCGAGGACGGCCGCCTCCTCCCCCGCCGCGACCCCGGAGAGGATGTCGCGCATGTCACTGCGCCCGGCGAGACCGGCCAGGCCGCTGCGGGTGTTGAGCAGCGCGTCGAGATCGTCGATGGAGAGCCCGGCGCGGCGCGACAGGTGCACGAGCGCCGCGGGGTCGAGGTCGCCGGACCGAGTGCCCATGACCAGCCCCTCGAGAGGGGTGAGCCCCATCGAGGTCTCCACGGAGCGCCCGCCGTCGATCGCGGTCACGGAGGCGCCGTTGCCGAGGTGGAACACGAGCTGGCGGAGGTCTGCGAGGTCGCGCCCGAGGAACGCCGCCGCGGACTCGCTCACGTACTGGTGACTCGTGCCGTGGAAGCCGTAGCGCCGCACCCGATGCTCCGCGGCGAGCGCGGCGTCGATGGCGTAGGTGAATGCGGCGGGCGGGAGCGTCTGGTGGAACGCGGTGTCGAAGACGGCGACGTGCGGCACCTCGTCGAACACGGCGCGCGCGGCGAGGATGCCGGCGAGGTTCGCGGGGTTGTGCAGCGGCGCGAGCACGGCGAGCTCATCGATCTGCCGCTCCACGTCGGCGTCGATCAGCGTCGGCGCGTAGAAGCGTGCACCGCCGTGCACCACGCGGTGTCCGACGGCGACCGGCCGGTGCTCCTCCAGGGAGGGGCCGTGCGCGGCGAACTGCTCGCGCATGATCTCGAAGGCGGCGGCATGATCGGCGATCGGACGCTCGTCGCGATACGTCGCGTCGAGCAGGGTCGGCATGGCGTCGCCACCCGCCTCGGGGCGCACCGTGTGCGCGACGGGGCTGACCTCCTGCCCGATGCGCTCGATCAGTCCGCTCGCGAGCAGGTTCTCCTGCTCGATGTCGATCAGGCTGTACTTCAGCGAGGAGGAGCCGCTGTTGATGACCAGGATCGCGCTCATGCCGCATCCCCTGTCCGCTCGGCGCCCTGCGCCTGGATCGCCGTGATCGCGACCGTGTTCACGATGTCGTCGACCAGTGCCCCGCGCGACAGGTCGTTGATGGGCTTGTTGAGGCCCTGCAGCACCGGTCCGATGGCCACGGCGCCCGCGGAGCGCTGCACCGCCTTGTAGGTGTTGTTGCCCGTGTTCAGGTCGGGGAACACGAACACGGTCGCACGCCCGGCCACCGCCGAGTCGGGCAGCTTGGCCTTGGCCACCGCGGCGTCCGCGGCGGCGTCGTACTGGATCGGCCCCTCGACCGGCAGCTCCGGTGCCCGCTCGCGCACCAGGGCGGTCGCGGCGCGCACCTTGTCGACGTCGGCGCCCGATCCGGACTCGCCGGTCGAGTACGACAGCATCGCGACGCGCGGATCGATGCCGAACTGACGGGCGGTCGTCGCCGAGGAGATCGCGATGTCGGCGAGCTGCTCGCTGGTGGGATCGGGGATAACGGCGCAGTCGCCGTAGACGAGCACCCGGTCGGCGAGCGCCATCAGGAACACGCTGGAGACCACGTTCACGCCCGGCTTGGTCTTGATGATCTCGAAGGACGGGCGGATGGTGTGCGCCGTCGTGTGCGCGGCACCGGACACCATGCCGTCGGCGAGGCCCAGGTGGACCATCATCGTGCCGAAGTACGACACGTCGGTCACGGTGTCGGCCGCCTGCGCGAGCGTGATGCCCTTGTGGGCGCGCAGGCGCGCGTACTCGGCCGCGAAGCGCTCGACCAGCGCGGGATCGGTGGGGCTGAGCACCTGGGCGGCGGCGATATCGACGCCGAGCTCGACGGCACGCGCGCGCACCGCCGCCTCGTCGCCCAGGATCGTGAGGTCGGCGACCTCGCGGGCGAGCAGCGTCGCCGCGGCACGCAGGATCCGGTCGTCGTCGCCCTCGGGGAGCACGATGCGGCGGCGGTCGGCGCGGGCGCGCTCGATGAGTCCGTACTGGAACATCAGCGGCGTCACGACGTGCGCCGTCGCGAGCCCGAGCTGCTCGGTGAGCTCCGCGATGTCGACGTGCGCCTGGAACAGCCCCAGCGCGCGGTCGTAGCGGGTGCGGGAGTCGGCCGAGATCCGCCCCCGGGTGCCCATCACCCGCACCGCCGTGTCGTAGGTGCCGAGGTCGGTCGTGATGATCGGCACCGAGGAGGCGAACCCGTCGAGCAGCCGCGCGATCGGCTCCGGCAGCGGGAACGGCCCGTTGAGGATGATCCCGGCGATGCGCGGGAAGGTGCCGGACGAGTCGGCGAGCAGCGCGGCCAGCAGCACCTCGGTGCGGTCGGCGGGGATCACCACGACCGCCTCCTCGGTGAGGCGCGGGAGCACGTTCACCATGGACATGCCGGCGACGACGATCGTCAGCGCCTCCCTGGTGAGCCGGTCGTCGTCGCCCTGGAGGAGCTTCCCGTCGACGGCGGCGAGGATGCCGCGGATCGACGGCGCCACCAGGGCGCGGTCCTCCGGGATCGCCCACACCGGGGTGCGGTCGTCGGGGAGCACGGCGTGCACCGCGTCGATGATCCCGTCCAGAGCATCGGGGTCGGCCCTGTTCACGGCGACCGCGAACAGCTCCGCCCGCTCCTCGACGAGCTCGGAGAGCGCGAGCGCGGCGATCTGCCCGACGGCGGCGGCGGCGCGTGCGGTCGTGGTGCCGAGCTGCTCCGCCTGACGCTGCTGGTCGCGCCCGCTGAGCACGAGCAGGACGGGAGCGCCGAGGTTCGCGGCGATGCGGGCGTTGAATCCGAGCTCGGCGGGGCTGGCGACATCGGTGTAGTCGCTGCCGATGATCACGACCGAGTCGCACTGCGCCTCGACGGCCTTGAATCGCGCGACGATCGTCGACAGCGCCCCCTCCGGGTCGGCGCGGACGTCGTCGTAGGTGACGCCGATGCAGTCCTCGTAGTCGAGGTGCACGCCGTCGTGCGCGAGCATCAGCTCGAGGATCTCGTCGCGCGCGGTGACCGAGCGCGCGATCGGGCGGAACACCCCCACGCGCGGCGACACGCGCATCAGGGCGTCGAGCGTCCCGAGGGCGATCGTCGACTTGCCGGTGTGTCCTTCGGCCGAGGTGATGTAGATGCTCTGCGCCACGGCTTCAGCTTAGGCGGGCGATCGGTGGCTCCGCCCTGGACGGCACCGGGTCAAATGCGACGGCGTCAGTCGCACGGACCGGACAGCGCATCGACGACGGCCGTGGCGTCGGCCTGGAACCGTGCGTAGTAGTCGCGATCCGTGTTGATCTGCACGCGGTGGATCGCGTGCGAGGGCTCCATGCTCTGCCAGTCGGGCAGCCGCCCCAGCCGGTCGAAGAACAGCGTGGTCGCCGTCGCCGGGTCCATCCGCTGCTCGGCGCTGCCCCACCAGTCCTGCTGCTGGAACAGGCCGATGCTCGTCGTGCGCGATCCGTCGGGGTTCGTGAACCCTCTCGTCTCCCAGTCCCCGTAGTCGATGTTGCGGAGGCTGCTCTCCCCCATCGCCGTCATCACCCCGAGGATCTGCCCCTCCCGGGGGAAGCCGAGCGCGGACGCGGTGCGCACGATGGTCGCCGCGTTCTCCAGCTGCTCGCCGCTCCATCCCTCGACGCCCGCCTCGGGGAACGTCTGCGGTCGGTCGATGCAGACGGGTGCGGGGTCGCGAGCGAGTCCCAGCGGGATGAGCGCGAGCAGCCCGCCGAGGACGACCACCGCACCGGCCGAGAGGAGCACCCGCTGCAGGATCCTCCGGCGGCGCAGGCGCGTCGCGGCCTGGCGTCGGGCACCCGGCCGGCGTCGTCTCGACGCGCTCTTCCTTCGCGCCGCGGGCTTCTTGGCGGCAGGCTTGTTCTTCGTCGCGGGTGAGCGCTGGGGCCGCGACCTCGCGCGCGCGGCGCTCATGCCGTCAGGGCTCCGCGATCCGCGCGGGGTCTGCGTCCGAGGAGAGCGGCGACGCCGCCGCCGATGGCCCCGAACAGGTGCCCCTGCCAGGAGACGCCCTCGGCAGCCCCGAAGACGCCGGCGAGCATCGTGCCGCCGTACAGTCCGATCACCACGACCGCGATCACGGCGTACAGGATGCGGTGCGCCACCCGACCCGGGGCGAAGACCCGCATCACCACGTAGCCGAAGTAGCCGAACACGAGACCGGACGCGCCGACGGTCAGCGTGCCGGGGGCGTTCACGACCCAGGTGCCGATGCCGCCGACGAGCGCGACGACCGCCGTGACCGCCCAGAACCGCCGGGCTCCCTCGACCGCGACCAGGCAGCCCAGCACCAGGAAGGGCACGGAGTTCGCGATGAGGTGCTGCCAGTTCGCGTGCAGCAGGGGTCCGAGCACGATGCCGCCGAGTCCCGTGAGATCCCACGACCGCAGCCCGAAGCCGGTGAACGAGCCGGGGAGGACGGCGTCGGCGAACTGGACGACCCACATCGCGACGAGCAGCAGCACCGGCGAGGCGAATCGGCCGAGCGGATGCTGCGCCTGCGGCGGCGGGGTGACGGTCACCGGACGATTGTCTCAGGTGCGACCGACGATTCGGCTGGGCGTTCCTCGAAGCGGTCGCCCGCGAGGACGGCGACGATGTCCGGGCAAAGAAAATGACTCTCCGCGCACCCAGCAGAGCCCGGTTACCCTTGCTGCGTTTCCGCCCTGGGGGAATTGGCCTGGATGCCGCCACGCGGAGAGCCGTCAACCATCCTAACCCGACCGTGTCGGGTGCGATGACACCACCCGACCGTTTGACAGACTGGGCGGGTCATGGATGCTCTCGCCCTCCCCCTCTCGTCGTGGCGGTTCGCGGGCACCCTGCGCACGTATCAGGCCGAGGTGCTCGAGCGGATCCCGGCGGGGACGGACGAGAAGATGCACATCGTCGCGCCGCCCGGGTCCGGCAAGACGCTGCTCGGGCTGCTGCTCGCCGCGCGCGAGGGACATCGCACGCTGGTGCTGGCGCCCACCGTCACCATCCGGCAGCAGTGGCTGCGCACCGCTCAGGAGCTCGCCCCCGATGCCGGCTCCGTCTCGGACGACCCGCAGTCCCTCGGGGACCTCACGGTGCTGACCTATCAGCTCCTCAGCGTCACCGGCGACGGCTCGCCCTTCGATGAGCTGGCCCGACGCCAGTGGATCGCGGAGCTCGCCGACACCGATCGCTCGGAGGCGGATGCCGCGACCTGGCTCGCGGTGCTGGAGACGGACAACGCCGGGCAGTACCGGTCGGGGATCCGACGACGCGTGCGCGGCCTCCGCCGCCGGTTCGCCCAGCAGCGGCCCGAAGAGCTCGCCCTGGTCCTGCATCCGAACGCCGTCGCGCTCATCGATGCGATCGTCGCTGCCGGGATCCGCACGATCGTCCTCGACGAATGCCACCACCTGCTCGACCACTGGGCGCTGGTGGTGGCCTATCTGACGGCCCGCATCCGCGCCACGGGGACGACCCCCGTCGTGATCGGACTCACGGCCACGCTCCCCTCCCCCGACGACGAGACCGAGTACGAGAACTACTCGCAGCTGCTCGGCGACGTGGACTACGAGGTGCCCGCCCCCGCGGTCGTGAAGGAGGGGCATCTCGCGCCTTACCGGGACCGGGTGTGGTTCACGGAGCCGGAACCGGCCGAGGCGGCGTTCATCCGTCGGCACGAGTCGCTGCTGGAGGATCTGGTGCTGCGGGTGCTGTCGTCGGCGGACGGCATCGCGTATCTGGAGGAGCAGCTGCAGCCGCCGGCGCCCGACACGGCGCCGGGACCGACGGCATCCGCGGAGCCCGATCCGGAGCTCGCGCGGCGGGTGGCTCTCGAGCGCGCGCTGTCTGCGGACTTCGCCCTGACCCGCTCCGCGGGAGTCGTGCTGCGGGTCGTGGCGCCGACGCATCCGCTGACAGCCCTGCTTCCGCCCGTGCTGTTCGGCCGCTGCACGACCGACGACCTCCTCACCGTCCTGACCCGGTTCACCCAGACGAAGCTGCTGACCGATCCGACGGCTCGCGGGCAGTGGGAGTACGTGCGGCGCGCACTCGCCGACTTCGGGCACCACCTGACCGACCGCGGGCTCCGGCGCGGCCGCAACCCGGTAGAGACGACCCTGACCTACTCGGCGTCGAAGGACCGCGCGGCGATCGACATCCTGCACCGGGAGCTGGCGGGCGACTCCGCCGAGCACGTGCGGGCCGTGGTCGTCACCGACTTCGTCGAGCACGGGAACCATCGCGGCCTCGCGGGAGAGCCCGCCGGCGCCCTGCGCGTGTTCGATCTCCTCATCGCCGACCGGGTCACCGGAGGGCTGCGTCCGGTCCTGCTCACGGCACGGCATCTGCGGGTGCGCGCCGAGGACGCCGACGCCATCGCCGAGCAGCTGCAGTCCCTGCTCGGATCCGCTGTCACGGTGGTCCGCGCCCCGGGCCCGAGTAGCGACCTCCAGGTGGCCGAGGCGGGGCGCGGCCGCCTGGTCGCCGCCGTCTCCGAGCTGATCCGCCGCAGATACGTGCGCGTGCTCGTCGGCACCCGCGGCCTCCTCGGCGAGGGCTGGGACTGTCCATCGGTGAACACCCTCATCGACCTCACCGCGGTCGCGACGAGCGCGGGCACCCAGCAGCTGCGCGGACGCACGCTGCGCCTCGATCCCGCGTGGCCGGGCAAGGTCGCGCACAACTGGTCGGTGGCCTGTCTCGTCCCGGCCGCGGTCGACCTCGACAGCCCCGCGGAGATGCAGCGCCTGCGCCGCCGGCACGGTCACCTCTGGGGCCTCAGCGCCGACGACGACACCCGGATCGTCTCCGGTCTCGAGCACGCGCTTCCCCCGGCGGCGACCACCGCGCTCGACGCGGTGATCGACAAGACCGACGGCGCGGCGATCGGCAGGATCAACGACGAGACGCTCTCCCGGCTCCGCAGCAGGGCGCAGACCGCGGAGGACTGGCGGGTCGGCGAGCCCTGGGTGTCGCAGGAGCGCGACGTGGTGTCGATCCGCACCTCCTCCGCAGCGCAGATGCTGCGCACCGGACCGACCCTCGGCGCTGCCGTCCCGCTGACGTTCGGCGTCAGCGGGGTCGGTCTCGCCGCGGGCATGGGAGCGCTCGGTGCGGTGGGCGCCCTCTCGCTCCCGGTCGGCGCGGGCATCGGCATGGCAGCGGTCGGCGCCCTCGCCTCCACCGCGATCCTCTGCGGCTCGAGCGTGCTGCGCGCTCTGCGCACGCTCCGCGACCCCGCCTCGCTGTACCGCGGCGCCGCGGTCGCCGTCGCCGCGGGCCTGCACGACGCCGGGCGCATCCGGGCACTCGGCCACGGCGCGATCGAGGTGCACAGCCAGGGCGGCGACGAGTTCTGGATCGAGGTCTCCGGCACTCCGCGTGAGCGCCGTCTGATCGCGGACGCCGTGCAGGAGCTGTTCGCGCCCGCCGAGAACCCCCGTTTCCTGCTCCGGGTGGACCAGGGGGTGTTCGGCGGTTCCGGCCCCCTGGCCGACGGACTGCGCTCCCTGGTCGACCGGGCGGTGCCCGGGCGACGCCTGCTCCCGGTGCCGAAGTCGCTCTCCCGCCGCCGGGCCGACGCCGAGGCGTTCGCCGAGCGCTGGCGTGCCGCGGTCGGCCACGGCGAGCTGCACGAGCTCCAGGGGACCACGGGGCTCGCCCTGCTGCAGATCGCCCGGAGCACGCCGAGCCTGCTGGACCGCTCGGAGCCGCGACGTCGGGTGTGGGGCTGACCCCGGGGCGCCCTCATCCTCAGGGGAGGTTGCCAGAGCGACGCCCGCTCCACAGCGTTACGATCGAGTAACGCGCACCGCAGCGCCGACGTGAGAGGGAACGCATGCCAGAGAACGCCCCCCTGAGCCCGGTGACGATCGACGCCGAGAAGTTCGCCGTGCAGACGTCGGCCATCCTCGGCTCCATCGGCCAGGTGATCGACGGCAAGCCGGATGCCGTGCGCAGCGCCCTGGTCTGCCTGCTGGCCGAGGGGCATCTGCTCATCGAAGACGTCCCCGGGGTCGGCAAGACGATGCTCGCCCGGGCTCTGGCCGCGAGCGTGGACGCGACCGTGCGTCGCATCCAGTTCACGCCCGACCTGCTCCCCGGCGACGTCACGGGCGTCTCGGTGTACAACCCGGTCGACCGGGAATTCGAGTTCAAGCGCGGCGCCGTGTTCGCGCACATCGTGATCGCCGACGAGATCAACCGCTCCTCCCCCAAGACGCAGTCCGCTCTGCTCGAGGCGATGGAGGAGGGCCAGGTCACCGTCGACGGCGCCACCCACCTGCTCCCCTCGCCCTTCCTGGTCGTCGCGACCCAGAATCCGCTCGAGATGGAGGGCACCTACGCGCTCCCCGAGGCACAGCGCGACCGGTTCATGATGCGCATCTCGATGGGATATCCGGATGCCGCGGCCGAGGCGCTCATGCTCCGCCAGCGTGACGTCGTGAGCCCGCTCGCCGCCGTGACGCCGGTCGCCGATGCCGCATCCATCGCCCAGCTCATCGCGTGGGCGCGTTCGGTCCACGTCGCCCCCGCGCTCGAGGAGTACGCCGTCGCCCTCGCGCAGGCGACCCGCTCCGACCCGAACCTCCACCTGGGCGCGAGCCCCCGGGCGACGCTGCAGCTGATCCGGGCCGCCAAGGTGTGGGCCGCGCTCGACGGGCGCGAGTACGTGATCCCCGACGACATCACGGCCCTGCTCATCCCGGTCCTCGCGCACCGCCTGCTCCCCGCCCGCGGAGCCCACCGCGCGGGTGCACAGCCGGTCGAGGCCGCGCTCACCCAGATCGTCGAGCGGGTGCGCGTGCCCGTCGCGACCCGTTCCTGACCGAGCCGCTCATGCGCAGACGCCGATCCCTCACCAGCCGCGGCGCCGGTGCGCTCGTCGCCGCGCTCTGCTGCATGATCGCCGCCAACGTCGCGGGCGCCCGCATCCTGCTCTACATCGGGATCCTGCTGGCCGCCCTCACCCTCTTCTCCCTCCTCGCCGTCCGCCTCCCCCGGCGTTCCGGCACCGTGACCCGCCAGATCTCCACCGACCTGCTGACGGTGTCCGAGACCTCCCGCGTGACGGTGCGGTTCTCCCTGCGCGCCCTGCGCGTGCCCCGCGGTCTGTGGCGGGACGTGCTGCCCGACGCGGTCTCCGGAGACGCCGGCGGCGACTATCCCCCGACGAACGGCCAGCTCAGCTACCAGATCACCGGCATCCGTCGCGGCGTCTGGCCGCTCGGTCCGCTGATGCTGCGCACCGTCGACCCGTTCGGGCTGGCGCAGCGCGAACAGTCGTTCGGGGACACCCGGAGCGTGACCGTCGTCCCGGAGGTGTTCGCCCTCGCCCCGCTCGCCGTGCGCGTCGGCGCCGCCGGCGGGACCGCGCACACCTCGTCGACCCGGCTCGGCCAGGGCAGCGACAACCTGTCACCGCGCGGCTACATCCCCGGCGACTCGATGCGTCGCATCCACTGGCGGGCGACCGCGCACCGCGGACAGCTCATGGTGCGCCAGGAGGAAGAGGAGTCGAGCCCGGACGCGGTCGTCGTGCTCGACCGCAGCAGCCGCGGCTGGGACGCACCGGGCTCCGAGGCGGACCCGGCGTTCGAAGCGGCCGTCTCGCTGTGCGCATCCGCGGCCGTGCACCTCGCCGCCGAGGGCTACAGCGTCGACGTGATCGACAGCGCGGGCGGTCTGCTGGGTGAGCTGCGCGGCCATGAGGACGACCGCGACGGTCTGCTGGTGGCCCTCGCGATGGTCGCTCCGCGGGGCGACAGCCGCGATCTGGCGACGCTCATCGGGGGGACGCCGCCCGGCCCGCTCGTGTACATCACCGGTCGCCTCGACGAAGAGGACGCGGTCCTGCTGCGTCCGGCCGGAGCCACCGCCCCCATGCTGTTCAGCGCGGATCTGCAGCCCGGGGCGGCCGAGGCCGCGGCCCCGCACGGCTGGACCGTGGTCCCGCTCGGCGCCGACATCGCCGAGGCGTGGGAGGACGCGGTGTCCGCGCGGATCGGGGTCGGCGATGTTCCGCGCTGAGCAGTCGCGGTCCGCGCCGGCCGCACCCTCGGCTCCGCAGTGGCATCGCGACCGCGAGGAGCGGACGGGGGTGGGCGGCCCCGGAGTCCTGGCCGCCACGGCCGCGCTCGTGGCGATGTGGCCGTTCACGTCGGTGATCTCCCCGGGCGGATGGTCGATCACGGTGCTCGGCGTGATCATCGTCGTGGCCGGGACCGGGATGCTCGCCCGGCACCTGCTGCGACGACGCACCCCCTGGATCAGCGATCTCCTCACGTTCGCGGCGCAGGTCCTGGCCACCATCGCCCTCCTGACCATGCTCATCGCGGGCCCGACCGCGATCCTCGGGATCTTCCCGACCGCCACCACGCTGGCCCTGTTCGGAGCTCTCGGCGCCGCGGCCGCGGAGGCGGTCGTGTTCGGCTCCGCACCGCTGGATGCCACGCCCGCACTCGCGGCCGTGATGGGAGCGGGGTTCGCGCTCGTCGCGATCCTGCTCGATCATCTCGTCGCGCATCGCTCGGCGGTGCTGGCCGTCCTGCTGACCGGCGCCATCGGGGCGATCCCGATGATCGTCACGCTGGGCGACACCAACATCTTCTGGTTCGTGCTGTTCGGCCTGATCGCCCTCGTCCTGTTCCGGTACACCGCGAGGCGGCATCCGGAATCGCCCCGCGGCTCCTCGGTCCCCCTCGCCGTCACCGTGGGGGCCGCCGCCCTCGTGACGACCCTGGTGATCGCGCCGGTGCTGCCCGTCGCCTCGAACGTGGCCGGCACCGGGGTCGGCGTCACGGTCGACGCCTCGCTGCGCCTGGGCGACGACCTGCGCCAGCCCAACCCGGTCGAGGTGCTCACCGTGGCCGAGGAGGGCGACTCCGCTCCGTACCTGCGCCTGACCACGCTCTCCCGCTTCGACGGTCGCGTCTGGCAGCCGGACCGCGGCAACCTCCAGTCGCAGGACGAGGGCTTCGGCGCACCGGAGTGGGGCGAGGGCATCACGGTGGAGGAGCAGAACACCTCCATCCGGGTGCTGCGGATGTCGAGCTCGTGGCTGCCCGTGCCGTACCCCGCCACCGCGGTGCAGGGGCTCACCGGCTCCTGGCGTGTCTCCCCCGACAACCGCACCCTCTTCTCTCGCAGCGCCGACGCCGTGGGCAACGACTACACCGTCACCTCGTCGCGCCCTCTCCCGACGCTCGAGCAGATCCGTGCCCTCGACGCGGCCGCGCCGACGGTCGACCCGGATGCCGAGCCGGTCGAACTCCCCGCGATCATCGGCGATCTCGCCTCCGAGGTCACCGCGGACGCGAGCACCGACTACGACCGCCTCGTGGCCCTGCAGAGCTGGTTCCGCACGCAGTTCGCGTACTCCCTGGAGACGCCGGTGGAAGAGGGCTTCGACGGCACCGGCGCCGAGGCCGTCGCACAGTTCCTCGAGGTGCGACGGGGATACTGCGTGCACTTCGCCGGGGCCTTCGCGCTGATGGCGGAGAGCCTGGGGATGCAGGTGCGCATCGTCGTCGGCTACCTCCCGGGCACGCTGACCGACGAGAAGCGCGGTGACGAGTCGGTCTTCTCGGTGACCAGCGACCAGCTGCACTCCTGGCCCGAGGTCCTGTTCCCCGGTGTGGGCTGGGTGCCGTTCGAGCCGACCGCGTCGCTGGGCGTTCCCACCGCGTTCCGCGCCGGAGTGACGCAGGGCGGCGGTCCGGACACCCCGACGAGCCCCGCCCCGACCACCAGCCCGCAGGCCGAGCAGACCCCCGGGGCAGAGGTCGACCGCGGCGACCCGGGCAGCGAGTCGGCCGGCGGCAACGGGCAGCGCCCCCTCGACGCGATGCCCGTCGTGTTCACCGCGCTCGGCGTCGTGGTGCTGCTCCTGCTGCCGGCGCTGATCCGTCTCGTGGAGCGTCGCAGCCGTCTGAACCGCGCCCGCCGCGGCGATCCGGCCGCGGCCTGGGCCGAGCTCCGTGACACGCTCATCGACCTCGAGCTGCCGGTGTCCGACGCCGACACCCCGCGGGTCCGCGCAGCCGGACTGGTGCGGGGGAGCAACGCGGATGCGACGGCGCTGCGACGACTGACCGATGCCGTCGAGCAGGCCAACTACGCGCGCTCCGGTGAGGAGCCGACCGATCTCGCGGTGCCGCTGCGCGAGGTGCTCGCCCAGCTGCACCGCAGCGTCGACCGACCGACGCGGGTGCGCGCGGCGCTGCTGCCGCGCTCGCTCTACGCGCCGCGCGCGGCCGAGCCCGGTGTGACCGTCTGATCCACCGGCAGGGGCTCGTGGTCAGGCGGCGTGGGCGTCGCAGGCGACGGCCACGCAGGCTTCGCACACGACGAACTGCGATCGGCAGGACGGGTCGGGGCAGTTCGCGGTGCGCTTGGTGGGCGCCCCGCAGCCCGCGCACTCCCCGATGACCGCGGCGTGGTCGGAGAAGTCGACCGAACCCCGTCCGTCGAAGACGTAGAGCGATCCGTCCCAGAGGCCGTCGTCGCCGTACTGCTCCCCGTACCGGACGATGCCGCCCTCGAGCTGGTAGACCTCGCCGAAGCCCCGGGCCGTCATGAGGCTCGACAGCACCTCGCAGCGGATCCCTCCGGTGCAGTACGTGACGACGGGCTTGCCCTTGAGGTCGTCGTAGGCGCCGGAGTCGAGGAGGCGGACGAAGTCCCTGGTGGTCTCGGTGTCGGGCACGACCGCGCCGCGGAACCGTCCGATCTGCGCTTCGAGGGCGTTCCGGCCGTCGAAGAACACCACGTCCTCGCCGCGCTCGTCGATCAGCCCGTGCAGCTCCTCCGGGGTCAGTCGTGTGCCGCCGCCGACGACACCGCCCTCGTCGACGCGGAGCTCGCCCGGTGCACCGAAGGAGACGATCTCGTCGCGCACCTTCACGCTGAGCTTCGGGAAGTCGAGGCTGCGGCCGTCGGCATCCAGCCCGGTCCCGTCGCTCCACTTGATGTCCGCGTCCGCGAACGGCGCGTAGGAGCGGAAGGAGCGCCGCCACTTCTTCAGCGCGGCGATATCACCGCCGAGCGTGCCGTTGATGCCGTCCTTCGAGATGAGCAGTCGTCCGCGCAGGCCGAGTGCTTCGCCGAGATCGCGCTGCCAGACCCGCACGGCCTCGGGGTCGGCCAGGGGTGTGAACGCATAGAAGAGGACGATCTTGGGGGTTGCCACCCAGGAATCCTACGTCGAGTCGCCGCGTGCTACGTCACATCGCGGTTCATGAACGAGGTCCCTCCGGCGGCGAGCGCCGCCAGCACCCAGCCGGTGGCGACCAGCACGGCCAGGGGGCTGTCGAGGCGGTCCTCCGGCAGGATCCCCACGACCGAGAGGTCGAATCCGAAGGCCTCGAGCAGTGCGAGGAGCGGGAGGTAGACGGCACCGGCGCCCCAGAACATCGCGACCAGCATCGCCGCGCCCATCGACAGGGAGGCCACGAAAGGAGCCACGAGATGGGCCTGGACGACGATCCCCAGTCCCATCCCCCACAGGCCCGCAGCGGCGCCGACCGCGAGGGTGGCTCCGACGGACCGCCCGTCCACCGGAACGCCGCCCATGGCCACGGCGAGCGCCGTGTGGCCGCCGAGGACGCCGGCGAGCGCGACGCCCGCACCACCGAGCGCCGATGAAGGCGCGCGGACCAGCAGCAGCGTCCACCGATGCTGCATCGTCAGCCGCTGCGCGATGACTCCGTCCCGCAGATCGAGGGTGTGGCGGAAGGCACCGTAGACGGCCGCGAGGATGGCTCCGTACGTCGCGAGCACGGCGCTGAACGGGGCGGTGAGAGCCGCTCGCGCGTCCGTCGGCGCCGCCGCGAACTCCGGAGGGATGCTCGTCGCCAGGGACAGCGACAGCACGAAGGCCGCGACCGCCATCCCGAGCAGGACGACGTCGCCGACGAAGCCGCGCGCCTGAGCACGAACAGCCCGATCGATCACGCGACCCTCCGGCGTCCCCGGATCCAGGCGACAGCGACCAGTCCGACCGTCCAGGCGAGCGCGACGCCGAGGGCGGGCACGACATCGAGCAGGCGGTCCTGGTATCCGGGAACGCTCACGGCGGCCAGCGCCAGCCCGGGCGAGAACCTCGCCACCCCGGGGGCCGTGCGCAGCAGCGCGAACTCCACGACCATCGGGAGGATCAGGACGAGGGCGGCGGTCACGTAGTAGCTGCGGGTGAGCCAGCCGATCGCTCCCCCGATGAGGGCGCCGAGCACCGTGCCGACGAGCGCGCCGGCATAGATGCGCCACGTATCCGGGGCGAGAACGAGGGCGAGCCCGTCCTTCATCAGGAGGAGCGAGACGCCCGCCGTCCAGACGACGAAGATGCCGATCGACAGCGCGACTGCCGTCACGGCACCGGCGACGAGCTTGCCCGCGAACGCCCGTGGGAAGCCGACGCCGACGAGCGTCCTGTCCATCGAGCCGTAATAGTACTCGCGCGTGACGGCGTAGGCGCCGACGTAGGCGGCGGCGATGGCGCACCACGCGAGCGGTTCCAGCAGACGAGTGGTGGCCGCGCCGGCGTCGAGGCCGCCGAGGCTGAAGCGCGACCCGTCGGAGAAGAGCACGAAGACGGGCAGGAGCAGGGCGACGAGGTAGACCGCCACGAGGGAGAGCCCGCTCACGGAGCGCAGCACCTCACTGCGGATCACGCGCCTCATGCCGACGCTCCCTCGACGAGATCGAAGTACTTGCTCTCCAGCGAGTCGGCGTCACTCGTGACGAGGTCGCCGAGCCGCCCGGCGAAGAGCGCACGACGCTTGATGACGACGACCTCGTCCACCACCTGCTGCAGCTCCGCGAGCTGGTGGCTGGCGAGCAGCACGGTGCCGCCGCGTTCGGCGTACCCGCGGAGGAACCGTCGCAGCCAGCGGATGCCGTCGGGGTCGAGCCCGTTCGCCGGCTCGTCCAGGATGAGTGTTCGCGGGGAGCCGATGAGGGCGGTCGCCAACCCGAGCCGCTGGACCATGCCCGTCGAGAACGACTTCACGCGGCGACGGGCGTCCGCGGCGAGCCCCACCTCTTCGAGCACCTCCTCGACTCGTCCGCGCGGTGCGCCGGTCGCGAGGCGGCAGATCTCCAGGTGTCGCCGCGCCGAGATGCCCGCCTCGAAACCGAAGCCGTCCATGTGGACGCCGACGTGCGCCGCCGGGTTGTCGAGGGCGGAGAACGGCGCACCATCGATCAGGCTGTCGCCGGCCGTCGGCAGGAGCAGACCGACGATCGCCCGGAGCGTCGTCGACTTGCCCGCACCGTTCGGACCCAGCAGGCCGACGATCGACCCGCGCGGCACGGCGAAGGACAGGTCTTCGACCGCGGTCCGGTGACCGTACCTCTTCGTGAGTCCTCGGACTTCGATCGCGTGATCGTTCATCTTCATCCCTTTCTCCGTCTTCCCCTACAGAGCCGACAGCGGCGCGACCACGATCGGGGCGATCAGGCTCGCCAACCCGAACGGCACGCTCCACCACGTGTTCACGCTCCTGCCGCTGGGCTGTCCGCCGAACAGGAGGCGGGTCAGGAAGTCCGCACCGTCCCGCATCGTCCGACTCCGGAGGTTCGGCTCGTCCAGCGCACTCATGAGCGCGATGTACCCGTCGCAGCGCACGAACGGGATCAGGTTGACGAAGACCACCCCGCCCCGTGGTCCCGCATCAGACGACGTCTCCGGTCGCGGCGAAGAGGTCGATGCCCACGGCGGCGAATCTCCCCCGGATCGTGACGACCGCCTCCGCGACGTCGCGCGTCGCGCATCGGAGCTCCGCCGCGAGCAGCGCTGTGGCCGCAGCCTCGTCTCTCGTCGCGATGAGGCACTCGGCGGCACGCGCCACGTCCACATCCAGCCGGAACCGTCGCCGACTCGCGCGGTCGACCAGGATGTACTCCTCCCCGTCGCCGGTGAGCAGGTACGGCGCGTCCGCCGAGACGATGCCGGGGACGCCCCGGAGTGCGTCGAGCGCGCGGACGAGGTGGCCCCCGAAGCCCGAGATGGCGGGCCGGGCGGGCACCCCGTCCCATTCCCGGAGCAGGTCGACGGCGGCGGCGTACCGCGCGAGCCACGGCCTGTCGTCGAGGTCGGCCTCGAGAACGGCCGGATCGATGATCCGCGCGAAGGCCCGACCCCGCCCCGCACCCGCCGTCGCCCGCGCCTCGATGTCGGCCCGCTCCTCACCGACCGCGCCGAGCAGCAGCCCGTCCGGACCATCGCGGTACTCCCCGTTCGCCGTCACGTGCACGCGCACCAGTGCGTCGTCGGCCGGGGCCGCTCCGATGAAGGACGCCCAGGAGTCGAGCAGCACGGCCCGGCTCAGCAGCTGGTCGACGAACACCCCGGAATCCCGCGCGGTGTCGGCGTCGCTGAGGAACGCTGCCAGCCCCTCCGCGCTGCCCTGGCGAATGACGGTGGGTCCCACGATCGAGACGAAAAGGGCCGCGACATAGTCCTGCAGCTCGAACCTCTGCGTGCCGTCGAGGGTCATCTCGCTGCCGGGTTCACGGAAGTCGCCGCGGTAGCCGATGAGTCTCGCGTCGGTGTGCTGCGGGTGTTCGAGCGGGGCGAAGACGACGTCATCGCCTTCGGCCACCGCCAGCACCGCCTCGACGTGCTCCGCGGATTCGAGGAAGAACGCGGTGCCGTCCGGGATCGCTCGCCGCCCGCTCACGTATTGCTCGAATGCCAGCGCGGTGCGGCGGCTGGGTCGCGACTCCGTCATCGGACTGGCCTGCATGCTTCCCCCCAGAAGATCCATGTTCGAGAGAACTCGCGTCCTCACCTGAGGGTAGAACGTCGGCATCTGAGATGCAATATGCTACGCACGGCGCTACCCCGTCCACCCGAATCGCCCCCGTGGGCGCCCGCAGGCTTCTGTCACGGGACCCCCGGCGGATCGGATAGGATGGACAGGTTGTTCCTTGGTGACGTGTCCGAGCGGCCGAAGGAGCACGCTTGGAAAGCGTGTGTTGTGCAAGCAACCGCGGGTTCGAATCCCGCCGTCACCGCCAAACAAGAAAGAGCCTCCGCGCCAGCGGGGGCTCTTTCTTGTTTATCGAGCACAGGAGATTCGGGGAGCACCGGAGTCCCGCCGTCACCGCCACACACGAGAAGAGCCCCCGCACCAGCGGGGGCTCTTCTCGTTCACCGATGTCCCAGGGTGCGGGACCTCGCCGAGGCGTCAGCCGTCGAAGCGGACGCCGTAGATCTGTCCGCCGGGCGCAGCCGGGAGGCGCGTCATCCCGAGCCGCTCGTAGAAGGCGGCGGCCCCGGCGTTGTTCGGGTCGATGCCGAGGTGCAGTCCGCGCACACCGCGTCGGGTCAGCTCGGCGAACAGCGTCTCCATGAGCTGTCGCCCGAGGCCCTGACCCTGAGTCTCCGGGAGCAGGTCGATGTGCAGATGCGCGGGGTGGTCGGCGACGTTCGGCTCGATGCCGGATTCCCGGCTGTAGCCGTAGTCGATCATCCGATCCTCGCGCGTGACGATCTCGGTCGGGCGCGGATACCGCGCCTGCAGCGTCGGCCACCACTCCTCACGGAACCAGGTGTAGAACGAGTCGGTGTCATCCGTCGCCACGATGTATCCGATCGTGCGCTCGTCGTCGCTCTCGACGACCCAGGCGAGGTCGGGATGCCGCTCGGCGTAGGGGACGGCGAAGAGGTCGCCCCAGAGCGAGTCGTCGGAGAGGATGCCGCTCGCGTCGGCTCCGGCATCGGCCGTCTTCACGCAGATCTCGTACAGCGCGGCACGATCGGTGGGGCGGTACGGACGGATGCGAGACAAGACGGACTCCTCTGGAGGGAACGGGGTCCTTTCAGCCTATCGGCGCGCCGACCTCCGCCTTCGCCCGCTGCGCCCACGGGAGCAGCCACGCGGCGAGCACCAGCACGACCCCTGCGCCCACGAGCGCACCGCCGAGGGTGTCGCTGGCCCAGTGCACCGAGAGGAACGTGCGCGACAGCGCCATCGCGAGCACCCACAGCACACCGACGATCGCGGTCCAGACGCGAGGGAAGAGCACCCAGACCACGAGGGCGATCGTGGCGGCGTTGGCGGTGTGCCCCGAGGGGAACGAGCCGTAGTCGCTCGCCACCAGCATGTCCTCCGGCCGCGCTCGACCGAAGAGCTGCTTCAGCAGCTGCACGGCCCCCGCGCTGGCGGCGAAGCAGAGGGCCGCGAACACCGCACCGCGCCATCGCCCGGCGATCACGAGCGCGAGGATCGCGAGCACCGGCACGCCGAGGATCGCGACCCACCCGCCGCCGATCCAGTTCAGCACCAGGGCGAAGTCGAGCATCCAGTCCGCCCGCGCGCCGGCGATCGTGTCGTTCCACCACCGGTCGAACCCGGGCGTCTGCGGGTAAGCGAACACCACCAGGGCGCCGACAGCCGTCGCGAGCGCGAGGAGGCCCACTCCCCACCACAGCAGCATCCGCCTGTTCATCGTCCCATTCTGTCGGACGACACCTGGATACTCAGGGAGCGAGCATCCCGACCGTGCGCGGTCGCACCACGAACCACAGCGACAGCGTGCCGATCGCCGCGCAGACCACCATGACCGAGGCCATGGTCGTCGCCGTGATCCCGGCGTCGTGGGAGAGCCAGCCGGCGATGGGCGAGATGAGAGCCGCGACGCCGAAGTTCGACGCACCGATGATCGACGCGGCGGTTCCGGCGGCCTTGCCGTGACGGTCCAGCGCGAGCACCTGCACGTTGGGGAAGGTGAAGCCGCACGCCGTCATGAAGACGAACAGCGGGATGACCGTTCCCCAGAGCCCGAGCCCGAGCTGGTCGGTCACGATGATCGCGATCCCGGCGAGCAGCAGCACCGCGGTCGAGTAGGCCATGACCCACTGCGGACCGAAGCGTGCGGCGAGTCGGGACGCGGTCTGCACGCCGACGACCACGCCGAGCGAGTTCACAGCGAACAGCAGGCCGTACTGCTGCGCGTCGAGCCCGTGCGTCACCTGGAACAGGAACGGGGAGGCCGACAGGTACGAGAACAGGCCGGAGAAGGTCATGCCGCCGATCACGAGCACGCCGATGAACACCCGGTCCGAGAGCACCGAGCGGTAGCGCTGCAGCATGGTGGCGCCGCCGCTCCCCTGGCGACGCGCGACGGGCAGCGTCTCCGGGATGAACAGGATCGTCGAGAGCAGCATCAGCACGCCGTAGGCGGCGAGGACGACGAAGATCCCGCGCCAGGGCATGAGCGTGAGGAGCCACGAGCCGATAAGCGGGGCGACGACCGGCGCGACGCCCGACACCAGGGCGAGGCGCGAGAGCATGACGACCAGTCGACGACCGCCGAACAGGTCGCGCACGATGGCCATCGCCACGACACCGCCGGCCGCCGCACCGACGCCCATGAGCACGCGTGCGGCGCTGAGCAGTCCCAGGTCCGGAGCGAAGGCCGCGCCGACACTGGCGAGCACATGCAGAGTGGTGACCGCGATCAGTGGCACGCGACGCCCGACCTTGTCGCTGAGCGGCCCGACCACGAGCTGCCCGAGCGAGAATCCGATCATCGTGCCGGTCAGGGTCAGCTGGATCGCGGCGGCCGTGGTCTGGAAGTCCTGCTCCAGCACCGGGAAAGCGGGGAGGTACAGGTCGATCGTGAACGGTCCGAGGGCCGTGAGCGCGCCGAGCAGGATGATGTACAGCGTGCGTCGGCCGAGCGAGATCGCATCCCCGGGGTGCAGCATGATCGGCGCGGTCGCCGGGTTCGAGCCGAGGGTGCGGATCGCCCCCGTCGCCGTGGGGATGCGGATGCTCCCGGTCGCGGTGCGCTCGGGCTGCGGGGTCTGCGGTTCGTCGGCGGCGGAGTCCTCCGACGCGACGACGGGGATGGAGTCAGTGCGGGGAGCGTCGGACACGACGTCCTTCCAGAGTTCGGGGGGGGGCGCGGTCGAATCGATTCGGCCAGGGGAAGCCCCCATGTTACCGCCGGGCCGTCCCCGCCCGCCCGCCGCGAACGCGAAGACGCACCCCCGAACGTGCCGGAGGTGCGTCCTCGATCCTGCCTCGCGCGGTCAGCGGGAGATGCGGTCGAGCCCCTGTTCCAGGTCGGCGATCAGGTCGCCGATGTCCTCGATGCCGACCGAGAGCCGCACCACGTTCTCCGGGACCGCGAGCTCGGTGCCGCGCACCGAGGCGTGCGTCATGTCCGGCGGATAGCCGATGAGCGACTCCACGCCGCCCAGCGACTCGGCCAGCTGGAACAGCTCGGTGCTCTCGGCGAAGGCCCGCGCGGCATCGGCGCCGGCGGCGAGCCCGAACGACAGCATTCCGCCGAAGCCGCTCATCTGCTTGGCCGCGATCTCATGCCCGGGGTGGGAGGCGAGCCCCGGGTAGAACACCTGCGCGAACTCGGGGCGGGCCGCGGCCCACTCGGCGATCGTCTGCGCGTTCTCGGAGTGCTGACGCATCCGCAGCGCCAGGGTCTTGATGCCGCGAGTTGTCAGCCAGGCGTCCAGGGGCGCGGAGACGGCGCCGACCGCGAACTGCTGGAACTTCACCTGGTCGAAGAAGCGGTCGTCGCCGAACACGACGGCACCGCCGAGAACGTCCGAGTGGCCGCCCAGATACTTGGTGGTCGAGTGCACGACGAGGTCGGCCCCGAGCGCGAGCGGCTGCTGCAGCGCGGGCGACGCGAAGGTGTTGTCCACGACCACGAGCACTCCGGCCGCGTGCGCGATCTCGGCGATCAGGGCGATGTCGACGACCTTCAGCAGCGGATTGCTCGGCGTCTCCAACCACACGATCTTCGTCTCGGGACGGATCGCGGCGCGGAGAACGTCGACGTCGGACAGCTCGGCCGTCGTGGTCTCGATGCCCCACGGCGCCAGGACCCGGGTGAGCAGTCGGTAGGTGCCGCCGTACACGTCGTTGCCGAGCAGCACGTGATCGCCGGGCTTCAGGATGCCGCGCAGCAGTGCATCCTCCGCCGCGAGCCCCGACGCGAAGGAGAGGGCGCTCGCGCCGCCCTCGAGCGCGGCGAGCTGGGTCTCCAACGACGTCCGCGTGGGGTTGCCCGCGCGGTTGTACTCGTAGCCCTCGCGGAAGCCGCCGATCCCGTCCTGCACGTGCGTGGAGGACTGGTAGATCGGCGGGATGATCGCCCCCGTGGTGGGGTCGGGGGCTTGTCCCGCGTGGATAGCTCGCGTGGCGAAGGCGTGATCGGACATGCCCTCAGCCTACGTCCGCCCTCACGACCGGGGCTCTCCCGTTACGCCCCGGGTCGGCCGCCGTCGGCAGCGTCTCCGCGGGAGCCTCAGCGCGACAGGTATGCCAGCAGATCCTGCCGCGTCAGCACCGTGTGGGGCTTGCCGTCCTCGGTGACCAGGAGCGCGTCGGCGTCGGCGAGCGCGGCTCGGGCCTGGGCGACGGGGGTGTGGATGCCGACGAGCGGAAGCCGCTCCCCCACGTGCGCTCCGACCGCGTCGGTCGCGTTCGCCTCCCCGCGGAACAGCAGGTCGAGCAGACCCTTCTCGTCGACCGTGCCGACCACCTCGCCCATCATGACGGGCGGCTCGGCGCTAAGCACCACGAGCTGCGAGACGTCGTACTCGGTCATGATGCCGATGGCTTCGAGCACGGTGTCGGTCGGGTGGGCGTGCACGAGGTCGGGGATGCCCGAGCCGGGCCCCTGCGCCTGTCGGACGGCCCGAGCCGTCAGCACGTCGGCGACGGTCTCGCCCTCCTCCACATCGCTGAACCCGTAGGAGCGCATCCAGCCGTCGTTGAAGATCTTGCCGAGGTAGCCGCGGCCGCCGTCCGGGAGGAGCACGACCATCACCGCATCCGCCGGCAGCTCCCGCGCGATGCGCAGAGCTCCGACGACGGCCATGCCGCTGGATCCGCCGACGAGGATGCCCTCCTCGCGGGCGAGACGCCGGGTCATCGCGAAGGATTCGGCATCGCCGACCGCGACGATCTCGTGCGGCACGGTCGGGTCGTAGGCTCCGGGCCAGATGTCCTCCCCCACGCCCTCGACGAGGTATGGACGTCCGGTGCCGCCGCTGTACACGCTGCCCTCGGGGTCGACGCCGACGATGCGCACGCTCCCCTCCGACACCTCGCGCAGATACCGCCCGGTTCCGGTGATGGTGCCGCCCGTGCCGACGCCGGCCACGAAGTGGGTGATCTGGCCGTCGGTGTCGCGCCAGATCTCCGGACCCGTGGTCTCGTAGTGGCTGCGCGGACCGTTCGGGTTCTCGTACTGGTTCGGCTTGAACGCCCCGGGGATCTCGCGGACCAGCCGGTCGCTCACGCTGTAGTACGACTCCGGGCTGTCCGGCGCGACCGAGGTCGGAGTCACCACGACCTCGGCGCCGTAGGCCCGCAGGACGTCGATCTTGTCCTCGCCGACCTTGTCCGGCAGCACGAAGACGCACTTGTACCCGCGCTGCTGGGCGACGAGCGCCAGGCCGACTCCGGTGTTCCCACTGGTGGGCTCGACGATCGTTCCGCCCGGCTTCAGGTCCCCCGAGGCCTCGGCCGCATCGATGATCCGCGCCGCGATCCGGTCCTTCGACGACCCGCCCGGGTTCAGGTACTCGAGCTTCACGAGCACCGTGCACGCGACGCCCTCGGTGACGTGCTGGAGCTTCACGAGGGGCGTGTCGCCGACGAGGTCGACGATCGAGTCCGCATACTTCATGACTTCAGGGTAGACGCGCGGATGCCGCGACCGGGGTTGTGTTGCACCCGACCGCGGCATCCGCGGATCCTGTCGATGGATCAGCCCTTCGTCGACCCCGCCAGCAGCCCGCGCACGAAGTAGCGCTGCAGGGCGAAGAACACGATCAGCGGCACGATGATCGCCACGAACGCCCCGGCCGTCAGGAGGTACCAGTCCTGTCCCCTGCTTCCGGTGATCTCGGCCAGGAGCTTGGTGATCGGCGCCTGCTTGCCGTCGGCGAACACCAGCGCCACCAGCAGGTCGTTCCACACCCACAGGAACTGGAAGATCGCGAACGACGCGATGGCCGGCACCGTCAGCGGGAGGACGATCCGGAAGAAGATCTGTCCGTGCCCGGCGCCGTCGACCCGGGCCGCCTCGATCACGTCGCGCGGGATCTCCGAGACGAAGTTGTGCAGCAGGAAGATCGCCAGCGGCAGCGCGAAGATCGTGTGCGCGATCCAGACCTGCGTGAACGAGTTCGACGCGCTCAGCGACTCGAACAGGGTCACGTTGCCGATCTTGAGTCCGCGTGAGAACAGCGACAGCAGCGGCACCAGGGCCATCTGGATCGGCACGATCTGCAGCGCGAACACCGCGATGAACAGGGCGTTGCGCCCCTTGAAGTCGATCCACGCGAACGCGTAGGCCGCGAGGCTCGCGATCACGAGCGGGAACACGGTCGCCGGAATGGCGATCGCGATCGAGTTCATGAACGACTGGGCCATGGTGAGCTGGCTGTTGCCCGCCCCGAGCACCTCGACGTAGTTGTCGATGGTGAAGCCGGGGTTCTGGAAGATCGTCCACCACCCGTTGCGGGTGATCTGCGCGGGATCGCGGAACGACGAGATCAGCAGACCCAGGGTCGGGACCGTCCAGATGACGGCGATGATGAGGGCCGCGAGCGTCGCCCACGGAGACGTGAGCCGCTTCTTGACCCGGCCCAGACTGCTCGTGGGTTCGTGCCCGCCCGCGACCAGCGTGGCCGTGTCCGTACCGGGTGTGGTCTGCGTGGTCATCAGCTCATCTCCCGCTGCTTGGCAAGGTTGCGCGCGTTGTACACGACGATCGGGACCACCAGGATGAACAGCACCACGGCGAGCGCAGCGCTGCGTCCGGCCTCGAAGCCCTTGAACTGGGAGTACATCTCGTTCGCGAGCACCGAGGTGTTGTTGGCGCCGGCGGTCATGGTGCGGACGATGTCGAACACCTTGAGTGAGGCGATCGAGATCGTCGTCATCACGACGATCAGCGCCGGCCGGATGCCGGGTATCGTCACGCTCCGGAACCGCTGCCAGGCATTGGCGCCGTCGAGCGAGGCGGCTTCGTTGAGCTCGGCGGGCACACCCTTGATGGCCGCCGACAGGATCACCATCGCGAATCCGGTCTGCACCCAGATGAGCACCACGATCAGGAACAGGTTGTTCCACGGCTGCACCGCGAGGAAGTCGACGGGCTGGCCGCCGAACCACACGACGATCTGGTTGAGCAGACCGATCTGCGGCTGATCCGCGGGACGGGCCGTGTAGATGAAGCGGAAGATGATGCTCGCGCCGACGAACGAGATCGCCATCGGCATGAACACGAGCGACTTGAA
>Ga0160430_100109_pt1 | contig 71882 bp, 57 predicted proteins | sample HID1971I_E0MG_FD_108274 | JGI IMG/M metagenome (GOLD analysis project Ga0160430, IMG submission 108274) | Enriched millipede-associated microbial communities from UW Madison campus, WI, USA - HID1971I_E0 MG | ecosystem: Host-associated > Arthropoda: Insects > Digestive system > Unclassified ...
GTCCTTCTCCAGGCGCTTGAGCAACAGCCAGAAGCCGTTGCGCTCCCAGCCCAGGATCTTCACCCGGTCGCGCCGGCGGTTGCTGAACACGTAGGCGCACGAGGCGAACGGGTCCAGGCCCAGCGCCTGCTCCACCAGCACGGCCAGGCCGTTGATGTTCAACCGGAAGTCCACCGGCTCGCGGTGCAGGTAGACCTTCAGCCCTTCGTCGAAGCGGAACATGGAAGTCGGCTCAACATCTGCACCAGCGTCGGCAATTGCTGCAAGCTCGTCTCGCCGAGATCGAGCTGCACGCCGTTGGGCAGGCGCACCTGCAACCCGACCATCGGGGTCGGTGCCTTCAAGGAGTTCTCATTCGGGATCACCGCCACTGCCGTAGCGGGTGCGTGGGCCATCGCGGGCGTCGCCACCGCACACTCACGCTGAGGCACTCGCTGAGGCTGATCTTGTTCACCCTCTACGCGCACGGCAACGAATGCCGCATCTTGCATTCGCGCGATGTCGCCCGCTGGCACCTGGGCGCTTCGCCGCTGGTAAGCCGTGATCCACGTCCTCAGAAGGTTCGTGTTGACACCGTGCTCCATCGCCATGCGTGCCACCGACACTCCCTGCTTGAGGCAGGCAACGATCAATTCCTTCTTGGCAGCTTCGTCGTAGACGCCGCGACCGTCACTCTTGCGTCCCACAACCAATCGGCTTCTCAACGCTGCGTACTGCTCTGTCATCTCTACATGTCCATGTTGCTCTACATGGGCACGTAGCCTCACAGCTCATCGTTCACTCAACAAGGGCGTGGTTAATTGACCGCATACGTACAGCCAGCCCTGCCAGGTCGAGACGTACGTGAAATCCGAGACCCACAGCTGGTTCGGGCGCTGCGCTCGGAACTGCCGGTTGACCCGATCCAGAGGGCATGGCGCTCTGGCATCGCTGATCGTGGTCTTCACCACCTTGCCGCGCATCACGCCTCGCAGCCCCAGGCGCCGCATCAGCCGCTCGACCGTGCAGCGGGCCACAGCCGTGCCCTCGCGTGCCAGTTGCCTCCAGACCTTGTCAGCGCCATAGACCTGCATGTTGGCCTGCCACACGCGCTGAATCGCCGGCATGAGGGCATCGTCGCGTTGCGCCCTGGCGCAGCGCTTGTGCGGCTCGCGCAGCAGTGCCGCGTGCCGCCGATAGCCTGACGGGGCGATCTGCAAGACCTTGCAGATCGGCTCGACCCCGAAGGTGTCACGATGCTTGTCGATGAAATCCCTCAGGACTTCAGCCGGCGGTCGAGCTCCGCCTGGGCGAAAAACGCGCTCGCCAACTTCAGAATCTCGTTGGCCCGGCGCAGCTCCTTGACCTCGCGTTCAAGCTCCTTCATCCGCTGGGCCTCGCTGGTCGTCACGCCTTCTCGAACGCCGTTGTCGACCTCGTCGCGCTTGACCCATTCATTCAGAGTCTGCGGCACGCAGCCGATCTTCGGTGCAATCGATTCGACTGCCGCCCACAGCGACGGGTACTCCCCGCGGTGCTCCTGCACCATCCTCACCGCGCGCTCACGCACCTCAGGTGAAAACTTGTTCGACTTCTTCATGGCTCAATCCTCTCAGAGTGTTGAGCCTCCACAAAATCCGGGGCGATTCACACGAGGTATAGACCGAAGCCTTGATTGCCGGTCATTAACACCAGAGCAGAACCGCCTTCGTCGTCCCCAACGGCCAAGGAGCGCGGTATGTGCACCTGAACCTCGTACGCCTCGTTCATCTCTTGAGCGCGCGCGGCCCCCCAGATACGGATGTAAGAACGGTCCTCGACTGAGATTTCAACCTCTGTCATCGAAGACACTAGATCAACATAGTCTTGGGGCAATGACAGCTCCGATGAAGCTCTTAAAGCTTCGATCTCATGTTGAGTCGAGGGCGGCATACTGACCTTGATCCTGAATGAATCGCTTAACCGATCCAAGGGATTGCGCGAGCTTATGTTCACCACTTCTCCTTTTTGTAGGGGACATTTAGTTTGTCCAGCATCTTGTATTGTTGATCCAATACCTGCTCAATCGTCGATCTTTGGAAACCTGCGCCGCGCATATCATCGACAATATATCGAAGCTTCTGCTGCAGTGAAGAACTCCATTTACCTTCTCCAGCCGCCACACGTGCGTCACGGCGAGCAATCTGTCCTTGACTGATCACAGTGTGCGGCTGTCCACGCCCAGTCTCGATTGTGATGGTTGGAGCTAGATCCTTGCTGTATCCATAAGCCGCAAGGTTCTCCTCGGCCCAGCGTGCTTGTAGCCCGTGATGAGACTGAAGCAAACCACCATTTGGCCCTTCACCTTTTGGTATTGGCATCGAACCGCTATGGGTTTTATTGAAAAGAACGTAGTTGGACTCGAGCGCTTCATTGGGAATCAAACGCGGCCCACCTGTTCGGCGCACCCCGCTGGCCAGTCGCGTCGCTGAACCTGTCCCCTTCATGCCCATGGCGTCCTGAGCGGCCATGCCCAAGATACCGGCCTCCTGAACTTGATACTCGTTGAGCCCTGCCATGCGAGCCATCTGCATGGGTCCGCCAACGAATGGCCCTCCCATCGCACCGGCCAGATTGTTGATCGTGCGTTGCCGCGCCGTGGCTGCAGCAGGATCGATCGGCGTCAAAACCCGCTCATTGCGTCGCGCCGTCTGCGCAATCGCATCACTCAGCGTGTAGCGAACAACATCCGCTGCCCAGTTCGGGTTGTATGGCCGCTGCGAGCCTGTATTGAGGAAGTCGCCGATGGTCTGCGGAGTCGTTTCTGCGACAGTACTGATCGGTCCGTCATAGGCCTTGACGGTAGTTCCACCAGAATCGCTCGTCGTCGTTACGTACGGCCAATTCTCATCTTCTGCGGCACCTCCAGCATCGGTCGCGATGCCAGATCGCATAGCGTTCGATGCGTTGGCGTAGCGGGTTCCGCCGCCATAGCTCCGGCTGCCCACGCCGACATCGGCAAGCAACTGGTCTGCCGTGGTTGCTGAAATGTCAGGTCGCAAAGGCATCGAACCAAAGCCCGGGCCATCGGCGAAGTTCCCCAGGATGCGCGACCTTTCATCGGCACTCACCGGCCCGGGGATGCCGCTGCTAGCGGCTGCAATGCTGTCCCCCAACGCATTGCCAAACACAGTTGCCGCTCAACTCCAGGACTGCGTCGAGCGTTGCGGCCTTCTGATTTGTAGTTGCCTAATAGCTTTGGAAGCCTTTTTTATCATCTAAATTTGTTGCAGTTAAAAAATCATGCGCCGAGATTATTTTCCCGTACCCTGTATCAATCCGGCAATTCTGGCGATCCAAAACATCCAGAAAAATAACTCTCAAGAAGTTATTGCAAAAAACTGTTTCATTGAAGCTTAAAAAAAGATATTTTTTGTCTGCAATGAATTTTCTGACATTAAGATCTATTAAATCATTTTCTAAATAATCTTTCTTAATTTCTGCTTGAAGCAATGACTCCCTCAGGGAGATGTAGCTCAATGAATTCGATCCCTCTTGTTTTTTTTGCAATTGAATTTCACGATCCTGAAGATCATAAGAAGTGCTTTCAGCCCTCCAAATTTTTTCAATCTTCCTGGAAAAATCCGCAATCTCAAATTCGGCCGGAACAATCAACACAATGCTCTGAGACATAATTATTTAATATTGTCCATTAGTTTTTCAAAATCGTTCGTGATGTTGAGTTTCGATGAAGCCCCATTCACTGTACGTTGACCCGCTTTCCCCGTATCGTTCACAAAAACCCAAACTGGCCTCGTAACATAAGGCTCTGTTTTTACCTTGACTTGCTCAATTACATCGTATGCGCTTGATGAGCCATTTTTGTATTGAATTATGAATTTATCTGTCACGACATCCACCTCTCCTGCGAATTTTCCGTCTGGCCTCAGGATGGGTATGTTTTTATTGGTCACATTTATTCCTCGACCCTCCAGTTTTGCAATGAATAGGTCCAACCCGGGATCATTGCTGGGAGGTAGGGTAAGTGTTTTTCCGGTCCGCGCAATATTTGCTGCATTAGTGCCATTCGCAGGCCCGGTTTGCATCCCCAATATAACGCCCGTGGCAACGGCCACAGTCCCCAGTTTGGAGAGATCACCATTTACATGGTAGTCAGCGATTGCGTTCTGAAACCCCATGGTGTTGAGCAACATGGGATCGGGCGTCCGACCTGCAGACTCCATCAGATTCTGATAGTTGCCGCGTAGCGCAGCAAACTTATCGCGATGCACCGCCCACCCCTCGGAAGAACTCGGTGGATTCAGCATCAAGGAGTTGACTTCCTTCTCGATACCGATTGCTGCCTTGGCGGCATCAAGCGCCGAGATCCGCGCTGCTGGGTTGCCAATCAAGCCACGCGCCTCGTTGCTGAAGTCTTCATTGCGATAAGTTGGACTGGACACGCTGCCGTTAAACAGCTTTCGTGTCTCGGCCGCGTTGGCACTGTCAGTTGCCGCTTGTGCAGCATCTGCAAGTCGCTCAGCTCTCATCGAGCTTTCCCGAGCGATGGCACGACCGGCCAGACTGGCCTGGCTTGTGTCATCCAGGTCGATGTGCAGTTCCTGTCCTGGTCGCACCATCGGCACGCCGTTGCGACCAACCTGCACTTGGCCGGTTTTCAGCAGATAACCATAGCCTGCCTGCTGCTGCGCCGAGTTCAAACCCAGGTCCGCCAAGGCCGCCAGCGGCCCTTGCCCATTGCGCACGGTGGCCGTGCGACGGCTGCCGTTGTAGTTGTCGCTGGCAATGTCGCTGCCGTTGCGATAGTCATATGCAAAGGCTGGGTCGTCGCTGCCCACATAGGTTGGCAACCCTGCCGGGTTGATGCCTGCGCGTCGAGCTGCCGCATCCTGCGAAAAGTCCAGCCCGTTGATCCTCGGGATCCCGTCGCCCATCGCATAGACCTCCCGCGCCGCCGCCCGTTCTTCGGCCTCCCCGCGCGTCATGTCGCTGGACTGCCCCATCGCGCTGGCCAGGCTGTCCCCTAATGCATTGCCAAACGTCAAAGCCCCGCGATCCATCTGGTTCGTGTACTTCGAACTGCTCGAGTTGTTCTCGCTGTTGGCCCAAGCCAAGGAGTCCCCGATGATGTTTCCGAAGGCGTCGGCAGCCAGCGTGGTCGTACTAACCTTGCCCCCGCGCACCACCTGCCCGACGGCGCTGGAAGCCAGACCCGACACAAGGCTCTTACCAAACTCAAAGCCGTTCGCTGGGTTGTAGCCCATCGCATCGTTGATTCCCGCGCCCACCCCGGCGCTCACCGCACTGGCAGCAACTGATCGCCAACTGAATGAAGACTGAAGTCCCGTTGCAACAGCGATGCCCTGTGTAGCAATACTGCCTACCGCGCCGCGCAACAATCCGTTCCCGAAAGCGCTGCCCGTTTCGGGCAACACACCCGATGCACCCAACCCACCGCCAATGGCCCCGCCGATGGCCCCAAGTGCGACGCCCTTCCAACTGAAGGAATCTTGGGCTCCGATCCCGATGCCCACGGCTTGGCTTGCGATGGAACCGACGGCGCCGCCAATAGCGCCGCCGATCACCAACGCGCTGGTGCCGCTGACGGCAGCGCCCGCACCGATAGCCGTGCCTGTCGATGCAGCGACCCCAACAGAGCTATAGCCCAAGGCACCAACCGCTGCCCCCGCAGTGAAATAGGCCACCACCACGGCCACCACCACCATGATGACCTGCCCCACGCCCCCGCACCCACCGTCCTTGTCCTGCGGCGCCGCCAGCATCGTCGGCGTGTCGTTCGCGATCTTGCTCGGGTCGTAAGGCTTGAACGTATTGACGTTGTTCGCCCCCGTGACCCGTGTGGGGATGGTGAGCACCTGTCCCGTGCGCAGGTCCGCGTTGCTCATCAACCCGTTCGCGTCCGCGATCAGGTACCAGAGGTTTCCGTCGCCGTACGCGCCCTTGGCGATGCTCTGCAGCGTGTCGTTGGTCTGCACCGCATAGACACCTGGGCTGCCGGCCGGATAACTGCCGTCGATGGGCTGGTAGCCGAAGCTGAAGCTCACCTCAGGCTTCATCAGGTCCGCGCCGGGCAGGAACGGATTGCCCAACGGGAAACGCTGGTCGATTGTCTGGCCGTAGCGTCCCAAGACCTCGCCGTTGACCACCAACTGGCGTTGGCCGTTGTAGGGTGTGTTCGGGTCTGTCGCGCTCGTGTAGTACGCATACAGCGCATTGCCCTGCGCGTCGTTGACAAAGCGATGCTGCGGCAGCAGTGGATCAGCGGCATCACTGGTGCGCACCATGTAGCCATTGGCGTCGTAGCCATAACCCAGCAAGCCCGGCTGCTGGCCTGCGGCCCAAGTCTCCCTGAGGGTGGCTTCATAGCCCTCGGCGCGCACGAACTTCGCCCTCTGAGCACTGGACGGTGCCAGCCCAATGCCGGCCTGCAAGGTCGACGTCTCCGACAACGTCATGTTGCCCATGTCGTCGTACTTGTACGTCGTTTCGCTGTGCACCGGCGTCACCCCGACACTGTTGCTGATCTGCTGGATCAACCGTCCGTTGTCGTCGTAGGTGTTGATGTCTCCGCGCAAGGGACCACCGGCCAGGTCTGCCGGGAGGGGACCGCCGTTGATCAGGTTGTGAGCGTTGATGTAGTCCCCATCCACGCCGCCGACGCCCAGCATGATGCCGCTCATCAGCACCCGGTCGGCGCCGTCGTAGGTGCGGGTATCGATCGTCGCGCCGTCGCGCGTATTGGTCTTCAAGCGCCCCAGCGAATCGTAGGTATAGACCTCCTCGGTCTCGCCCAGCTCGTTCAGTACAGGCGTCCATTGGCCGTTGACCTGGAGCACCCGCTGGTCGCTTTCGTGCGTATCGCTCTTGCGGGTGCCGTCCTTGTAGTACGTCAACCGGTGGCCTTCGGCACCCAACGTCCAAGTGCCATCGTCCGACTTTTGCGCATCCACCATCGTCTGGCGGTTCATCTCGTCGTACGCGTAGTGCTTCTTGATGAGATGACCGTCCCCGCCCACGCCGTTGGCGCCATCGTTCACGTGGACACCCACGTACGTGCGATTACCCACCTTGTCGTAGTCGATGTTGACGTACGCGGTGGTGTCGGCCACCCAGCGCATGCGTCCGAGCGCGTCGTAGGCGATGCGGTTGTCCTGGTAGGTCACGCCGTCCTGCACGGTGGTCTCGCGCGTGCGCCGGCCCGACAGGTCGTAGGCATAGCTGCTGACCTTGACCCCCGCCCCATCGTCAGGCTGTCTCTGGCCGCTGTCCGTGATCTGAACGAGCTGGCCTGCAGCGTCGTATCCGTAGTCCAGGTGCTGCCCACGGCTGTTGGTCTGCGTCAGCAGCTGGCGTGCGTTGTCGTATGTGTAGGTGTAGCCTGCCTTGCCGATATCGGTACGGCCCTGCAGCTGCCCGAAGTAGTCATACCGCCATGCCGCCACCGAGCCATTGGCGTCCATCTCGAGGATCTTGCGGTTCAGCGCGTCATAGGCCGATTGGGTGGCCTGGCCCAACGGCTGGGTCGTGCGGATCAGGTTGCCGCGCAGGTCGTAGTCGTACTTGATCGCGTTGCCCGCGCCATTGGTCTGGCTGAGCTTGCGCCCGGCCTGGTCCCAGCTCTGGCGCTCCACGACGGCTTCAGCGCCGGCGCCACGGTTCGTACGGATCAGGCGATCGAGCTTATCCTGCAGCAGCGAAGTGGTCCTGTCCTCCGCATCGATCGTGCGCACCTTGTTGCCAAAGGCATCGTAGGCATGGCTGATGACGCCAGTGTCGGCGTGCAGCTCGCGCACCAGGTTTCCGCCAGCGTCCCACTCCTGACCATTGACGTGGTCGTTGGCATCGCGCACGGCCACCTGCCGGCCCATCGCGTCGTAGTAAAGCTGCGTGACCGGTGCTTTGGGATTGATGATGTTTCCGTTGGCATCAGCTCCAGGGTTGCCGTCTTCGTCGGTCTGCACCTGACGAATGAGCTGGTTGTTGGCGTTGTAGCTGTAGGTCGTCTTCCAGCTCGTGGAGCGCGGATCGGTGATGCTCACCACATTGCCCCAGCGATCGACGTTCTGCAGCACGGTCGGACGAAGGTTCCTGTCAGCGCTGTTCTGCCCGGCGTTCTGCCCAATCGCACGCCCACCCAGCAATGGATCCTGGCTGATAGGGTATGGGCCTGCGTCCGTTGCGCTCCAACCGTATTGCGGTGGCGTATCGGGCGTGCCCGGAGTGCCGGGTGTGCCAGGGATGGTGTATCCGGGGGCCTCGGGCGGCGTGGTGCTCACGATCTGCGAGTAGGGCTCAAACATCCCCGTCAGGTAGTGCAGGTCGCCAGTGGCCCAAGCCAATGGTGCCGTCGGAAACCCCTGGTAGTAGATGAACTCGTACGTCCCAGGCGACACCTGGCTCAGATCGGCGTAGCCGAATTCATAGTCGTTGGGGTCCTGAAGGATGGAGAGGCTCCACAGCATAGGTCCGTCCGAGCCCTTCACGCGGTAGACGAACCCGCTCGGGATGGAAGGATCAGGCAGCGGAACCTTGACCGCCGGAACCTGGACAGCACCGCCATGGAGCAACGCGGTTACCACCTCCAACCCGGAGAGCACGGGCGGCGAAGGTGGCACCACGACATCGGGCGTTCCCGGCGTTCCGGGTGTGCCGGGAATGCCCGCAACCTTGCTGATTTGGCCCGTGGCATGGGCATAGGGACCGGCGTCACCGGGGTGGGTCCACAGCACCTCGTACTCGTACTGCCCCGCTCCCAGGCCGGAGATATTGATGGTGCTCCAGTCGCTGCCGGCTGCGCGAGTAATGTCCCACGGGCCGCTCCACTCTCCACCCACGGCGCGCACCCGGATGGTCTGCAGGTCCCCGGCTCCAGGGCCCTGCCACCCGAGCGTCTGCGCTGATCCGTCAACGCCAGCCACGCCGAAGGTGGAAAGCTGGCGCGGTGTGATGTCAAAGGTCCCCGAGGAAGTGAGCCGATCGGGTTGTCCTGGCACGTGAGTGGTGACCTGATATTCGTAGCTTCCCAGCGCCAACCCGGACAGGTCGCCGCGCACCGAGTCGCCGAATCCCACAGTGGTCAGCTCGTTCCAGGCACCATTGCTGCCAGCCAAACGGTACTGCACCTGGAGCGAAGCATTCGGATCGTCGGGGCTGTCCACCTGCAGGCTCTGGCCAGCGTAGCCCACGCCGTTTTGCGAGATGAGCGTGTGCCACTGGGCTTGAAGATCCTTCTTGGCCACCACGACGCGCGAGATGCGGCCGATACCGCCATAGGTCTCGCCCGCGGTGGGATTCCAGCTGAAGCTTGCCCCCCCATTGCCTTCGGCGGCATTGAGGAATCGCGTCTTGCTCTGTTCGGGCCCTTCGTTGCCCTGGGCGTCCACGGGGATGTAGTAGAGCGTGACACTGACTTCGCCACTGCCAAGGCCTCCCAGCACGTTCCAGCCGAGGTTGACGGTGTTGGTACCGCTCCAGCCTTCGTCGCCGTGGACGGCTCGATCGGCAATGCCGCCGACCAGTGCACCGGTGCTCACGCTGACCCCACCCTGCAGTTCTTGGCGCTGCGGCAAAGACGTGCTCTCCACCCGTCCGAGCAGGTCGTAGGTGGTGTCCGTGCGTCGTACATCCGTCAGCTGCGTCACCTGCGCTGCGTTGGCGACGCTGCGCAAGTTGATATCGCCGCGCCCCATGCCGGCGCTGCGAATGTCGGCCGTCTGGCGCCCTTGCAGGTCATACAGGGCAATCTTGTCGACGCCGTCGCCGGCGTTGGTGCGCCACAGGCGCCCGGCCTTGTCGTAGTCGAAGTACTCACCGGCCTTGCCATTGACACTCTTGGCGACCAGTTCACCAAAGGCGTTGTATTGCATGGCGCTGTCGACCACCGCACCCGACGCGCCAGGACCGCTGGACAACCCGCGCTGGCCGTCAGCTTGCGCCGGAGTGCCTTGCCAACGCGGTGCAGGTTCTCTGACGGGCACCGGAAACGGGAACACGATCCCCAGCTGGTAGATGCGAATCTGCTGAACGCTGCCGATGGGCCCTTGCGAATCGCCCGGTACCAACTCCACACTCGCGGAGGTGCCCACCAGGCTCATGTCGGTAAAGTCCTGCCCGTAGGTGACCAGGTGAGCCGGCACGCCGGGCTCGGAGGTGCCCGTGGTGCCAGCCAAGCCCTTGGGCGGACGATCGGGGGTGATGTAGTCGATCTCGACCCGGAACCCCGCTGCTGTCGCCAGATCAAGCAGGTTGGTCAGCTGCGCAAGATCGAGCTTCAGCTTGCCCGGGTCCATCGTCGTGTCGATGCCCACGGGCACATCGCCGTGTGTACCGTCCGAGGAGTTGTCGTTCTCGTAGATCACCTGCCCGTATTTCGGGCCATAGGCACCCGTCGTCACTTCGGACTTGGGGTTGATGACATACCCATTGCCCTGGCTGGCGCCGCCTTCGGTGTAGACGGCGTTGTCGCTGGCGGTGCCAGGATCAAGCACGTGGGTCTGCTGACCCAAGGCGTCGTACTGGTAGGCACGGAACAAGGTGCGCGTGGCGCCCGCGTTGTCGGTGACGCCCTGCCACTCCTTGGCGATCAGGCCCTGGCTGTTGTACGAGCTGTAGTGATTGACGCCCATGGCGTCGGTGCTTTGCACCGTGTGGCCCAGCGCATCGTACTGGGCGAAGGTGGTGCGGTCGGTGCGAGCGATGAGTTCAGCGTCGCGTACCGGGTCGAGCGCGGCTTGGATAGTTTCGGTCACATACAGGTGATCCAGCCCGTAGGTAACCGGCGCGACGTTGTAGGCGCTGAAGTAACGAGTCAGCTTGCTGTCGAAGGGGCCCTGGGCGCTGGTGCTGACGTAAATCTCGCCGTCTTGAAGTTCATAGGGCCGCCCCAGGCTGCCACTGGCCAGCGCGTTGGCCTCGTCCAAGCTGGTCGTGAAGATGATGTCGGTGCTGCCATCGGTGGCCTGCAAGCGATACAGCTTGGTGGTGTCAGGTTGTGCCGTCGTGGCCACGTATCCGACCGGCGCCTCGGCCTGGAAGGCCGGGATCGTCAACCACGACTGCCACTCTGCCTCGTCGGTGGTGAAGTAGTGCTTGTTCAGCGCCGTGTTCACGCCCCGGTACAGCAGCTTGCTGCCGGCAAACGGCACGCTGGCAATGTACCCGAGCGTGCTCTCCTTGCCCCACACGGGCGCTGCGGGATTGCCCAGGAAGAACATCCCCTCCAGCAGTGCGATTTCCGGGTTGGGAATCGACACGATGGACGGTGTCGGATTGGGACTGAGCGGATTGCCGTTGGCATCGGCGCCGTTGACGTACTCGGTCTTGAGCACGACGTTGCCATGGGCATCGCGCCGGAAGACGGTCAGCGGCGTGATTGCCGCCCCAGTCTCGGTGCTGGTGCGAGTAGGTTCAGCCACCGCGGTGACACGGCCCAGCGCGTCGTAGTAGCTGTAGGTGACAGCGCCCTTGGCGTCGGTGGTGCTCGTGAGATTGCCCACAGCGTCGTAGCCGTAGCGGGTGGTAAGGTCGCCGCGCGTGCTGATGCCGTTGGACGCCTCGCTGTATTCGACGTACTTGCGCGTCTCGCTGATCTTGCGGTTGTAGCGGTCGTAGACGGTGTCCACGCGCCGGTCGTTGTTCACGTCCGCCGTCTGTGCGGGTGGGGTTCCACCGGCATTGACCGCGCCGGTCCAGCCCGCAAGGTTGCCGGTACCGATCCAACTCACCGCCTTCGCATACTCGATGCGCATGGTGACATTCCCCGCCATGTCGAAGCTCTGGGTGGTCAGATAACCCAGTGCGTCGACGCTGGCGGTCTGCTTGCCACGGCGATCGTAGAAGTTGGTGCTCAGGGTCCAGGTGCTGGCGTTCTTTTGCTGAGCGACCTGAGTGAGCTCACCAAAGGTGTTGTAGGTATTGCGGGTGGTCTTGCCGCCCTCCATGTACGGTGAGCCTGTCGTCTGGCTGCTGTCGTACACACCGACGGAGGGTTCCTTGATCTGGATAGCCCGCCCCAGACGGTCGTAGTCAGTCAGGATCGTCCGGTTCTTGTCATCCAGGGCGCTGATGGAGCCTTGAACCTGGAGCGTGCTCAGGTTGGCCGGGCTTGCGGCGGTCAGCCCGGTGTTGGCGCTGTAGCGGGTGAGGATGGTGGCATCGCCAAAGGCGTTGCGCTGATAGCCCGTGGCAAAACCCAGCGCATCCACTTCATAGGCCACACGCCCGACGAGGTCGTAGGTCTTGTAGCTGCGGTTGCCGCCGATGTCGCGATTGGCGATGGCATTGCCCAGCGCGTCGTAGGTGGTCTCGGTGTAGAGGGTTTGGACGGTGTCGTGACGGGTATCCAGGCCATCCACAGCGAAGGTGTCACCCGAGGGGGTGTACACGCCCACGGGCGGGTAGATGACCTTGATCTGGCGCCCGACCTGGTCATATACGTAGGCGGTGGTGCGCTCTTCAGGGCGGCCCACCGCCTCCGTGCGCCTGTAGAGGTTGCCAAAGGGGTCGTACTCGAGCCGGGTGACCACACTGCCAGCGCCGCTGTGGGCCGCATCGACCTGCAGGCGGCCATCGCCGCCGGGAACGACGGCCGTGAGGTCCACCTGGGGCGATGTCTCCTGCACCATGCGGCCGTTGCGGTCGTACGCATAGGTCCACACGGCCTGCTTGGCGTTGGTGTAGCTGGTCTTGTTGTCCAGCGCGTCGAAGGTCCACGATTCCGTGAGGCCCATGGTGTCGACACTGGACAGGCGCCCTGCTGCGTCGTAGGCGAAGCTCTTGCTGCGGTCGTCAGGAGAGAGAACGACGGCTGCGGCAATGGCAGCTGCAGTATTTGCGGTGCCCAGGGGGATGGACAGCGCGTACTGCAGGGTGCCTTTTACCTGGTTTAGGCCATCGTAGTTTGTCTTGGTGACGAAGCCCAAGGAGTCGACGCCATAGACCATGCGGCCAGCTGCATCGAAGACCTGACGCGAGATGCGATCGTTGGCGGCATCAGTAGTAAGGCGTGAGCGGATATCGCTCACGCTGGCTGTGGTGCTCAGCCCGGTCGCGCTGATCGCCTTCGCGTACTGGCGGCTCTCTGTGGTCTGGCCCAGGCCGTCATAGACGGATTCGGTGGTTGCGCCTTGGGCATCGACAGCAAAGACCTGGCGGTTGGTCAGGTCGTAGGCAAAGCGCTGGATGCGGTCGCTGGTGGCATTGGCTGTGACGGCCCCTTGCAGCGCGGTGTCCGTGTAGGTCGTGGTGGCGCCGGGGACTGCGATGGGGTTGGCGTAGCCGATCTGTTGGGTGACGTTTCCAAAAATATCGTAGATGGCTCGAGTCACGCCACCCAAGGCGTCGACTGTGAAGGTGCGCCTGCCCACGCTGTCGTGGGCATACCCGGTGATTCGGTCGGTGCCACTGGACGCGACACTGTTCGGCAGCGCGGCATTGGCGATGCGATTGGCATATTGCACCTGCCGCACGAGGCTGCCGGTGCCGTCGTAGGTGAAGCCTGTGACAGCGCCTGTGCCGTCCACCTGGTACGAAAGCCGCCCCGCGGCGTCGTAGGCCATGCGGGTGGTCTGGTCGTCCACAGAGGTCACCGAAGAATTGACCAACGCCTCGTAGCTGAGCGACCCAGCGGCGAGCACGGGGAAGAGGTAGCGGGTATGGCTGGTGACATTTCCGTTACCGTCATAGCGCCACCCTTGCAGCGCACGCAGATCGGCACCTTCAGTGACGCTCAGCGAGGAGGATGTGACGCGATCGACGCGATCCAGCTGGAAGGCTTTGCGGTTGGCCTTGTCGTACACCCACTGCGTGATGCGGTCAGTGTTGCTTGTGGCGGCAGCAGCCGGATCGGCTCCCTGCGCAAGGGGCGTGGCGTACTGGGTCAGGCGCGTGACATTGCCGTTGGCGTCGTATTCGCTCCTGCTGACGGATCCAATGCCGTCCACGCTCCAGGTCAGCCGGTTGGCTGCATCGTAGGTGTTGCGCACACGCAGGTCATGCGCATCGTCGGCGACTGCAGCCGGGACCGTGCGGCCATTCCAGGTGGACAGGACGGCTGTTGTGATGGGTGCGGCGTAACTGCGCTTGGTGGCCACGTTGCCGTTGGCATCGTAGGTGGACTGGGTGGCATTGCCCAGGGCGTCGACGCTCCAGGTTGCACGGCCAGCGCTGTCGTAGACGGTGCGGATACGCTGATCGCGGGCTGGATCGGACAGCACTGGCGGGGCTGACGTGCCGTCCCAACTGCTTAGCGTGGCACTGGTCAGCGCCGTCGCATACACTCGCGTATCGATGACATTGCCATTGCTGTCATACGCATATTGGGTCACGCCCCCTGCGCCATCCACTTTCCAGATAGCTCGATTCAGAGCATCGTAGACGGTGCGCACGCGCTCGTCGTTCACATCGTCGGGTACGGGCTTGGAACCGATCGCTACCCCCCACCACGCCCATTCACGCTTCGCATAGGTTCGTTGCTCGACGAGATTATTGGAGCGGTCGTATTTGTACTCAACGATAGCTCCCGTCCCATCGATACTGAAACGCAGTCGATCATCTCGATCGTACGCGTAGCTCTGCACGACATCCGTGCCGGGATTGCTGAGCGCAAAAACGAAGTACCTGAAGCTAGTAAATTCGGTCGCGCTGGCGAAGCTGGCTGCAGGAACCGGCTTGGCGTAGGAGACTCGCTTGATCACATGCCCTTGCTGGTCGTAGTTAGTCTCTACGACGTTGCCGAGCGGATCTACAACATACACAAGCTGATTCAGGCTGTTGTAGACGTAGCGAGTGATTTCACCATTGGCATCGGTGACGCGAATCAGGTTGTCGGCCGCGTCATAGTCGTACTTTCGAGTGAGATTCAAGCCTGCGGGGTCGACCTGCTCCTTGATGCGTCGACCCGCGCCATCGTAGGTGTACTGGGTGACATTGCCGTTCGGGTCGGTAACAGTGAGCACCTTGCCCGTGGTGTCGTGTGTGTAGCTGGTGACCAGATTCAGACCCACGGGGTCGACCACCTGGCGTATGGTCTGACCCGCAAGATCAAACTCGGTGGTCGTCACTGTTCCGCGCGGATCGGTTACGCTGATGGTCTGGCCCTTGGCGTCGTATGCGTGGGTGGTGACGAGATTGAGTCCCGCCGGATCAACTGTTCGCGTCAGCAGACGATTGGCGGCGTCGTAGGTGTAGTTGGTGACAATGCCGTTGGCGTCGGTACTGCTGAGTTGCAAGCCCGTCTTGTCATAGGTCGCTGCCGTAGTGACGGCGCTCGTCGCGTCAAGCGCGGCAGACGTCTGCAGCAGATTCCCACTCTTGTCGTAGCTGTAGGTGGTCGTATTCCCGCGCCCGTCGGTGAAGCTCTGAGTCTGCCCTTGGCGGGTATGGACGGTGGTCGACATCACCCCCTCTGGGGTAATGACTGTGATGCTGCGATTGGCCGTGTTGTAACTATAGCTGTACGTGCTGCCATTGGCATAACCACCATAACCTTCAGTACTCGTAAGAACGCGTGAAAACGCGTCATAGCCCCAGCTCACCGAATTCAGCAGTGCATCGGTTTTGGCTATGACCCGTCCCAGGCTGTCATAGGCGATCTGAGTGCGGCTGCCATAGCTGTATCCGTTGCCATCGAAGCTTTCGACAAGGCGACCAAAGCCGTCGTAGGTTTTTCGTCGCGTGATGGCAAGCGTTCCCGCGTCTTTCACTTCCTTGACCTGGAGTCCCCGACGGTCGTAACTGGCAGTATCTGTGACGACATAGCCGCTCTTGAGCGAATAGCTACTGGCAATAGCCTCTCGGAAGGCGTTGTAGGAATAATTGGTGGCGCTTCCCAACGCGTCCGTGGTGCTGGCCATGGTGCCCGTAGCGTTGTAGGCATACAGGACGTGGGTGTCCTTGGTGGCATCGGCCACCGCCTCGAGCTGGTCGGACAGGATCGAGGTGTTCAGGCCACCGGGGGTGGTCCCGCCCAGTGTCGCGACGTCGACCGGAGTTCCATAGACGATCTGTTCTTCAAGTTGACCCAGGGCGCTGTACTTGCTCTCGGTGACTTCGCCCAGGGCGTTTACGGTATAGCGCAGGCGACCGATGGGATCGTAGAAAAAGAGGGTGCGATGGCCGTTGGCGTCGGTGGTGCTGGTGCGCCTGCCTGCGGTATCGTAGGTATGGGTGGTGCCGTTGGCGGCCCAAAGCGCCAGCGGATCGCTCAGAGCCACTGCACTGCTGCCACGGCCATCGAGTTCACCGACGAGGCGCCCCTGAATGTCGTAGCGCGCGCGACTGATGCGTTCGTCCGTCGTCCCCGCAGCGGTGACGGTCTGCACGAGCTGGCCCACGCTGTTGTACGAGAACTGGGTGACCGTTCCCTCCGCGTTGGTGCGGGTCAGGAGCTGATTGGCATCGCTCCAGGTTTGAGTCACCTTCTGATCTTGAGCCGCGTTGATCGTCGGTCGGATACTTTCCAATGTAGACGTTGCTGAGACAACGCCGGCTACCCCCGCATAGCGAATCGTCTGCGCGACATTGCCACGCTTGTCATAAACGGTCTCCGTCAGATAGCGCCCGCCATCAACCTGACCGACAACGCGACCTTGAGCATCGTAGAAGGTATAGCTATTGATCTCGCTACGATCACCGCCCGCAGGGCGAAGGGAACTTACGTTGTAGCTAGCACGCGCAATCGCGATGGCGGCCATTCGCGCCGACACACTGGGGGTGTCCCAAACACGTGTGGCATATCGTATGGTTTGCGTCAGTTCTCCAGCAGCGTTGTATTTGTATTCGGTCAGATAACCTTCTGCATCGACCTCTCCGGAAATCTGACCGTCGCGGTTGTATATGTAGTTTTGCGTTCTATCGCTGACACCGTCGAGCTTTGCCAACACCCTGGACGTCGGTGTACCTGTAACGATCTGAGTGAATGCCAAGACACTCGGTTCATTCAAGTTGTCGCCAACATGGCTCGCGGATATCGAGCGTGTCCCAGCCGGAATTCGTACACCTGCTAGTGTCGCGACGCCATTGATCACGTTCGCCATGCCAAGCAGCGTCGTTCCATCGTAGAAGTTAACCACCCCCCCCAGGGTTACTCCATCTACTCTTACGGACAGTGCCCCGTCAGGGTCAATAGAAGCAGGGGTTAGATTGCTCAGGACCGCAACGGCTTTCGCAGCCTTTGTCACGGTGATCTTCGTCGCGCCGGAGGTTGCGGGGGCAGCGTACGTATCACCTGAATACGATGCTGTAATGGCGTGCTCTCCGAGTGTCAAGCTCGGCAAGGAGAGAAAGGCGCTGCCATTGCGCACAGGAACCGTACCGAGAAGCGTGCCGCCCTCATAGAAACTGAAAGTTCCCCATGGATCATCGGCACCTCCCTGACGATAGACGCGCGCCTCGAGAGTTACGGTCTGCCCGATCGGAAGGTTCAAATTTTTCGTTGCCACCGAGACCGACGCAGCAGGCAACTGCGCCACCACAGATTGAGACACCCCGCCCGAGGCACTCATGTGACTCGCATCTCCGGAATAAGTCGCCGTGATCCACAACGCCCCAACTGGCAGATTGCTCACCGTCAAGGATGCAATCCTGTCGGTAACCGCACTTGTCCCGATCGCCACGCCGTTGAGATAGAAGGTCACGGTTCCGCTCGCGCTGGGTGACTCCCACGTATTCAAGACGTTGTTCGTTACCTGAGCTTTCAACGTCAGCGCTGTGCCTGCGAGCGACACTGCTCTGGACGAAGTAACCTGCACGGCCATGTTTGCCGATTGAACATTGACCGGGGCATTCGCCGGTGTTGTCGCAACCGCACTGGCGTTGTACGCATCCCCCGAGTAGACAATCGTGATGGGATGTGCTCCTAGCGCCAGGATGGGCGGCGCAAGAAACACTGTTGAACTTTCGGCCGAGGACGCATTGACCTGAACACTTCCCAGGAGGATGTCTCCATCGAAGTAGGTATAGGTCCCCGTCATCGGATACTGGTTGCCAAGCGCCGCAGTCGCGGTTGCCGTGAGAGAGGCTGACACTCCAGATGCCACGTATCCGCCATTCAAGGCCGAGACCCCTAAGGACACAGCCCCTGTCCCGACCGAATTCAATGCGACGGCACTCCCGTTTCCTGCAGCGATTTGAACAACAACACCCTGCGCAGATGCACTGGTGACTCTGTTGTTGTCACCGGAGTACGTAGCTCGAATCGTGTTGGTCCCCACTGGCAACTTGTTGATGACCAGCGTGGCTTTTCCGTCGACGACCTGTGCGACGCCGAGCACGGTTTTTCCATTCACGAAAGTGACCGCTCCACCCGAGCCATTGCCACCGCCCGCGACGATGGAAGTCAAGGTGATGGAATCATCGGACGTCGCGTTCGTCAGCGAAGCGCTGATGCTTGTCGACGTGGGCGACGCTGTAGTCGTATGAGCCAAGCGGCCCGAAGCACTGGCGACGTTGGTCTCATCCCCGCTATAGACGGCAATGAAACCAGAGCTTCCTACCAGAAGTTGATCGATGGTGGCGACTGCTTGTCCATCAACGAGTACCGCGCTGGCGATGGGACTGCGGAGATCGCCTGCCAAATAGAAGTCCACGTGGCCCGTCAATCGATCCCCCACCGCTGCCGAACGGCCAACATTGGCCGTCAGTGTGAGTGGTGATCCGTAGGCATGCACCTGACTCGATGCCGTCAACGATGTGATGGTTCCTCTTGAAGACCCCGTGACAGTTACCGCTTCAAATATGCTCTTTTCAACGGGTTCGTGGTAAATGTCGCCTTCATAGCGAGCGGTTACGTAGGCGCCACCGGCTGTCAATGCCGCCGTAGAAAAAGTCGCAACGCCATTGCTGACAGCCGCGCGACCGAGCAGGGTTGCACCGTAGTAGAACGCGACGGTCCCCGTCGGTGAGGGTGCCGTGGAACGAATTCCCGTCGTCAGATCGCTTGCAGGGCTGTGCGCCAAGGAGACACCGAAGGTCACTTGCTCGCCAGCAATGGGATTTGCGTTCGTCGAGGTCAAAATCAACTCGCTGGTCGCCAACTTCACGTTGATGGCTTGGTCCACGCTCATCGTGGTGACAGCGCCCGCACGAGATGAATCCCCGGAATACACCACGGTGACGGCATGCGCACCAGCCGCCATAGGAGGGGTACCAAAAACCGCGCCCCCATTCGCCCAATTCACGTTGACGCTACCGATGAGGGTGTCGCCGTCGAAGTAGCTGAATGTGCCGGTCGCCCCATACTGGGTTGCCGATGGGAGAAGCGTTGTGTTGAGTGCTACTGGCAAGCCTATGACACTCGGACCCTGGGCTTGTGCCACAGACACCTGGGTTACCTGCGTTCCTACGGTTTGCAGCGCCACGACATTGCCAGTTCCAGCCGTGACCTGGACAGAGACACCTTGCTGGGTCGCGCTGGTCAACGTGCTACCCGTTCCCGAATAGGTGGCTTGAATGACGTGAGTACCCGCCGACAGTTTGTTGACCATCAACGTGGCTTGCCCGTTAGTAACGGTGGCTACCCCCAGCACTTTCTTTCCGCTAAGGAACGTGACCATTCCGCCAGCCGCCGCACCTACCACCTGAGACGTCAAGGTGACGGTATCGTCGCTCGTGGCGCTGCTTCTGGAGGCGCTGATGCTGATTGAGGTCGGGCTAGGGAGGTTTAGTCCCCCGGGCTTTTCCGTAGCGCTGTAGCCGTGGATTGCATCACCCGCATAGACTGCCTTTAGAGCACCATAGGAAGCTGTCCCGCTGAAAGGAAGTGTCGCAACCCCATTCACGAGTGTCGCTGTGCCCAGTGCGGTGTTACCGTCGTAGAAGACTACGCTTCCTGTGGGTGTGGCTGCCGCTCCAGAAGCCGTGGCTACGGTAGCACTCAGACGAGGCGTGGTGCCCGCACCCGATACCTGAAGCGTGATGGTGCTTGGTGCAAGACCAAACCTCTTCATTCCACTGCTATACGCAGCTGAATATGCTTGATGCGTGGCATCCCCCGCGTACTCCGCTCGCAACGATACAACCCCACCCGGCGTGATCGTGCTGGCAAGAGTGACCATTGCTCGACCGTTTACCGCCTGCGCAGTCCCCAAGACCGTACTTCCGTTGTAGAACGTAACCAACCCAGTTGCGGCTGGGAGCCATGAAGGATCTGTGTCGATGTTCATCGACAGCGTGATCGGAGCGCCATAGCCCACGTTAGATTGACCGAATGCATCCGGCATCGAATGCGTCTCCACCAACATTTGCCCGTAGATCTTGGCAGGGGCTATGTTGACCGTCTGGGAGAGAGACGCACTCACCGGTCTCTGCAGATCTCCAGAGTAAACGGCACGGATCTTGTGAGCACCAACGGGCAGCTTGTCGGTCTTGAAATTCGCATATCCATCGACCACACTGGCGCTGCCGACGATCACATCGTCCCTGAAGAAAGTGAATATTCCGTTGCCCGGCGGCGTAGCCGAGAACCAAGCGGTCAGAGTGACGATCTCTCCAAAATTGGCGGACGTGGGAGCATTGAAAATAACGCCACCCACTGTTGCTGGGTCCACCAACAACTCGATGTTGGCCCCGTTGCCCAACTGACTGACGTCGATCGGATTGGCCAGCTGCGTCACACTCAGGATGCGCGACGCCCCGTCATACGTCGTCTGCGTCACATACCCCAACGCGTCCACTTGCCAGGTGAGGCGGTTGGCCATGTCATAGAAGCGCCAGACCTTCTGGTCCTGGGGCGCACCCGCGGGCCGAAGCGCTTGCAGGCTGGTGGTTGTGTTCGTTGCACTCCACGCCGTCGTCGGCTGGTCCGCCCCATCCACCAGGGCCGCCGTACTGATCCGGGTCGCGTACGCAATGGTCTCGCGCAACTGCCCATTGGCGTTGTACACGTACTCGATCATCGCGCCCGTGGCATCGATGTCCGCGATCTTGCGGCCCGCCTCGTCGTACAGCATCCACTTGCGCACGCCCGTCGGATCCCGCGTCATCAGCAGGTTGCCTTCGTTGTCGTAAGCATAGGTGGTGGTGCCCAGTACGCCGGTGCCTGCACTTTGCTGGGTCACGCTCACCAAGCGCCCAGCCTTGTCGTAGGCCGAGACGGTGACCAGCCCGCTGGCGATGGTCACGCTGGTCTTTCCGTTGGTGTCGTCGTAGCTGCTGACCGTGGTGTTGGGCGTGGCGCCACCGTCCAGCGATGGCGCACTGACGCTGAGCACTCGCCCCAAGCCGTCGTAGGTGTAGGTGGTAACGGCCGTGGGGCCGCCTGCGGTCGTTGCCGGCTCGATCTTTTGCAGCAGCAGCCCGCGCGGGTCGTAGATATACTGGGTGGTGGCCCCGGTGGCGGCATCCCCCTGTCCGCTCGCGGTGATGGCCGCATAGGTGGTGGAGCTGCTCAACTGGCCCCGCGCGTCATAGGCCATCTCGGTGACCTCGGTGCGCTTGAGCTCCTGACCAGCTGCCCAGGTGTTCATCTGGTCCTCGGTCGGCACATCGGTCAGGGTCAGGTTCGCCGTGTTGTAGGGTACGCCGGCATACGTGATGGCCCTGGTACGCTGACCATAAACGTCGTAGCGATACTCGGTGACGTTGCCCTGTGCCGAGATGCTGAAGCGAAGCCGGTTGGCATTGCCCGCCGCATAGACATAGCGCCTGGTCTCGGGCAGAGCGGCATCCTTGTTGAATGCGCCGCGATCCCCCACCGCTGCATCGGCGTAGATGGTGTCGCTCAGCAGTTGGTTGGCGTCGTTGTACGTCCGCACCCGGGTGTCGCCGGCCGAGTCGACTTCACGGGTCAGGTTGCCGTGGTCGTCGTACCGCAGCGCGACCTTGTGGCCCTCGCCATCGGTCACGAGAGTGACGTTGCCCGAAGCGTCGTAGGCGTAGCTGATCTGGCTCAGGCCTGCGGTGTTGCCTGCGGTGACGCCGCTGCGCACCTGCGTGAGCTGACCCTGGGCGTCGTACAGGTAGACCGACTGGGCACCCAGGGGGTCGGTGACGGTGGCGCTGTTCTGGGCGGCGTCGTAAGCGAAGCGGGTGGTCTGCCCAAGAGCATCGGTGACGGTGGCCACTTTGTAGGTGCCACCCACCTCGACATAGGTGAAGCTGAGTACTGTGCCGTCGCTTTGCGTGACGCTGGCCACGCGAGTGCTGGTGCCGTCATAGGTGTACGTCGTGACATAAGTCTTGCCATCGGCGACGCTGCTGTCACCGGGCGAGAGGTCGACGGTGACTTTGAACAGGCGGTTGCTGGCGTCGTACGCGTAGTGCACGGTGGTGGTCGTGACACCGCCCGAGACGGTACGTATCTGGGTCAGATTGATACCGCTGTAGTCGTAGTAGCTGACATCGCCGTTGGCGTCGGTGACCGATTCCACGTTGCCACTGCCGTTGTACGCGCAGCTGATGGTGTTGCCATCGGTATCGGTCACGGACACCAGACGCCCGGCGCCGTTGGCCTGGTAGCGCTCGATGCGACCGGTATCTCCATCAGTCCAGACGAATTGGGAGGCGCCGCTGTCGTAGGCAATGGTGTCGAAGGCACCGGCGCCGTCGGAGCTGACGTAGCGGCTGCGAGCGGCATCCCAGGTGTAGATGGCCTGGGCCCCATCGCGATCAGTGCGCGTGAGGGTGCTTCCGGGCGTCCCCGCGGTGCCGGCGGTCAGCACGACCTTCTGGCCGAAGGCGCCTACGCTCCAGTTGTCGCCGTTGTCGTCGCTGAGCAGGCCCTGGCTGTTGTAAGTGCGAACAGCATTTACATCCAAACCGCGCCCCATCAGCACGTCGTCACGGCCTTGCAGCACGAGGTTGCCGTTGGCGACGTTGACAAAGGACTGCTCGCCGCTTCGGCCCTGCCCTGCAATGCCCAACTGCCCACGTTGGCCCAAAACGGCCAAGGAACCCAGGCTCAGCCCCAGACTGTTACCGCTGACGATTGCAACCATTTCACTGCCTCGAAGTTTCCGGTGAACCGCCAAACGGCAGCCGCTACAGGAGACCCCCTGAGGCTGGGCCAACCCACTATGGGAGGACCTACGGTTCTGGACAACTCATCCAGACGCCCCGCCATTCGTTTAGCAATGGCTTCAATCCCCTCTAGCAAAGTCAACTTTTCCTTAACACCTTTGGATTGCAGCGGATAGATTGACCACCGACGCAGTCGATTCGGAGTGGGGGCGGCAATCCGATAGATGGTTCGCTACACCACTCAGGACGACAATGCGTAACGGCGGATACCTTGCAGGCATCCGTACGACCGCTCTTAGAGCGTCAGCTTCTTCAGCCATCGAATCATGAAACAACCCGAGCCGACCTCCTTCGACACGCTGATGTCTCAAGGCATCTCCGCAAGCCAAGCCAACGACGGTGTTCAGGCCATCGACCTGTTCCAAAAGGCAAGTGCGGCCGATCCAGGTTCGGGCCTTCCGCAGTTCCTACTTGGCGCTGAACTGGCCACGCTTGGCCAGATGGAACTGGCCGAAGCGGCATTCGCCAACGCAACCCTGCTGGCACCCGGCTTCGCGATGGCCCGATATCAATTGGGCCTACTGCAGTTCAGTTCGGGACGAGCCGCCACGGCGCTCATCACCTGGCAGCCGCTGCTTGGGCTGGCGGATACAGACCCCCTGCCGCATTTCGTGAACGGGTTCGCAGCCTTGGCGCAGGATCGTTTCGACGAAGCCTTGCAGCACTACCAGAAGGGCTTGGCGCTCAACACCACGAACGATGCGCTGTCGGGTGACATCGAGAAGGTCATCGCAGGCATCAAGGCGTTGAGCTCAACGCACACGGCTGCGGACGACCAAGACCGCCCCACCGACAGCACCGACAACCACGTGTTGCTGGCCAACTACCAGCAGCAAGGGCCTGCACATTGATGGCTCGGAATGAATCTCCAGCGTCGGAACGGCTCCGTCGGTACGTCAGCTAATGATCGATCCCTCCACTCAGCTGGCGGCGCTGATTCGCGCCCAATTCGCTGCACAGTTCAAGGCCCAGAGCCGGCATCGACTCTCGGGACAAGGCCCTGAGCGACAGGATCTCCAGGCACCGCCTGGTGGGAATGAAGGTACCGCCCCCGCCAGGAGCCAACGCGGCATCAGCGACGAAAGCAATGCAGACGCCCGGATAAGTCAGATGGTGGCGCTGCGTGTTCAGGCTTTATCGCCCAACGACCCGCAGCGGCAGAAGAAGGCCTTTCGGATCTTTCTGGAATCCGTTCTGACGCAGGAGTTCGGCCGCGACCGGTTTGACGACAAGGGTTTCGAGCAAATGGTCGATGCAGTGCTTCAACGCATGGAAAGCGATGCCGAACTAAGCGCGGCGTTGCACGAAGCAGGAAACCTTCTGTTGGCCGAAGCTGGGGCGCCCCGACCACACACCGAAGCGCACAAGCCGAGCCGCTGACACCAGGGGCGCGTACACGCCCTCGTTCTTCAACTGGCTCCGTCGGCGGGAGGCTGAAACAAATCGGCCATGTCGCCCCCCAGCGGTCCCGCGCGTCCCCCAAATAACCGCCGCGCCAGGCGTTGCACATCGTTGGCATCCTTCACTTCGCCACTGAGCAAAGCCTGCGCGTACCTGCCCGACAGATTGCTCCTGTCGAGCCGCAAGGCGAGCTCCGCATGCGACTGGGCATCCTGCTTCGACGACTGCATGGCAAGTACGACGGCCAGGCCACCATGGCTTTCCGCGAAGTTCCGATCCAGCGCGAGAGCAGCATCGAAGCTCATGCGCGCACCGGCCAGGTCACCTTGCAAGATCTGCGTCCATCCCAGGCCATGCCAGGTCCCGATGTGGCTCGCCATCGCCGTCACCGCCCGTTCCAAAGCATCGCGGGCCACGGCAAGGTCGCCAGCCAGCAACGCCGCAAAGCCACGTGTCGACCATGCCCTGCCGTCCTCGGGCTGCCGTTGCAGTGCGACATCCGCCAATCGGGCAGCCAGCGTTGCATCACGCGCGGCGAGCGCCAGCGACGCCTGCGCGATCAGCGCTTCCACTGGATGATCTGCGGACGCGCCGCTCGAGAGGCTGGCACTGGACCACCGCTGCGCTGCCGGGAAATCCGACGCATCGATTGCGATCAGGCTGGCCACCCCTGCCGCCTGAGCATCCAGCGCGCGCAGCTGTTCCGCAGCGCGCGTCCAGGCCAACGCGCGATCCAACTGACCATCGTGATGCATCGCCCGCAGCCACAGCTGTTGCAGGGCGCGTGTTGCCGGCGGGGAAACAGTATCAACACCGGACGCGGCCGGCGCTTCGAGCGTGGATGCCAGACGATTCACGCAGTCCGCATGCCGACCACGACGGAATTCGATGAAGGCCAGGTTATGCAGCAGAACCTCGGCAAATCCAGCAGGCGGCTGGGGCACCTTCTGCAATGCCTGGAGAACACCCAACGCATCCTCATAGCGTTGTTGTGCAAGCCAGAAGTCGCCTTCGCGCAGCCGCCAGGCGAGCGGCTCAGGGCTCTGGGCTTGTCCGCTCTGCAAGTGAGCACGCGCGCGCTCCCACTCACCGCACAACAGCGCCGTCTCGAATGCGTCGATCAACAGGACATCATTCGCGGGATCTTCCCGAAGAAAGCCCTCAAGCCGATCCAGACGTTGAAGCGCCGCCGTCAGCCGGGCATCGTTGTGCGAAGTCGCCTTAGGATTGGAAGATGCAGTCATTTCAGTCATGAGAGAGAAGTAGGAGTTGGGCTTCTTGACACAGACGGTCACCACGACACGTCGCAGCGCGCGTCTTTGCCGAGCAACTCACGCAATCGGGACAGCCCCTCCCGATGCAATTGGGATACCCGCCCTCGTGTGAGGTTCATGGATGCCGCGATCTCGCTGAACGAAATCTCTTGCAGGTAGTGATAGCGGATCACAGTCTTCTGCCGATCGTTCAATTGATCCACCAAGCCGCGCAAGACCGTGCGCAGCTGATTGATCTCTGATTTTCGAAAATAGCTGATCTCCGGAGAAGGGGAATGGTCATCGCTGCCGAAGGCCTCGGCATCCACCATGCCAGTGTCCTCCAGCAGGACACCGAGCGCGATCCCGATGCCGACCTCTGCCAGATAGCGAAACAACTTATCCGCGTCGCGCGGCGGCGCCGACTCGCCTGGCGTGCTTTCGCTATCGCTAGTGGTCTCCTCGGATGCCGCCTCCTTCACCGCTTCAACCCGCTCCTGACGCAGGCGCATCATGGTGCTGATCTGCTGATTCTTTTCTGTCAACCGCGGCAGACCATTGAGGATGGCGCCCTGTACCCGCTTGGCCGCGAAAGTCTTGAACTGGGCCCCTTGCGCAGGATCGAAGCGATCCACCGCCTCGATCAGTCCGATACGTGCCAGTTGCAGGTAGTCCGAAAATTCGATGTCGTTGTGAGTGCGCCTCCCATAGACGGTGGCCGCCATCATGCGTGCGTACGGTAGATGCTGTTCGATCAACTGGGTTCGCGCAGCTTCGTCGCCGGCTTCACGCCAGCAGCGCCAGAGGATGTCCTCGAGTTCCGAACTCCCCGCCGCCGTCGCCTCAACGCCGTCTTCCTCGACCTTGGCACCGAACAACGGCCCAAGAGGAGGCGTCGCCGGGGTGGAGCTTAGACGGGACATGCCTGCGCACCCGGTTGCTCAGTGAAAGCTGCCAACGAGTGCTTTGAGCACGAGGCTCCAGCCATCGACGAGGATGAACATCAGGACCTTCAGCGGCAGCGCGATGGTGGTCGGCGGCATCATCATCATGCCAAGCGCCATGAGGACGCTAGAGACGATCAGATCGATGAGCAGGAACGGCAGGAAGATCACGAACCCGATCTGAAACGCAGCGCGCAGCTCCGAGAGCATGAACGAGGGGATGAGTTGCACGTTGCTGATGTCGTCCATCGACTTGGGTACCGGCGCCTTGGACAACTCGACCATCAACGCCAGGTCAGCCTCACGCGTTTGCCGGACCATGAAATCGCGCAGTGGAGCAATGCCCTTTCCATACCCGTCCTCCATCGAAAGCTTGCCCGCCATGAAAGGCTCAAACGCTTCCTGATTGACCTTCTGCAGCACCGGCGACATGGTGAACAGGGTCAGGAACAGAGCAAGGCCGATCAGGACCGTGTTGGGCGGCGTCTCATTCATGCCGATGGCGTGACGAAGCATCGACAGCACGACAATGATGCGCAGAAAGCTTGTCAGGCAGACCAGCAAGGCCGGCAGGATCGCCAGCACGGTGAGGCCAAGCACCACGCGCAGGGCTTGCGCGGTTTCGGCGGCCGGGGCCGCCGCAGGTGCCGGCATCACCGAGGGCACCCGCACAGTGGTCGACTTGCCGCCGGGTTTGGAAGCACCCCGGGCTTCGGTCTCCTTCGGCGCCTGCATCGACGTTGTCGCGGAAGGATCAGGCGCGTCTGACCCCGTGGCGTCACCCGCTTTCTGTGGCGAAACGATCGGTTCTGGCGCTGCCTGCGCACGCGCGTCACCTGTGGGCCAGCCCAGCAAGAAGCCGGCCATCAGTACAAGCACCGCCGCCAGATACAACGACAGCCCGCCTCGGCGATTCCCCCCGGCTGCGAAACGCGTCATTGTTGAGCCTTGTCGGAAGAGGCGTTCGCTGCCACTGCTTGCCCCTGGGCGTGGTGAACGTCCTGGACCGCGGGGCGGGACTCGGCGAGCAGTTGAATCGACCGATCCGAACATCCCAGCAAGAGTCGCCGCCCTTCCCAGACCACGACGTGCAGGCTGTGACTCGGCGACAGGCGCGTGCTCGACACCCTTTCAATCTCATGCGAGGACACTGTATCCAGCAGCCCCCCTAGACGCGGCCACGAAGTCTTGCCCATCCCCCCCAAGACCTTTCGCCGGGCAATCGCCGTGGCTACCGCGAGCAGTCCGCCGACAGCCACCACCGCGACCCACCAACGATCATCAGAGCGCCCCGAGGCGTCGCTCGACTGCTCACGCTTGACTGGAATGCTAGAAGGCAAGCTGACGCCGCTTGCGAATGTCGCAGCGCCGTTGTCGACGCGCGCATCTTGCGCGTAGCTGAGTCGCGTCGTGAGCAGCCCTGCTGCCATGACCGCGCCGCAGACAAGAAGCAACTTGCACGCGCCGATCCACATCCGCCGATTAGCCCCGGCACTCATTCGTCAGGAACCCGAACCCAGGTTCAACGCAACGGGCAGCTCGGTGAGTCGAACCGCGAAATGGCCCTCGACTGCAACGAGTTGACCTCTCGCCACCACCCGGCCTTCGATGGTCAGTTCCACGGGTTGATCGATCTCGCGATCGAGACGCAGGACCTGATGCTCCTTGGCGCCAAGCAGTTCGCCAACCGTCAGGGTGACCTCTCCAACGCACACCTGCAGCTTGGCCTTGATCTGATGCAACGGATTCCAATCCCTGAGAACCGTGGCGTCACCGGCTCGATCGACGGCCCCGTCTTCCGGACCGGCATGGAGATCGGGAAGTGCAATGATCTGCGCAGTGGGCGAGTTGCCGCTGCCCTGCAGGGAGCGTGTTCTGCTTTCGGTCCGCCCGTCGGAGACGGTTGCGGATGCGCCGATACGGTTTTCGGTCGCAATTCCTTCCAAGGCTGTCGTCATGGGGTCTTTCCCTTTGATGGATGAGTATTCAAGAGCGGTTCTGCGACCGCAGTCGACGATGTCAGCGTCGCCAACTCGACGGCAATCCGCCCGGCGCGCTGGCCCAGCCAGCCGTGGCACACCGGTGCACCGTCCGCAGCAACAAGTCGGGCCGGTGCATCGAGCAGGTGCTCGAGTGGCACGACGTCGCCCACCTGCAGGCCCTGCAGCTGACCGAGGTTCAACTCCGTGCCTTCGAGCATCACGCGCAGCGCCACGGGCAGCCCCGAAAGGGCTTGATCGAGCCGCACCCTGGGCAACTTTTGAGAGCCGGCGCGTGGCTGTGCCGCGGTTTCGGCCACATCGCCCAGAAGTACCGTCACCGCGTCGTGCGGCAGTTCGAGATGCCAGGAGCCGCCCAGCCACGGCCAGCTTGCGTGAAGCACACCGGACCAAGGGCTGAAGGCGGTGCTGGCGCCTCCTGTTCCTGGATGCAACTGTGCCGCCATCACAAGACCCGGAAACACTGACTGGATGCGCCGGAACCAGTCATTCCACGCGGCATGTGCCACCGAAAGCGCCATCCTCGAGGGCTCCCGCGTCGCACCCGAATTCACGGCTTCGTCAAACGTGAACATCCGCTTCGCAATGGCGCGGATCGCCGCTTGTGCGGCCTTGTCCCCTTCGTCCGAAGAAGGGAAAAAGTCCAGGCTTCGCGAGGCCACCTGGCCCGAGGGGCCCGCGAAAGACCAACACACCACCCCCTCCGAATCCGGGACGGTGCCGCTGTCGGGTTCACCTACCTGAATCTCGGGCTCTGCGAGCGCCTCTTCCCGTGCAGGGATCCACTCGGCATGCCAACCGCCGTGCAGCGAGGCCAAGCGCTGACGCACCACATCCTTTTGCCGGTCGTTCCAGTGGCGCAGGGGCCGGGCCTGGTGCATCGATTCGACGATGTCAAGCAATGCTGACCCAGGCACAGAGACGGGAGACGAGGTATTCATTTGCTCTTCATCGAGAAAAGCTGCTGCAGCATCTCGTTGGCCGTCGAGATCACCTGGGAACTGGCCTGGTAGCCACGCTGCATGATCACCAGATCACTGAATTCCTGCGACAGATCGACATTCGATATCTCGATCTTTCCCGAGGCCAGTGAGCCGAACGCGCCTTGGCCCGCAACACCAACATGCCAGGCATCCTTATTCAGGGCCTCGAACTGGTTGTCGCCCAACGCCCCCACCGCGTCCGGCGAATCGAAGCGCGCCAGCGCCAGGTGGGCGCCATCGAGTGTTCGTCCGTTCGCATAGGTTTTCTTCAACGTTCCCGTGTCGTCGAACACGACACCGCTCAACGCGCCGGAGACCACGCCGTCCTGCGATCTCATCTCCACCTGATAGTCGCCAGCCCAGTAGACGACCTCCGTCAAGTCCAGCGTCAGGGCCATCGCCGCCTGACCTTCGGGCGTGTAGGTCATGGACACCATGGCTGTCTCCGGCGTCGGCTTCCCCGAGGAGAAGATCACCTGCCCTGTGCTGACAACCTTGGTTCCATCCAGCAACTCAACCTTGACGGGTGTGTTGCCGCCGGTTGCATCACCTTTCGTGAACTTGGGAATCAATGTATGGATGGCGCCGGCGACATCGATCACCTGAAGGGTGTACTTGCTGTCCACGGGCACCTTGGGCTGCTGCTCCGTCGTCGTGTTTGGCAAGTTGCCAGCCAGCTTGAAACGAGAGCTCGGCTTGCCCAGATCCATCATCTGCCCCGAGAGCGTGATAGGCGAGAAGTTGCCACCTTCGTCCAGGCCCATGACTTTCTCGCCATTGAGGCGACTGACCAGGACGCCCTCTGTATCGAACTTGAACTGTCCAGCACGGGTATAGGTGATCTTTCCGTCTGCATCCTGCAGCACGAACAGCCCCTGCCCGTCCACCGCCATATCGAGGCTGTTTCCGGTCTGGCGCAGTTCGCCTTGCTTGAACGAAAGCGTCGTACCCGCGGTGTCCAGGCCAAAGCCCACCTGGCTGTAGTTCTGGCTGGCATTGCCACCGCTGAGATTTCGACCGGAGTAGAACAGGTCCGCGAACTGCAGGCTGGAGCTCTTGAAGCCCGGCGTGTTCATGTTGGCCGTGTTGTTGGCGATCACGCGCAAGCCACGCGAATAGCCCAACAGACCCGTCATTCCAACGTAGATGGATTCAAGCATGAGTGTCCCTTCGTGAGTTCAATGCGGCCACTGCATTGAGCAGAAATTGCATTTCGCACTCAACGCACTGCAACCAACTGGCTGAGCGAAATGTTGTTCAAAACAGCCCCGCTCGCCGTCTTGACGCTCAGCAATGGGGAGTCTCCAGAAAGGGAGAGAGCACTCACCGTGCCGGTGACGGAGCCCGTCGACGTCGTGACATCGACCGTCTTCCCGATCAATCCAACCGACTGCAACGCCGCCTGGTTGCTGATCAGTGTCGCGATCTTGGTGTTGAGCTGTTGTGTCTGCTCGAGGCTCGTGAACTGAGCCATCTGCGCCATGAACTGCTGGTTGTCCATGGGCTTGAGCGGATCCTGATAGGTAAGCTGGGTCAGAAGGATCTTGAGAAAGTCCTCCATCCCCAGGCTGCTGGCCTGCAGGTTGGTGCTGCTGCCGGAACCGCTGATTGCATCGATGGCCATCATGCCTCCTTTGAGTAGATTGAATTGAGAACGACACGACTGCGCTGTGCGCTCTGGGGAATTGGATCGCCCGACTGAACCCAAGCGTCTTCGCGCCAGACCAGCCGACCGTTGCAAACGACCTGGTACAGGCGTTGTCCCCGATCACGCAATCCTTGCTGCAGATCGGCCACGAGCTTCGGCAGCAATGCCAGGAGCACCTCGTCATCGGCCCGCATCGCAAGCCAGATGGCCTTCCCCTGGGGAGTGACCTCTTCGTGCAGGCGCAGGGGCGCCAAGGGCACATCGTGTGCCTCTGGTTCGGTTTCTGATTTGGCGTCTGTAGAGATGGCAGCTTCAAGCGGTAGATCCGCCGGGAACGCGAGAGCGGCCTGTCGATAGGGCAACCGATCATCGATCTGAAGGTCGCTTGCGGAGGAGTTTCCGGCAACGATCCGTCGCTCCAAGAGAGTGCTCGTGGTGTTGGGAAGAAGGACAGAAGGCGGACCTTGCAGACGAGGTTGACCTAGCACCGATGCATCCAAAGATTCCAGCCGCCCTTGTGGCGAAACGTGGACATCTTCGATCAGTCGGACCCGTTCGGCAGGGCGGTGTTCGGCGTACCCATGGCCTCTTGCTTCATGACGGGGCTGCGGATCTACGGTTCGGCCAGAAGAAGCCGCGCGACTTTGACTGTCAGTGGCAGTTGGCTTGAACCAACTTGTCAGCTGGGCGCGCTCCATCTCGCGCTGCCATGCAAGCTGGCGCTGTGACTCTTCCCCATCGTCGCCTCGCGCAGGTGATGCGTCGCGGCGCGGCGGAAGCGTTCCACGCAAGGCAGCTGCAGTGCTGTCCATAGGACTTTTCACTCGGCCTCCCAAGCGACGTTCGGGGTGGTGCGACGGGCAAGCCAGTCCCGGTCTTGCTCATTGCTACTGCGACGGCGCACCTCGTCGGCGTATTCAGTCAAGGCGTCCTCTTTGTGGCGACTCAAGCCATCGAGTTTCATCTGCTGAATCAAGCACTCCTGCCTCAGCCCATCACGCGCAATGCACAGTGCATCACGCTGCAGGGCAAGCTGCTCCCATTGGCCGCGCAGGTGGGCCAAGTAGTCCAGGGTCCGCCGATGAGCGGCGGGATCCAGCCCAGAGTGCAAGCGTTGTCCGCTCTCCTTGGCGTACACGTCATGCTCCTCCTGAACTTGCGTCATCTTTGCCTCGATCTCGAGCAGATCTTGCTGAGCCCGTGCAAGCGCTGCCATCGACTTGTCCAGGCGCCATTGCTGCCTTTGGTGCACGGGCTCCAGGGCATAGACGAAGCCGCGGACATCAACGTCTCGTGTCTGCGCGGGCAATTTCGTCGGATTCATGTTCATTGCCTTTGCGTTCCAGGCGAAGGCGTGGGGGCGAGAATTTTCTGCAGTCCTTGGATGGACTCCGAGCGCGAAACACCACCCTTGCTTTGTCGCAGCCACGCCTGCAGATCCGCCTCGATCTCGATGGCGCGATCCAGCTCGGCGTTGGAGCCCTTTTCGTAGGCACCGATGTCGACCATCTGCCGGTTGCGCTCCAGCACGGCCAGTTGCTGAACCGCCGACACGGCGAGCGAACGCTGGTCTTCGCTGGCCAATTCCGGCATCAGCCGGCTCACGCTCTTGAGCACGTCGATCGCCGGATAGTGCCCGCGATGCGCCAGATGGCGCGACAGCACGATGTGCCCATCCAGAATGGCCCGCAAGGCATCCGATACGGGTTCGTTCAGATCGTCGCCTTCGACCAGCACGGTGAGCAGCGCGGTGATCGATCCGCCACCGGGCGCCGTGCCGCAGCGCTCGCAAAGTTCTGGAAGTTCGGCAAAGACTGAGGGCGTATAGCCGCGGGCCGTCGGCGGTTCGCCCGCCGAGAGTCCCACTTCGCGCCTTGCCATCGCAAAACGCGTGATGGAGTCCATCGTCAGCAGCACATTGCGACCGGCGTCGCGGAAGTACTCGGCGATCGTGAGTGCGGCATAAGCCGCACGCAGCCGCGCCAGCGCGGGCTGATCTGAAGTGGCGACCACCACCACCGATCGCGCCAGCCCCTCGGGGCCCAGTTGCTTCTCAATGAACTCCCGGACTTCACGTCCGCGTTCGCCGATCAATGCGATCACGTTGATGCTGTCTTGCCCATCGCCACCGACATGTGTCTTGACGTGACGCGCCAGCAGTCCCAGCAAGGTGCTTTTTCCGACGCCGCTCCCTGCAAAGATGCCGACGCGTTGCCCTTGCCCCAACGTCAATAGGCCGTCGATGCAGCGGACGCCCGTTTCCAGGATGCGCTCTATCGGCGGGCGCTGCATCGGATTGATCGGCTTTGCCTTCAATGCGCGGCGCTGCGATGTGGACGGGCGTGGTTTGCCATCCAGCGGCGTTCCGAAGCCATCGATCACGCGTCCGCACAATGCCTCGCCGACGCCGATCTGCGAATCTGCTCCGAGGGCATGCACCTCGCAACCTGCGGCGATGCCCTCCACAGAGCCATAGGGCATCAACGTGACGCGGCCGTGCTTCAGGCCGACCACCTCCGCCAGAACACCGCGAGATGCCCCACCCTGATCGAGCACGGGCTGGCCTGATGCCTCACGAGGCGTCCGGACCAAGATGCGGCAGAGTTCACCCACTGCAGCATCAGGCCCCAGTGCATCGATGGCCAGGCCTTGCATCTCGCGCACCCAACCGATGCGCCGACGAAGATCGGTGCGCTGAAGGGCCTGACGGCTGGCATCCAAGGCACTCATCTCATGCATCCCTCAGGCGATTTGCGGCGCGGGATTGCTTCAGCAAATCGCGTAGCGCGTGCAACTGAGTTTCGAGCCGCGCGTCAAGGCCCCCCTCGGGAGATTGCAGGATGCAGCCCCCCATCACGACCTCCGCACTGGCGATCCATTTGACATCGTCACCACGCCAGGGGTTTGACGTCGACACGCCTGTCGCCTCCTGCAGGGACGTCAAGTCATCGGGATGCAGATGAACGGCCACCAGACGCCGGTCACGCAATCCCGCCATTGCTTGGTCGATCTGCGCGCGCACGGCATCGGGCTGTACCGCGCGATCTCCCAGCACACGGCAGATGGCCTCGAAGCTCAGCGCGAGCATGTCCTCATCAACGGCTGCCAATCTGGCCTCGATCTGCGAGGGCAGCGAGCCGATCAGGTTCTCTAGGGTGTCCAGACGCGCCTGCTGCACAGTCTGGAACTGCTGCTGAAGCTCCTGCGTCAACTGCTCCATCCGTTTTTCCAATTCGCGCGCGGCATTCTGCTCCGCTTGAGCTGCTGCACGCCGAGCCTCTTGCGCGGCGCGCTCCTCCCCTTGCGCATGGCCTTTGGCAAAGCCGTCTTCATAGCCGAGGCGGCGAGCGTCCTCTTCTTCCAGCGCAGCAGCGGACGGCATCGCCGGAAGCTCTGGGCTGGGCTGCGCTCCCCTTTCGTCGCCCTTGCGGCCGGAGTGGACAGGTGCGAGATTCGGGGTGAACTCTGCGCCTTGCGCGTGCTCAGAACCGGCACGCCGCCTGCCGGGACGCAGCAGGGCCACCTGGCCCTGCATGACGACATCGCGCAACACAACTGCTGCGGCGCGGACGTTCTCCCCCACGCGCTTGACGTCGCGATGCTGCGGCTGCTTGTCGCTCACCGGGCGCCTCCCGACAATGAAAGTCCACCGCGAAGCACACGACCGAAGGAGCGCTTGAGTTCGTTCCAGGATGTCGTCGGCCCTGCTCCTGTGGTCGGCGTGTGATCCCGCAAGCGAGCCACGGCCGCCGCTATCAATGCAGCGCGCATGCCGGGAGGCGTCCGATAGCCAGCTCCGGTACTTGCGAGATTGGCCTCGACCTGTCTACGTTGACCGGGCTCCAGCGCAGCCAGCAGGCGCTCGCGCCATGGCCATTCGGCAAGCCGTAGCCATTCGGCGATCAGCCCCGCGGGCTCGATTCGCATGAGGCGTACGAACTCCCCAAGCTGGACCTCATTGAGCACACGGAGCCTGTCTTCGTCCGACACCGGCGCTGGCTGACGCAGGTCGACCGGTGCCGCGCTCGCCGTTGCGTCGGCAATCAGCGCAGCATCGCGCTCAATCCCCAGTGCCTCGAGCTCCGCCAGTAACGTCTGCAGGTCTGTCCGCTCCGCAGGCGGCAGCGCCTCGAGTATCCAGGCGCGATCCACTGACGCCATGGCGTGCAGAAGCAGTGCAGCGTGACGCGCGCCGCTGGATTCGGACATAGTCATATCCGGGTTTTCCATCCGAGGGCTGCCGGGCACGGGCATCATCAGGTGTTTCTCCTCGTGCCCACCCCGACCGTCTGAGTGCTTCCGCTCGAGACCTCTGCGGCAGACGCCGTAGAGGAATCACGCATCCAGCCGCGCACCCGCTGCAACGCCAGGGCTCGCTCCGAATCCGACAGCGGTGCAGCACCGGAACTCGGGCCTGGCACCGAGGCCCCACGCCGTCCTCCCTTGAGCAAGAGCACGATCAGCAGCGCCAGCATCAGTCCCACCAACAGCCACTTCAGGCCAGCGGAATCGCCGCTTTCGAACAAGCCTCCGGCAACGGGACCTTCTGTCGATGCGTCGGCCACAGAGCCATCGGGAACCACCGTTGCACCGGCCGCTGTGTCGAGCGGCGCAACAAGGGAACCGCCCACCAGCGACTGGACGACGACGGTATCGCCGCGCTCGACCGAGGCCCCAACCGCCGCCGCAATGACCTTGCGCAACTGGTCTTCCTGTGGCGTATCCAACGCCTTGCGCACCACGGCGACCACGTGCACGCGGCGGATAGAGCCGGGCTGGCTGACCACCTGCTCGACACGGCGGCCCACGGCGTACTCGACATCTCGCTGCGCGCTGCCACCGCGCCCGCCAGCGGTATCGGTCACCTTGGTGTCCAGGGAAGCCCCCGTATCGCGGAGTACCTCGCGCTCGCGCACCACGACACCAGTCGCCTGCATCCCGGCACGTGAAGCAGCGGGCAACACATCTTCCGTGGTGGTTCGAATCTGGTCCATGTTGAGTGTCACGTCAACGCTGGCCAGTGCCTGCCCCGGACCGAACTGCGAAGCCAGTACGGCGGCGACCTTGCGAGACAAATACGCCTCAGTGTCCCGCTTGAGGTCCAGGCGCGCGCTATTCACCTCCAGATCGCCGTTACCCCCCTCCTGCCGTGTGAGAGCTACCCCGTGGCTGTCGACGATGGTGACGTCTTGGGTCGCCATGCCCGGCACCGCGGCCGCCACAAGGCGCTGCACCCCTACCACTTGCTCCGGACGCAGCGCCTGCCCTTGCCGCATTGTGAGCGTGATGGATGCCTTGGCTTTCGAGGTTGCTTGCTTGAACAGGCCCTGCTCGGGCAAGGCCAGAAGCACGCGAACCTCACGCACCTCCGAAAGCGACTGGATGGTGCGTGTCAGCTCCCCCTGCAACGCACGCTGGTAGTTGATCTTCTGCGCGAATTCGGTCATGCCGAAATCCGTGTTGTTGAACAGCTCCAGCCCCACGGCGCCTTGCAGCGGTAGTTCCTTGCCCATAAGCTTGATTCGTGTCGCGTGCACCGTCGCCTTGTCGACCAGAATCGAGGTGCCGTTGTCGCCCAGGAGATAAGGGATCTTCAGACGCTCGAGCTCGGTCGTCATCGCCTGTGCATCCTGTGGCCTCAGGTCGGTGAACAACGCCTGGTATTCGGTACGAAGCAACCACCAGGCCGCTGCAGCGGTCACCAGCACGATAGCCAGCACCCCGGCGATCAGGCCCGCCCGGCCGCGCTGTGACAGTCCTTGCCAGAAGTTCATATCGGCATCTTCATGATGTCTTGATACGCCTCAAGCAGCCGGCTTCGCACCTGCATCATCAGCTGGAACGACAAGCGACTCTCCTCCAGGTTGATCATGATCTGGTGCAGGTTCTGCGCGTCGCCGGTGGCCAGCTTCTGCAAATCGATCTGGCTGCCGATCAGCTGGCTGTTGACCTGCGCAATGCCGTCCGACACCAGCTGCCCAAACGAGCCAGGAACAGACTGGGAAGCCAATGCGACATCGGGCGCCGATGCAGCGCCGGCACTGCGCGCCGGCTGCATATTGGCCGCCACCACGGCGGATTGCGCCTGCTGCGACAGCGAGGACAAAGCTTCAACAGGAAGAAATGCCGTCATGCGTTACCTCCGATGTCGAGCGCGCGCATCGCCAAAGTCCGCGTGGTGTTCATGGCGGAGACATTCGCCTCATAGGCCCGGGTCGCACTCATCATGCTCACCATCTCGGTGGCGGTGTCGACGCCCGCATAGGCGACATAGCCGCGCTCGTTGGCCAGCGGATGACCGGGCTCGTACACGAGCCTGGGCGCGGCATCGGCCGGAACAATACGCATCAGCGGCGCTGCTTGCGAGATCGCTTCCGAGCCTTCAAGCCCTTCAGAGACCATGGCGCCGAACGTCCCGGAGGCGCCGTTGGCGGTCCCTGCGGCATTCGCTTGCGCAACGGCCAGCACCCGAAGAGGTTGATAGCTGACGCCACCAACGCCCTGCACGGTGTTGGCATTGGCGAGGTTGAGCGCGGCAACGTCGACACGCGCACGTTCGATATTCATGCCGATCGCGCTGATGGCGAAGGATTGGCTGTAGTCCATGGTCATCTCTTTCCGTCACTGGCTGCCATTGAAAGGATCGAAAAATGGCGCGACAAGCCCTTGACCAGCGCCTGGTAGTGCACGGCGTTGCGGGCCATCTCGGCGGCTTCGACGTCCAGCTGTACCTGGGCGACGTTTCCTTGCTCGTCCATCGCGGCTTCGATTCGGGGACGCACCTGGCTCAATGCGGATGCGTCGAGTCGGCCCGTCTGCGCCATGCTTCGGCGCGCGTCGAGCAACTGGGCTTCGAAGTTCACACGTTGCGGCACATAGTTGAGGGCATGGGCGTTGGCGATGTTGGTTGCGATCGCTTGCTGACGCAGGCTGGCTGCATCGAGCGCAAGCGCAAGTGCGGACCGGGTCACTGCTTCGAGTCCTTCTGTCATTCCCGTGGTCTCCGAAATCTTTTCTTGATGGCCTGATGGAGGTCGATGAGATCCGTGTGTCACTGCACAACGAGTTCGCCGTGCAGCGCACCTGCAGCCTTGACCGCACGCAGGATCGATATCACGTCGCGCGTGCTTGTCTTCAGCCTGGCGAGCGACTGAACGAGGTCGGAGACCGTGTTGGTGCCGGACACAAAACCAGTGCCGTTGAGTTCATCGACATCGATCCGGGTATTGGTCACGATGGCGGTGCGGATGTCTGACCCGCCGTTCCAGACGTTGTACGGCTGGGAGGCACTGTTCTGATTCGAGATGGCGATCTTGATGTCCCCATGAGAAATGGCGACCTTCGAGATCCGCACATCCCCTCCCGAAACCACGGTGCCGGTGCGCTCGTTGATCACAACCTTGGCGCGGCGATCCGGCTCCACGGTGACGTTCTCGATCTTGGTGAACAGACTGACCAGTTCGTCGCGCTGGGCGACCGGCACGGCGATCTCGATGCCGGAGGCATCGCGCGCCTTTGCCAGGCTGGCGCCCAATTGGCTGTTGATGGCCGTGGCCACGCGATTGGCTGTGGTGTAGTCCGGCTCGGAGAGAACGAAGGTCACGCTCTGGCGCTCGTCCAGCATCGCGGCATTGACACCCACTTCCACCGTTGCCCCATTCGGCACCGAGCCGGCGGTTGGATGGTTCTTCTGGACCACGTTGCCATTCGCGTCATAGCGATACCCTCCCACCGACAGGCCGCCTTGGGCCAGTGCGTAGACTCGACCGTTGGCGCCCTTGAGCGGCGTGATCAGCAAAGTGCCGCCAACCAGACTGCGCGCATCGCCCGCGGAGCTCACAGTCACGTCCAGCGTGTCCCCCTCCCGCGCGAAGGTGGGCAGCGTCGCACTGACCATCACGACCGCCACGTTGCGGCTCTGAATGGCCTCCGGGGCAATCGTGAGGTTGAACTGGGACAAGACGTTGGCCAGCGACTGACGCGTCGTTCGGTTGGCTGGTGAGTCCCCAGTTCCAGCCAGGCCGGTCACGATGCCGGTTCCAAAAAGCGCGTTGTCGCGCCAGCCCTTGAGCTTTCCAAGGTCCTTGACACGCACGGCATCCGCTGCGTGCACACTTGAAAGGCCCGCGCAAACCACGATCGCGATGGCAGTACCGCGTCCAAGGCACTGCATGAAAGTTGAAATCATCCGGCGCATCACAATCCCAACCAATCAAGAACTCGCCGCCATCCGCTGCGGCGCGCGCGATCCGAGACATCGCCTTCACCGACATACGTGATGCGAGCATCGGCGAGCCGGGTCGACAGGACCACGTTGCCATCGGAAATATCCTGCGGGCGCACGCGCCCCTCCAGATTCACCTTCTGCAGTTCCTCGTTGACCATCAGTTGCTGCTCTCCGGCCACCCGCAAATCGCCGTTGGGCAACACTTCCTGCACCGACACGGTCAATGTCGCCAACAGCTTGTTGGCGCGCTGAGTGCGACCTCCGCCATCGAACTCACCCGTCACGCCGATGCCAAGTTGCCCGACCACTTTGTTGCCGGTATGCCCGACAGACCCGCTGATGTCGTTGGCACGACGTGTTCCCGTGTTGGCGCTGCTTGTGGCCGACGAGTTCTCGAAGACCTGAACGGTGAGCGAATCGCCGACGCGGAACGCCTTGTTGTCCGCCGTCAGAGGCCGAAAGCTGCCCTCCTGATAAAGGCTCTCGGCCCTGACGGTTGACACGAGGCACAACGCAGCCGCCAAGGCCAGTGGCAGAAGGAGGAACCGCCCGGAATGCTTGCTTGCGCTCATGGTTGCACCTCGACCTGTCCCGGTCCTGTCACGCGCGCCAGGACCTCCCCCTTGGCGCCGGGCACCTTGACGCGCACGAACTGTCCTTCGCGACCATCCTGCAATACCTCCACACGGCTTTCGACGGCCACATCACCGCTGCGCACCTGCAAGAGTGCCCAGTTGCCGCGAACGACCGCCGGCATGGATTCGAGATGGGCACGGGTCAGGACCTCACCCGCCTTGAGAGGTTTGCGCAGGCGCTGACGCCCGGCTTCCAACTCGGAGAATCTGCCGTTGATGCCGATATCGACCGGTGCGCCTTGCTTGAGGCTCGCGAGGTCGACGTCACGGGACTCGGTTCCTCCCCGAAGCAACACCGCGTCGACTGCGGCGCCGCTGTCCATTTGGGTCGTGGCGACCGTGAGCGGCGCCCAGGCGCTGACTTCGAAGGTCACCGCCGTGGTCCGCACAAAGCGATCGTCGACCCAGGCGTCCACCCACACCAGCATGCGCCTGGACGGCCGGGACTGGTCAGCAGGCGGGCGGACGCGCAACACCGGGACGCCTGCTGGCACCACCAGGTCGCGGGCACTAGACACCGCTTGCACTTCAGCCCGCACGCTGCGCTGGGAGAGCCACGTCAGCAATGCCGCCCGCGCCGCATCCACGATGGTTTCTCCGGGCAGCTCCTGTGCGGCGCTCTCGATCGCCGTCTCGATCGCGCCGCTCCACTGAATCATGGGCGTCGCAACCCCCGGCGCGCTCGCCGCGGCGTAGAACCCGCCGCGCGTCTCGACCCAGCGCATGATCGTTTCGCGATCCAGAAAAGCGGGCGACCCGGGACGAGGCGCAGCACCGATGGGCAGCGCCATCAGCCTGCGCAAGGTCGACAGGTCGCGCGATGTGAGGAACGCGATGTCGCCGAGTCGGACGTTGGCTTGGGCCACCCTGACCCGGGGCCGCAGCTCGATCGAGACCTGTGGCTCGCCAACCGCGGGCGCGACTCCTGCCCCCGCCGAAAGGGCGGCAGCGACGGTCAACAACGCAACCCCCCCCTTATTTGCGCAGGCCATTGATCATCCCCAGCATCTCATCCGATGCCTGCATGACCTTCACGTTGGCTTCATACACGCGCTGGGCCACCATCAGGTTGACCATCTCTTCGGTCAACTTGACGTTCGATCCTTCCAGAAACCCTTGGGCCAGGTTTCCCATGCCGTCTTCGGCGGCCTTGCCGGCAATGGCCTCTCCCGAGCTCGTGCTGGAGCGATACAAGTTGTCGCCCTGCGGCAGCAGCCCCGAGGGGCTGGTGAAGCGCACCAGATCGATCTGCCCCAATTCAACCGGCGTCGCCTGTCCGGCCACCGTGATCCGCACACGGCCATCGCTTTCGATGCTCATGTTCTGTGCGTTGTCGGGAATCGACAGATTGGCCTTGAGCGGAAAGCCGCCCGATGTCGCCAGCAGACCGTCCCGATTGACCTTGAAGCTGCCGCCGCGCGTGTAGGTGCTGGAGCCGTCGGGCATCGTCACCTCGATGAAGCCTTCGCCCTGGATGGCGATGTCGAATGCGGACTCGGTCTTCTTCAGGTCGCCCATGTCGAACAACTTGGAGACAGCCGTGATGCCAACGCCGGCCCCCACCCGGCCCGCCGCGCCGAGGATGCCCGTTTCGTCCTGCGTGGGCTGCAGGCGCCCTGCTTCCTGCACCATCAGGTCGGAGAAGGCGACCTTGCTTCGTTTGAAGCCGGTGGTGTTGACGTTGGCGAGGTTGTTGGCAATGGTGTCGACATTGAGCTGTTGGGCCTGCATGCCGGTGGCACTGATATAGAGGGCGTCGAACATGTTCTGTCTCTCTTGAAATTGGAAAGCCTGTGGGGCGCGCGCTACGACAGCTCTCCGAGCCTGCGTACCGCACTGCCGATCATTTCGTCGTAGCCCAGAGCCACCCGCTGCATGGATTCGAAATGGCGCATCGACTGGATCAGTTGCGCCATCTCCTGCATCGAGCTCACGTTGGAGTTCTCGAGAAACCCCTGCCGCACCTGCACATCGGCGTCCACGAGCTGAGTCGGCGTCTGGTCCGAGCCCAGCAGACCGCTCCCCAAGCGTGCGAGGTCGGTCGTGTTGTCGAACTGGACCACCTTGAGTTGGGCGACCGGCGTCAACTCGGCGCCGCCACCAGGCTTGCTCTCGAACACCTGCCCCGTGGCATCGATCGTGGGATTGGGACGCGTCAGCACAATCTCTCCGCCACGCCCCATCACCGGATTGCCCTGCGCTGTGACCAGGCGGCCGCGACCGTCCAGTTGCCAATTGCCCTGCCGGGTGTACGCCAGGCCGCTTGCGGTCGATATCTCGAAGAAGCCAGGCGTGGCAAGGGCCACGTCGAGGCTTTGCCCAGTGGCCTTGAGCGTGGCCGGGCGTGCATCGGTCTGGATCATGAGCGAGCCCGCGGTGACCGGAAGGTTCGTCGGTGCGCTGGCTTGCGACAAGGCTGGGGATGCCCCAGCACCGCGCATGGCGTCGGCGAACGTCCCTGCTGCGAGCGGCAATGAGGACACGACCTCGCGCTTGTAGCCTGGCGTCAGGGCGTTGGCCATGTTCATGCTGATGCGCTCCAGGCGAGCCATGTCCTGCTGCATGCTGTTCAAGCTGATGGCGAGTATGTCGCTCATGGAAATGCTCCCGGAATCTCAGAGTTGGACGACGCTGAAGGACTTCAGCTCGATGGTGTGCGGCACTTCGGCCATGGAGAGCACCCTCAGATGCGGCATGACCCGCTCCGACAGCGCGCGCACATGCCGGCGCAACTCGGGCGCGCACAGCAATACCGGCAGCAGGTTGCTCTTCATCATCCGCTCGGCCTGCTGAACCAGTCGCTTCATCAGTTGCTCGGACAGGCGCGGGTCGAGCACGAAGGGCTGGGCCCCACCCTCTTCGGTGGCCGCGTGAACGCTTTGTAGAAACTGGCTCTCGATCGCCGGGTCGAGTGTCAGCACTTGCAGCGACGCCGCCTCGCCCAGGAGGCCCTGGCAGATGGCGTGACCAAGCCTTTGGCGGACCACTTCGGTGAGTTGATTCGCGTCCCTCGTCGAGCGGCCGGCATCAGAGAGTGTTTCGAGGATGGCCTCGACATGGCGGATCGACACCTTCTCCCGCAGCAGGTTCTGAAGCACCTTCTGGACATCGCTGGACGACAACACCGTAGGAATCAGCTCTTCGACAAGCCCCGGCTGGCTTTGGCGCACGCGGGCCAAAAGCCGGTCGACCTCCGCACGGGTCAGCAGCGTCGCGGACTCGCGCCGAAGCATCTCGGTCAGATGCGTCATGAAGACCGTGGGCGCATCGACCAGCGTGTACTTCGCTCGGTTCGCCGCTTCTCGCTGTGCTTCTTCGATCCACAGTGCCGGCAAACCGTAGGTCGGATCACGGGTGGGTTCACCCGGAATGGACTTGATGTCGCCGGTAGGGTGAATGGCCAGCAGCCTGTCCGTGCGGGCCTCGCCCTTTCCGACCAGCACGCCATCCAGATGGATCTCGTACTTGTCTGCCGAGAGGCGCACCGAATCCTTGAAACGCACGCGCGGCAACACGAGGCCGAACTCCTGCGCGTGCTGCTTGCGGAAGGTGGTGATCCGCTCCATGAACACGCTGCCTGGCTGATTGATTGCCGGAACCCAGTTGCTTCCCAGGTGCACTTCGATGGGTTCGACTTGCAGCAACGCATAGGGATCGTCGCTTTCCGCCGCCGCGCCACCATCGCCCGCAGAGGTCGCTGCGTCGATCGAGGCATTGCCGGCGGCCTGCTGTCCGGTCGAGGATGGTGCAGCTTGCCGCTTGGCGGCGCGATACAGCATGGTTGCGGCCAACAGGAAGCACAGCGTCAATGCGAGGGTTGGCAGCGCGGGGATGCCCGGCAGCAGCAGCAGGCCACCCAGGGCCATCGCGACCAGGAGGAGCGTCTTGGGGAAGGAGCTGACCTGCCGCAGCGCCTCACGGCTCAGGTTGGTGTCGGAGGACGACCGCGTCACGATGATGCCGGTGCCCACTGCGATCACCAGCGCCGGCACCTGGGTCACGATGCCGTCGCCGATCGTCAAGAGGGTGTAGGTCTGCAGCGCCTGGCCCCAAGGAAGACCGTGCTGCATCACGCCGATCACCAGCCCCCCGATGATGTTGATGAGCAAGATGATGATGCCCGCGATGGCATCGCCCTTGACGAACTTGCTAGCACCGTCCATGGCGCCGTAGAACCCGGCCTCTTTCTCGAGGTTCTTGCGCCTGCGCTGGGCTTCGGCCTGGTCGATGAAGCCCATGTTGAGGTCGGCATCGATGCTCATCTGCTGACCCGGCATGCTGTCGAGCGTGAAGCGTGCCGCCACCTCGGAAACCCGCTGTGCGCCGCTGGTCACGACCACGTACTGAACCACGATGAGGATCAGGAAGACGATCAGGCCGATGACGTAGTTGCCGCCCACCACAAATGCCCCGATGGCACCGATCACCCGCCCTGCGTCACCATCGGAGAGGATCAGTCGGGTGGCCGCAACGTTGAGCGAGAGACGAAACAGCGTGGCGATCAGGAGCAACGACGGAAAGGTCGAAAACTCGACCGGCCTGGCCATGTAGAAGGTCAGCAGAAGTACCAGAAACGCGAAGCTGAAGTTGCTCAGGATCAGGAAGTCGAGCAAGCCGCTGGGAATGGGGGCGAAAAGCACCACCAGCACGCCCAGCACCAGCAAGACAAGCGCGATGTCGCTGTGCTTTCCAAGGACCCGCGTCAGCGCGTTCATGAATGCGCCCCCGGTGCCATACCGATCTGCCCACGCGCCTGACGTTGTTCGCGCATGGCGAAGACCCACACGATGATGCGCGCGACCTGGGCGTAGAGCTCAGGCGGCACCGACTGGTCGACCGGAAGTTCCTTGTAGATGCGCCGAGCCAGTGCGGGGTTCTGCACCACCGGGATGCGGTGGCGCGCCGCAATCTCGCGCATGGCCGCGGCCATGTGTCCGGCCCCCTTGGCCAGCAACTGGGGCGAGGCCATGCGACCATGCTCGTATTTCAGCGCAACAGCCAGGTGGGTGGGATTCGTGATCACAACATCGGCGTTGCGTGTCTGGCGCAATGCCAGACTGCGCTTGAGCATTTCCCTGCGCAGCTCGCGCAGACGGGATCGAATGCGCGGATCGCCTTCACGCTGCTTGACTTCGTCCTTAAGCTCGCGCTGGCTCATGCGCATCTTCTTGGCAAATTCATGCCGTGTGTACATCAGGTCAAGCAGTGCGATCAGACCCAGCACCAGCGCCATCTTGAGACCGACACTTGCGATGTCGTCCAGCAGGATGTGCAGATAACCGACCGCGGACAGCGAGGCCAGTGCGTAGAACTGTCCCTTCAGTGCCTTGAGTGCGAGGACAGCGACCAGCGTCAACAAGGTGAGTTTGATGACGGCGCGCGCGGTGTCGAACAGCACGCGCATCGAGAACAGCTTCTTAAGGCCGTTGACAGGATTGATGCGGTCGAAATCGATCTTGACCGGCTCGAATGAGAGGATCGGCCCCGTCTGCATCATGTTGCTGACAATGGCAGCGAGCATCACGGCCGCAAAAAATGGCGCCGCCAACGTCAGGGTTGCGCGCAGGGCGCGCTCGATCACGGGCCAGAGGCTAGCGCCTGAGGGGTCCATTCGCCCGGCCTGAATGATCAGCGCCTGGTCGAAGCGGAATTGGGATGAAACTGCGCCGAAACCGCGCCACGTGAGGTAAACCACCGCCACGGCGAAGACCACAGCCGCCACGACGTCCGAGCTCTTGGCCACTTGTCCGCGTTCACGCGCACGCCGCAGCTTGTAGGGAGTGGCCGCTTCGTTGCGATCGAGATCTTGCTCAGCCATCAGCGCACCGGCCCCTTCGGCAGCGTTGAGGCCACAAAGATGCCATCCCAAGTACTCGTGATGCTCGCGTAGACCCGAGTCATGACGCCGCCGATTCCGGTGAACCAAAGCGACAGCGCAATGAGACCGACCAGAATCTTGACGGGTATGCCCATCGTGAACATGTTCATTTGGGGCAGATTGCGCCCCACCACCCCGAGCGCGAACTCCACCAGCAGAATGCAGAACACAACCGGTGCAGCCAGTGCGAAGCCCAGGCTGAAAAGGCCCGTCGCCTGCTTCAGCAAGGGCTCTGCCGCATTGGCGATGGACCATGGCGCACCGACAGGGAAACGCTCCAGGCTATAGCCGATACCTCGCAACAGTGCGTGATGTCCATTCAATAGAAAGAACACCATGACCGAGAGGTAGCCAAAGGCCGACGTGAGGATCGGCACAGGGCGCCGGGTTACCGGATCGAGAACCTGGGCGATGCCGAAGCCCAGTTGCAGGTCCAGCAGTTGCCCTGCAACTGAAAAAGCACCGAAGGCCAGCAAGATGCCAAGGCCCAGCGTGGCCCCCAACGCCAGTTCAGCAAGCGCGGCAGCAAGTAAGGCTCCCCACCCAGTGAATGCTTCTACAGGAATGGGAAAGCTCGACGCCAGCGCGACCGAGAGCCCGAGCAAGAGGAGCATCCGTATCGATGGTGGCAGCGGCATCGCATAGAGAACCGGAGTCATGGCAAGCGTTGCAGCCAGCCGCAGCGCAAGCAGACCCAGAACCATGAGCCAAGACGTGCCAGCTCCTGACGTCGCCATATCAAGCAGCGTCGGCGCCATGTGCGACGGAAACGGATTCACGGGGAGGAGCCGCGGCTCAGAACATCGAGGGGATGCCACCCCAGAGCTGCGCAGTGAACTGCGTCAACTTGCGAAGCATCCATGGTCCAGCCACGATCATGACCACGGCTGCGGTCACGAGCTTGGGCACAAATGTCAGCGACATTTCCTGTACCTGCGTGACCACCTGCAGGACGCTGATCACGATGCCAACCAGCATGGTTAGCCCCAACAGAGGAAGGCACACGAGCAGCCCCGTCCAGAACAGGTCAGACATCATCTTCAGTGCCAAATCTGCGTGCATATGTGCCCCCCATTTCCATCTTGAGCGGCGGTTAGCGCCTGCTTCTGCGGAAAAATATTGACACAAGTCTATGGGGCGAAAGCATCGAAAACATAACTCATTGATACGAAATCAATGAATGTGAGCGAGCAATCTTTCTTTTCGTGGAAAAAGTCCTAAACAATCGTCGACTGGTCGCTTGCTCTTCTCTGATATTTAGAATTTAAGTTCTAAGCAGAGATTCAATATGCAACATACCTTTTCCAAGTTAGTTCGACCAAATAGTTGATGGCATTCACATTTCAGATATGTGGTTAACAAGAAGCTTTTTCTTGCCTCTTTCGCGGCATGGCTCTTCAGACGAATGGAGTTGGGCAGCCACAAAGCAAGAACAAAGGGCTCGCAAGTGTGAAATTTCGCCCCCGTCCTCTTGGCTTGTGCGCGCCCATTCAACCCGGAGGGCGATCTGCGGCTTACAACAGCCATGCCGCCGTGCAAGCAGCGGCACCCTCCCCTTAACCCGCTTCGGCGGGTTCTTTTTTTGGTGTTCCCCTGCATGGGCGCTGCCAATACCTCTGACACTGGCGTCACGGCCCGTCCATGCGCCCAGCGCTGGCCAAGCGCTTCGGCCTTTTACTTTTGTAGCAAAGTGTCTTTTCGGCAAATTTCCAAAGGTGTTTACTTTCAGATGAACCAATGGACAACGCTATGGGGCTATTTAGAAAGCTATAGAGAAGACGATCGCCGACTGTTAACGGGGTCGGCATTTTCGTTTGCTGTACCAATTTTTCTGGCATACGGCGTAGCGGGCTTTGTCTATGGGCATCTAGAGATGTTGACGCCCCTTGGCTTCATCAGCTTGCACGGCGCCAGCGCCTAGCTTGCCGCGATGGCCAGCTTCTCACTCGCCATTTTTACGGCCCGCGGACTTTTTGTCTCGCCACAGCATCGACCGCGAACACGATCTCTTCAGATCAAGCTGTTGCTGTTGGCAGCGATCGCAACCGTTTGCGCTCTGATCTTCTCCGCCTTTCAGCCCTCGAGCACGAGTGCGTTCACCGGGCCTGGGATCGCGCCTCGGTCGGAGTGGTTGTTGTTGCCCCTGCCGTATGTGTGGCGCTGGCTGCTGCCGTTGTCACGTGACTTCATGGGTAGCGCATTGTTCTTGGTCGGTGGGGCAGTAGTCGTCTTTTCAGTTGTTCTTGACCGATCTAAGGTGCGAGGAGCCTGGATACCGGTAGGGGCTGTTTTGCCGTTACTAGTTGCGTTTGCGTATCTGGGATCTGCAGCCTATGACTATGCGGCGGCGCGTGGGCTCGGGGAACTGCACGACACCGAAGCGATGCAGGCGTTTTCCGCGAATCCTGGTCGCCACAATGTGCGCACCTTCATCAGCCTCTGGACTGCCATCACTTGCCTTACGACAGTACCAATCTTGTGCAGCCTGGCCGCTCGCCTCATTCGTACGACAAACCACAAATCATGACCCAGGTACTTCTCGCCGCCCCTTCACCGGTGCGCCGATAACCGGGACGAAGTCCGAGCGAGCCAAGCGGCCGACTTTGGCCGATTGTGTTGAAAAACTCGCCTCGAATCTTGCCTGTGTTGGCAATCGCACAGGATTCGCAATCGAGTTAACGAAGCGAGAGCGCACAGCACGCCGCTGCGTTCACCTCACACGCTTTTCACGGTTGCATGTCATGTCCTTCAATTGGCATCAAGCACTTGCCCATTCGCCGCAGATTCTGGGCTGTGGCCGCCAGCAGGAACTCGTCCTGCGCACCACTGAGCCCGCGAAGCCGGAGCCGATTCAGCTTCATGATGCGCTTGAGATGCGCGAACAGCATCTCCACTTTCTTGCGATCCCTGCGTGACTGGCTGTACTCCGGTGTCTTTGCAATGGATCGCGCCGTCTCGCGTGCACCTTCATGGACGCTTCTCGCGATCTTGCGGAATGGCGTGTTCGGGCACCTGCCCAGTCGTGGGCAGGCTGCCGGGGACCACAGGACGAGCTTGGGCGAGCCGAGCAGCGGCTTGGGCTGGATTGGTGGCCGAGGCGCGCATCACCGCTTCTGCAATGCGGTTCTGCCCGGGTGCGGTTGCCATATCGACCAGGCCACGAACTCCATTCACGAATGCACCGCCCGCGCGTGCCATGGTGCCGACGACCGGGGGCAACAGGCCACCGATGACAGCCCCAGTACCAGCGGACTTGGGATCGATCAGCCCGGCCCCTGCACCTGTTGCGGCAGCACCAGTGCCGACGCGAAGGGCCGTATTCGCCAGGAGGTTTCCGCCTTGCCCACCGAGGGACATACCGCCAGAGGCGAGGGCGTTCCCTACACGGGTCACGTAGTTGCCAATCGCCGGGGCTACGCCTGACACAACGGGCGCAGCAGCCCTGAGCGGCGCAGCCAGCACGGTCCCCGCACCTGCAGTCCCCGCAATCTCGCCGGCCAGCTTGCCGCCGCCGTATCCGACCGACTTGGTATTCGCGCCCATATCGGCCAAGCCTGCATCGATTGAGGCACGGCGCTGGGCGTTTTCTTCCGCCGACTCGAATGGTCGCATCAGCGTCGAACCGATAGAACCCGCACCACGGACCAGGCCCGCCGCCATGTCGCGTGAGAACGTCCCGTCGGTGGCGAGGTCGGCAATGATCTGTCCGGGTCCGAGGGCGCCACCAAGCCCACGAAGCACCTTCCCACCAAACCCGAGATTGGCTTCTTCCCGCTTTCGAGTGGGAGCAGGAGCGGCTTCCGTCTCGGATTCCCACAGGACCGCCTTCGGGTCAATCGCCGCTCGCTTCGGAGGTGCAGTGGGAGCGTCTTCCCATTGCACTTGCTGTGCGTCGATCTGGGGGCGTGTGGTGGCCGCTTGGGCGCTGGGGATGACTCCGTCAACCATCTTGCCGAGGCGCGCCATGACGGGGCCAGGTTGACGGTCCACCATGCCCGAAGCCTGCGCGACCTTGGTCACATACCCGGGGTCTTCGGCATATCCGCCGTCCTTGAGCGCCGACGCAAAGGCGCTGGCGCTTTTGGCCCCTACAGCGCCTGGAAACTTGCGCTTCACGAGGTTGACGTAGTCGTCGGCAAACGCTTCCGGCGTGTCGTATGCGCGGTACTTGTCGCGGCTTCCAGTCATGTTGTCGGTCGCAGCCACGCCACCACCAGCGAAGTCCTTGATGTTGCCGAGATTGTTGGTGCCAGGAATCACGCTCTTGCCCCATCCCGTCTCAAGGCCCCACTGCCCCAAGATGACGTTCGCCGGCACGCCCAGTGATTTCGAGACCCGATCGGCTGCGGGACCGTAGACCTGTTTGAACTCGGCAGGTGTACCGATGCGCTTCGGCTCCGACTCCCACAGCACTGCGTTGCGATTAGTTGGCATAGTCAATGGTCCCGTCTGCGTACTCAACAACTCTCCGCCCGTTTAACGTGCCACGGCGCTTGATCGCTTGCGGCAATGGCGCCGAAGTGGCGGCAGGCGTGTTCACCGTGGGTTTCGATGTGAGGCCGGTCCTTGCCCCCAGCGGCTTCAAGGCCGGAGACTCTTTGTAGCCTTGGTCAGCGCTGTAGGTCTGCGCGAGCAGCCCTGCCTCTTCTTCATAGATCGCCTTGAATCGAGCCAGCTTCTTCTTCGCCACCTCTGGCGAGTCGGAAGCACTCGGAATGAAGGGCCGCAGGCGAGGTGTTTCCGACGCAGTCACAGCAGCGCCAGAACGGTCATGCAGGATGAGAGAGCCGATGCTCGACATAGCCCATTGCGTGAGCGCCGAGCTTCACAGCGCGCGGGAAAGTCCCGGCGCGTTGATAGCTGTAGATCGATGAGCGGGAAAGGCCGACGCGACGCACGACTGCCGGCATGCGAAGGATATTTAACGACTCAGTGGCCGCGTGACGTTCTGTGCCGTTCCATATAGCCTTGGTCGGCAAGGAGGTGCTGTTGGAATCTCCGAGCGAAGATCCGAGGGACATGTATACGTTGTTCTGGGAGCTTGAGCTTGGAGGGATGAAAGCCGTGACCTTCATCGATGTAGATGGAGAGGCGACATTCCCGTTGGAGGTGACCGACCCTCACGACATCCACAACGTGGCTGTATTGGTCGCTGCTGGCCTTCTTAAGGCGGCTGTTCCTGCCGAGGTGGAACTGCAGACCCTGCCGGCAGTGGTTGAGCAGCGCGATTGATGGGGATCACGTCCGCGCCAATCTGCAGCTTGAATAGTCAAAAAACAGATTGACCATCAATTTATCCAGATCCTCAAGTCGGCAAATTCGGTGCCTGACCTTCGTTTTAACTCTGCATGTCCTATTGCAATGCCTACGCTAGTCAGCTGAAACGCTCCAAGACTCAACGTCGACCAAGCATCGAGGATGTCTTTCATGTAAGGGCGTAGCTCGATGAGCTTGGCCCTAACCCCCTCTACGTCCATCAAATTCGGCGCATAGAGCTCACGGATTAGCGTGCGCTGGTCTTCAGGTGTTTGATTCTGATCAAGCATCTCATTAAGCCCGTCTAAGTTTCGGGCGCGGAGCTGATATTTCGTTGGGTCGTTATGGCAGTTCACCATCAAGAGGGGATTGAACGCAATTCCGCGTTTTGTTAGTTCCTCCTCGGCAAAGCCACGGCTGAAAATTCCTCCATAAACGTCAAGATATATTGCTTCTAAGCCCATAGTCACCGCCGACGAAGTTCCGCAACTCGCAAATGTCAAGTGTTGCGTGGTGGCAGGCTTCAGTCTTGTTATCAAAGGAGCTAAGCTCGCAATGTGCAAGTCAAGGTGTGCGCCCAGCGAATCTAAGTTGTTGACCCCGCCATTTTGCGTGTATCGTATAAAAAAAGTAACAGCAAGAGCTGCAACCTGTTCAAGCGTCAACTTCGGTGCAGTATTGAGAGACTCGTTTAGAACAATTTGGAGGACATCCCGATTTTCTGTTTTAGAGCGATCTACAAGCAAATCAACGAGTAAGCCACTTAGATCCTTGTCGCCGCTGCGAGCATATTCACGCTGGGCAATAAATAGTGAATATTGAAAGTCGGGATTGTTTGCATGATTGAGGCCATTTGGATTTTCTTTTTCCAGTTTTTCCAAAAATTCTTGGGTTACCTCTCGCGCTCTCTCGGAGGCGATTTCTTTTGCTATTCCTGATAATTCAATAAAATTAGAGCGAAAAACATCAAGGGCAACCGTCCGTGCGTCTTGCAGGTTAAGGCCCGTGTGAATAATCGAGACCGCACCTCCAGCTTGAATTGCAGTAGCACCTGTGCCCGCCGTTTGTCCTTGATTAATTTTCTTTTTAAAAATTCCAAACATTACTGATCTTTCGTCGTTTGGTTTATTTGAACATCCCGCCCTGCTTGAATGCCGAATCCGCCTGCGCCAACGTGTTGTTCCTGGGAGGCATCAGGTTTTCTCTTGTGCGATACGTAAAAGGAGCCTATCAACGTTGCAAGAGAAGTAATTGCCGCAATGGCGGGCTCATAGTCGCGCTGCGTGATGAACCAAGCGGTGGAGCCAATAAAAGCTAGGGTAGACAAAATTTTAATGACTAGCATGGTTGATTCGATAAGTTGAACAAACGGGCGACGAAGGAGTGCCAGCGAGTTAGTCCAGATTCTTCCCGATAAACAGGACTCCGATGTAGGTAGCGTCGGTTAAATGAGTACCTCAACAGACATGCCCACGGCCTATCTGGCCGCCAAAACCGACTCCCTGTTCTACCTCGACCCGCCGTACTGGCAGACCGAGGGCTACGGCTCCTTTTCTCCTGGGGAGTACGAGGCGATGGCGAACACGATGAAAGGCCTGCAGAGCAAGGCGATCCTCAACATCAACGACCACCCGGATATCCGGCGATGCTTCGCGGCCTTCCACATGGAGAGTCTGGAGATCGGCTACCGCGCCTGCAAAACCTACGAAAGGGGCTTTTGTCGGTTTTGCCGGGTCGCCGGTGGGGCGTTTTCTGATTCTTGCGGGCTCTGGTTAAGCCCTTGCCGTGGCTTTCGGCGGTGCAATCTGGATGTGGGCCTGTTCCAGGATCCATGCCTCGATGCGCTCATGGTGCACGCGCAGCAGATCGAGCGGTCGCACCGTGTAGTGCTTCTCTGCGGTGGCGGACGGCTTGTGACCCATGATCTGTGCGACCACACCTGCAGGGATCTCCAGCCACTCAGTGAGACTCTTGAATGAGCGACGCAAGCCGTGCAGCGTGAGCCCTTCCAGATTCGCGGCGGCGCAGGCGTCTGCCATTCCCCCATTCGGGTCGGAGAGGTGAGCCTTCTCCTTTACCGGACTGGCGAACACGTACTGATTGACCCGGGGGAGGGCAGACAGCAGCTGCCAAACATATGGTGTCAGCGGGATCTGCCTTTCTCCCTCCACCTTGTCTCGAATGGTGATGCCTCTCCAGCGCTCATCTATGTCGGTCCATTCCAGCACGAGCAGTTCGCCACGGCGGGATCCGATCAGGAGCAGGGTTTGCAGGTACGCCGCAAGGGTAGGGCTTGGCAGCGCCAGAACCGCAGCAAACCAGGCTGGTAACTGTTCCTTGAGCAGCACGTCTTTTTTCTTGCCCGCTTTCCCGAAGGCCTCCCGACTCTTGCGGGTCTTCGCTGCGTCAGCTTGAACCAGAGCTTTGTATTCGGATTCCTCGGCGCACCAGGTCATGAACGCTTTCAGGCAGCGCCACGCGAGCCGGCCGTAAGTCTGACGTTCCTGGCCTTGCTGTGCCGCCCATGCCTCTATCGTCGTCGGGGTGAGGTCTACGAGGCGTAGAGCCATTAAGGGGTAGAGAGGGCCTGGGAGTGTCTCCCCGCGCCCTCTGGTGCCCCTTGCAGCGGGCTTGCCGCCCTCCTTGGACAGCTTTACATGGTCGGCGTAGTGCCTGTCGCCCCACTTGGGTTTGCGAGCCTGCATGTAGCCGTGCTGTCTGGGGTGATGTGGTTGAGACCAAAGTGAACCCCAAGATCACCCCAAGATCGCTACAAGGTTGGGCGAGCTTCGGGCGTGAAGGCACCCACATTGCGCCGATGCCCCGAAGAGATCGACCTGGTGCGGTCGAAGCGGCGGCAAACGCAACCAGCAGATAAATCTCGTACCCGTGGCTACATGGCGGCTACACAGCTCTTTTATAGCCAAGGAAAAAAGAAAAGGCGCTATCGATTGAATAGCGCCTTGTTCAGTGCCCATGCGGCTTGTGAGTGGTAGGCCGTGATGGGCTTGAACCATCGACCAACGGATTATGAGTCCGCCGGTGAGTTCACTCGGCGTGCAATATCGGGAAGCTGGGTTTTGTACTCGGCGGTGAGCGTCGGACTGGCCGTGCGGCTGCGTACTCGAGCCCCTCGTCGTCCCTACCGGCGCACAGCAGCACCCCGATTGGCGAATTTTCGCGCACCTTACTGACATCTCGATCCAGGGCCTCGAACGCAGAGGGTGAGCTCGCCCATGCACGCAGGCTCGGTGTCGGACGCACAGCGATGTGGCGCAGCCCATCGGTCCACGATCCCGGCGGGCTGCTTTGCCTCATCGTCGTCAATCGATTGACGGTGCTGTCAAGTCGAGACCTGAGCGCGCGCGTACGATCCTTGTGCGGCTGGAGCGCTGCAGCAAAGCCGTCCGCATCTTGATCACCAGCTGTCGCCGTTCTCGGGACTCTTCACACATCGCTGGCGCCAGGCGAGCCATGCGAAGAACAGCGTCAGCAGCGCGCACACTGCGCCCAATAGCATACCGTCCGGGCTGAGGCTCAGCAGCACCGCCAGAGGCACGAGCGCGTTGCATGCCGCCGTGAACCACAACAGGCCGCGCGCGGCCCGATCCGTGCCACGCCAAATCGCCCAGGCGATGCAGGCGCTGAAGATGGCGTAGTACGCACCCTGATGCACCGCGTCCAGGCCCCCCAGTGGAGCGTCCAACACGGGAGCCAGCCAGTGTGCCAATGCCAGCGTTGCAGGCAGCGCAGCGGCGCACCCCAAGCACGCACCCAGCGTCAGGGCGGACACCACACGCACGTGTCGCGGGCGCTCCATACCCGGCCCGGCCTGCGGATGTCGCATGCGCTTGGTGCGCGTCTCGATCCACAGCAGGTTACCGGTATAGAACAGCAGCGCGCCCGACAGGCCCAGCAACAAATACAGGAGGCGCACCGGGTCGCCTCCGAAGCTGCCGAAGTGCAGCGCGAACAGGCTGCTGAGCAGCGCGGTCGATGCATGGCCGCTGTCGCCCGGCAGGTAGCTGCGGTCGTAGATCTGGCCCGTGCCTAGATGCACGAAGGCCAGGCCGTAGCGGGAGGCGCGCTGGAAGTGCCGCTCGTCGCTGCCGCCCACCAGAGCCACGGGGCCTGCGGGCAGCATCACGTAGTCCATGCCCGCCGGCCGGAAGTGCGGCGCCTGCTCCACCACACGACGCTTGATCTCGCTGGGCGGCAGCCAGTCGGCATGCGCCACCTTGGGCGGGGGTACGCTGTCGCGCGCCACAGTGGCGCGCAGACCGTCCTGGTAGATGAACTTGTCTTGCGCCAGGTAAACGAAATCGTGCAAACCGAACACGGCGGCGCTCAGTGCGATGACGAGGTGGAATGGCAAGCTGGCCACGCCCAGCAGGTTGTGCACGTCCAGCCACATGCGCTTGAGGTTGGCGCCCAGGCGCAGGTAGAACAGGTCCTTGACCAGCGAGGGAAGCAGAACGACGACGCCGGACACCAGCGCCAGCGCGTAGACCAGCGAGACCAGGCCGATCACCGGCTCGGCCACCTCCAGGGGAATCGGCAGACCGCCCTTGCGGTGCAGGTAGTCGACGAAATTTCCGCTGGTGTCGTCCTCGCGCGGCATGCTGGCCATGCGATGCAGCTGGCCGTCGCTGCCCAACTGCCACCACACGGGATCCTTGCCACGTTCCATGTGCGCCAGTGCGGGCTGGGCGTTGTCGGCGCCGGGCCAGCGCAGGCGAACGCGACCCTTGGCGTCAGGGTGGGCGGCGAGGAAGGCGGCGGCCAGTGCATCGCCGTCGTCGCTCACCGCGCTGGACGCAGGCGCGGGCGGCTGCGTCCAGCGGGTGATCTCGGCTTCCAGCATCGAAAAGGCACCCGCGTAGAAGGCGACAAACAGCACCAGCCCACAGAGGATGCCCACCCAGGTATGGACGGCCAGGTAGTCCTTGACGGTCTGTGCCTTCATTGCAGCACCCTCCAGGCCGCGAAGGCTGCCGCATTGGCCAGCAGGAAGGCGATCGCGCACTGCCTGCGGCTTTGTGCCAGGAAGGCAATGCACGGCGCAGCGCCCCACAGCAGCACCGCCAGCCACATGGCGATCTGGTCGCGCACGGGTACATAGGCGGGCAGTAGGCCGCCGTAGGTCAGCACCCAACTGAGCCACAGCGCCAGAGGAAAGCCCAGCAGGAAGCCCGTCAGCCCCTTGAACAGGAGATGGCGCGGCGCCGCCTGCCCGGGGCTGGCCCGACTCACCGGGAAGCCCCTCGCGCGGTCGCCTTGGCGGTGCGGCGGCGCGCCGCCTGCCAATAGCTCAGACAGGGCAAGGCCAGCATGGTTACGGCCAGCACCTGGGCAACGGACGTCGCCCACCCCATGCCGCTGGCATGCATTTGCCACGCAGCGAGCAGTGCCGCCGCCAGCCCCAGCGCCGTGCCGCGCCAGCCTCGGAGCCGCCCTTCAGCGCGGCGCGTGGCGCACAGAAAAAACCAGCCGGAAATGGCGGCCAGCAAAGTACCGATCCACATCGCGGCTGATCAGAACGACACGGTGGCGGCGAGCTTGAAGGTGCGCGGCGCCCCGGCCATCGCAAAGCCGTCGCCGAACAGGCCGATCCAGTACCTCTTGCCGGTCACGTTCTCCACGCTGGCGTTGAATCGCACGGGCGTGTTGCCGAACTTGGTGGCGTAGCTGGCGTTCAGGTCCAGCCGGTTCCAGGACGGCACGCGCAGCCTGTTGCCCGAGTCCGCCCACTGCGCGCCGGTGTGGATCACACGGCCACCCACCTTCAGGCCCTGCACGGGCGTTTGCCACTCCAGACCGATGCGCGCGCGCCATTCGGGCACGCCATAGGTATCGCGACCGGTGTTGCGCTGCTTGGACTTGATGTGGGTGATGCCGCCCAGCAGCGACAAATTCGTGCTCAGATTGCCGTACGCGCTCCATTCCAGGCCCTGCAGCCGCTGCTCGCCGTCATCGCGCAGCGCGGGCAGGCGACCGCCTTCGCTGACGCTGATGAAAGACGGACGCTTGATCTGGAAGGCGCTGAGGGTATGCGTCATCTCGCCGGCCTGCAGCTTCACGCCCAGCTCGATCTGCTTGGAAACCTTGGGCGCCAGCGCTTCGCCCGCGTTGGAATAGCCCACCCCCACGACCTGGCCCGGTTCCAGTCCTTCGGTGTAGTTGCCGAACAGCGAGATGTCATCGCCCCAGGGGCGCACGACGGCGGCCACCATCGGCGAGAAACGACTTTCGCTGTAGTTCCTGTACGGCATTTTCACCGTCTGGTGGCGCCCGCCCACGGTCAGCAGCACCTTGTCTTCGGCGATGCCCATGGTGTCGGCCACGGCCAGCGACTGGAAGTCGTACTTGCTGGCGACCGTCGCTGTTTCATAGCCGGTCCAGAGCGGTGCGCTGGGGAAGACCGGCGTCACCGGGTTGTACAGGTTGGTGGTGTAGCAGTAGTTGCACGCGTTGTTGTTCGTGCCTTCTTTCATCGTCAGGATGTTCGCCGACAGTTGCAGCCGGTGCTTGACGCTGCCGGTGTCGAATTTCCCGATCACGCCTGCTTCGGCGGTGCGGCGCTGGGAGCGGGTGTCCACGTTGTAGATGGCGCCGCGCGTGGTGCCGTCCGCGCGGGTGACGATGGCGCGGGTGCCGAACATCAGGCCCTGTCCCACGGAGTTGGAGCCGCCCATGGCCACATAACCTTGCCAGTTCTCGGTGAAGTCGAACTCGGCGCGGGCCAGGATGCCGCTGTTGTCGTACTTGCCATGGGTGCCGCGGAACATGTTGACGTCGCCCCTGGGCGGGGCCAGCAGGTAGCCCACGCCGGTCAACTGCGGAGGCTGCCCGAGGAAGCTGTACATCCCGGGGCTGCCGTTGTCGATCTTGTTGACGCCGTTGTACACGTCCAGCGAGAACCGGGCGCGATCGCCCAGGTAGTCCAGCGACAGCGCCCCCACCCTGCGGGACTGCTTTTCGTCCTCGGCACCCATCTCGCCCTTGCCGTAGACACCGTTGAAGCGCAGGCCCAGGCGTTTTTCGGCGCCGAAACGCTGGCCCACGTCGGCGTGCGCCTGGAAGTAGGAGCGCGAGGCGTAGGTCATCGTCAGGTCGGCGATCGGCTGCGGTAGCGCGCGCTTGGTCACCATGTTGACGGTGCCCGCCACGCTGGATGCGGGCGGCATGCCCGACAAGAGCACGTTCGGGCCGCGCAGCACTTCGATGCGTTCGAACATCTCGACCGGCACCTGGTTGGCCGGAGCGATGCCGTACAGGCCGTTGGTGGCGATGTCGATCGCGCTCATGTCGAGCCCGCGCAGATTGAAGTTCTGCAGCAGGTGGTTCTTGTTGGTGGTGAAGACCACCGCCGAGTCGTTTTCCAGCACGTCCTGCAGCGTCAGCGCCGACCAGTCCTCGGCCAGCTCGCGGGTGTAGGCGTTGACGTGAACTGGTGCATCCGCGATGGACGTGGCCCCCAGAATGCCCAGGCGCGCCCCGGATGCGGCCTTGTGGCCGGGTGCGCGCACCGGCAGGTCCTCCCGCTCGTACTTGCTGCGCACGGTGACCTGGGGCAGCGTGGCTGCCGGATCGGTGTCGGCGGTCTGGGCCGACACGCCGGCGCTGAAGCCCAGCAAGGCGAGCGCAACGGGGGTGAGACGGATCTTGCGGCTGGTCGCCTGGTTGAGTTGGGACACGATAAAAGAAAGAACGAATGAGAATGGTTTCTACTCTATATTTTGTCGCACCAAAATCGTGCGGTCGAAGAAACCGATGCCCACCGATTCCCCCTTTTTCTTCCGCGGCGACGCGGTGTCGGCGCCGCGTCGCCGCCTGCTGGCCGGCCTGGCGGGTGCCGCCGCGCTCGCGGCATGCGCGGACACGCCACCGCCTGAGCCGGCAGCGGCTGCCGCCGCACCGCGTTTCGATCCCGATCGCCGCGTCGGCCCCAGCATCTGGGACGGCACCTCGGCGCGTTACCACTTCGAGCGAGCCAGCGTCGCCGCCGTGGCTGGCGGCCGACGCTATCGGCTGTGGATGGCGTGGCCGCGAGGGGCGGCGCCTCCTGGTGGCCATCCCTTGGCCTGCCTGCTGGACGGTAATGCCGTGGCCGACACGCTCGGCAACGCACAACTCGATGCCTTGAGCGTTCGCGGCGACGCGCCGGCGATCCTGGCCATCGGCCCCGACAGCGATCTGCGTTTCGACGTGGCGATGCGCGCTTATGACTACACGCCGCTGGTGCGCGCGGACGGTCCCACCTGGGACGACGAAGAGCGTGGCCGGCCAGGCGGCGGCGCCGATCATTTTCTCGACTTCATCACCGCCCAAGCCGTGCCAGCCCTGGCGACGCGTGCGTCGCTGGATCCGCGGCGCCGCACGCTCTGGGGACATTCGTACGGCGGCTTGTTCGCACTGCACGCATTGCTGCGCCGGCCGCGGTTCTTCTCGCGCTATGCGGCGGCGGACCCCTCGTTGTGGTGGCAGGACGGCTTCATCCTGCGCGAGGCCGAACACCCTGCCCCCCTGCCGGCGGGACGCGAGACCACGCTGTTGCTCATGCAGGGCGCCTCGGCCGAAGGCGAGAGTCCTGCCGCGCCACCCCCGGCAGGTGTCAGCGCGGAGCGTGCCGAACGCTTGCGACGCCAGCGTGCCGCCGTGCCACCACAGGCTGGCCGCGACCTGGTGGATCGACTCGGCCGCACAGGCGCGCGTGCGCAGTACCTCGCCTTTCCCGGCATGCCTCACGGCCCGATGCTGGCGGCGTCCCTGCCGGCCGCATTGGCGCTGGCTGCTCGCCCCTCACCGGCTTGAGCCGAAGGCTGAAGGAAAGTCATCTCGTACCCGACGGGGTCGCGAGGATCTTTCGCGACATCCATGGCCGCATATCCGACAAGGGCTGCCGGAATTCGCATGCACCGTCACTGCGCATGAGAAGCTAGGTGAGCTTCTAACCTTGAGAGCGCAATGGGCAAAAAGACAACTGAACAGAAAGCCGCAGAGGTGCTTCGTTACACCGCTGCCAGTGGCGCGGCCAATGCGGTCGAGCTCGAGCCCTTTTTGACGGACCCCAACCAATCCATCCGCGCCGTGGCGGCCATGAACCCGGATGCAGATGCGCAGATCCTGGATCGTTTTGCGGATGACAAATTCTGGGGCGTCCGAATGGAAGTGGTGCGCAATGCCAATGTCAGCCAGGCCACGCTGCGCAGGCTGCTGGAGTCCGACACGCGCAAGCGTGGCGTGGTGCATCACGCCGCGCGCGAGAAGCTGGAAGAGCGCGGTGTCGCATTTGGTGCTGATGGCATGCCGGAAGAAGCGGTGTAGAGAACGAAGTCGCATTCATGCGCGTCATCTGATCGCGTCGCTTTCGGTCTCGATCACTGCGGCCGGTGCTCGTGAGGGGCCCTGCTGGCGGATACGAAACAGAGGGCCGTGTGAGGCCCCGCCAGCCGGGCGGGACGCGGGCGATCCGCGACGCCGGCGCCCCATTCGCGACTTCGATCTTGCGGCAGATGTGCTCGCCGATCTGCCAGTACATCTCGATCAGCGTCGTGCCCACGGCCTGAAAGGCGCGCTGGCGTGCGACCTCAATGAGTCGCACTGCACGAAGCCCTCCTCCGGCAGGGCGCCCCAGAACCCCTCGCAGACCCCCGGCCTTGGCCTTGCGGGGCGCACCAGACTTAGCGCCGTGGCATCCGAGGCCATCGCAAAGCGGGGCCATCGATGGGAAACGCGCTCGCGCCATCGCCCGGGGGCTGAGAACCAGGCAGAGCGCCCGTCCGCACGCTGGTCAGCCCGCGACATGCATCAGGCCGAACGAGCATGGAGCGAGGCGCAAAGAAGATGGATCGATTCGCGTCACGGCCGGAAAGGCTTTCAAAGACGGAACCGAAACACAGACTGCGCGCGATCAGGAGCGTTGGGCAACTCATCGGGTGAGGGCGACTGCCGACGAGGGGCAGTCGATGGCAGTGGCGGATATACCAGCGGTCAAAAATAAACTAACGGCACACCAACCACAACTAACCCTTCTAATAAACACTCTGCCGAAATCCAAAAAAAGTCAGCAAAATGACATTCCAGCGCCGTTAGTTTATTTTCACCCCCTCAATGCGCCCCCCCTCCTCCACCCTGTCCCTGTTCGACGACCCGCCCAATGGCGGCCATGTGACGGCATTCCGGGAGGCGTTTGCCGCCTGGCTGGCGAACCAGCAGCGCGTGGGGTCGCTCCGCCGCCCGGATGCCGCAGAGGTCTACCAGGCCATGTGGGACAGCTTCTCCAGCTGGTGCCTGGGCCAGGCACCAGCCGTCACGCTGGACACCCTGGTCTTGGCCGATTTGCAGACCTTTCAGGCCGCCCGCTTCGGGCGCAAGACCTCGGACCTGTCGCTCTCGCCGCGGTATGCACTGCGGCTCATGCGCCTGATCGATCGGGTGCTGCGCGATCACGCGGCGCGAACCGACGCGAAACCCAACACGGCCGCGACTGACTGGATCGCGGCCAACCCCGAAGTCCGGTATGCCGATGCCGCGCGTCAGGATCCCCTGCCCGAGTACCTTGCCGTGATGGAAGCCCGGCAACTGATCGCTTACCTCTCGGCGGCACGGCCGCGTCCGGGTCGAAGCCGCGATGCATTGCCATCCATGCCTTGGCAGGAAGTGAGGAATCGGGCATCCGTGGCGCTGCAGCTGGGCGCAGGGCTGACGCCTGGCGATGTGCGTGCACTGCCGCTCAATTCACCGATTGTCCAGGGAGGACGCATCCGTGAACGCCCCTGGAAACTGCAGGTCCCTGGCAATGGGACCTCCCAGCCACGCGAGACACCGATCGCGCCCTGGGCGGCCGAACTGCTCCAGCACTGGCTCGACGTGCGCAAGGAAGCACGCATCGCAGGCGAGTTCCTGTTCCCATCCACTCGAACAGGCAAGCAATGGCTGCATGCCTCGCAGTACCTGTGTGCACGACGCGTGCTCGAAGAGGCCGGCGTCGAGTCACGCGAGGGCGGCTCCTTCAGGTTGCGGCACACCTTCGCCGTGCGCCAGCTGCGCCGCGGGACCCCGCCCGAGCAGGTAGCCCGGTGGCTGGGTGTCGAACCAGCAGAGATGAAGCGCTACGAACGGGTGCTGCCAGCGGTGATTGAAGTCGTCTGATGCGGTGTTTCCAACGCGCACTGCGCTCTCGACAAGCTGACACGTGACAGTTGCTTGGGGTCGGCTGAGGGCGCCTCGAACACCGTCGCGGCCGTCCCGTCGCGCAGCCACTCCTCGAGGACCCGGGCCAGCGGCTTTTCCGATGCGGTCTTGGGGATCGCGTCGACGACCATGAGCGTTCCGGGCACAGCGTTCTTCGACAGGGTCTCGCGTAATCGTGCGTGCAGCGCAGAAGGGTCCAAGTCGATGCGATCGGGAACGATGGCAGCGACGACGTCGCGCTCGCCAGGCGCCCCCGATGCCGCGGCAACGCCGAACACAAACGCATCGCGGACAAGGCCGGTGTCAGCGATCGCCTTCTCGATGAGTGCCGGATCAATGAATTCGCCGTTGCGGCGAATGCCATGGCCACGACGATGCTCGAAGTAGAGCCATCCGTCAGCATCCGAGCGCACGATGTCGCCGGTCCACAGCCAACCGCCCTGCCCTTTTCTTTGCGAGGCCTCCGGGTCCTGGAAATAGGCGATGTCATAGGGCGCGCCGCTGGCCGGGCGAAACGCCAGTTCGCCTGGCGTGCCCGCAGGTGCATCACGGCCATCTTCGGTGACGATGCGGATGGAGAACGCCGGGTGCGGGCGGCCGATGCTGCCGACCGGACCTTTCCCGAAAGGGTTGACCGTCAGCCCGCCTTCGGCGGTGCCGTAGAACTCCAGAACATGGACGCCGAAGCGCTGCTCGAAATCGCGCCAGATGGCCTGCGGCATGCCCGCGGCAACGACGAAGCGCACGACATGATCCCGGTCGCCGGGCGACGGCGGCTCGCAATAGACAGCGGTGGTCATGCCGCCCAGCAAGGTGAAGGCGGTGCATTGGTGCCGACGCACGATCTCCCACAACCGCGACTTGGTGAAGCGGCGCGATATGACGCACCCGATTCCGAGCCTCAGGGCAGCGCCGAGCGTGACGAGCTGGGCATTCGCGTGCGTCAGCGACAGGCCTGAATAGAGACGATCGTTGTCGGTGTAGCCGAAGGCAGACGCTGCCAGGGCCGCCGTGTCGAGGAAGCGGCGATGCGTGATCACGATCCCCTTGGGCTCTCCGGTCGTGCCGGAAGTGAAGAGGATCTGCATCGGGCCGTCGGGGTCGACCGGCGCGAAGTGGCTCACGGGCACGTCCGTCTGCATGTGATGGACCACGAGCTGTGCATAGTCCAGCGCTTCGCAAGCGCGAGGCGCATCCTCGGCGAGCTCGCCGGAGGCAACGCACAGGGTCCAGCGAAGGCTGGTGCAGCGAGGTCGAATCTGTGCGACCGCTGTGGCGGCATAGTCCGCTGCAATCACACCCACGCAGTGCGTGCGATCGATCAACGCGGCGAGCCGATCGCCTTGCGCCCGCGCATCGATCGGCACCAGCACCACCCCGATGCGAGCGGCAGCCACCATCGCCTCGACGAACTCGGGATGGTTTGCCATCACCAGCGCCACGGCGTCGCCGCGCCGGACACCGAGGCCTTGCAGGGCCAGGGCCAGCGCCAGGCCGTTCTCATGCAGCTGCAGAAAGCTGCGCTGCTGCTCGGGCAAGGCCGGGCCCGCCTCGAACGTGAGGGCGATCGCATGGGGACGCGTGCGCACATGGTGGCCGACGAGATCGGCCAGGGTCTTGAAATCCGTCATGTCAGTCCGCCTTGATGCCCGTCTTGTCGATCAGGGCCTTCCATTGCGCCGTCTCTTGCGCCGTCAGCGCAGCCAGTTCGGCCGGCGTCGAGCCCTCGGGTGTCAGGCCGAGTTGCAGCAGATGGCTTCGGAATGCGTCGCTCTTCAGGATCTCCTGCACCTCGGCGTTGAGTCGCACGATGACCGGCGCGGGTGTTCCTACCGGTGCCCACAGGGCGTTCCAGCCGCTCAGCTCGAACCCAGGCAAGGTCTCCTGAACCGTTGGCACTTGCGGCAGAACCGACAGGCGCTGGGGCGTGGTCACCGCCAAAGCTTTGACGCGACCACCGCGAACGAGCGCCAGCGCCGAGGCCTGGGGCTCGAGCCGGACCTGCACGCGCCCGGCCATCAGCTCGGTGTTGGCATTGGCCCCGCTGCGGTAGGGCACATGCAGCAGGTCGATGCCGCATCGGGCCTTGATCAGCTCCATGCCCAGGTGGAATGCGCTGCCGTTGCCCGTGGAGGCATAGGCCAGCTTGCCGGGCTCGCGCTTGGCCAGGGCGATCAGCGATGGAAGGTCGGATGCCGGCAGGCCGCTGTGGGCGAGCAGCACATACCCGCCGCGTGCGACCAGGCTGATCGGCGCCATGTCCCTGGCCGGGTTGTAGGGCAGCCGCGGGTAGAGGTGCGGGTTCATCGTCGCCACCTGGTTCATGGCGTAGAGCAGCGTGTGCCCGTCGGCGGACGCCTTGAGCGCCTTGTCGGTGCCGATGATCCCCGAGGCCCCCGGCATGCCTTCCACATAGACCGGGTTCGACAGGCGTGCCGACAATGCTTCGGCGATCAGGCGCGCCACGATTTCGGGCGCACTGCCGGTGGTCGCGGGCACGATCACCTGGATCGGCTTGGACGGCCAGGCCGCTGCGGCCCGGGCTGCGCCGCCGGCAAGGCCGGACAGCCCCAGCGCGAGTGATCGCCCGATGAGAGAGCGTCTGGAATACATGGTGAATTTCCTCATGCGCGTCGCGCAGCCTGTTCAAGAATCGTGATGGTCGCGGCCGCTTCTTCATGGCCAAGAAAGCCGCCGCCGTTCTCGGCGAGCGCCAGGCGCGCATCGGCCACCTGCCGCCCGCCGGCCTCGCCGCGCAATTGCAGGACGAGTTCATGGATCTGCATCAGGCCGGTTGCGCCGATGGGGTGGCCCTTCGACTCCAGTCCACCCGAGGGGTTGACGGGTCGACGACCGCCCAAGGTGGTGTGACCTTGTTCCGCGAACCATCCACCCTGGCCGGGTTCGCACAAGCCCAGGTGTTCGCACTGGGCGATCTCACCGAACGCCGTGGCGTCATGGACTTCGCTCACGTCGATGTCTTCGGGCCCGACGCCGGCCTCTGCGTAGGCGCGCAGTGCGGCGCGGCGGCTGATCGGCGTCTCGCGTCCATCGACACGATCCGATCCGCTGACGAGAACACTGGCCCGCACGCGCACCGCACGCTTCGCATCGAAGCGTGCCAGGGCATCCTCGCGCACGATCAACGCCGCCGCCGCGCCGTCGCCGATCGGCGCGCACATCGGCAGAGTCAGGGGCCATGTGATGGCGCGCGCCGCGAGCACCTCGTCGACCGACATCGCGACGCGGTGCTGCGCCAGCGGGTTGTGCACGGAGTGGCTGTGGTTCTTGGCGGCCACATGGGCCAGCTGCCGCTGCGTGGTGCCGTGGCGCACCATGTGCGCGCGAGCCAGGGCCGCATAGATGTCCATGAAGACGCTGCGTTGCTGCGCGGCGACGGCCGGCGCCGGATCCTCGCCGGCTTGCTGCGCCAGGAAGCGCAGCAGTGCCTCGGGCCGTTCGGCGTCATGGGCACCATCGAAGATGGAAAAGGTGCGGGCCTTGTCCGGGTGCGACAGCTTCTCTGCCCCGACCGCCAGCGCCACGTCGCACATCCCGGCGCGCAGATGGGCGCAGGCGAGGTAGAAGGCGGTCGAAGCACTGGCACATGCGTTCTCGACGTTGATGATCGGAATGCCATCCAATCCTGCCTCGCGCAGCGCCACCTGACCACCGATCATGTGCTGCCCCTGCAGGAGCGATTGGCCGACGTTGGCAAAGAATGCCGCACCCACCTGGTCGGCCGTCGCACCAGCGTCGGCGAGGGCGAGATCGATGGCCTGGCGGGCCATCGTGCGCAGCGCAACGTCCGCGAAGCGGCCCGTGGGCGTGCTGCCCACGCCCACGATGTACAGCGGAACCGTCATCTCAGGCCTTCGCTGCCGCGGCGGGCGCTGCCGTGCGGCGGATCCGGTTGCGCAGCGTGCCGATGCCCTGCGCCTCGAGTTCGATGACATCGCCATCGCGCAGCAGCCGGCCGGTCTCCACGCCACAGCCACCTTCGAAGGTGCCCGAGGCGAAGAGTTCGCCAGGGTGCAGCGTGCACGAGCGACTGGCATAGCTCACGATGTCCTCGAAGGTCAGCTGCATGTCGGCGGTGCTGCGGGTGGTCTGGGCAAGGCCATTGAGCCTCGACTGCACCTGCAGCTGGTAGAGGTCGGGAATCTCGTCCAGCGTGGCGATGCAGGGGCCGATAGCGTAGGCGCCATCGAAGTCCTTGCTCTTGCCGGCCGGGCTGCCCTCGGCCACTTGCGTGTCGCGTGCGGTGAAGTCGTTGAACAGCGTGACACCGAAGATGTGGTCTCGTGCTCGCGATGCTGCAATGTCTTTGCCACCAACACCGAGAACGACCGCCAGTTCGAGCTCGTAGTCCAGAGATTCGGCGAAGCCGGGCCAGGCAATCTCGGCATCCGGCCCCGTCACGTTGAGCGGATTGCCGGTGTAGAAGCGAGGCACGGTGAACCAGTTCGGGGGAAGTTCAAGCGAGCCATCGAGTTCCGCAGCGGCCATCGCGGCCTTTGGATCCTCCGACCTGGCGGCCAATTGCTCGGCGCGTCGCCGCAGGAAGAACTTGAGGTGCCCGATCATGGTTCCCCAGTCCCGGATCAACGGGGGATTGAGCAGCGGGGCAAGCAGCGTTGCGCCGGCCAGGGCATCGGCAGCGGCGCCGTGATTGGCCAGCTGCGTGCGCGCACGATCCCAGGACGCGGGCCCCGCGCGCAGGAACGCCAACGCCGAGCTGAAGGCCTCTTCGCCAGGGTGGCGAGCCGTGAGGTCCAGCACGCCGTCGACGCCGACGAGGGCACCGAGGCGAGGTGCATCAAAACCCTCACGCACGAAAGTCACGATACGCATTGAAGTCGCTCCTCAGTTGGACAGGAAGGCCACGGCGCGGGCGGGGGCGGCGCTGGCGCGCGCCAGCTTCAGCGGGAAGAAGCCCACGTGGAAGCCGCGAAGCGGCAAGGCACCGAGGTTGCACAGCTGCTGCACGATGAAGGCCTCCTTCTCGCGGATCGCCTTGTGGCCATCCCACAGTTGCTGCTTGTCGCCCGTTTCCTTGAAGGCCTGGGCCATCACGGCGAAGGGACGGTCCCAGCCGACCGCATCGGTGCCGAGCACGGTGGCGCCTTGCTCCGACAGGAACAGCGTGCCTTCGCGGCTCATCCCCGGGTACTGAAAGAAGGCCGGCTCGCCCAGGCGATATCGCTCCTGCCCGGTCCGGATCAGCACGGCGTCGCCGGGACGGATGGGCTCGCCCACGGCGGACAACGCCTGGCGAAGCGCATCGACGGGGATGGCCTGCCCAGGCTGCGCCCAAGGGCGCACATCGAGCACCTTGCCGGGGCAGAAGAGCTCGTTCAGTTCGACCTGGTCGATGGTGCGTGAGGTTCGCCCCTCGCAGGTCGATCCGCTGTGCAGCGGTGCGTCCACGTGCGTGCCGCAATGCGACGACATGTCGTTGAGCACCTCCGAACCCCAGCCCTCGCCGTCGGGCAAGTCATCGTGGCTGCAGCCGAAGAAGTGGCAGAAGCGATCCCGGCCGTCCGGCGTCGCCGGGTGGGAGTAGTCCACCCGGGGCGCCACCACGCCCGCAGCGGCGGCCATGGCGGGAGGAAGCAGATCGCGGTCGTGCGGGTCCAGCGTCGAGGACAGATCGATCAATCTCATGAAGTCTCCTTTAAGTCATACGTGCGTATAAATATACAACTGTATGATTTCAAAGATTGGCTGTCAACGAACTTCAATACCTCGCCACTTCCCTCATGCCCAAGCCCACCGCAGCGAAAACCGCCGTCTCTTCGAAGCGGCAGGCGCTTTCCGACACCACCGCCAACCAGATCCTCGACGCCGCCGAGGCCCTGTTTGCTGCACATGGCTACGAGGGCACCAGCATGCGGGCGATCGCGGAGCGAGCCAACGCCAACCTGGGAGCCTTCCACTACTACTGGGGATCGAAGCAGGCGCTGTGCAAGGCCGTGCTGGAGCGCCGCCTTGGGCCGGTGATGAAGGAGCGCAAGGAGCGCCTGGACGCATTCGAGGGTCGGAAGACTCCGTTGCGAGACATCCTGCGAGCGTCCATGGCGCCCTCACTGCTCGTCGCCGGCACCAGTGTCGAAGAACGCGATTCGTTTCGTGCGTTCTATGGCCGCATGCTGATGGACCCTGCCGATGAAGTGCATGCGCTGACAGCCTCCATCGTGGACGATTTCGCGCGACGCTTCGTGGATGTCGTGAGCCACGAGCTTCCTCATTTGAGCAGCGAAGAGTTCTACTGGCGCGTCATCTTCGTCTACGGCGCCTTCTTCTATGCGCACAGCACGCACACGCGGGTGCAGGCGCTGTGGCCCGAGAAGTTGCAGCAGACCAGCATGGAGGCCGGTGTCGACTACCTGGTGACCTTCATAGAGGCAGGTCTCAAGGCAAAGCCGGCGCCCAGGTCCGTGAGTTGATCAGCCGGCTGACAGACAAGCGTCTGGTTGGAGGCGGCACTGAGATACGTGAGCTCCGGGCAGCCGTCCGCGCGCATGTTTCGTTGGACGGACGGCTCAGTTCCTAACCAGTTTTTCGAGCGCGCCTGCAGCACGTGAGTATTCCTGCGCTCGAAGTTCTTCCATCGGGGCAGCGTGCGAAGGAGGTCCTAGAAGCTCGAGCTTGCAGCCATCGGTTGTGGGGTTGACTCGTCGTTGGCGCGGAAGTGGTTTGCATCAGCGACGCTTCGATGGAGCAAGGCAAGGCCCCACGAGCCGGCATACGGCACGTCCCGCCTGTTGGGCGGCTGGTTCAGACTGGCAGTAGTCAGTCGGCGCGGCCTGCTGAATGACTGCTGTGCGTTGCAATCGAGCCATCCGACGGCGCATCGATCCGCCTCACTGCCGCAGCAAGGCGGACGGATTTGCACCGCTCAATCGACGCTCGCTCAAATTTCCGTCTGCTCTGAGATCTCCAGGGCGTCATCCACCTCGATGCCCAGGTATCTGACAGTCGACTCAAGCTTGGAGTGGCCGAGCAGCAACTGCACCGCGCGGAGGTTCCTCGTCCGCCGGTAGATCAGCGTCGCCTTCGTCCGTCGCATCGAGTGCGTTCCGTAGACCGCCGCTACTTGGCGGCTCGAAAGCTGTTCACGGTCCTGGTGAGCCAGCACCTGTAACTTGAACTGCGCACTGTAAGCGCTGCGCTTGGGGCGTAAGCGTGACGTGGCCCATCTCGGCCGCTGCCGACTGCGCGGCATGGCTTCGTGAGGTGCTGCGTTGATCCGTATCGACGCGCTATGGCTATGCACGAAGCCGGTGGACATGCGCTGTGGTGCCGAGCGCCTGCTCGCTCACGTGGTGCATGCGCTGGGAAGCGCGAACGCTCACCACGGCTATATGTTTGCCAATGCGCGAGCTACACGCATCAAGATGCTCGTGCATGACGGCTTCGGCGTGTGGTGCGCCGCGCGACGGCTAAATGCCGGGCGCTTCACCTGGCCACGCGAGATCGACACAGCCAAGCCGATCGCGCTGACGCAAGCGCAGTTCGACGCACTGGTGATTGGTCTGCCCTGGCAGCGGCTGCCCGAGATGAGCGCGATCACGCGACTCTAGAAGCCGAACTCGCGAAGACGATGCGTTGACGGCGCATCTCCCAGTGGCGGCGAGCCGCTGCCGCCTGCATGATTCACGCATGCAGCAACTGCATGATCTCAAGGACGAAGACCTCCTGGGCCTGGCCCCCGAGGTCATCGCCACACTCGCGCAGCAGATGCTTCAGCGCCTGCGCCAGCAGGACAGCGAGATCAGGTTTAGGGATGCCAAGATCGAGAAGATCACCTTCCAGCTCGCACGGCTGAAGGCCTGGAAGTTCGGCGCAAAGACCGAGTCGATGAACGCCGAGCAGAAACGCCTGTTCGAGGAGACGTTGGCCGAGGACGAGGCCAGCCTGCAGGCGCAACTGGAACAAGCCAGGGGCCAGGCATCGACCCCGCCTGCGGCCGATGACGACGACAACAAGCGCAAGCCGCGTCGCCAGCCTCTGCCTGACCATCTGCGCCGTGTCGAGCACCATCACGAGCCCGACGACACGAACTGCCCCAGCCCAAGTTGCGGCAAACCCATGAAGCGCGTGGGCGAAGACGTCAGCGAACGGCTGGACATCATCCCGGCCGAGTTCTTCGTGCACCGCCATATCTACGGAAAATGGGCCTGCCGCTGCTGCCAGTGCCTGGTACAGGAAGCGGCTGCGCCGCAGATCATCGACGGCGGCATGCCCGCCACGGGCTTGGTGGTGCACACGATGATCAGTCGCTTCGTGGACCACGTGCCGTATTACCGTCAGGAGGCCATCAACGCGCGCTCGGGCGTGCACACGCCACGCTCGACGCTGGCGAGTTGGTCCGGTCGCGGCGGCGCGGCACTGGAGCCGCTGTTCGCGGCGCAAAAGCGCTTCGTGCTCTCGGCGAGGGTGCTGCATGCCGACGAGACGCCGGTGCCCATGCTAGACCCTGGCGCGGGCAAGACCAAGCGGGCCTACGTGTGGGCCTATGCGCGCGGTGCCTTCGATGCGGTGCCGGGAGTGGTCTACGACTTCTTCCTTGGGCGAGGGTCGCAGTACCCCAACGCGTTCCTCGGCGCGGATGATGATCCGACCGGTGGCCGAGTTTGGAGCGGCACGCTGGTGCGAGACGAGTACAAGGCGTATGAGCAGGTGATGACGGCCGAGCCCGGTCGCATTGCCGCGGGATGTCTTGCCCACGCGAGGAGGAAGTTCGACGAACTGCTGCGCGAGAACGGGAAGAGCGCCGTTGCCACCGAAGCGCTGCAACGCATCGCCAGGATCTACCGCATCGAGCGGGAGTTGGCCACGCTGACGAACCAGGAACGCCTGGCCCGCAGGACCGCCGTTACGCAGCCGTTATGGGAAGAGCTGCACAAATGGCTGCGACTGGAACGTGCCCGCGTGCACGACGGCAGCGCCACAGCCAAGGCCCTGAACTACAGCTTGAACGCTTGGGAGGCGCTGACGCGCAATCTGCTCGATGGCGAAGTAAACGTGGACAACAACCATTGCGAGAATCTGATCCGCCCGTGGGCGCTCGGAAGAAAAGCATGGTTGTTCGCGGGCAGTGAACTGGCCGGTCGGCGCGCCGCCATCGTCATGAGCATCGTGCAGTCGGCAAAGATCAACGGTCACGACCCGCACGCGTACCTTAACGACGTGCTGACCAGATTGCCCACACATCTGAACAGTCGAATCGACGAGCTGCTTCCTCACAACTGGCGGCGCAGCTGAGTGGTCGCCCGAAGCGGAAGCTCCTCGCGAACGAAATCAGCCGACCAGCTACCCGAACTGGGCTGCTGCCGGTTTCAAAGACACCTTGTTAAGGTGGAAGATGAAACCGGAGGTGGTTTATGGGAACGAGAAGGCAATTCAGCCGAGAGTTCAAGCTTGAGGCAGTCAAGCTGGTGAA
>Ga0160430_100112_pt1 | contig 71273 bp, 71 predicted proteins | sample HID1971I_E0MG_FD_108274 | JGI IMG/M metagenome (GOLD analysis project Ga0160430, IMG submission 108274) | Enriched millipede-associated microbial communities from UW Madison campus, WI, USA - HID1971I_E0 MG | ecosystem: Host-associated > Arthropoda: Insects > Digestive system > Unclassified ...
CGAGTACTTCTCGATGACGGCGCCCTCGTAGTACTCCTTCTCCACGAGGTAGTCCAGGCGCTCCTTGAGCGAGTGGAAGAACACCGTGTTCTGGTTCACGTGCTGCAGGAAGTACTCCCGCGCGGCGCGCTTGTCGGCGTCGAACTGGATCTTCCCGTTCGCGTCGTACAGGTTGAGCATCGCGTTGAGCGCGTGATAGTCGAGACCCTCGAAGGAGGGGTTCGCCTTGAATGCCACTGTCTCGGTCACTGAAGCTGCCACCGTCGTTCCAATCCGTCGCTCACGCGATCCACATCGTCTTGTGTGCCGAAGATCTCGAGCCGATACAAGTGAGGCACGTTGCACTTGCGGCTGATGATGTCACCGGCGAGGCAGAAGGCATCGCCGAAGTTGGTGTTCCCCGCGGAGATCACTCCGCGGATGTGACGCCGGTTGCGCTCGTCGTTGAGAAACCGGATCACCTGTTTGGGGACGGCGCCCTTCTCGACGCCCCGTCCCGCACCCCCGCCGTAGGTGGGGGTGACCAGGACGAAGGGCTCGTCGATGACGAGGTCTTCTTCGTTCCGGTGGAGGGGGATGCGTCGGGAAGGAAGCCCGAGTTTCTCGATGAACCGCGCGGTGTTACCCGACACGCTCGAGAAGTAGATCAGGAGCGGCGCTGCGGTCGCGACGGCGCTCATGGGGTGTCACGCCAGACGGGAGGCGAGCTCGTCGATCTTGTCGGGACGGAAGCCCGACCAGTGACCCTCGTCGGTGACGACGACGGGTGCCTGCAGGTAGCCCAGCGCCTTGACCTGCTCGAGCGCCGTCGGGTCCTCCGACAGGTCGAGGATCTCGTACTCGATGCCCTTGGCATCCAGGGCACGGTAGGTCGCGTTGCACTGAACGCAGGAAGGCTTTGTGTAGACCGTGATCGACATCTTTTCGTAACCCCTCAAATCTCTGGCCCGCTTCTCATCAGGCTGTTTCCCGGTAGACCCCCTGCCGGGACTTCAATACTACATATGGGGACCGACATTGGGGGCGACCACAAGGGGTAGTAGTTACATCCGTGTAGTTATCCACCGTTCTCCACGGGTACAACACAGGTTCTCCACCGTTTCTTCCACAGGCCGGGGCCTCTTCGCGAGGCGCTCGAACCGCGTGAAATCGCGGCTGGGAACGCCCTGTGAGCGATCCATCCACAGGTGGCACGCTACGCCCGGCCTCGGACATTCGGATTCCTGTGGAAATCGCCTTTCGGCGTGTCGCGGCGTGTCGTCGGAGGACCCCTGCCACGACCGCACCCGCGGGCCGGTACCGTTGTCTCGTGGCGGGATATCGGGACCTTCTTCGCACGCCCGGAGTGGCGCGCATGATCGCGGCTCAGCTGACCGCGCGCTTCCCCAACGGGATGATGTCCCTCGCCGTCCTGCTGCACGTCGAGCAGCAGACCGGGTCCTACGGATCCGCCGGTCTCGTCCTCGCCGCGACCAGTGTGGGCCAGGCCGTGGCCGGCCCGATCACGAGCCGCTGGATGGGCGTCTGGGGCATGCGCCGCGTCCTCACCCTCACGCTCTCCGTCTGCGTCCTCGCCGTGCTGGGTCTCGCCACCCTTCCCCTCAACGTTCCGGGGTACATGGCGCTCGGCATGGTGGCCGGGCTCTCCACCCCGCCGGTCCAGGCCGCGGTGCGCACGATCTACCCGAAGCTCGTGAACTCGTCGAACCTCACGCCGCTGTTCTCCCTCGACGCCTCGCTGCAGGAGATCATCTGGGTCCTGGCGCCGGTCGTCATCACGCTCGTCTCCACCCAGATCGGCACCACGGAGGGTCTGCTGCTGGTCGCCATCGTGCTCGTCGGCGGAGGCGCCTGGTTCATCCTCTCCCCCGAGGTCGGCCGGGTGCGCATCCCGCGCAGCCGGAACGCCCTGGGCAAGGTCGTGCTCAAGCCGCCCGTGCTGCTGGCCACCGTCATCGGCTTCCTGCTCATCGGGGCCTGCTCGGCGGTCGAGGTCGGCGTGGTCGCCACGTTCGAGCATGGAAGCCTCACGGCCGGTCTCGTGCTCGCCGTGTTCTCCGCTGGAAGCCTCGCCGGGGGCCTGGCCTTCGGCCACATCCCGATCGGTCCGTGGGCCATGGCCCGCCGACTGCTGATCGTCACCATCGGGCTCGGCCTGACCATGGTCATGCTGAACGTCTTCTGGCTGGGCGGGACCCTGATCCTCGCCGGCATCGGCATCGCCCCCGCACTCGCCGTCCTCTTCGCCATCACCTCGGCCAGCGTGAAGTTCAGCGAGACCGCCGAGGCGTTCGGCTGGGCAGGAACCGGCCAGCTCATCGGCGCCGCCGCCGGGTCCGCCGTCGCGGGCTTCCTCGTCGACGTCGGCGACTGGCGCGGCGCGTACCTCGCCGCCACGATCTTCGCGGCCGCCGGCCTGCTCGTCTCCATCGTCTTCGTCCGTTCCTTCCCCGATCTGCGTCACCGCGACGCGAGCCCGCATCCCGACACCGAACCCCTGGCGGTCACTCCTTCATGAGCACTCCCTCCTCTTCGACGTCCGTTCCCGAGATCGTCTGCATCGGCGAGACCATGGCGCTGATCACCCCGACGGATGCCGGCCTCGCCGAAGCCACGCACGCGACGGTCGGCCTCGCCGGTGCGGAGTCCAACGTGTCCGCCGGCGTCGCCGCCACGGGGCACCGGGTCGCCTGGGCCTCGCGTCTGGGCGACGACCCGCTCGGGGACCGCATCGCCACCGAGCTCGAGCGACGCGGCGTCGAGCTGTGGGTCGAGCGCGACGGCTCCGCCCCCACCGGGGTCATGTTCAAGGATCCGGGTGTCGAGTCCTCGCGCGTCTACTACTACCGCAGCGGATCGGCCGCCTCCCGCATGGAGCCGGGCTTCCTGACGGCGGAGCGCCTCGAGGGCGTGCGCATCGTGCACACCACCGGGATCACGCCCGCGCTCTCGACCTCTTGCCGGGAGATGGTCGACCGGCTCTTCGACGACGCCCGCGCGGCGAACACCCTCGTGTCCTTCGACGTCAACGACCGCCGCCCGCTGTGGAGCAGGGAGGACGCGGCGGAGACGCTCGCCCGCCTGGCGGACGCCGCCGACATCACCTTCGTCGGTCGCGACGAGGCCGAGCGCATCTGGGGCACCGTGACGCCCGCCGAGATCCGCGCGTTCCTCCCGAACTGCGCCCTGCTGATCGTCAAGGACGGCGACGTCGGCGCGACCGCCTTCGACGGCGACGCCGAGCCGGTGTTCGTCCCCGCCCCCGTGGTCGACGTCGTCGAGCCGGTCGGTGCGGGCGACGCCTTCGCCTCCGGCTTCCTGGCGGCGACGCTCGACGGCGCCGACCTCGCCGCCCGCCTGTCGGCCGGACACGCCGCCGCGGAGCGCGTGCTGACGATCGCGGCCGACCTCCCGCCGCTCTCGCCTCTCGTCTGATCGCCGGTCGTAGGCTGGTGCCATGCCTGCACCGCTCACCCTGCCCCGCATCTCCTGGGGCGCCCCGTCGGCCTCTCGACGCGCGCTCCTCGTCCACGGGCTGGGGTCCTCCGGCGCGCTGATGTGGCGACTCGGCGATGCCCTCGCCGAAGCGGGATGGCACGCGACGGCCGTCGATCTACGAGGACACGGCGACGCTCCGCGCTCCCTCGACTACACGGTCGCCGCGTTCGGAGCCGATCTCGCCGCCGCCCTGCCCGAGGGCGCCGACGCCTGGGACGCGGTCATCGGCCACTCCCTGGGCGGTGCCGCCAGCACGGTCGCCGCGGCATCCGCCCCCGAATGGACCCGTCGGCTCGTCCTCATCGACCCCGCGATCCACGTCGACGGGCGCGACGCCGCGATCGTGCGCAAGAGCCAGGAGCGCGCGTTCGCCGACACCCGGCTCGAGGTCGTGCAGCAGGAGCATCCGCACTGGCACCCACAGGACCAGGAGCTCAAGGTCGACGCGGTGCTGCGCGCGAGCGCCTGGGCCGTCGAGCAGACCAGTGTCCAGAACCAGCCCTGGGATGTGCGGGCCGATGCCGCACGCCTCACGGTTCCCACGCACGTGATCGGCGCCGACCCCGCCGTCTACAGCATCTTCACGGGCGACCTCGCCGACGAGGTCCTCGCCGCGAACCCCCTGATCACCCTGTCCGTCGTCGCGGGGGCAGGGCACTCCCTGCACCGCGACCGCCCGGAAGAATCCATCCGGCAGCTTCTGGAGGCACTGAAGTGAGCGACTTCGACCCGACCGCGTTCCTTCCCGACGATCTGATCGAGCGGATCCGGGAGCGCGCGCCGATCCATGACCGCGAGAACACCTTCCCCCAGGAGGACCTCGACGAGCTGCGCGCCGCCGGCTACCTGTCGATCCTGGTGCCGACGGAGCGCGGAGGCGCGGGACTCGGACTCGCCGAGGCCGCGATCCTGCAGCAGCGTCTCGCGGGTGCCGCGCCGGCGACGGCCCTGGCCATCAACATGCACCTCGTGTGGACGGGCGTCGCGAAGGTCTTCTCCGACCGCGGCGTGCCCGGGCTGGAATTCGTGCAGGACGGCGCGGTCGCGGGCGAGGTCTTCGCCTTCGGCATCAGCGAGGGCGGCAACGACCTGGTGCTGTTCGGCAGCGACACCGCGGCCGTGCCCGACGCCGACGGCGGCTACGCGTTCACCGGCACCAAGATCTTCACCTCCCTCGCCCCGGTCTGGACGCAGCTGGGCCTGCACGGTCTCGACACCACCAGCCCCGATGCGCCGAAGCTCGTGTTCGCCTTCGTCGAGCGGACGGATGCCGTCACCACCTCCGACGACTGGGACACCCTGGGCATGCGGGGCACGCAGAGCCGGACCACCCGGTTGAACGGCGCGACGGCGGATGCCGCGCATGTGGTGCGACGCATCGATCCCGGTCCGAGCCCCGACCCGATCGTGTTCGGCATCTTCTCGGTCTTCGAGATCCTCCTCGCCTCGGTCTACACCGGCATCGCCCGGCGCGCGCTGGAGCTCGCGGTGTCGACCGCGCAGAAACGGCACTCGAAGAAGACCGGACTCGCGTACAGCCAGGACCCGGACATCCGCTGGCGCATCGCCGACATGGGCCTCGCCTACGACGCGCTGCCGCCGCAGATCGCCGCGCTGGCCCGCGATGTGGACGAGCTCGTCGACAACGGCGGCCGCTGGTTCCCGCTGCTCTCCGGGGTCAAGCACCGGGCGATCACGATGGCCAAGCACGTCGTGGACGAGGCGATGCTCGTCGCGGGCGGCGGCTCCTACTTCTCGGCGAACGAGCTCTCCCGGCTCTACCGCGACGTCCTCGCCGGCGCCTTCCATCCCTCCGACCCGGAATCCGCGCACGCGACCGCGGCGAGCGCTTTGCTCGGCCCTCTCGAGAGCTGAGCCGTTTTCACCCGATTCCGCTGACCAGACACTCCGATACCGCGGAATCGGTTGCCTGACGACCTCGTGAGTGCGAGGATCGCACCATGGGTTCGATGAAGAAGCATCCCTCGCTCGATGCCATCTCCAAGACGATCATCGAGCTGCTCCAGGAGGACGGGCGCCGTTCGTACTCCGACATCGGGCGAGCGGTGGGGCTCAGCGAGGCCGCCGTCCGCCAGCGCGTGCAGCGACTGACCGAGTCGGGCGTGATGCAGATCGTCGCGGTCACCGATCCGATGCAGCTGGGCTTCCACCGCCAGGCCATGATCGGCGTGCGCGTGTCCGGCGATGCGCGCCGCGTCGCCGAGGCGATCTCCGCGATCGACGCCGTCGACTACGTCGTCATCACGGTCGGCTCCTTCGACGTGCTGGCCGAGGTCGTCTGCGAGGACGACGACGATCTGCTCGCCCTCATCAACGACGTCATCCGCCCCATCGAGGGCGTCCTCTCCACCGAGACCTTCATCTACGCCAAGCTGCAGAAGCAGCTCTACAACTGGGGGACCAGATGAGCACCGCACGCACCATCCCGTCGGAGTCCGCACTGCAGACGATGGCCAAGGACCATCTCTGGATGCACTTCACCCGGCAGTCGACGATGGCCGAGTCCGGCGTTCCCATCATCGTCAAGGGCGACGGGCATCGGATCTGGGACGCGAAGGGCAAGGAGTACTTCGACGGACTCGCCGGGCTCTTCGTCGTGAACGCCGGGCACGGGCGGCGCCGCCTGGCGGAGGCCGCGGCGGCGCAGGCATCCGAGCTGTCGTTCTTCCCCCTGTGGTCGTACGCGCACCCGGCGGCGATCGAGCTGGCGGACCGACTCGCCGACGAGGCGCCGGGCGATCTCAACCGCGTCTTCTTCTCCACCGGCGGCGGCGAGGCGGTCGAGACCGCGTTCAAGCTGGCCAAGCACTACTGGAAGCTGCAGGGCAAGCCCGCCAAGCACAAGGTCATCTCGCGAGCGGTGGCCTATCACGGCACGCCACAGGGCGCCCTGGCGATCACCGGCATCCCGGCCATGAAGTCGATGTTCGAGCCGGTCACCCCCGGCGGCTTCCGCGTGCCGAACACCAACTTCTACCGCGCGGCCGAGATGGGCGGACCCGCTGACGACCTCGAGGCCTTCGGTCGCTGGGCGGCCGACCGCATCGAGGAGATGATCCTGTTCGAAGGGGCGGACACCGTCGCCGCGGTCTTCCTGGAGCCGGTGCAGAACTCCGGCGGCTGCTTCCCGCCCCCTCCGGGCTACTTCGCCCGCGTCCGCGAGATCTGCGACCGACACGACGTGCTGTTGGTGTCCGACGAGGTCATCTGCGCCTTCGGTCGTCTCGGGCACACGTTCGCCTGCACCGGACTCGGGTACGTTCCCGACATGATCACGTGCGCCAAGGGGATGACGAGCGGCTACTCCCCCATCGGGGCGACCATCGTCAGCGACCGCATCTACGAGCCCTTCTCGCACGGCGACGTCTCCTTCCCGCACGGCTACACGTTCGGCGGTCACCCGGTGTCAGCCGCGGTCGCTCTGGAGAACCTCGCGATCTTCGACGAGGAGGGTCTGAACGCCCATGTGCGCGAGAACTCCCCGCTGTTCCGCGCCGAGCTCGAGAAGCTGCTCGACCTGCCGCTGGTCGGCGATGTGCGCGGCGACGGGTACTTCTTCGGCATCGAGCTCGTGAAGGACAAGGACACCAAGGAGACCTTCGACGACGCCGAGTCCGAGCGGCTGCTGCGCGGCTTCCTCTCCCCTGCGCTGTTCGAGGCCGGGCTGTACTGCCGCGCCGACGACCGCGGCGACCCCGTGATCCAGCTCGCACCACCGCTCACCGTCGGCCCCGCGGAGTTCCGCGAGATCGAGCAGATCCTGCGGGATGTGCTGACGCGCGCGCAGTCGGTGCTCTGACCGTCGTAGGCAGCGGTCAGCCGGTCGGTGCCGTGCTCCGCCTCGCCAGAAGTGCGAGGTGGAGCGCCGCCAGCGTCTCTCCGTCGTCGAGGTCGGCGTCGAGCAGATCGCCGATCAGCGTGAGCCGCTGGTAGAAGACCGACCGTGAGAGATGGCTCGCCGCGGCCGCTGCGGAACGATTGCCGGGGTGGGTGACGAGCGCCGACAGCACGTCGAGCAGGTCACCGCGACGGTCACGGTCGTACGCCACGACCGGCGCCAGCATCCGCTCGCTGTGCGCGAGCAGGCGCTGATCGTCACGGAGTGAGGCGACGAAGCGCTCCAACGGACGGTCGTCGACGCGGCGCACGCGCGGTCCGGATTCGGAGCGGTCGCTCGCCGCCAGATCTCGCGCGGCGCGCAGCGAGGCGAGCAGCCCCAGCACGTCCTCGGCCGGAGGGCCGACGAAGATCGTGCGGGCGGGCCCCGCGATCCGCTCGGCGAGCGCATCGGTGAGCGGAGCCGATGCCGGGAGCGACAGCAGCGCGACGTCGTCATCCCTCACCCGCGCGGTGACCGCAGCGACCCCGAGCTGCGCGGCGCGGAAGGCGAGCTGTCGGCTCGGCTCCGTCCCGCGGGCGACGATGCCGTGGCACTCGCGCCCGGGGAACAGGAACCCGCTGGTCGCGAGGCGGGCTTCGATGTCATCCGGACTCGCGAAGCGCGCTCCGAGCAGATCGTCGATGAGTCCGCGCTGGGCGAGCAGCGACCACTCGGAGTCATCCCCGTCCGCGAGGCACCCGAAGGCGAGTGCCGTCGCTCCCTGCTCGAGCACGGTGAGCCGGCCGGCCGGATGCGCCGGACCGGGCAGCGCGAGCAGGGTCCCCCAGCGCACGTCGCGCGCCTGCACCGGCACACGATCGGCGGAGCGCAGCTTTCCCAGGGCCTCGGCCACCGGCATCCGCAGCGTCTCGTGCGCGATGACCTCGCGCGCCAGATTCTCCAGCACGACCGGCGCACCGAGCGCTCGCGCCGTCTCGGCGACGACGACATCGGCGGGCGCGCCCCGCAGGCTGAGCGCTGTGAAGAGCTCGTGCAGGTGCTGACGTTCGCGCAGCGCCATGGTCTGCGCGGCGATCAGCGCCCGGTGCACGGCCTCGGTGAGGGCGACGAACTTGATCTCGCTCGTCAGCGCGATCAGAGCGAGCCCGCGCTCCGCGCACACCTCGACGACGGCGTCCGGGATGCGGGCCTGGCCGGAGCCGAGCTCGACCACGATGCCCGCGACCCCCGCCCGGTGCAGCCCGAGGGCGAAGGCACGCAGCTCCTCGGCACCGGTCGGCCACCCGGCCCCCGTGCTGAGCAGCAGCTCGCCCCCGTCCAGCAGACGGGCGACTCCGGCACTGTCGGAGACGTGCACCCAGCGCACCGCGGCATCGAGGGCGTCTCCGCCGACGATCACGGCGGGGACACCGGCCTGCACGACCGGCTCGGCGAGCACATCCGCCACCGTGAGCAGCGCGTCCGGACGCTCCGGACGATCTGTCCGATACGCATCAAAGTCCTGACGGTCTGACATCCCGCTCCCCTCCGCTGCTCTGTGATCCTTGAGAGGTATCAGCGTATCGAACCCCGGTCAGAGTGTTCGATCCGGCATTCTTCAGCCCTCGGAGGAACATCGTGGACATCGTCCGTCACGTCATCAACGGAGCGGAGACCGCAGCGGCGGCCCGCACCGGCCAGGTCTTCGATCCCGCCACCGGCCAGGTGTCGAAGCAGGTCGCGTTCGCCTCGACCGCTGAGGTGGAGTCCGCGATCGCCGCCGCCGCGGCCGCCCTGCCCGCCTGGCGCGAGACGAGCCTGATCAAGCGCGCCGACGTGTTCTTCCGCCTGCGCCAGCTGCTCAAGGAGCGCACCCCCGAGCTCGCCGCGATCGTCACGTCCGAGCACGGCAAGGTGCTCTCGGATGCGGCCGGCGAGGTGTCGCGCGGCATCGAGAACGTGGAGTTCGCCGCCGGCCTCGTGCACCTGCTCAAGGGCGAGCGCAGCGAACAGGTCTCCCGCGGCGTCGACGTGCACTCGGTCAAGCAGCCGGTGGGCGTGGTCGCGGCGATCACCCCGTTCAACTTCCCGGTCATGGTGCCGCTGTGGATGGTGGCCTCGGCGATCGCGTGCGGCAACACCGTCGTCCTCAAGCCGAGCGAGAAGGACCCGTCGGCCTCCGTCTGGCTCGCCAAGCTCTTCGCCGAGGCGGGACTGCCCGACGGCGTGCTCAACGTGGTCAACGGCGACAAGGAGGCCGTCGACGCGATCCTCGATTCGCCCCGGGTCGACGCGGTCAGCTTCGTCGGCTCCACCCCGATCGCCCGCTCGATCTACCAGCGCGCCTCGGCCGCGGGCAAGCGGGTGCAGGCGCTCGGCGGCGCGAAGAACCACATGGTCGTGATGCCGGATGCCGACATCGACGCGGCTGCCGACGCCGCGGTCTCGGCCGCCTACGGTTCCGCCGGCGAGCGCTGCATGGCCGTCTCCGTGCTGGTCGCCGTCGGCGACATCGCCGATGATCTCGTCGCCGCGATCGCCTCGCGGATCGACGGGCTGACCATCGGTCCGGGGACCGAAGCCGCGAGCGAGATGGGTCCGCTCATCACGCGCGAGCACCGCGACAAGGTCGCCTCCTACGTCACGGGAGCCGCGGCCGAGGGAGCGACGGTCGTGGTCGACGGCACGCAGAAGGAGTTCGATTCCGAGGGCTTCTTCCTCGGCGTCAGCCTGATCGACCAGGTCGCCCCGGGCATGAAGGTCTACGACGACGAGATCTTTGGCCCGGTGCTGTCGGTCGTGCGCGTCGACACCTACGCCGACGCGGTGGCCCTCGTGAACGACAACGCCTACGGCAACGGCACCGCGATCTTCACGCGCGACGGCGGCACGGCCCGCCAGTACGAGTTCGACATCGAGGTCGGCATGGTCGGCGTGAACGTGCCGATCCCGGTGCCGATCGGTGCGTACTCGTTCGGCGGATGGAAGGACTCGCTGTTCGGCGACTCGCACATCTACGGCCCGGAGTCGGTGCACTTCTACACGCGCTCCAAGGTCGTCACCACACGCTGGCCCGACCACACGCCCTCCCAGATCGACCTGGGCTTCCCGAGCAACCACTGAGAAGGAGCGATCACGATGACGAACTTCACCGACCGCCACGGCGTCTCCCACCCGCTCCCCGCCCCCGAGGCCGAGGCGCAAGTGCGGGCGGACGACCGCGGCCACGTGTTCCACTCCTGGAGCGCACAGGGCCTGATCGACCCGCTGCCCGTCGCCGCGGGCGAGGGCTCGACGTTCTGGGACTACGAGGGCAATGCCTACCTCGACTTCTCCAGCCAGCTCGTGAACCTGAACCTCGGGCACCAGCATCCCGACCTGGTCACCGCGATCCAGCAGCAGGCCGGGCGTCTCGCGACGATCCAGCCCTCGATCGCGAACGACGTGCGCGGCGAGCTCGCCCGCCTCATCGCCGAGGTCGCGCCGGAGGGCCTGGAGAAGGTGTTCTTCACGAACGGCGGTGCCGAGGCCAACGAGTACGCGGTGCGCATGGCCCGCCAGTTCACCGGCCGCCGCAAGGTGCTGTCGATGTACCGCAGCTATCACGGCTCCACGTCGACGGCGATCTCGCTCACGGGCGACCCTCGCCGCTGGGCGAACGACACCGTCGACTCGGGTGCCGTGCGCTTCTTCGGCCCGTACCTCTACCGCTCGCCGTTCCACGCCGAGACTCCGGAGCAGGAGTCGGAGCGGGCGCTCGCGCACCTCGAGCAGACGATCCAGCTCGAGGGACCGCAGACCATCGCGGCGATCATCATCGAGACGGTCGTCGGCACGAACGGCGTGCTCGTGCCGCCGCCCGGCTACCTGCAGGGTGTGCGCGAGCTGTGCGACCGCTACGGCATCGTGTACATCGCGGACGAGGTGATGGTCGGATTCGGGCGGCTCGGCGAGTGGTTCGGCATCGACGCGTTCAGCGGGCAGCCCGACCTGATCACCTTCGCGAAGGGCGTGAACTCCGGCTACGTGCCGCTGGGCGGCGTGGTCATCTCCGAGCGCATCGCGAGCGCCTTCGACACGATGCCGTTCGCGGGCGGACTCACCTACTCCGGGCACCCGCTGGCCTGCGCCGCCGGCGTGGCGACGTTCGAGGTGTTCCGTCGGGACGGCATCCTGGAGCGCGTGCGGGACCTCGGCGAGCGGATCGTCGGTCCGACCGTGCGCTCCTGGGCCGAGAAGCACCCGAGCGTCGGCGATGTCCGCGGCCTCGGACTGTTCTGGGCGGTCGAGCTGGTCCGCGACCAGGAGACGCGCGAGCCCCTGGTGCCGTTCAACGCCTCGGGTGCGGACGCCGCGCCCATGGGTGCCTTCGCCGCCGCCGCCAAGAAGGCCGGGGTCTGGCCGTTCACGCACTTCAACCGCATGCACGTGGCCCCGCCGCTGGTGATCACCGAGGAGGAGCTGGTGCGCGGACTCCGCATCCTCGACGACGCCCTCTCCGTGGCCGACGAGGCCGCTGCGGGCTGAGGTCGCGACGTTTCGTCTCACACCGCGGAGTCGTACACCCGCACGCCCTCGACCCAGGTGCCGCGCACCTCGGTCAGCCCGATCTCCTCCACCGGATGCTCGAACGGGTCACGGTCGAGCAGGGCGAGGTCGGCCCGCATCCCCACCGCGATCGTGCCGGTGTCGTCGAGGTGGTTCACCCGCGCCGAGCCCGCCGTGTATGCGACGAGCGCCGTGGCGAGGTCGATCGACTGCTCGGGGAGGAACGGCTCGTAGTCGCCCTCCCACTCCGTCGGCGCCGACCGGCGGTTCACGGCCACGTGGATCGCGGCGAGCGGGTTGGGCGTGCTCACCGACCAGTCGCTCCCCGCGGCGAGCGCGGCACCGGAGCGCAGCAGATCACCGAACGGATACTGCCAGGTGGTGCGCTGCTCCCCGAGGAACGGGATCGTGAGGTCCACCATCTGCGGCTCCAGCGTCGCCCACAGCATCTGCATGTTGGCGGTGACGTCGAGCGCCCGGAACCGCGGGATGTCGTCGGGGTGCACGACCTGGATGTGCGAGATGTGGTGCCGGTTTCCTCGCGGGCCGTTGTGCAGGAGCGCGGCCTCGACCGCATCGAGGCACTCGCGCACCGCCCGGTCGCCGATCGCATGGAAGTGCAGCGTGAAGCCGAGCGCGTCGAGCCTGGTGGCCGCATCTTTGAGGAGCTCGGGCTCGACGAACGAGATCCCGGAGTCCTCGCGCGGATGCCCGTGGCCGTCGCAGTACGGTTCCAGCATCGCGGCGGTGAAGTTCTCGGCGACGCCGTCCTGCATGATCTTCACGCTGCGGGCGCGGAATCGTCCGGCGGTGCTCTCGTCCCGGCGGCGCACGATGTCGTCGATCTGCTCCAGGCCCCGTGAACGGTCCCACCACAGCGAGCCCACGACCCGTCCGGTGAGTGCGCCGGACGCGGCCGCGGTCAGGTAGGCCGGGAGCGGATCGCCCGCATCGCCGTATTCCGTGCCGACGATCGCGTCCTGCCAGGCGGTCACGCCATAGGAGTGCAGGTATCGCTGTCCCTGGAGCAGGGCCTCCACCAGACGCTCGGGCGATTCGACGGGCAGGTGGCGGTTGACGAGGCCCATCGCGCCTTCATGGAGCGTGCCGCTGGGGGCGCCGGACGCGTCCCGTTCGATCCGCCCGTCCGCGGGGTCGGCCGTCTCGCGGGTGACGCCGGCCAGCTCCAGCGCGCGGGAGTTGACCCACGCCCCGTGGCCGTCGCGGTTGGGCAGGAAGGCCGGCCGATCGGGCAGCACGGCGTCGAGGTCGGCGGCGGTCGGCGTTCCGCCGGGGAACGCCGACATCTGCCAGCCCCCACCGAGGACCCACTCGTCGTCCGGATGCTCGGCTGCGTACTCGGCGATCCGGGTGAGGTACTCGTCGCGCGTCGCCAACCCGGACAGGTCGCAGCGCAGCATGTCCAGTCCTCCCCACACCGGATGCACGTGCGCGTCCTGGAAGCCGGGCACCAGCAGCCCGCCCGCCAGGTCGACGACCTCGGTGTCCGGGCCGATCAGCGCCGATACGTCGTGCCCGACGGCACTGATCCGTCCGTCCGTCACGGCGACCGCGTGCGCGGTGGAGCGGGCGGCGTCCGCGAGGAACACCCGCCCTCCCCGCGCTCCGCCGCTGAAGACCAGATCTGCGTATCCCACCGTCAGCCTCCCGCCATTGTGCGGGCGATCTCGGTGGCCGAGTCCCCCGCCCTCTTGAGCACGACGGCCACCAGCGCGAGCGCGAGCAGCGTGAGCACGAGCATGATCGTCGACACCGCCGCGATCTCCGGACGCAGTCCGCTGCGGAGCGCGCTGAGCACGTACACCGGCCACGGTGTCGTCCCCGAGACCTGCACGAACGCGGAGACGACCGTGTTGTCGAGGCTCAGCGTGAACGAGAGCAGGAATCCGGCGAGCACGGCGGGCATCGCCAGCGGCAGCGTGACCTTGAGGAAGGTGCGCACGGGCGGGGCGTAGAGGTCGGCGGAGGCCTCCTCCAGGCGCGCGTCGAGTCCGACCAGGCGCGCTCGCACGATGTACGACACGATCGCGATCGAGAACAGCGACTGCCCGACCACGAGACGCATCGTGCCGTCGTTGAAGATGCCGATCCCGGCATCCTGTCCGAGGAAGACCAGCCACGGCAGCAGGGCGACGGCGTCGACGATCTCGGGCGTGACCGACACCAGCAGCAGAAGCCCGAGGAACCACCAGACCCACTTGCCGGGGTTGCGTGCCATCGCGATGCCGGCGAGCGTGCCGAGCGCCGTGGCGAGCAGAGCGGCCAGCAGCCCGGTGCGCACCGACACGAGCACGGCATCGCGGATCGCGGGCTTGTTCACGATCGCGAGGAACGAGTCGAAGCCGAAGTGGTCCCACGACACCAGCAGGCGCCCCACGTTGAACGAGTACACGATGATCACGAGGATCGGCAGGAACAGGAACAGGAAGACGAGTCCCGCCCAGATCGGCAGCAGGAAGCGTCCCGCTCCTCGACGGACGCGCGGTGTCGGCGATGCGATCTTCGTGTCGGTCATGATCCCTCCCCCAGGACGAGGCGGTTGCGTTGTCTGAGCGGCAGCGTCACGAGCCAGAGCAGCCCCGCCGCGACCGCGATCGAGAGCATGATGACGATGATCAGCAGCACGGCCATCGCTGAGCCCAGTGCCCAGTTCTGCGCGGTCTGGAACTGGCTCGCCACGACCTGCCCGATCATGTTGCCCTTCGCGCCGCCCAGCACCGTCGCCGTGATGTAGTCGCCCATCAGCGGGATGTAGACGAGGAGCACGCCGGCGATGATGCCGGGCCGGGCCAGCGGCACGGTCACGCGCAGCAAGGTCGTGACGCTGTTCGCTCCGAGATCCTTGCTCGCTTCGCGCAGGGGTCCCGACACGCGGTCGAACGCCACGAACAGGGGCAGGATCATCAGCGGCAGGTAGTTGTAGACGACACCGAGCAGCACGGCGCCGCGGGAGTAGAGCAGGTCCAGCGGACCGGGGATGATCCCGATGCCCTGCAGCAGCTGCGACAGCCAGCCCTCGGGCGCGAGGATCACCTGCCAGCCGATCGTGCGCACCAGGAAGTTGGTCCAGAACGGCACCATGACGAGCGCGAGCAGCAGTCCGCGCTTCGACGGCGGCGCCTTCACCGCGATCCAGTACGCGACAGGTCCACCGATCACGAGGCACAGGAGCGTTCCGAGGATGCCGATCCACAGGGTGTTCAGGAACGTGCTGAAGAACGTCGGCGAGAGCGCCTCGAGGTACCGGTCGAACGAGAGGTGGTCGAGGGCGTGCGTGGCGAAGATGCTCGGCTTGTAGCCGAAGCTGAACACGATCACCATGAAGATCGGGGCGACGAAGAAGATGAGCAGCCAGATCCACGCGGGGATCGCGAGGCCGAACTTGAGCTTAGGCACCGGCGGCCGCCTTCATCGAGTTCCAGATCTCGACGACGCGGTCCTGCGCCTCGGTCAGCTTGCCCTCGTGCATGGTCTGCACCTGCTCCTCGTCGAAGAACACCATGTCCAGTCGCTCCAGTCCCGCGGCCTCCGCCTCGTCGCGGATGCCGCTGATGCCCGTGTCGTAGCCGATGTAGTCGACCTGTGCGAGCTGCACATCGGGCTGCAGCACGAAGTCGATGAACGCGTGGGCCGCCTCGGGGTGCGGGGCGCCGGCGGCGATCGCCCAGTTGTCCATCCACAGTTCGGTCGCCGGGCTCCCCAGCACCCACTGCCAGCGGTCGGGGTCGTCGGACTCGAAGATGCCGAGCCGCGCATCGCCGTTGTAAGACTGCAGCAGCGCGTGCGAGGCCTGCGGGATCGACGATCCGCCGGGATACGAGTCGAACGCCGAGACGTGCGGTGCGAGATCCTTCACCAGGAACTTCTCGACCGCGTCGAGGTCGGCGGGGTCGGTGGTCGTCCAGTCGATGCCATTGGCCCAGAAATAGATCCCGAGCAGCGGGGCCGGGTCGTCGAGCACCGAGGTCGAGCCCGACGCCTCGTTCTGTGCGGCATCGATGAAGTCGTTCCAGGTCGTGAGCTCTCGCGAGATGACCCGCTTGTCGTACACGAACCCGGTCGTCCCCCACGCCTTGCACACCGAGTACTCGTTGCCCGGGTCCCAGGAGCGTCCGCGGAATTCCGGCGCCACATGCTTCATGTTCGGCAGCAGGTCGAGGTTGAACTTCTGCAGCAGCCCGTTCTCGGCCATCGGCCCGACGAAGACGCCGGTCGGCACCACGATGTCGTACCCCGAGGTCCCGCGCGCCGCGACCAGCTTGGCGATCAGCTCCTCGTTCGAGTTGAAGGCGTCGAGCACGATACGCGGGCCGCTCTCGGCGGTGAACTGCTCGAGCACCTCCGGGGCGTCGTAGTCGCCCCAGCTGTAGATCGAGAGCTTGTCCTCGAGCGGGCCGCCCTTCGCGTGCACTGCGGCCGCGTTCTGGCCGGGCGTGCAGGCGGTCAGCAGGACCGCGCCGCCCGCCATCATCGCCGTGGCGAGGAACCCTCGACGGGTCAGCTCGGTCCGGATCACCCGGGCGGCGCTCCGATGAGCGAGCACGCGGACCGGAGGAGCGCCCGTCACCGGCCACCCTCCTTGGGGAGCGCGATCACGTGCGTGGCGGTGGTCGGGATGCCGTCGGCGGCGAAGAGTCGCGCGTCGGCGGGGCTCCACACGCACCGGACGTCGTCGTCGACCTCCACCGCGGGCGCGGTCGGCGCCGGCATCCGCGAGAGGAAGGTGGCGTCCTCCCCGATGCGCACGGCGACCTGCAGGGTCTCGCCGAGGTGCGAGACGCCGAGCACCCGCCCGGGGACCCCCGCACCCTCGCCCTGCTCGAGCCGCACGTACTCGGGACGGATGGCGGCGACGGCCGGCTGGCCCGCCGCGACCCGCTCCCCGCCCCAGCGACCGGAGATCGTCCCGATCGCGGTGTCGACGGCGGCCCCGTCGGCACGCACCGTGCCGTGCACGAAGTTCTGCTGCCCGATGAACGAGGCGACGTAGGCCGACGCGGGTTCCGCATAGATCGCGGCGGGGGCATCGAGCTGCTCGATCCGCCCCGCGCGCATCACGGCGATCCGGTCGCTCATCGACAACGCCTCGGCCTGATCATGCGTGACGAACACGAACGTGGTTCCGAGCCGCGCCTGCAGCAGCTTCAGCTCGAGCTGCATCTCCTCGCGCAGCTGGCGGTCCAGGGCCGCGAGCGGTTCGTCGAGCAGGAGCACGCTGGGACGGTTGATGAGGGCCCGCGACAGGGCGATACGCTGCTGCTGGCCGCCGGAGAGCTGCGTCGGCTTGCGATCGGCGAACGCCCGCAGCTGCACCATGTCGAGTGCCTCGCTCACGCGCTCCCGCTGCTCGGCCTTGGGCACACGCCGCTGCTGCAGCCCGTAGGCGACGTTCTCGGCGACCGTGAGGTGCGGGAAGAGCGCATAGGCCTGGAAGACGGTGTTCACCTCGCGTCGATACGGCGGCAGGTTCAGGACGCTGCGGCCCGAGATGCTGATGTCCCCGGCATCCGGATACTCGAAACCCGCGATCATGCGCAGCGTGGTCGTCTTGCCGCAGCCGGACGGACCGAGGAGCGACAGGAACTCCCCCGGTTGCACGTCCAGGGTCAGATCATCGACGGCGACAGCGGAGCCGTATCGCTTCGTCACGCCGTGGATGCGGACCGCACCGGTGGCTGTGGGTGTGTCGAGCGTCGTCGTCGACGCAGGCAGAGTGCCGGGCATGGAGCCTCCCCATTGAGAATCGCTTGCGGCGAGTCTGGCACAGGATCGGCCCGAGGTATAGCGATATCGGAAGTCTCATCCCCGATTCGCAACGGTTTCCGTTGCGAATCATCGAAGAGGCGACCGATCTGAATGCTCGGCGTCGGCTACTTCGAGTCGAAGTCGAACGCCTTGAGCAGTTCGACCACGGCCTTGTCGCGCTCCTCGCCGCCCTCGTCGAACATGTGGGTGACGTGCGTGCGGAGATGGTTCTCCAGCAGCAGCCGGTTCAGGGATTCCAGGGAGCGCTGGATGGCACGGGACTGCGTGATGATGTCCATGCAGTACTCCTCGTTCTCGATCATCCGCGCGACGCCGCGCATCTGACCTTCGAGGATGCTGGTGCGGTGCAGTGCCCGCTTCTTGATGTCTTCGATCACCCCTTGAGGGTACTCGTCTCACGGACCCCGCGGCTGTCTGACCCCCGAGACACCGCGCTTCCGGCGCTCTGCGCCACCCGCGCGGCAGCGTGAAAGGATGACGTCATGCCGCGAACACCGATGACGCAGCTCTCCCCGTCCGATCAGGAGCGCCTGCGCGCGCTCCGACGCATGAAGGCCGTCGCGCTCGGCGCTCTGGTTTTCATGGCCGTCGTGTTCGTGATCGCCTTCGCGTTCCAGCAGCGGATCGGCTGGCTGGGCTACGTCCGCGCCGCGGCCGAGGGCGGTATGGTCGGTGCGCTCGCGGACTGGTTCGCGGTGACCGCGCTGTTCCGGCGCCCGCTCGGACTCCCGATCCCGCACACCGCGATCATCCCGAACCGCAAGGACGAGATCGGCCGCACCCTCGGCGAGTTCGTCGAGACGAACTTCCTCGCGGCCGATGTCGTACGCACCAAGCTGTCCAGCACGCAGATCGCCCTCCGCGCCGGCGAGTGGCTGCGAGAGACCCCGCACGCCGAGCGCGTGGGGGCTGAGAGTGCGACGATCGCCACCGCCGTGCTCAACGCGCTGAGCGACGACGACGTGCGCGACCTCATCTCGGACCTCGCGCGCGAGCACCTCGTCGAGCCGGAGTGGGGGCCGCCGGCCGGCGCCTGGCTCGAGAAGATCGTCGAGGCGGATGCGCACCACGGTGCCGTCGACCTCGCCGCCGACAGCATCGCCCGCTGGCTCGATGCGAACGCGGAGTCGTTCAGCGGACTCGTCTCGCGCCGCCTTCCCGGATGGGTGCCGAAACTCGCCCATCGCTTCGTCGACGACACGGTCTACAACGAGGCGGTCAAGTTCGTGCACGCGGTGCAGGCGGATCCCCGCCACCCGGCTCGGCTCGCGGTCGACGGCTACCTCAGCCGTCTCGCCGACAGCCTCCAGAACGATCCGGCCACGCGGGCCAAGCTCGAGAACGCCAAGGCCTCGCTGTTCGACAGCCCGCGCGTCGGCGCGCTGGCCGCGGAGGCGTGGAACACCGCGAAGAACGGACTCCTCACCGCCCTCGCCGACCCCGAGAGCGGGCTGCGTCGTCGCGCGGTGCAGGCGCTGCAGGAGGTCGGCGAGCGCCTGACCACGGATGCCGCGCTGCAGCACCGCGTCGACACCTGGGTGTCGGATGCCGCCGTGTTCCTCGTCGACCGATACCGGCACGACATCGCGTCGATCATCACCGACACCGTGGAACGCTGGGACCCCGCCGAGACCACCGAGAAGATCGAGCTCATGGTCGGGCGCGACCTGCAGTACATCCGCCTGAACGGCACGTTCGTCGGAGCGCTCGCGGGTCTCGCCATCTTCACCATCGCCCACGCCCTGATCCCCGGAGTCTGACATGACGTCCACCCCTCGACAGCTGAGTCACGACCCGCTCTGGCCCCGCGCCGGATCCTGGCCCGCGTTCGACGGCACGGCGGATGCAGTTCTCCTCGGTGTGCCGACCTGGCGCACGTCGCTCTCGCCGACCGGCGCGCACGCGACCCCGGCGGCCATCCGCGAGGCGCTCCCCCGCTACGGGACGACGCTGATGGGACCGCCGATCGTCGATCTCGACGAGGTGCTCCGCATCGCCGATGCCGGAGACGTCGCCGAACCCGACGGATCCGAGGGCGAGGCCCGGGCGATCTCCCGCGTGCGAGAGCTCTCCGAGGCGACGGAGCTCGTGATCGCGCTCGGCGGCGACAACTCGCTGACCTACCCGGTGGCGCTGGGCGCCCGGGCGACCGGGCTGATCACGTTCGACGCGCACTTCGACCTCCGCGACGGCATCTCCAACGGCACGCCCGTGCGGCGCCTCGTGGAAGACACCCCCGCCGCGTCGTCGTCCACCACCGCCGTCGACCCCACGCGGATCGTGCAGATCGGCATCGCCGACTTCGCGAACTCGGCCGCCTACGCCCAGCGGGCCGCCGACTGGGGCATCCGCGTGATCACGCTCGACGAGCTGCGTCGCCGCGGCATCGACGATGTGGCCGCGGAAGCCCTCGAGATCGCCGGAGCCGGATCAGACCCGCGCGTCCACCTCGACATCGACGTCGACGTGTGCGACCGCTCCGTGGCGCCGGGCTGCCCCGCGAGCGTGCCGGGCGGTCTGCAGGCCTGGGAGCTGCGGGCGCTCGCCCGTGCCGTGGCCGCGGATCCCCGTGTGGTCAGCGCCGACCTCGCCGAGGTCGACGCGACGGCGGACGCCGACGATGCCCGCACCGTCCGGCTCGCCGCGCTGTGCGTCCTGGAGCTGCTCGCCGGACTCGCGTCGCGGCCCTGAGCGGCCGCGCGCTTCGGGTGTCCCGGAGATGACGGAAGCCCCCGAGATCTCTCCCGGGGGCTTCCGTGTTCTGTGGACCTAAGGGGATTCGAACCCCTGACCTCCTCGATGCGAACGAGGCGCGCTACCAACTGCGCCATAGGCCCTTGAACGACATCTACGCTATCACGGCGGAGAGGCTGTTCGCGCCGCGAACGGTCATCCGGCGGCCCGACGCGAGAGCAGATCGCGCACGTGCGCCTCGATCTCGGCATCGTCGACGAACCCCATCCGCGCGTAGGGGGAAGATGCAGCGGGCAGCTCCACCGGCGCCTCCGGAGCCATCTGCTCCGCACGCTCCCGCAGGGCTGCCACCCGTGCCGCCTTGCGTCGTTCCTCCTGCGCCTCGATCTGGGCCTGTGCCGCCTGGGCACGCGATCCCGACACCGACACGAGAGGCTCCGGCAGCGGACGCGGTGTCCACGTCGCTCGGCCCTGGTCGTGCAGTTCGGGCGCGACGCGCGGAGCGGCCGGCGCGGCGACGACGTGGGTGGCACGGGCGACGCGTGCGGCGACAGCGGCCATCCGCTGCAGGGCGACCCCGGCCACCAGGATCGCGGCTCCGCCGATCCAGAGCAGCACCGAGCTCCCCGCGGCCAGGAGCTGCCACACGCCGAGACCGGCGATGATGAGCCCGAGCAGGAGAGTGCTGGTCGCGGTCACGCGGACACGTCGCCGTGCGCGTGCCCGACGGATCACCGGGTCGGCTCTGGTCGCGGCGAGTTCCTCGCGGAGCGCCTCGAGTTCTGCGGCCTCCCGCTCGGACTGCACGCGCTTGGCCAATTTCTGCTGAGCAAGCGCCGTGCGGGCGTTCAGCTCGAAGCGCACCTCACCGGGCGTCTCGCTCGTCTCGGCAAGGACGCGAAGCGCCTGATTGAGACGGACCGCGTTGCGCTCCGAAGCGTTGTACTGGAAGCGACCACGCCACGACGGGAGCAGATAGAGCATCCAGAGGAGCACGGCGACGAGCACGATCACTCCTCCGCTCAGCACCGGCCCGTCCATAGTGACCACGCTAAGGGCAGAGAGGGGGCTGCGCCGTGCAGAGCGGCGCGTGTCGCGGCGAGTCTCTGCGGATCCGCAGGGAAGGCGCGTCTCAGAGCGCGATGCGGTCGGACGGCGGGATCGTCGCCGCGTCCGGTGGCACCTGACCGTTGAGCCAGCGCGCCAGGACGCCCTGCGGCACGTCTTCCCTCGTCAACGCGAACGCGTAGTGGTCGCGCCAGTCGCCGTCGATGTGGATGTAGCGGCGACGCAACCCCTCGTACCGGAAGCCCAGCTTCTGGACGATGCGCAGGCTCGCCGCGTTCTCGGGACGGATGCAGATCTCCATCCGGTGCAGGCCGTACTCCGTGAAGCACGCGTCCGTGGCCAGGGCGACGGCGGTCGGGGTGATGCCTCGCCCCGCAAACCGCTCGCTCACCCAGTACCCGATCGTGGCCGAGCAGAGGGAGCCGCGGGCGACACCCCACACGTTGAGCTGACCGGCGACCTCACCGTCGTACTCCATGACGAACGGATAGCCCGATCCGTCGCGGTACTGCTGCAGCAGCCGACGGATGCTGAGCCTCATGTCGAAGGACACGGAGCCGTACGGCACCGTCGCCTCCCACGGCTGGAGCCAGGACCTGTTGGCCAGCAGCTCCTGCTGCAACGGTCGCGCATCCTTCGCTCGGACGAGCCGCAGTTCCACAGGTCCGTGTCGCATTCCCGCCGCCAGATCCATGCCGCACCGACCCCGCAGATTCGCCTAGAGGCGTTCCGCGAACTCCTTGAGCCAGGGCCGCAGCTCGGGCCCGAGGTCTTCGCGGTCCGAGGCGAGCTGCACGATCGCCTTGATGTAGTCGACGCGGTCACCCGTGTCGTAGCGACGACCGCCGAAGATGACACCGACCACACCGGGGCCGTCGGGGTCGGTCGCGAGCTCCTGCAGGGCGTCCGTCAGCTGGATCTCGCCGCCCTTGCCCGGCTCGGTGCGCTCGAGGATCTCGAACACGGAGGCCGGCAGCACGTAGCGGCCGATGATGGCGAGGTTGGACGGTGCGTCCTCCTGCGCGGGCTTCTCGACGAGCCCGGTCACACGGACCGCATCCTGTCCCTCGATCGGCTCGACCGCGGCCGCACCGTACATGTGGATGTTGGCCGGGTCGACCTCCATCAGCGCGATCACGGCCGCACCGGAGCGCTCGTGCTCGGCGATCATGTCGGTGAGGAGCGGGTCGCGCTCGTCGATCAGGTCGTCGCCGAGGAGCACCGCGAAGGAGCTGTCGCCCACGTGGGTGCGGGCGCGAAGGACCGCGTGCCCGAGTCCCTTCGGCTCGCCCTGACGGACGAAGTGGATGTCGGCGAGGTCGCTCGACTTCATGACGCGCTCGAGCCGACCGGTGTCACCCTTCTCCATCAGCTTCGCCTCGACCTCGGGCACCGAGTCGAAGTGGTTGGAGATCGCGTTCTTGTTCCGACCGATGATGACGAGGATGTCGTCGATGCCCGCGTCGGCCGCCTCTTCGACGACGTACTGGATCGCCGGCTTGTCGACGACGGGGAGCATCTCCTTGGGCATCGCCTTGGTGGCAGGCAGGAATCGCGTCCCCAGTCCTGCCGCGGGAATGACGGCTTTGATCTTGTGGTCGGCCATCCTCCCAGCCTAGTGGTGAGCATCGCCGTAGACTCGGAGCCATGTCGAATGACGTGGAACACGCCAAGCGCGCACTCCGCGCCGAGCTGCGCGAGCGACGTCAGCTCCTCTCCGACTCGCAGCGCGAGAGCGCGGCCGCCGCGATCGGCGAACGCCTCGATGCCCTGGTCGACGAGCTCGGCGCCCGCGCGATCTCCTGCTTCCTCTCCACGACGACGGAGCCGGGCACGAGGGACTTCGTCACCCGGGCCGTACGCCGCGGCATCCGCGTGCTGCTCCCCGTCACCCGCGCCGACGGGCTCCTCGACTGGGCCGTCGCCACGGACGACGACGAGGTCGCGGAGGGCCTGTTCGGTCTGCCCGAGCCCACCGGCGAGGTGCTCGGTCCGATCGCGGTGAACGACGTGGACCTGATGATCGTCCCCGCCGCCGCGGTCGACCGCACCGGCATGCGCATGGGCTGGGGGCGCGGCTACTTCGACAAGACCATCGGCTCCATGGAGAAGTGCCCGCCCGTGTACGCGGTCATCTATGATTCCGAGGTACTCGACGAACTCCCGCGCGAGGTGCACGACCAGCCGGTGAACGGCGTCGTGACTCCGTCGCAGACTCTCACCCTGTCGCCCCGGCGACGCTGAACCGCAAGGACCCCCATGCCCACCTACGCCTATGCCTGCACATCGTGCGGTCACCAGTTCGACGCCGTGCAGAGCTTCGCCGACGACGCTCTCACCGTGTGCCCGGAGTGCGGCGGAGCGCTGCGGAAGCAGTACGGATCGATCGGCGTGACCTTCAACGGGTCGGGCTTCTATCGCACGGACTCGCGCGCCAAATCCGGTGGTTCGAAGGATGGTTCGACATCATCGAAGTCGGATTCGACGACGAGCGCCAAACCGGCCGCTGCGTCGACTCCCGCCTCGAGCTGAGGCGCTTATCTGTTGGGGGACCCATGTTCAAAGGTTTCAAGGACTTCCTGCTGCGCGGAAACGTCATCGATCTGGCGGTCGCCGTCGTCATCGGCACCGCTTTCACCGCGATCGTCACGGCAGTCGTGAACAGCATCATCAACCCGCTCATCTCGCTCTTCCTCAAGGCGGACGCGGCCGGTGAGTTCGGCATCATCCTCACGAACATCTACGGCGAGAAGGTCACGTTCCCGATCGGCGACCTGATCTCGGCGATCATCAGCTTCCTCGCCGTCGCCGCCGTCGTCTACTTCGTCTTCGTGCTGCCGATGAACACGTTCAAGGCCCGCGTCGAGGCACGCAAGGGCACCCCGGCCGAGGAGCCCGAGGAGGAGCCGGCCGCATCGACCGAGTCCGAGCTGCTCATCGAGATCCGCGATCTGCTCAAGGCACAGCGCGGCGCCTGACAGCACCTGACCCCCACAGCGCTGTTCGACGCACGGTTCCCGCCCGAGGGAACCGTGCGTCTTCGCTTTCCCGGCGACGGAATGCTCAGCGGGCGACGGAATGCTCAGCACCCGGTGACGGAATGCTCAGTAGTGAGGCGGCACGTCCTGCACGAGACGGTCGTCGTTGGGCCCTTTCGGCCCTTTCACGCCGGTCACGATCCGCGGCTTCTCGTCCGCGGGCGTCTCCGGCTCCGGGTCACTCCCCGGCACCGGCGTCAGGCGCGCGCGACGCGATCCCGCGACCCGCACCACGCGCTGGCGTGGCGCTGACGCGTCGGATTCCTCAGTCATGCTCGCGGTCGGCGAGGTCGATCGGCTGGGTGTCGTTCTCGACGCGCGGAGCGGTGTCGGAGATGCCGAGCACCGCGGCGATCCGCCGGGCCGCCGTCGCCGGGTCACTGTAGAGGTCGAAGGCGTGCACGCGCACGTAGTGCCAGCCGAGCCGACGGAGCACATGCGGGCGGAGCCGCAGCGTCTCGCGCAGGGACTCCCCGCGCGTCTCCGGGTCGGATTCGATCACGACAGCCTTGCCGCCGTGCTGCGCGACCAGCGGCAGCAGCCCGCGGTAGTCGACGTCGACGGAGGCCCCGAGCCGTCGGAGCTCCCGCGCCAGGGCGAGAGTGAGGGGGTCGGCCAGATCCTCCAGCCGCGCGTCCCGACTGCGGGCGGCGAGACCGCCGAGGATGGACATCAGCGTGGCGGCCCCGTGCTCGAGGCGGCCGTCGTCGAAGGAGGAGGGACGGATCGAGGAGACCAGGACCATCGAGCGACGCGCGCGCGTCATGCCGACCGTGAGGAGCCGCTCGCCGTCGGGCGTGGACAGATCCCCGAAGTCGCTCAGCACCCGACCATGCTTGGTGAGGCCGAACCCGAGCGAGAAGATGACACGGTCACGGCTCTCGGCGACCGACTCCTCGAGCGTGAGGACCGCGAACGGCTCGGCGGTGTCGCGCCCGACGAAGTCCGCGACATCGGAGCGGCCGGCGAACGCGGATGTGACCGCGGCACGGACGCGCTCGGCGTGCCGGGCGCTGGCGGTCACGACCATGAGCGACTCGGCCGGACGGTGCACGGCGTGCTCCACGACCAGGGTGACCACGCGGGCGACCTCGGCGTCCGGGCTCTCGACCGCGCCGGAGATCGGGTCCGGAGTACCGGTGCCGCCCTCCACGTAGTCGACCGTGAGGCTGCCGCGACCGAGGTACGAGCCCGCCCAGGGCAGGGACACGATCTCCCCGCCGTAGAAGGCGTCGTTGATGAGCTCGGCCAGATCCTCCCCGCCGGCGCGATAGCTGCGGGTCAGGGTCATCACGGGCAGGAGCTCGGACAGGCGCTCGAAGACGGAGACGTCGTCGAAGGGCACCTCGGCCTCCCACGACTCCTCCGGATCGACGGCGATGTGGAACGGCGTCGGACGCTGGGTGACCGGATCGCCGAACGCCACGATCTGGCGTGCACGGCGGATCGCCGGCGCGGCCTCGGCGAGGTTGATCGCGGCGGCGTCGACCAGGAGGACGGTGTCGAACTCGACCGACTCGGGGATCTCCGGCACCAGGTACGGGGACGAGATCCAGACCGGAGCCAGCACGTCGACGAGCGTGGGCGCCGCACTGACCACCTGCGCGGTGGTCGCCGCGGACTGGGTCAGCGCACGACGGAGATGCTGCGACTGCTGAGGCTCGTCGACGATCGCGATGCGCCACTGGTTCGCGAGCTGCCAGGCCAGCAGCGGGCCGGCCATCGCGGCGTGCGCCTCGTCGACCAGCCGGAAGTCGCGCTCGAGGCGATCCACGACGGCCGTGTTGGCGCCGAGGAGTGCGCGACTGTCCTGCAGCGCGCGCTCGAGGAACGACTGCCACCACGCGAACTCGAGCTCCTCCCCCACCTGCGACTCGGAGACGTGGCGCACCGAGAGCTCCGCCAGCAGCGGCTCCAGCCCCAGCAGGGCGAGTCGGTCGCGCAGCTGTGCGCGCTCGACGAGGTTCTCGAAGACGTCGGACTTCGCGGCGAGTCCGGCCAGCGTGCGCACCAGGCGCGCCACCGGGAGGGATGCCAGGGGCTCACGGCGTCCCAGCGCGGCGTCGAGCTCGGCGAGCTCGGCCTCGACACGCTGCCAGGCCACGTGCACGTCGGCGAGACCCAGCGGGATCTCCGGCGCGACGCCGGCCTCGACGAACCGCTGCCACTGGGTGCGCTGGGTCTGGATCCGCAGCAGCGCCTCATGCATCTCGGTCACGTGCACGCCCGGACGCACGTACTCCTTCGCCAGGCGACGCAGACGCCGACGGTTCGCGCCCGAGAGCCCCGGGGCGTCGCGACGCGAGCCGTGCGCCTGGATGAGTTCCCCGAGGGGGCGCTCGAACACCGTGGGGCTGAACCGATCGAGGGAGTCGCGGATGCCCTGCAGCAGACGCAGGTACTCGCCGAGCTCGTCGATGGTAGCGAACGGCCGCATGTGCGTCTGCGCGATCAGCTCGTAGCCGCGCTCGAGGAGAGCGGGAACGCTGTCCCCGTGCAGTCGACCGGCCAGTTCGTGGGCTGCGCGGGCCGCCTCGGTGCTGGAGAAGGTCACCCCGTACCAGGGCGAGTCGTTCGGGCCGAAGCGGAACTCGCCGAGGCGGGCCGCCTGCGCGAGGGCCGCCGCGGCGTCGGAGCGGTCGGCGGCGAGGCGACGCAGCGCCTCGACCCCGAGTCGTGCGGTCGTGGAAGGGGGCACCGGAAGCGATGCGAGCCGGGTGAGCTGACGGGTCGCGTCGAGGACCGAGGCGTCCATGCCGGCCGCCGGGGCGATGAGCGCCTGCCGATAGTCGCGCAGGACGGTGCGCAGGCGCACGAGCGCGTCGTCCACCTCGCTGACCTTGGGCGCCGTGGCCTTCTCGTTGCGGCCGATCGCCCGGACCAGGTCGCGGCGCACACTCGCGGGTGAGATCGCGAGGCTGTCGAGGCCGATGCCCGTGAGCCGGTGTCGCACGCCGTCCAGCGTCGAGCGGCGCGCGGAGACCACGAGCACCCGCTTGCCACCGCGCACCAGTTCGCCGAGCGCATTGATCACGGTCTGCGTCCCGCCGGTGCCGGGGAGCGTGGAGACGGTGAGGGAGTGCCCTGCGGCGATGCGCGCGAGCACGGCTTCCTGCTCGGCATCGGCGTCGAGGAGGAGGTTGTCGGATGCCGGGGCGCGGTCGTCGGGCCCCGTGTGGTGCGGCGTGGCACGAGGAGCGGTCACCCGCTCGCGGTCTCCCACGTGTCCGCCCAGCGCATTGAGGACCACGTGGTCGAGGGTCCCCGCATCGCGGGACATCGCCCCGGACACGTCGGCGAAGGTGGACACGACCAGTCGCGGCTCGACCGAGAACGTGTCGATCGAGCGGGTCATCGCCCGCAGGCTGTCGATCACGGGCTGCGGCTTGAAGATGCCGCCGTCGTAGGCGAGAGCGGCGAGCGCCGCGGCATCGATCGTGAGTCCGAAGTGCTCCCGTGCGATCCGGACGAGTTCGGGATTCACCTCGAAGGCACCCTGGAGCTTGAGCTCGAAGTCGGAGTGGTGACGACGGATCGCGAGCGGACGCAGCAGCACCGGCGCGGCGAACCCCGCTCCCCCGATGCGCCACCGCGCGACGCCGACGGCGAGGTGGACGGCCTCGATCCCGCGGACCGTGCGGAGCTCGGTGTTCTTGGCGGTGATCCGCTCGGCGGCGAGTCGCGCCGTGCGCAGCCCCACCTCGTCACGGAAGAGGTTCGACAGGAGAGTCGACTTCCCGGTGATGAACTGCGGGAGGCTGCCGGGATGCGCCTTGGAGATGTCGATGCCCGACTCCGGGCTGTCGCGGAAGCTGACCAGGGGCGACGGACCACCGAGATCGGCGGCCTCGGCCCTCAATCTGGTGCGCTCCGCCTCTGCTGCGTGCGCGATCTCGAAGCCCGTCGTGGTCTCGTGCAGATCGCCGATCGACACAGCAGCGTCCACCGCTGTGTCATCCGCCGTCTTGTCTTCACGTCGCCACACAATGACACCCTAGGCGCGTGACCGCGCGAGGCGGGGTATCCCGGGCGGGTTTCCGCCGAATTTCCGCCGTTCGACGGGAGATTCGCACTCCTCCTCCCACGCATGCGGCCGCTCCACGTTCTCCACGAAGCGCAGGATGCGCGCACGCCGGTGTCCTCGCGGACGGTCAGGATGGTGGCATGACCTTCCGCTACGACTTCGCGCCGACGCCGTTCGGCGATGCCCTCGCGGTGTTCTCCGACGAGGGCATCGTGCGATTCGACCTCTCCGAGTCCGAGGACCCGTCGGTCCCCTGGCTCCTCGAGGGCGTCTCCCGGCAGCTTCATGCCGTGCCGGAGCCCGACCCGGGAGCCGCCGATGAGCTCGCGCACCTGCTGGCCGACTACTTCGACGGCCGGCCCGTCCGGTTCGAGGAGCACCTCCGTCTCGACTGGCGACTCGTGGAGGGCTTCCCGCTGACGGCACTGCAGACCATCTGCAGCATCGAGTGGGGCCAGACCATGAGCTACGGGGAGGTCGCCGTGGTCGCGGGGCATCCCGGTGCGGCGCGCGCGGTCGGCACGGCCTGCCGCCTGACGCCGTTCTCGATCATCGTGCCCGTGCATCGGGTGGTCCGGTCCGACGGCACCCCGGGGCACTACGGCGCGCACCCGGAACGCAAGAGGTTCCTTCTCGATCTCGAGGCCGGCTGACCAGCCCCGACGCACGACGTGGACCCGGCGAGTAGGCCGCCGGGTCCACGCCTCGGGCTGATGATCGGTGCCGGTATCCGTCAGTGCTCGACGGCCTTCTCCGCGCCGAAGCCGGTCAGCGAGCGCACCTCCATCTCCGCGGCGAGCTCCGGAGACTCCTTCCGGGTGCTCGTGATCGTTCCCAGCCAGCCGAGCAGGAAGCCGAGCGGGATGGAGACGATGCCGGGGTTGTTCATCGGCCACACGGCGATGTCGATCCCGGGGATCATCGACGTCGGCGTTCCCGAGAACACGGGCGAGAGCACGATGAGCAGGATCGCCGAGCCGAGACCGCCGTACATGCTCCACACGGCGCCGCGCGTGGTGAACCGGCGCCAGAAGAGCGAGTACAGGATCGTCGGCAGGTTCGCCGAGGCCGCGACGGCGAAGGCCAGCGCGACCAGGAAGGCGATGTTCTGCCCCTGTGCGCCGATGCCACCGAGGATCGCCAGGATGCCGATCACGATCACGGTGCGACGCGCGACCCGCACCTCGCCGTTGGGGTCGGCCTCGACCGGGTTGCCCGCCGCGTCCTTGCGCCCCTTCTGGATGACGTTCGCGTAGATGTCATGGGCGAACGAGGCCGCGGCGGTGATGGTCAGCCCGGCGACCACGGCGAGGATCGTCGCGAACGCGACCGCCGAGATGAAGCCGAGAAGCACCGGGCCGCCGAGCCGGAGTGCCAGGAGCGGCGCCGCGGAGTTGACGCCACCGGGCGCGGCCGCGATGACGTCTGCTCCGACCAGCGCGCCGGCCCCGTAGCCGAGGACCAGCGTCAGCAGGTAGAAGCCGCCGATCAGCCAGATCGCCCACACCACCGAGCGACGAGCCTCCTTGGCGGTCGGCACGGTGTAGAAGCGCATCAGCACGTGCGGGAGGCCCGCGGTGCCGAGGACGAGCGCCATGCCGAGCGACAGGAAGTCCCAGGGGTTCGCGCCGTACTGCAGTCCCGGGGCGAGGATCGCGTCGCCCTTGTCGGAGTTCGCGACCGCGGCCTCGAGCACCGTGTTCAGACTGAAGCCGTTGATGGCGAGCACCCAGATGGTCATGCCGACCGCTCCGCCGATCAGGAGGAACGCCTTCACGATCTGCACCCAGGTCGTCCCCTTCATGCCGCCGATCAGCACGTACACGATCATCAGCACGCCGACGACGGCGATCACGATCGACTGCCCGACCCGACCGTCGATGCCGAGCAGCAGGGACACGAGCCCGCCGGCGCCGGCCATCTGGGCCAGGAGGTAGAAGAAGCACACCGCCAGGGTCGTGATCGCGGCCGCCATGCGCACCGGACGCTGCTGGAGACGGAACGACAGCACGTCCGCCATCGTGAACTTGCCGGTGTTGCGCATCAGCTCCGCGACGAGCAGCAGCGCCACGAGCCAGGCCACGAGGAAGCCGATCGAGTAGAGGAACCCGTCATACCCGTTGATCGCGATCGCGCCGCAGATGCCGAGGAACGACGCCGCGGAGAGGTAGTCGCCCGCGATCGCGAAGCCGTTCTGCGGTCCCGTGAACGAGCGTCCGGCGGCGTAGTAGTCCGCCGCGGTCTTGTTGTTCCGACTGGCCCGGATCACGATGAACAGCGTCACCGCGACGAAGGCCAGGAAGATCGAGATGTTGAAGACGGGGTTGATCTCCAAGGCGACGTCCGTCGCCGTGCGGATGCCGTTCATGCCTGGGCCTGCGCCTTCTCGAGGTCTTCACGGATCTCGGTCGCCAACGGGTCGAGCTTGCGATTCGCGAAGGAGACGTACGCCATCGTGATGCCGAACGTCGTGACGAACTGTCCGAGACCGAGGAGCAGTCCGACGGTGATATCCCCCCACACGCGCTGCGCCATGAATTCCGTCGCGAATGCGGCGAGGAGCACATAGACGAAATACCACACGAGGAAGAAAGCGGCGAGAGGGAAGATGAACGATCTCTGCGTCCGTTTCAACCGGAGGAATGTCGGGGACTGCTCGACGGCGATGTAGTCGATCGCGCCGTTCGGTTCTGCGTGCGTCTGGTCGCTCATGGGGCCTCCTTGCCACATGTCCGGTCCTCGCACGAGGACACCGTGCGAGTGGTAGGGTCGACGCTACGAAACGGGGAACGACGTCGTCACCCCCGGAAGTAGGTACTCGTGAGCTCACCGCTCTCCCTCGAACCAGAGGCGGAACTCGTCGCCAACGCGGTGCGCGAGCTCGCCAGGCGTACACGCTTCCCGGTCGCGTTCGGCGGCCTGATCGAAGAGGGCGTGGTCAGCGTCACGAGCATCGTCGGCGCACGCACCCGATCGCTGGACGGACTGCGCGTACGCCCCGAGCGCGGCCTCGGCGGGCGGGCGATGATGGAGCTGCGTCCGCGGATGACGAGCGACTACGGCTCCTCCCAGCAGATCACCCACGACTACGACGTGTTCGTGCTCGGCGAGGGACTGCGCACCCTCCTCGCCCTCCCCATCATCGTGCAGGGACGATCCCGCGGAGTCCTCTACGCCGGCGGATGGGACGAGGAGCAGGTGGGCGGCGTGACCACGGCGCCCGCCATGCAGGTGGCGCAGTCGGTCGCGGACGAGCTGCGCATCCGTGACGAGGTGCAGCGACGCCTGCAGACGAGCGTCGCCGGGAGCGAGGTCGTCGCACCCCCGCAGCGCGAGGAGCTCCGCGAGAGCTTCGCCGAGCTGCGGAGCATCGCCGCCTCGGTCGACGACGCCGACATCCGCGCCCGGATCGCGCAGGTCGAGCGACGCCTCGTGGCGCTCGCGGGGGAGGCGGCACCGGTCACCACGGGAACGGTGCCGACGATCCACCTGTCCCCCCGCGAGACCGACGTGCTCGCGTGCGCCGCGCTGGGCTCGACGAATGCGGAGATCGCCTCGCAGCTGGGGCTGCGCGAGGGCACGGTCAAGGCCTATCTCGGCACCGCGATGTCGAAACTCGACGCCTCCACCCGCCATGCCGCGGTGACCCGAGCACGACGCGCGGGGCTCCTCCCCTGACGACCGAGGAAATGAATTGTGACAATGCACAATTCTCGCCTTGTTGCATTTCTTCTCGGGAGGTAAAGTCGCACGCATGGCGAGACGAATTGTGCATCAGCTGGTCGACGACATCGATGGCAGTGTCCTGGAGGTCGGCGACGGCGAGACAGTGCATTTCTCTCTCAATGGCGCTTCCTACGAGATCGACCTGAACGCGGACCACGCCGAGGAATTGCGAAAGGCGCTGGAGCCCTATATCGCCGCCGGACGGCGTGCCGGTTCTTCCAGCACCCCGCGCACCTCCGCGCCCCGTAAGCGGCAGGCACGCAACCCGGAGGTCGCGGCCATCCGGGCGTGGGCGAACGACAACGGCTACACGCTCTCGGAGCGCGGGCGCATTCCCGCGCCCATCCTCGACGCGTACCACGCCGCTCACTGATCTCCGGCCGAGAGGCGGATCAGCGGAAGACTATTCGGTCGTCTCCTGCAGCCAGGATTCGTCGCGCAGAGTGATCTCATCGGTCATGTCCGCGAGGAATCGGATCACGACATCGCGCTCGGCGGGCGTCAGACGCGCCGCGGAATAGAAACGCTTGGCCTGCTGCCGGCCGACCGTCTCCATCGCCGCCCGCCGGGTCTCCGGAGTGATGGTGATGTGGAGCGCTCGGCGATCCGTCGGATGCGGTGCCCGCTTGATGTGCCCTCCGTGCTCCAGGCGGTCGAGGAGCTTGGTGGTCGCGGCCGTCGAGACACCGAGGTGATGCGCGATCCCACCCGGCGTGGCCACGAGATTCCTGTTCGCGCACACGATCAGATAGTGCAGCGCCCGCATGTCGGTCTCGTTGAGGCGCATGTAGCGACGCGACGCCTGTGAGAGCACCTGCTCGGCTTCACGGAGGCCCGCCAGCGACTCCATGAGCCGGGCGATCTGCTTCAGATCCTCGGGAGGAACGCCGGTCCGGTCGATCAGCGTGCTGCGCGGATCGCTGGCTTCCACGTCGTAGATCGCTGCGTGGCTCAGACCGTCGGGAGCCTCGTTCGCGCGGCTCACGGCGCCCGCCTGCGGCGACGGCGAATCCTGCGCGCCGATCCGCGGGGTGGTGCCGGGCTCCGTGTCCATGCGATCATGTTACACACCAACAGTTTCATGCTAAGTTGATTACTCACCAAGTTAGCTACATTCGAGAGGCTCAAGGTCAGGGAGATGCCATGGACGACGTGACCCTCCTCGCCGAAGACGGGACGGCCGTCGGCACGCTGCCGAAGAGCGAGGTCCACACCACGGACACTCCCCTGCATCTGGCCTTCTCCTGCTACGTCCTCGACACCGACGGACGCCTGTTGATGACCCGCCGCGCGCTGTCCAAGCGGACCTGGCCCGGGGTCTGGACGAACAGCTTCTGCGGACACCCGCGACCGGACGAGGAGATGACGGACGCGGTGCGTCGACACGGCCTCGCCGAGCTCGGTCTGGGCCTCTCCGACATCCGACTCGCCCTCCCGGACTACCGGTACCGCGCCGTCGACGCGAGCGGCATCGTCGAGAACGAGATCTGCCCGGTGCACGTCGCGGTCATCGAGGGCACGCCCTCCGCCAACCCGGCCGAGGTCGCGGAATGGACCTGGGTCGAGGCACCCGCCGTGCTCGAAGCCGTCACACACGCTCCGTTCGCTTTCAGCCCCTGGCTCGTCGAGCAGCTGCCCCTGCTGCGCCGCCTCGGTGAGGTCTGACGCATGAGTGCGACGGCGACGGAGGAGACGCTCGGGACGCGGATCGAAGAGGCGCTGCGACACCGCCTCTCCGAGCGCCGCGCTGCGGCCGAGCAGTACGGCAGTGAATTCGTCGACCTCTGGGAGACGGCGGCGGAGCACGTCCTCGGTGGCAAGCTCATCCGCCCTCGCCTGCTCATGGACCTTTTGCACGCGCTGACGCCCGCTCCGCTCTCGGAGGATGAGACGCATCGCGCGATCGATGTGGCCGCCCACGTCGAGCTGCTCCACTTCGCCTTCCTCCTGCACGACGACGTGATCGACGGAGACCTGATCCGACGTCGGCGACCGAACCTGATCGGCACGCTCGCGGCCGGGCGTCCGGAAGAGTCCGGCGAGCCCGCGCTGCATTGGGCGCGCTCGAGTGCGATCCTCCTCGGAGACCTCCTGCTGTCGTCCGCCGTGCTCGGGTTCGCGCGCGCCGACGTGGCACCGGAGGCCCGCGAGCGGCTGCTCTCCCTGCTGGAGCAGACGATCTTCGAGACGGTCGCCGGGGAGCACGCCGACGTGGCCCTGAGCGACGGGGTGATCGCCCCCGACCTGCGCACCATCCTGTCGACGAGCGCCTACAAGACGGCGACCTACTCCTTCGTCCTTCCCCTGCGCGCCGCGGCGGTGCTGGCCGGATCCTCGCCCTCCGCCGAAGAGGAGCTCACGGCGATCGGCCACCGGCTCGGTCTCGCGTATCAGCTTCAGGACGACCTGCTCTCGGTGTTCGGCGACCCGGAGGAGCACGGCAAGGACGCCTTCTCCGACCTGCGCGAGGGCAAGGAGACGGCGATCATCGCGTATGCGCGCCTGACGAGCCACTGGGACAGCATCGAGCTGCACTTCGGGCGGTCCGACCTCGATCTCGCCGACGGCGCCTACACCCGCGATCGTCTGCGCGAGTGCGGTGCGGAGGCATTCGTGCAGGGCCTCGTGCGCGAGCACCTCGACGCCGTGTCGAGCGCCCTCTCCCGCGCGGAGTCCGCCGGCACGCTCTCGACCGCCGCCGGACGCACGGTTCGCGGCCTGGCCTCCCGCGTCGAGGGTCGACGCCGATGACCGCGAACCCCGCCCAGCCGGGCGACGACACCGCGCTGCGCCGCTTCAACCGCACCGCCGAGATCGCGACCACCGACGTCATCCGCACCTACTCGACGTCGTTCGGCCTCGCGACGCGCCTTCTCGGGCAGCGGCACCGTCAGCACGTCCGCAACATCTACGCCATGGTGCGCATCGCCGACGAGATCGTGGACGGGGTGGCGGCGGAGGCCGGACTCGACGCCACCGCGCAGTCGGCCGCCCTGGACTCGTACGTCGCCGAGACGCACCGCTCGATGCGCAGCGGATACAGCAGCGACCTGATCCTGCACGCCTTCGCCCGGACCGCCCGCGAGTGCGGGATCGGCGAGGACCTCACCCGCCCCTTCTTCGACTCCATGCGGGCCGACATCGCCCGGGACTCCGGATTCGCCGCATACGACGCGGACGCCCACGCGGCCTACGTCTACGGCTCCGCGGAGGTCGTTGGGCTGATGTGTCTGCAGGTGTTCCTGCGGGACGCCGACCGCACTCCCTCCGAGCTCGACACGCTGCACCGCGGGGCTCGGCAGCTCGGCGCCGCGTTCCAGAACGTGAACTTCCTGCGCGATCTCGCCGACGACACGGATCGGCTGCGGCGCGGATACCTCGGTGGCACCGAGCGCCTGACCGACGCCGACCGCGACACCTGGGTCGACACGATCGACCGGCAGCTCGCCGACGCCCGGGCCGCGATAACCCTGCTGCCGAAGGACTCCCGGGCGGCCGTCCGCAGCGCCCTCGCGCTGTTCGCGGCGCTCACCCGACGCGTCGCGAAGACACCCGCCGACCAGCTGTACCAGCGCCGCGTGCGGGTCCCCGATCCGATCAAGGCCGTGCTCGCCGCTCGAGCGGTCCTGACCACGGCGATGGAACGCGACCGATGAGCCGGGTCGTGGTCATCGGCGCGGGTGTCGCCGGGCTCGCGACGGCCGGCCTGCTCGCGCGGGACGGGCACGAAGTGGTCGTCCTCGAGAAGAACGATCGCGTCGGCGGGCGCGCCGGGACGATCGAGCGCGCGGGATTCCGCTTCGATTCCGGTCCCTCGTGGTACCTCATGCCCGAGGTCTTCGACCACTTCTTCGCCATGATGGGCACCACCACCGAGGAGCAGCTCGACCTCCGTCTGCTCGACCCCGGCTACCGGGTCTTCCGCTCCCCCGGGTCTGCGGAAGCCGTGACCGTGCCCGCCGGTCGCGCCGCGGTCGGTCGACTGTTCGAGTCGCTGGAGCCCGGGTCTTCGCGGGCACTCTCCGCCTACCTCGACTCCGCGCACCATGCCGGAGCGATGGCGCAGAAGTACTTCCTCTACAACCCGTTCACCCGGATGCGGTCGCTGGCCGTCCCGGAGGTGCTGCGTGCGCTCCCCCGCCTGTTCACGCTGCTCGGCACGCGGCTGCAGTCCTTCGCCGCACGCCGCTTCCGCCACCCGGTCGTGCGTCAGATCCTCGGCTATCCGGCGGTGTTCCTCGGCACCGATCCGCGGAGCGCCCCCGCGATGTACCACCTGATGAGCGCTCTCGACCTCGATCAGGGCGTCAGCTATCCCCAGGGCGGCTTCTGGCGCGTGGTCGAGCGGATCGAAGCCCTCGCCCTCGAGGCGGGCGTCCGGATCGTGACCGGAGCGGATGTCACCGGCATCCGGACCCGGGATCACGACGGCGCCACGCATGCGACCGGGGTCGCCTGGGTCGATGCGTCGGGGGCCGCGCACGTCGAGGAGGCCGACATCGTCGTATCCGCGGCGGATCTGCACCACACCGAGACCGCGCTGCTGCCGCGCTCCCTGCAGACCTACCCGGAGTCGTGGTGGGCGCGCCGAACCAGTGGACCGGGCGGGGTGCTGGTGATGCTGGGCGTGCGCGGCGCCCTGCCCGAGCTCCCGCACCATTCGCTGTTCTTCACCGACGACTGGGACGCGAACTTCGACGACATCTTCGGCCCCGATCCGTCCGTGCCCACCCCGGCATCGACCTACGTGTGCCGGCCGAGCGCCACGGATCCGGACGTCGCTCCCGCGGACCACGAGAACCTCTTCGTGCTGGTGCCCGTCCCCGCGGACGTAGACCTCGGGCACGGCGGATCCGACGGCGGAGGCTCGCCGGAGGTCGAACGCGCGGCCGATGCCGCGATCGACCAGATCGCCGCTTGGGCGGACATCCCCGACCTCCGCGAGCGCATCGTCGTCCGCGAGACGAAGGGTCCGGCGGACTTCCGCGACGACTACCGCTCGTGGCGGGGCGGGATGCTGGGCCCCGCGCACATCCTGTCGCAGAGCGCCATGTTCCGGGCCCAGAACGCGTCCCGCCGCGTGCGCGGCCTCTTCTACGCGGGCGCGACGACGGCGCCGGGCGTGGGAGTGCCGATGTGCCTGATCAGTGCGGAGATCGTGCTCAAGCGGATCCGCGGCGATCACTCACCCGGGCCGCTCGCCGTCCCCGAGCCGTCCGCCGTCGGGACGGAGCGTCCGTGATGGGCGCGGTGTACCTGACCGCCCTGCTGATCTCGCTGGGGTGCATGCTGCTGCTGGACTGGCGGTTCCGCCTGTTCTTCTGGCGGGACGCGGTCTCGGCGTCGGTCGTGACGGCCGTCGGGTTCGTGTTCTTCCTCCTCTGGGACGTCGCCGGCATCGCCAACGGCATCTTCCTCCGAGGCGACGCGGCCATCGCGACGGGTGTGGTGCTGGCCCCCGAGCTGCCGATCGAGGAACCCGTGTTCCTGCTCTTCCTCGTGGTCTGCACGATGGTGATCTACACGGGCTCCGCACGCCTCCTGACCCATCGACGCAAGCGGCGCACCGAAGGCGGTCACTCATGACCTACCTCCAGCTGGCCATCCTGTTCCTGCTCGCCGCCACGATCGGCGGCGTCGCGCTGGCTCTCGCCTCGCGCCGACGCGGCCCCCTGCCCGGGGCGGTGGTGACGACCGTGGTGCTGCTCTTCCTGCTCACCGCCGTCTTCGACACCGTGATGATCGCGAGCGGCCTGTTCCACTACGCGCAGGATCCGCTGCTCGGGTTGCACATCGGGCTGGCGCCACTCGAGGACTTCGCCTATCCGCTGGCGGGCGCGCTGCTCCTGCCGGCGCTCTGGACGGCGCTGCGCGCCCGGCGGCGAGCGCGCGAGGACGGGACGAACCCCGACGACGGAGGACGCGGATGAGCGCCGACCCCACGCCGTCGCACACGTTCGGGCGCGACTTCGCGCAGATCGTGCTCTCGTCGCGGCCGATCAGCTGGATCAACACGGCGTTCCCCTTCGCGGCGGCCTACTTCCTCAGCACCCGCGAGATCGACCTCACGCTGGTGATCGGCACCCTGTACTTCCTGATCCCCTACAACCTCGCGATGTACGGGATCAACGACGTCTTCGACTACGCCTCCGATCTGGCCAACCCGCGCAAGGGCGGCATCGAGGGTGCGCTGCTGTCTCCCCGCATCCACCGCGCGACCCTGTGGGCGGCGGCGGCGACCAACGTCCCGTTCCTGGTCTACCTCGTGATCGTGGGGAACCCGGCGTCCTGGTTCTGGCTGGCGGTCAGCGTGTTCGCGGTGATCGCCTACTCCGCTCCCCTGCTGCGGTTCAAGGAGCGGCCGTTCCTGGACTCGCTGACCTCGAGCACGCATTTCGTCAGCCCCGCCGTCGTCGGGCTCGCCCTCGCGGGCGCACAGGTCGGCGCGGCGACGGTCATCACGCTCGGCGCGTTCTTCCTCTGGGGCATGGCGGCGCACGCGTTCGGCGCCGTGCAGGACATCGGCCCCGACCGGGAGGCGGGCATCTCCTCGATCGCGACCGTCATCGGCGCGCGGGCGACGGTGCGGCTGTCCCTCTCGCTCTGGGCGATCGCGGGAGCGGCGATGCTCCTGACGCCGTGGCCCGGTCCCCTCGCCGCGGTCCTCGCCGTCCCCTACATCGTGAACGCGGCACCGTGGTGGAACGTCACCGATGAGACCTCCGCATCCACGAACCGCGCGTGGCGACGCTTCATCGCCCTCAACTACTTCGCCGGATTCCTCGCGACGATGATCCTCATCCTCGCGTGGGTCTCCTGACTCCCCGACACCCGACCCCGTCCTCGAAAGGAACCCGATGTCCCGCCCTGACACCGCCCCGATCCCACCCACCAGGGAGCGCTCACGCCGACACTCCTGGGTGCGTGTGCTCCTCCCGGTGGCACTGATCCTGGTGTGGCTGGTCGGTGCCTCGCTGGGCGGACCGCTGTTCGGCAAGGTCGACGAGGTCTCCTCGAACGACCAGACGACCTACCTTCCCGAGTCGGCCGCTGCGACCGAGGTGCAGCAGCTCCTCGGCGAGTTCAACGACAGCGACGCGATTCCCGCCATCGCGGTGTTCACCTCCGACGACAAGCTCACCGCGTCGGAGCTCGACGCGATCTCGGATGCCGTCGCGGACGCCCCGAGTGTGGAGGGTGTGGGTGACGACGTCTCGCCCGCGCTCCCCTCCGATGATGGCAAGGCCGTCCAGGCATTCATCCCGATCGAGGGAGACGCCGAGCTGTCCGATGCGACGGCCGCTCTCGGCGACGAGCTGCGCGCTGCGGTCCCGGACGGCGTCACGGTCTACATCACCGGACCGGCCGGATTCAGCGCCGACCTGGTCGCCGGATTCGCCGGCATCGACGGGCTGCTCCTCGGCGTCGCGCTCCTCGCCGTGCTCGTCATCCTGGTGCTGGTCTACCGCTCGTTCCTGCTGCCGCTCGTCGTGCTGTCGACGAGTCTGTTCGCGCTCTGCGTGGCCCTCCTCGTGGTCTGGTGGCTCGCGAAGTTCGAGATCCTGCTGCTCAGCGGGCAGACGCAGGGCATCCTGTTCATCCTCGTGATCGGCGCAGCGACGGACTACGCCCTGCTCTTCGTCGCGCGGTTCCGGGAGGAGCTGCGCGTCGCGCAGGACAAGGGGACCGCGGTCATCGCGGCTTGGAAGGGGTCGGTGGAGCCGATCGCGGCCTCGGGCGGCACCGTGATCGCGGGACTCCTCTGCCTGCTGCTGAGCGACCTCAAGTCGAACAGCACCCTGGGCCCGGTCGCGGCGATCGGCATCGTGTTCGCGATGCTCTCCGCGCTGACCCTGCTCCCCTCGCTGCTGCTGCTCTTCGGCCGCGCGGTGTTCTGGCCGCGGCGCCCGCGCTTCGAGCCCGAGGTGGTGGCGGAGGAGCACGGCATGCGCACGACCGGGCTGTGGGCCCGACTGGCCGGCCTCATCAAGCGGCGGCCGCGGGTGATCTGGATCGTGACCACGCTCGTGCTCCTGGCCGGCGCCGCAGGGATCACCCAGCTCGACGCGAACGGTGTCCCGCAGTCCGACCTCGTGCTCGGCGCATCGGAGGCCCGCGACGGGCAGGTCGCGCTCGGCGAGCACTTCCCAGGCGGATCCGGCAGCCCGGTGTACGTGGTCGTCGATCAGGACAAGCTGCAGGACGCCGCCGACATCCTCCTGGCGAACGACGGCGTCGACACCGTGTCCGTGACCGCCGCGGATTCGCCCAGCGGCACGGCTCCCGTGACCGCGGACGGGATCACGGCCGTCGGCCCTCCCGGAACGCCCGTCCCCGATCCGACCACGGTCGACGGCGACGTGCTCCTGCAGGGGACGCTGACGGATGCGGCCGACTCAGAGGCCGCCGCCGCCACCGTGCGCGAGCTGCGCAGTGAGCTCACCGATGTGAAGGCCCTCGTCGGAGGCGTGACCGCGACGTCCATCGACACGAATGATGCGTCGATCCACGACCGAAACCTCATCATCCCGGTCATCCTCGTGGTGATCATGTTCATCCTGATGCTGCTGCTGCGCTCGATCCTCGCGCCGGTGCTGCTGATCCTGACGACAGTGCTGTCCTTCGGCACCGCGATGGGGGTCTCCGCGCTGGTCTTCAACGGGATCTTCGCGTTCCCCGGAGCTGATCCGGCGGTGCCGCTGTTCGGGTTCGTGTTCCTGGTCGCGCTCGGCATCGACTACAACATCTTCCTCATGACGAGGGTGCGCGAGGAGTCGAAGGCGCACGGGACCAGGGAGGGGATCCTGCGCGGCCTGTCGATCACCGGAGGGGTCATCACCTCGGCGGGACTCGTCCTGGCGGCGACCTTCGCAGCGCTGTCGGTGATCCCGATCCTGTTCCTGGTCCAGCTGGCGTTCATCGTCGCGTTCGGCGTGCTGCTCGACACGTTCATCGTGCGGTCGCTGCTGGTGCCGGCGCTCACGTACGACATCGGCAAGGCGATCTGGTGGCCCTCGAAGCTGTGGCGTCGCGGGCTGGACTGAAAAGCGGCGGCGTGCGCCCGGTCGCTTAGACTGGACGCACGCCCTCGTAGCTCAGGGGATAGAGCAGCCCTCTCCTAAAGGGCAGGTCGCAGGTTCGAATCCTGTCGCGGGCACGACGTCGAAGAGGGGCCGCCCGGAGGGTGGCCCCTCTTCGACGTCTCAAGCCCCCGTCAGCGGGCCCCCGCCGGCCCGAGGCTCCGCGCGCCGCCCTTCTCGATCCGATCCCCGCCCGCTCTCCCGCGGCGCGTGGAGTGGCCGGTGGAGGAAGCGCGGGCACGACGTGCTGAGGCTCAGGCGGCCAGCGCCAGGTACGGCTCCCATCGGGGGTCGCTGCGCTCGGTGCCGCGCACGGTCCAGGCGGTGCCGTGGGGCGGACGCGGAGTGAACCGCAGCTCCCAGCGCATCTCCTGCGGGGTGCGGTTGCTCTTGACGTTGTTGCAGCGCAGGCAGCAGGCGACGAGGTTCTCCCATGAGTCCGCTCCCCCGCGCGAACGCGGCAGCACATGGTCGATCGTGGATGCCGCCTTGCCGCAGTAGCCGCAGCGGTGGTTGTCGCGGCGGAGCACGCCGCGACGCGTGACCGGCACGCGTCTGCTCGTCGGCACCCGGACGTACCGGGCGAGGATGATGACCGCCGGGCGATCGTAGACGCCGTGGGTGCCCCAGACGGGGTCTTCCTCCACGCGTTCGATCACGGTCGCCTTGTCGTTCATCACGAGGACCAGGGCTCGCTTGAACGACACGATCGCAAGCGGCTCGTATCCGGCATTCAGGACCAGTGTGCGCATTCGTCATCCTCTCGATCCGCCGGGACGGCTTCCCGGCACTCTCGACTCACACGAGGTCGCGCAGGAGGAAGAGCGATCGCGGGGACGAAAAAAGGCGCCGTCTAAAGACAGCGCCTTTCGCGCACGGCAACGCCGTGGCTTCCCTGCGGGCTATGCAGAAGGACGTGACGACCGAGGGCATCCATGGTTCGGATGCTCGATATTCGCTCCATCTGCCTCTCCCACCTGTACGACAACGGGATCAGGCTAACCCATCTCCCTGGGTGCAGGGCGAAACGGCGGGTGAATGGAGGAAGGCGTGTCCGGGTATCAGCCGGCGTTGACGGAGAGCCAGGACATGGGCTCGACGAGTCCGCCGTTGATCCAGACCTCGAAGTGGAGGTGGTTGGCGGTCGAGCGACCGGTGCTGCCGACGTAGCCGATGAGCTGTCCGGCGGCGACCGTCTGACCGGCCTGCACCTGGCGCGAGCCGTAGATCATGTGACCGTAGGTGGTCTGCACGCGCTGACCGCCCACGACGCTGTCGAGCATGACGCACACGCCGTAGCCGCCGATGCTCTCGGCCGATGCCCGGACGACGCCGGCCGCGGCCGCGTAGATCGGAGTGCCGGCCGGAGCGAGCATGTCGGCACCGTTGTGTCCGCCACCCACGGTGCGGCTGACGTTCCAGGAGCCCATCGGAAGCGGGTACCGCACCTCGCCGGAACCGGGCGAGGTGAGCGCGTAGCCCGCGGAGTTGAACTGCGCGCCCGCCGATGCGGTGGACGCGGCGGCGGCGGCGCGGGCTGCTGCGGCCTCTTCGGCCTTCTTCTTCGCGATCTCCTCGGGAGTGGTCGCGCTGAAGGTGCTGCGGCTGAGCGGGGCGGCGGTGGCCTGCGAGGCCACGACGAGAGACTGTGCGTCCACGGCAGCGAGCTGCTGCAGGGTGGTGGCGGCTTCCTCGGTCGGCTTCGACGATGATGCGAAGGCCGGGAGGGCGATACCGGCGACGAGTGCACCGACGGCCCCGAAGATGGCGATGGAGCGGAGTGGCTTGACGGCCTTGCGAGCGTTCACGCGCGCACCGGTGCGGCGGGCGGGTACTCGGTCTTCAGATTTCTTCTTCGCGGGCGGTTCGATGTCTGCGGCCAAAACGTGGTCCTCCTGGGCCTTCACGCTTTCGGGTAGCGCTGGCTCGTCGGCACTCTGCTCTCGTGGCACGAATGTATCTCGGGTACTTTGTGCGTTCCTGCCGTGAAGACGACGAGCCTGGAAGGCGAATCTTCGCGGTGTGCCGGCAGCGGGCTTCTTCGCTGACGACTCGACCGAGGTTACCGGAAGATAACGATCATGTCACCCCGGGAACCTGACAATCCTCGGAGAGGCCGGAGCACGGTCACGTGAGAGCCGGCCTCGGAGGCAGGATTCCGCGGCGGATCAGGCCGGTTCGCCCACGAGGAAGATGTGCGAGGCGAGCTCGACCGGGAGCTCGAGTCCGTCTTCCTTGCCGTCCATCTGGATGAGGACGTAGCCCTCGCTGAAGCGGAAGTCGCCGTGAGCACCGGGAACCACACCGGCCTCGCGAAGCTGCTCCAGCAGCTCGGGGTCGACCTGCGCGGGCTCGGCGAGACGGCGGACCGTGCCCTCCACGGGCGCACCCGCGGCGTTCAGTCGCTGCACGAGGCCGATGACGCCCTCGTCGAAGGTGCGCGCCGGCAGGTCTCCGAGCTGGTCGAGTCCGGGGATCGGGTTGCCGTACGGGGATTCGGTCGGGTGCCCGAGCAGCTCGACGAGTCGGCGCTCGACCTGCTCGCTCATGACGTGCTCCCAGCGGCAGGCCTCTTCGTGCACGAACGCCCAGTCGAGTCCGATGACGTCGGACAGGAGGCGCTCGGCGAGGCGGTGCTTGCGCATGACGTCGACGGCCTTGCGGCGGCCGGCATCGGTGAGCTCGAGAGTGCGGTCCTCGGAGACGATGACGAGTCCGTCGCGCTCCATGCGACCCACGGTCTGCGAGACCGTCGGGCCGGAGTGGCCCAGACGCTCGGAGATGCGGGCGCGCAGCGGCACGATGTTCTCCTCCTCGAGCTCGAGGATGGTGCGGAGATACATCTCCGTGGTGTCGATCAGATCGGTCATGTGCAGGCCCTCCGAGGTTCTTAGGCAAGCCTACATTCCCGGAGGGACATCGGATCATCGCCCGACAGGCGAAGCCCCGCGCGCCCCCTAGAATCGACGCATGGCGATCGAGATTCCCCGTGACCTCCTGCCCGCTGACGGCCGTTTCGGCTGCGGTCCCTCGAAGGTGCGCCCGGCGCAGCTCGAGGCGCTGTTCGCCTCGGGGTCCACGATCCTCGGCACGTCGCACCGCCAGGCGCCGGTGAAGAACCTCGTCGGCAGCGTCCGCGAGCAGCTCGCCGCGCTCTTCCGCACTCCCGAGGGCTACGAGATCATCCTCGGCAACGGCGGCTCGACCGCGTTCTGGGACGCCGCAGCCTTCGGCCTCATCGAGCGTCGCAGCCAGAACCTGGTGTTCGGCGAGTTCGGCGGCAAGTTCGCGGCCTCCGCCGCAGCCCCCTGGCTCGAGGCACCCGACGTGCGCAAGGCCGAGCCCGGCTCCCTCACCGCCGCCGAGGTCGTCGAGGGCGTCGACGTGTACGCCTGGCCGCACAACGAGACGTCGACGGGCGTCGCCGCACCGATCCAGCGCGTCGACGCGGACGGCGCTCTCACCGTCATCGACGCGACCAGCGCCGCCGGCGGCATCGACTTCGACGCGACCCAGGCCGACGTCTACTACTTCGCTCCGCAGAAGAACCTCGGCTCCGACGGCGGGCTGTGGTTCGCCGCGGTGTCCCCCGCCGCCGTCGAGCGCATCGAGCGCATCGCCGCCTCCGGCCGCTACATCCCGGAGTTCCTGAGCCTCAAGAACGCGGTCGACAACTCCCGCCTGAACCAGACGCTGAACACCCCGGCGCTGACGACCCTGCACCTCCTCGACAGCCAGCTGCAGTGGATCCTCGACAACGGTGGCCTCAGCTGGGCGGCGGCACGCACGAGCGAGTCCTCGTCGATCCTGTACGACTGGGCGCAGGCCTCAGCGGTCGCGACCCCGTTCGTCGTGGACGCCGCGCACCGCTCCCCCGTCGTCGCGACGATCGACTTCGACGACAGCGTCGACGCCGCGGCGATCGCGAAGACCCTGCGCGCCAACGGGATCGTCGACACCGAGCCGTACCGCAAGCTCGGCCGCAACCAGCTGCGCGTGGCGACCTTCGTCTCGATCGAGCCCGAGGACGTGCGGCAGCTGACCCGCTCGATCGACTACGTGTTGGAGAACCTGGGCGGCTGAGCGCCCCGGCTCACTCCTCTTCGTCGACCTCGCCGGCGTCCGCATCCCGGACGTCGGCGTCGTCGTCTTCCGCGTCGTCGTCGTCTTCGTCTTCGTCGTCGTCTTCGTCGGAGTCGGCGTCCTCATCGGAGTCGTCGTCGTCGGAGTCGTCGTCGTTCTCGTCGGAGTCGTCCTCATCGGAGTCGTCGTCATCGTCGGATGCGTCGACGTCGAGCTCGTCGATGTCGACGCCGTCGAGATCACCCGCGTGCAGGATGTCCGCCTCGCCGTCATCGAGGTCGTCGTCGTCATCGTCATCGTCGAGTGCTTCTTCGTCGTCACCGAGAACGGCGTCCTCGACCGACGTGTCGCCATCAGCGGCCGCGGCTTCGGCGAGCTCGACCTGGTGCGCGCGGTACTCGGCCAGGCGCTCCGCCCAGGGCACCCACTCGGGCGCGAGCAGCGCACCCTCGCCGGGGAGAAGCTCCACCTCGAGCACCGTCGGCTCCTCGTCGTCGACGCGCGCGACCGTCACGGTCCAGTACCAGCCGGGGTAGCCGGGGAGACGGTTCTCGAAACGCAACGAGACCGAGCCGTCCTCCTCGGGGAGGTAGCCGGCGGCCGGACCGATGGAGGACGCGGGAGTGATCTCGCGCAGGGCGGCCAGGGCGAGATCGTGGGCGTCGAGGAGACGCGCGTCGGCGTCAGGCTTCGAGGTCATCAGCGACCTTGCGCAGGACGGCCGCGATCTTGCGGCCGTGTCCGGAGGAGGGGTAGCGCCCGCGGCGCAGATCCCCGCCGATGCCGTCGAGGAGCTTCACGAGATCCTCGACGATGATCGCCATGTCGTCTGCGGGCTTCCGCTTGGCCTTCGACAGGCTGGGCGGCGCCTCGAGCACGCGCACGGACAGCGCCTGCAGCCCGCGCTTCCCGTCGGCCACGCCGAACTCCACGCGTGCACCGGCCTTCACCGCGGCGCCGGCAGGCATCGCGGAGGCGTGCAGGAAGACGTCCTGGCCGTCATCGCTGGCGATGAAGCCGAAACCCTTGTCTTCGTCGTAGAACCTGACCTTGCCGGTGGGCATGGGAGAACCTCGCTGAGATCTGTGTGCAGAACGGTGGACGCGCTCGTGCGCGTCCTCTCCAGCCTACCGGTCGCAGGCCGCACGGATCAGAAGCCCAGTGCGAGTAGGCTGAGGCGGATGAGCACGCACAATTCCGAACCGGAGGTTCCCATCCGCCGGCTGGATCGTATCCTGGCGTTCACCGCGCTCGGAATCGCCGCAGCATCCGTGGTGTGCTTCTTCGCGATCATCATCGGCACGGCACTGGGCATGAATCAGGACTCGTTCGGCGAGGGCGCCTGGCCGTTCATCGCCGCGATCCCCTACTGGGGGCTTCCGCTCGCCTTCCTGATGATCATCGCGCTGCTGACGATGAGCTTCATCCGAAAGGGCCGCGCGTCTTCGCGTTCGTGAGGCATCGGCGATGAGCACTCACGCACGACCGCTGGCGGATTGGCTGGCGGCCGCGCGCGACGACGAGCTGCTCAGCCTCCTCTCCGCACGCGGCGTACGACCGGATGCCGGGTGGCAGGACTTCTTCGACGCCGCCGAGTCCCTGCTCGATCCGGCGTCTCTGGCCAGGCTCCTCCCCTCGCTCACGGCGGCGGAGGCGAGGGCGCTGCTCGACGCGGTGTCGGGCGGAAGCGCCGGCCCCGAGCAGGAGCAGCTGATCGCCCTCGCACTCCTGCGCCCGGACGGCACACCGTATCCGCCCGTGGTCACGGCCCTCGCCGGACGCACCGCGCCGGAACCTCCGCCGGGGCCGGAGACCACGCGTGTCTCCTCCGAGACCGCCTCCGCCCACGCCGCGGAGCGTGCGTTCACGACCGTCGCCGCGCTCGCCGACCTGCTCCTCATCACGCGGGAGCGCCCGTTCGCGCTACTGATCGGCGGAGGGGTGAGCTCCGGTGAGAAGCGCCAGCTCGCCGAGTCGGGTGTCGCGGTGGACCTCGTGGACACCCTCGTCGCCGTCGCGCTCCAAGCGGGGCTGGCGGCCACCGCCGAGCGTCGGCTGCGCTCGAGCCGATCCGCGGAGGACTGGCTGCGCTCGTCGGCCGTCGAACGCTGGAGCGTGCTCGCCGCCTCGTTCCGCGACGCGCTTCCTCGCGGCGTCCGTTCCCCGGACGGCGGATGGATCCCCCCGGAGCAGTGGCCCCTCGCCCATCCCTGGGACCCGTCGTGGCCGGAGCGGTCCCGCACGCTGCACGAGGCGGCGCGACTCCTCGGCCTGATCGCGGAGGACGGCACCGAACCGGAGTGGGCCGCCGGGTTGCGCCGCGGAGACGCTCCCGACGCCGGTGCACTCGCTCGCCTGCTACCGACCGAGGTCGACCGGATCTTCCTCCAGAACGACCTCACGGCGATCGCCCCCGGTCCGCTCGAGCCCGCCCTGGACGTGCGGCTCCGCACGATCGCGGCCCGCGAGTCCGCGGCCCAGGCCTCGTCGTACCGTTTCACCTCGGAGTCCGTGGCACATGCGTTCGTCGCGGGCGAGACCGAGCAGTCGATCCTTGACTTCCTGGGCGCCATCTCGCTCACGGGCATCCCGCAGCCGCTGGGCTATCTGATCGGACAGACCGCGCAGCGGCACGGGCTCGTCCGCGTCTCGACCGACGAGGAGACCGGTCGCACGCAGATCGAGAGCTCCGACCCGCACCTCATCCAGGCGATGGCCGTGGACCAGTCGCTGCGTCCGCTCGCGCTCAGCGCGCATGTCGAATCGCTCACCACCCGCGTGAGCCGCGAGACGGTGTACTGGGCGCTCACCGACGCCCGGTACCCGGCGACGCTCGTCGACTCCGACGGCGCCCTCGTGATCCGTGAGCGCCACCCGGCACCGCCGGCGGCGTCCCCGAGCACCGGCGCACCCGACCTGTCGTCCCTGATCGCCCGACTGCGCTCCCACCAGGGGCCCGACGCCGATGCCGCCTGGCTGGATCGGGAGCTCGAGGCCGCCGTCCGCGCGAAGTCCGTCCTCCAGGTCACCGTCGGGATGCCCGACGGGTCGACGAGGGAACTCCTCCTGGAGGCGACCGGCATGGGCGGTGGCCGCCTCCGCGGACGGGATCGTGCGGCCGACGTCGAGCGCACCCTGCCGGTGTCGAGCATCCTCGCAGCCACGATCGTCGCGCCGTAGGGCCCGATGCCTCGCGCGACCGGTAAACTGGTCAGCTATGTCTGATGGCCCCCTGATCGTCCAGAGCGATCGCACCGTGCTGCTCGAAGTCGCCCACGCCGACGCGGAGAGCGCGCGCCATGAGCTCGCGATCTTCGCCGAGCTGGAACGGGCGCCCGAGCACATCCACACCTATCGGATCACGCGGCTCGGGCTGTGGAACGCACGCGCTGCGGGACACACCGCCGAGGACATGCTGGAGACGCTGGACCGCTGGTCGCGTTTCCCGGTGCCGCCGTCGGTCGCGGTCGACCTGCGCGAGACGGTGAACCGCTACGGACGACTGGTGATCGAGCGCGACGACGAGGGCACGCTGATCCTGCGCTCCTCCGATCCCGCCGTGCTGACGCAGGTCGCCCACAACAAGCGCATCCAGCCCCTGCTGATCGGGCACCCGTCCCCGGAGACCTTCGTGGTCGACGCCTGGGCGCGCGGACAGATCAAGCAGGAGCTGCTGAAGATCGGCTGGCCGGCGGAAGACCTCGCCGGCTACACGCCGGGGACGCCGCACGAGATCGACCTCGCCGAGGACGGATGGCAGATCCGCCCGTACCAGCAGGACGCGGTGGACGCCTTCTCGAAGGACGGCTCGGGTGTCGTGGTGCTCCCCTGCGGCGCGGGCAAGACGATCGTCGGCGCCGGAGCCATGGCCGCGACCAAGACGACCACGCTGATCCTCGTCACGAACACGGTGTCCGCCCGCCAGTGGCGCGACGAGCTCCTCAAGCGCACGAGCCTGACCCCCGAGGAGATCGGCGAGTACTCCGGCCAGGCCAAGGAGGTCAAGCCGGTCACGATCGCGACGTACCAGATCCTGACGGCGAAGCGGAAGGGCGAGTACGCGCACCTGGCGTTGCTGGATGCTCTCGACTGGGGACTCATCGTGTACGACGAGGTCCACCTGCTCCCGGCTCCCGTGTTCAAGCTCACCGCCGACCTGCAGGCCCGCCGTCGCATCGGTCTCACGGCGACCCTCGTGCGCGAGGACGGCCGCGAGGGCGACGTGTTCAGCCTGATCGGTCCGAAGCGGTTCGACGCCCCGTGGAAGCAGATCGAGGCGCAGGGCTTCATCTCCCCCGCCGCCTGCTACGAGGTGCGCGTCGACCTCCCGCCGAGCGACCGGCTCGAGTACGCGGCCGCGACTGACGACGAGCGGTATCGCCTCGCGGCATCCGCTCCGGCGAAGGTGCAGGCCGTGCGCGAGCTCATCGCCAAGCACGAGGGTGAGCGCATCCTCGTGATCGGGCAGTACCTCGATCAGCTCGAGTCGCTGTCCGAGGCGCTGAACGCACCCCAGATCACCGGCGCGACCCCGGTCGACGAACGCGAGGAGCTGTACCGCGCCTTCCGTGAGGGCGACATCTCGCTGCTCGTGGTCTCCAAGGTGGCGAACTTCTCGATCGACCTGCCCGAGGCATCCGTCGCCATCCAGGTGTCCGGATCGTTCGGGTCGCGTCAGGAGGAGGCTCAGCGACTCGGTCGCCTCCTGCGACCGAAGCAGTCGGGCCACACCGCGAGCTTCTACACCCTCGTCGCACGCGACACCATCGACCAGGACTACGCGCAGAACCGCCAGCGCTTCCTCGCCGAGCAGGGCTACAGCTACACGATCATGGATTCGGACGCGATCGCCGCTTGATGCCCCGGCGCGCGGCCGACCGTCTCAGCCGCGCAGCACGGGATCCAGGTGATGGGTTCCGTGCGCACCGCCGACTGCCGTCCCCGTGGGGAACGCGACGCTCGCCGTGCGCGCGACTCCGATGCGGCCCGCCCACCGATCGGCGAGCAGCGCGTAGACCACCATCGCGAGAGTCGAGGCCAGCAGGTCGACGGGCGTGCCCGAGGTGGCGTTCGCGTCGACGAGCTGGACGGAGCCGAGCAGGAAGATCAGCACGTTGTTGACGATGTGCAGGGAGATCGCGGCTTCGAGGCCTCCGGTGCGCCAGGTCAGCCAGGCGGCGACGACGGCGAAAACGCCGACGCTCGCCGCACCCCAGACGTCGTAGCCGTGCCCGAGCACGAACAGCGGGACGGGCAGCAGGATCGCGAAGGCCGGATGGCGCAGCCACCCACCGACCAGCTGCATCAGATATCCACGGAACACGTACTCCTCGGCCGCCGCCTGGAACGGGATCAGCAGCAGCACGAGAAGCACCATGATCCAGAGACCGGGGTGCGAGAAGTCGGGCGCGATCGTCTCGCCGACGGCCGCGGACCACCCCAGGACGACCGCGAAGTAGACGACGAAGACCGCGAGGGCGAGCAGCAGGCTCTTCCCCAGCCAGCCCATCCGGAGCCTCCCGGTGACCGACGACAGCAGTCCGACGCCGCGCCCCTCGATCAGGCGGGAGGCCACGAGCAGAGCGGGGATCATCAGGATCAGCGGCAGCACCAGGGCGACGAGGAGCCAAGGCCGTTCGAGGTCGAAGTACTGCTCGGTGGCGAGGAGGGTCTGCAGCTCGGCGTCCCCGCCGGGGACGAACATCGCCACGATCACCAACGGCACGATCAGCAGGAGCATGATCGCGACGTAGAGCGCGATACCGACGAGCCCGGTCACGATCATCCGCCACCAGCGATACCGCGGGCGCAGGCGCGCGAGACGGTGGTACGCCACCTGCTCGGAGGGTGGCGGCGTGGTCGGGGTGTCGACGGGTGCGGGGGCGGCGATGGCGTCCTCGTTCGAGCTCATGAGACGATCCTCGCGTGTCCGGCTGTGTGGCGCATCCGCCCGCGGGATGATTGCCGTTCCGCCGCGCACGCAACACGGCTGCGACCCGCCTCGGGAACGGCGACTCCGCGCCGTTCCGCACAATAGTCAGCATCCGCATGGCCGAAGTCACCATAATGGGGACATGACTGCTCCGCGCATCCTGGTCGTCGACGACGAACCCAACATCCGCGACCTGCTCTCCACGGGTCTCAGCTTCGCCGGATTCCAGGTGAAGACGGTCGCCAACGGCGCCGCCACGATCTCGGCCGTCCTCGAAGAGGAGCCGGACCTGATCATCCTGGACGTCATGCTCCCCGACATGAACGGGTTCAGCGTGACCAAGCGCCTTCGCGGCGCCGGCTTCACGGCACCCATCCTGTTCCTGACCGCGAAGGACGGCACCGACGACAAGATCGAGGGCCTCAACGCCGGCGGCGACGATTACGTCACCAAGCCGTTCAGCCTCGACGAGATCGTCGCCAGGGCCCAGGCCATCCTCCGCCGCACGATGCAGGCCGACGAGGAGTCCATCATCCGTGCCGGCGAGCTCTCCATGGATCAGGACACCCACGACGTGCACGTCGGCAAGGAGCCCATCGAGCTCAGCCCGACCGAGTTCAAGCTGCTGCGCTACCTGATGCTCAACCCGAACCGGGTGCTGTCGAAGGCGCAGATCCTCGACCACGTGTGGGAGTACGACTTCAACGGCGACGCCGGCATCGTCGAGAGCTACATCTCGTACCTGCGCCGCAAGATCGACCCGCACACGGAGGAGTCGCTGATCCAGACCAAGCGCGGCTTCGGTTACATGCTCAAGGTCGGCAAGACGGTCTGACGACCACCGCACCATCATCGACAGCGCCTCGGGGCGGAGTCGGCGCACCAGGGAGGACCGCATGGCGCACAAGCCCGATGCGGTCACCAGCTGGTGGCGTCGCATCAGCCTTCGGGCGAAGGTCACCGGTGTGACGGTCGCCGTGCTCGCGCTCGGCCTCCTCGTCGCCGGCATCGGCACGGTCCCGCTGCTGCGCAACGCCCTGGTCGAGAACATCGACACGCAGCTGCCCGCCCTGGTGTCCAGCGACCTGGTCGACCGCTACTTCGACACGGCGAACGTGGACGGGGTCACCACCTACACCCCGCGTGACGAGCAGCCGCGGGACTTCTCGTTCGCCATCTACGACGCGGAGGGCGCGCTCCGTGCAACCGCGCGGGGCACCGCCGGCGACGCCCCCCTGTTCCCCGCCGAGTTCACGCTCGCCGAGGCCAACGCCAAGACCGACCAGGTCCTGCAGATGTACGGGTCGGACGGCGAGGTGTTCCACGCCGCCGTCGCCGTCATGGGCTCGGAGGGCGGCACCATCCGCATCCAGCTCGTCGCGATGCCGCTCGCCCCCGCAGACCGCATCATCAGTCAGTACTTCGGGATCTACATCACGATCGCGCTGATCACGATCCTCGTCGCCGCGCTCCTCACCCGCGGACTCGTCACGCTGACGTTCCGCCGACTGGGACAGGTCGAGGCGACGGCGATGTCGATCGCGGCCGGCGACTTCCGACAGCGCCTGACCGATCTCGAGCCGACCACCGAGGTGGGCCGCCTGAACGCGGCGATCAACACGATGCTCGATCGCGTGGACCGCTCGCTCGCGCAGCGCGACCGCACGGTCCAGCACATGCGGCGGTTCATCGGCGACGCGAGCCACGAGCTGCGCACACCGCTGGTGAGCGTGCGCGGCTACGCGGAGCTGTACCGGATGGGCGCGATCAAGGGCGAGGAAGACACCGCCAGGGCCATGGAGCGCATCGAGAAGGAGGCCATCCGGATGGGCGTCCTCGTCGAGGACCTCCTCGCCCTCGCCCGGCTGGACGAGGAGCGCGAACCGGAGATCGTGCCGCTGGACCTCCGTCCGATCGCCAGGGACGCCGCCCTCGACCTGCGCGCGGCCGCCCCCGGCCGGACGGTCACGGTGATCGACCGCACCGTCGAGGCCATGGCACCCATCCCGCTCCGGGAAGCGCCCGCCGCCGACCCCCAGCCGTCGATCCCTCCGGCACCGCGCGGGCTGTCCCGCACAGCCCTCTCGCGCCTGCGTCGTCGCCCCCGTCAGCAGCAGGAGCAGGCACCGGCGATCGACTTCACCGAGATCCCGGACATCCCCGTGCGCACCCCTCCGATCGTGCTCGGCGAGGAGAACAAGGTGCGTCAGGTCGTCACGAACCTGCTGGGGAACGCCCGCCGCTTCTCGCCCGAGGACGGACCGATCGAGATCGTCGTCGACTCAGACCGCGTGCTCGGCACGGGATCGATCGCGATCGTGGACCATGGCGAGGGCATCCCCCCGCAGATCCGGGAGCAGATCTTCGAGCGCTTCTGGCGTGCCGACACCTCTCGCGCGCGCGAGACCGGCGGGTCGGGACTCGGCCTCGCGATCGTCGCCTCGATCGTCAAGGCGCTGCACGGCAGCGTCGCGGTCTCCGAGACTCCCGGGGGCGGCGCGACCTTCACGGTGACGCTCCCCCTCGCTCCCGCCCGCGCCACCCCCGAGCACCTTCTCGAGGACACGCAGCCGTTGGATCGGCTGGAGCTTCCCTAGCGCCGTCCGCTCGCCGAGGGGCTGAGCCGACGGCGGGGTGCTTCTGCACGGACGACGCGGCTTTCCGGTTCCGCACAGCGTGCGCCGGACGGCCGCACCGTGCGGATCGTCGGCTGTCGCGCACGCCTAGCGTCGGAAGCCCAACGAGAAGGAGTTCACATGTCCGTCTTCACCGTCGACACCGAGGCCGTCCACGCGGCGCACGGCGCGACCCGCGCCACCATCGAGCGACTGCAGACCGAGTCCGCGACGCTCATGGCCCAGCTCCGCCAGCTGCAGACGACCTGGGTCGGAAACGCGTCGAACGCGTTCCAGGGATGCGCCGAGCAGTGGCAGGGAGCGCAGCTGCACGTCGAGCAGGTCCTCGACTCCATCGGCACGTCGCTGGGGTCCGTGGCCACGCAGTACGCGGATGCCGACCAGTACTCGGCCAGCCTGTTCCGCTGACGACACCGCCCGCACCCGCCCACAGGCACCCCGCGCAACGCAGAACGCCCCTGGCCGGAGCCAGGGGCGTTCTGTCATGTGCGATGGATCAGAAGTCCATGCCACCCGACGGGTCGCCGACCGGAGCGGACGACTTCTCGGGCTTGTCCGCGACGACGGCCTCGGTGGTGAGGAACAGCGCCGCGATCGAAGCAGCGTTCTGCAGCGCGGAACGGGTCACCTTGGCGGGGTCGATGATCCCGGCGGCGAACATGTCGACGTACTCGCCCGTGGCCGCGTTGAGGCCCTGGCCCGCGGGGAGCTCGGAGACCTTGTTCGCGACGACGCCCGGCTCGAGACCGGCGTTCAGCGCGATCTGCTTGAGCGGAGCCTCGATGGCCACGCGGACGATGTTCGCACCGGTCGCCTCGTCACCCGTCAGCGTCAGGCCGTCGAGGGCCTTCGTGCCGGACTGGATCAGCGCGACGCCACCACCGGGGACGATGCCCTCTTCGACGGCTGCCTTCGCGTTGCGGACGGCGTCCTCGATGCGGTGCTTGCGCTCCTTGAGCTCGACCTCGGTCGCGGCACCCGCCTTGATGACGGCGACGCCACCGGCGAGCTTCGCGAGGCGCTCCTGGAGCTTCTCACGGTCGTAGTCGCTGTCGGTGTTCTCGATCTCGCGACGGATCTGCGTGACGCGACCCTCGATCTGCTCGGCCTCGCCGGCACCCTCGACGATCGTGGTCTCGTCCTTGGTGACGATGACCTTGCGTGCACGACCCAGGAGGTCGAGCGTGGCGTTCTCGAGCTTGAGGCCCACCTCTTCGGTGATGACCTGGCCGCCGGTGAGGATCGCGATGTCCTGCAGCTGCGCCTTGCGACGGTCGCCGAAACCGGGGGCCTTGACGGCGACCGACTTGAAGATGCCCTTGAGCTTGTTCAGCACGAGCGTCGCGAGAGCCTCGCCCTCGACGTCCTCGGCGATGATGACGAGCTCCTTGCCGTCCTGGATCACCTTGTCGACGATGGGCAGGAGGTCCTTGATGTTGGAGACCTTCTGGTTCGCGATGAGGATGTACGGGTCCTCGAAGACAGCCTCCTGGCGCTCCGGGTCCGTGACGAAGTACGGGTTCAGGTAGCCCTTGTCGAAGCGCATGCCTTCGGTGAGCTCGAGCTCGGTGCCGAACGTCTGCGACTCCTCGACGGTGACGACGCCTTCCTTGCCGACCTTGTCGATCGCCTCGGCGATGAGCTCGCCGATCGCGGGGTCTGCAGCGGAGATGGACGCCGTAGCGGCGATCTGCTCCTTGGAGTCGATCTCCTTGGCGCTCGAGAGGAGCTCCTCGGTGATCGCGGCGACGGCCTTCTCGATGCCGCGCTTGAGCGAGATGGGGTCGGCGCCGGCTGCGACGTTGCGCAGACCCTCGCGGACCAGAGCCTGAGCGAGGACCGTGGCGGTGGTGGTGCCGTCACCCGCGACGTCGTCGGTCTTCTTGGCGACCTCCTTGACGAGCTCCGCACCGATCTTCTCGTACGGGTCGTCCAGCTCGATCTCCTTGGCGATGGAGACACCGTCGTTCGTGATCGTGGGGGCGCCCCACTTCTTCTCGAGGACGACGTTGCGACCGCGCGGGCCGAGGGTCACCTTGACCGCGTCGGCGAGGATGTTGAGGCCGCGCTCGAGGCCGCGGCGGGCCTCCTCATCGAAAGCAATGATCTTTGCCATGAGTTTTTTCGTCCCTCCTGGACGTAGACGTTGGGTTTAGCACTCAGAGTGAGAGAGTGCTAACGCCATTCTGGCACTCGACACCTTCGAGTGCAAGCCGCCGGATACGGAGGCGCCGCGAGGTCAGGAGGCCGGAGTGTCGGCGGGCGTCGGCGGCGCGGAGGTCGATCGGTCGAGCCCGATCACGACGGTGAACTGCTTCTGCCCGTCCTCTGTCTGGCCGGAGTAGTAGTCGCTCTGCTGCACGGCAGCACCGTCGAGGAGATTCGCCAGGCCGATGGCCGCCAGCTCGTCCTCGTCGTTCACGTAGAAGACCGTCGTGGTCGGGAAGTCCGTGCTCGAGCTGTCACCGGCCAGGACGTCGTCCGACGCCCAGCCGTTGTTGATCAGGGTCTCGCGCATCTGCGTGTCGAGGCCCTCATCGGGTGTCCCGTTCAGGATGATGACGGAGATGCTGGTGTCGACCACACCCGTCTCGACGGGGGTCGGGACGGGGGTCGGCGCCGCCTCGGGGAACAGCGAGACGCGGCCCATGACGACCAGGGAGCCGAAGATCCCGGCGATGATGAGCACGAGAGCGGCCACGAAGCACCACAGCAGCACGACCCAGCCGTTCATGCCCGGGGCCTCGGCACGGTGCGCGCCCACGCGTCCGGAGGAACGGGGGACGTCATCGAAGCGATCGCGGGTGGGCTTTGACACCCCTCGATGCTAGCGGCACGCACCTGTCAATCCGTTCCGCGGCGCGAGTGCGAGCGGTCCTGGCGCGACTTCGGGTCGATCAGCCGACGAAGCCGGGCATCCGCGACGTGCGCCGTGCTGCGCGGGAATCGCGGATCCGACGCAGCCTGCGCACCAGCATCGGGTCGTACTCGAGTGCGGCGTCGGACTCGATCAGCCGCCCCAGCAGCTGGTAGTAACGCGCGGCGCTCATGCCCAGCTGGGCGCGGATGACCTCCTCCTTCGCCCCGCCATGACGCGGCCAGGCCGTTTCGAGGGCGAGGATCGCGCGATCGCGCTCCGTCAGGTCTCCGAGCATGGGTCCAGGTTAGGACGCGTCGGCGCGGAGAGCCGCTCGCCACTCCCACCAACGCCCGAGCGGATCCGCCGCCGCCCGGACGTGCCCGTCGATCGCCACGACGAACCCCGGCCAGTCGTCCCCGACGCGCGGTTCCCACACATCGAGGAGCCGCGGCGGATCGATCGTGATCCAGTGCCCGGGAAGGCCCGAGATCCGTGCGATCAGGGCTTCGCGCTCGGCGCGCGGGATGTGCACGAGCACACCGGGCGTCGTGACGACGAGCGTGGCACCGGCCGGGGCCTCGGCCGCGAGCGCGTCGAGCTGCACCGAGGCATCGCCGCGGATCAGCAGCGGCGGATCCGCGGCGGCGATGTCGAGCGCGGCGTCGATCCGCTCCTCCCGGCCGGCCTCCCCCGGCCAGACCAGCCCCCGCAGCCACCGCCGGTCGCGCTCCGACGTCGCGTCGAGCGGGGCGAGGTCGATGCCCGCGCGCCAGACGACATCCGGCATCCGCAGAGGGGGAAGCGCGCCGGTCACCCGGCTCTCCAGAACCGCGGCGGACATCCCGTCCGCCGGATCGAGACCGGCACGGAGCCCGCCGTGCTCATCCGTGAAGCGGTAGGAGTAGCGATCGGGGTAGAGGCAGAGCCCGGCGGACGCCCCGATCTCGAGCAGCGCGATCGGTCCCTCGATCTCGGAGAGCACCGGCAGGAGCGCTGCCAGGCGCAGCGGCTCGTTGGTCTGCAGCGAGCGCTCCGTGCATTCCACGACGATCTCGTCCGCATGCCGGAGCACGAAGCTCCGCCAGTGCGGGTACCCCTCGAGCCCGACTCCGAGCAGCCGGGTCACCGCGAACACCAGGGGCGGCTGCCGCCTCGACTCGGGGATCCGCAGAAGGACCTGCCGCACGGCGATGTCGTCGGCGACCCCCGCTGCCCAGTCCGCGTACAGCGCGCTCCGGCCCGGCGCCTCGTCGCGGGCGAATCGTGCGTAGCGCTCCTGCACAGCGTCCGTCATCCGTCCATTCTGACGCGGCGCACCCGGCACCCCGTCACAGGAGGGAGAATGGAGGCGACTCAGGAGGACACATGTCGTACAGCGTGGACAAGACCGAAGAAGAGTGGCGCGACGAGCTCGGCGAAGAGCAGTACGCCGTGCTGCGTCAGGCCGCGACCGAGCGGGCCTGGACGGGTGAGCTGCTCGATGAGGAGCGCGCGGGCCTCTACACCTGCGGGGCGTGCAACGCCGAGCTCTTCAAGAGCGGCACGAAGTTCGACTCCGGATGCGGATGGCCGAGCTTCTACGAGTCGATCCGCCCCGACGCGGTCGAGCTCATCGAGGACGACAGCCTGGGCATGGTGCGCACCGAGGTCCGCTGCGCCAACTGCGGCTCGCACCTCGGCCATGTCTTCCCGGACGGGTTCGGAACGCCCACCGGCGATCGCTACTGCATGAACTCGATCGCACTGAACTTCACCCCCGAAGCCTCGTGAGCGCGCTCGACGCGGTCCGCGCGCGTCAGTCCTGGTCGAAGGTCGACGAGCGGTCGCCGAGTCGCGAGGAGCTGCTGACGTTCGTGGCCGCCGCCGGTCGCGTGGCCGATCACTCATCGCTTCGTCCGTGGCGGCTCATCGAGCTGCGCGGCGACGACCGAGAGGCGCTGGGCGCGGCCATCGCCAAGGCGCAGGGAGATGCCTCCCCCTCGACGAAGCCGTTGCGCGCACCGCTGCTCATCGCCGTCGTCGCGAGCTATCAGAAGAGCGAGAAGGTCCCGCGCTGGGAGCAGGAGGCCGTCGCCTCCGGTGTCGCGCACGCTCTCAGCCTGCTGCTCGACGAGGCCGGATGGGGTGTCATCTGGCGCACCGGGCACTACACCCGTGCGAAGGCGGTCGCGAAGGCGCACGGTCTCGGCAAGAACGAGGAGCTCCTCGGTTGGCTCTACGTCGGCGGAAAACCCGAGGGGAAGAAGCCGGGTCGCCGCAAGGCCGTCGACGCGCGGAAGCTCGTCACCCGGATGCCGAAGGCCGGCGCGAAGTCCTCGTCGGACAAGAAGTCGAAGAAGAAGTAGCGCTCAGCGCCGGCGCCGCCACGGCACGGCGACCACGACCGAGGCCACGGCGACGACCACCATGGCGATGACCTGCCAGAGCGCGGGTCCGGCCGCGGGCGGCCAGATCAGGTCGATCACGACCGAGGTCACGAGCTGCCCGAGCACGGACCCCAGCCCCATCAGCAGCACGCCCGTGTGAGCGACGATGAACGCCCCGAGCAGGATGTAGGCGGCGCCGAGGAAGCCGCCCAGGTAGAGCCACGGCTCTGCGGGGAGGGCGTTCGGCATGCCGCGGAAGGCGATGCTCACGCCTGCGGCGACGGCGAGGACCACGGTTCCCGTGATGAAGCTCATGAGCGTCGCGGAGAGCGGTGAGCTGACGCGCTGCGCGAGACGTCCGTTCGTCCCCGCCTGCCACGCGATGCCGACACCGGCGGCGAACGGCAGCAGCAGCATCCACAGCGGTGCGGAGGTGAGCACGTCGCCGGAGAGTGAGATCCCGACCGCGGCGAGCGCGAGCGCACCGCCGGCCACACGGCCCGGCGTGATCGCCACGACGCCGGCCGGACCGAACCCGATCCGATCGAGCACGAGGCCGTGCAGGGTCTGCCCGGCGACGACGCCGACGGTGAACAGCGAGACGCCGAGCACTCCCGCGGTCAGTCCCTGGGTGGACACGGTGAGAGCCCCGCACGCACCGCCGAGCAGCATCCAGAAGGGGATCGTCTGACGACGGATGCCGTTCCACAGCCGGGCGACGCCGCGCCGCGCGGACGGGATGCAGGTGATCACCACGGCCAGGGCCACGAGTCCCACCGAGAAGGAGAGGAATCCGGCGACGATGCCGTCGTCGACCCGGACCCCGAGCACGCCGTTGATCCGTGCCTGGATCGCCGTCATGACGCCGATGGCGACCGCCCCGCCGAGTGCCAGAGGAGCGGGGAGGCGACGGGATTCTGGCACCAGTCGACCCTACCCGAGCATCCGATCGCTCCTGCGCCGGCGGATGTCGCAGCCCGGGTCTACGCTGGCGGCATGTGCGCGAGCTACGGTCTGGATCCTCGGTTCACCGACACGGAACTCCTCGAGGCCGCCGACGACGCGGTGCTCGAGGGCCTGCGCGTGTGGGCGCGCGAGAACGCGGGTGAGACCGTCCGCCCGACGGGCAAGAACCTGCGGAACCTCAACCCGCTGGTCGTGCAGCCGGATGCCGCCCCGACCCTGGAACCCGCCTGGTGGGGCTTCCTCGTGAACGGCGAGCCGGCGAAGTTCCCGTCGATCAACACGCGCTCGGAGCGACTGCAGGAGCGCCCCGGCGGGGCACGCTCGCGCGCGATCGTGCCGGCGACCAGCTGGTACGAGATGCAGAAGCCCTCGCGGCAGTGGAACGAGTTCATCGTCGACGACGGCACGCTGTTCGGCATGGCTGCCGTCACGCAGCGCGGTCGTACCGCCGACGGAGAATGGTTCACCTGCTACTCGATCGTGATGCGCCCCGCCCCGGCTCACCTGGTCGATCTGCACGATCGCATGCCGCTGCTCATCCCGGTCTCCCTCAGCCACGACTGGCTGACCGCGCCGGCGTCGAAGGAGATCGTCGACGAGGCCGTCCTCGCCTCCGACGAGATGGCCGCGCGGGTGCAGGCCCGTCCCCGGGCCTGACGCGAGGTCCGCCGCCGGGTGGAGGTCCGGCCCTCAGGAAAGTACCTGAGGAGGACGCGGGACCAGGACGGCCGCCCGTAGCGTGGACACCATGATCACAGCAGAAGGCCTCACGAAGAGGTTCGGAGACAAGACGGCCGTCGATGACGTGTCGTTCACCGTCCAGCCGGGCAGTGTCACCGGCTTCCTCGGCCCCAACGGGGCGGGGAAGTCGACCACGATGCGGATGATCGTCGGTCTCGACCGCCCGACGTCCGGACGTGCCGCCGTCGCGGGCCGCGAGTACCGCAAGCTGCGGGCGCCCCTGACCGAGGTCGGCGTGCTGCTCGACGCGAAGGCGGTGCACACCGGCCGCACCGCACGCAACCACCTCCGCGCGATGGCGGCCACCCACGGCATCCCCGCGTCGCGCGTCGACGAGGTCATCGAGCTCGCGGGTATCGACTCCGTCGCCCGCAAGCGCGCCGGCAAGTTCTCACTCGGCATGGGACAGCGCCTGGGTATCGCCTCGGCGCTGCTCGGCGACCCGCACACGCTGATCCTCGACGAGCCGGTCAACGGCCTCGACCCCGAGGGCGTCCGCTGGGTGCGGCAGTTCGTGCGGCACGCGGCCTCGGAGGGACGCACCGTGCTCCTCTCGAGCCACCTGATGAGCGAGATGGCCCAGACCGCCGATCACGTCATCGTGATGGGTCGCGGCCGGGTGCTCGCGGATGCTCCGCTGGCCGAGCTCGTCCGCTCCTGGACGCGCAACACCGTGCGGGTGCGCACGCCGCGACCCGCCGATCTGGCGGCTGCCGTCGGCGGCCCCGACGTCGAGATCGTGAGCTCCGCGCCCGACCTGCTCGACATCGTGGGACTGCCCGCTGCCCGCATCGGCGACCTCGCGGCCGATCGCGGCATCCCGCTGCACGAACTCACCCCGACCACCGGTTCCCTCGAAGACGCCTACCTCGCCCTCACCGGCGACTCGGTCGAGTACCGCACCAAGGAGATCTCATGACCACGACACAGGCTCCCGCGCCCACGCGGACGCGCGTCGACACCGGTCGACGGCTCACATTCGTGCGTGCCCTGCGCGGCGAGTGGATCAAGCTCGCCACCCTGCGCTCGACGTGGTGGTCCATCGGGATCGCCGCGGCCCTCACGATCGGGATCTCCGTGCTCATCGCGCAGGCGGTCGAATCACCGGGCATCCAGGCCGTCGTCATGCCGATCCAGTTCACCATGCTGCTCGCCGGCATCATCGGGGCGATCTCGGTCACCGGTGAGTATTCGACGGGCATGATCCGCTCGACCCTCACGGCGAACCCGGTTCGCGGTTCCGTCCTCGCCGCGAAGTCGATCGTGCTGGCCGTGTTCCTGTTCGTGTCGTCACTGGTGATCTTCGGTATCGCGGCCGCCGCGGTCTCGCTCATCCTGGCCTCGCGGAACGAGGGCATCGACTGGTCGGACCCGTCGGCATCGATCCTGCCGATCGTGGTGGCCTCACTCGCCATGGCCGTCTTCGCCCTGCTCGGTGTGGCGTTCGGCTTCATCCTGCGCTCCGGCGCCGGAGCGATCGCCGCGACCGTCGGCGTGCTGTTCGTGCTGCCGATCGTCGTGGGCTTCTTCTCCTTCGCGGGCGAAGGGTGGGCGTGGCTCATCGAGGCGGCGAACTATCTCCCGGTCTCGGCCGCGCAGAGCGCGATCCTGCCGAGCGAGGGTGCCGCGCTCGACGCGCCGATCGCCTTCCTGACGCTGGGCTGCTGGGTTGCCGGCGGAGCGCTCGTGGCCTGGGGCGTCCTGCGCACCCGCGACGCGTAAAGTCGACCCGGTGAGCAGAACGAGAGGCCGCAGCGACTCGATCCGTGAGGACGAGGAGCTGCGGCTTCCGCGTGCCCCGGGCCTGTTCCGACGGTTCTGGGCGCGGCACCCCCTCTTCGCGGATGTGCTGCTCACGCTGCTCTGCCTGTTCCTCTCCCTCACCCCGGCAGCGCCGATCGCCGCGTCGTCTCTGCCCGAAGCCACCTACATCGCGCTGAACATCGCCACCCTCACGATGGTCGTGATCGGATGCAGCACCCTGCTGTGGCGCCGGCGCGCACCCCTCGGCCCCTTCATCGCCGCTGTGATCCTGGGCACCGTGGGACTGTTCACAGGCATGTCCGGCGGGATCGTGCTCCTGCTCGTCGCGTGCTACGGCCTCGCCGTGTACCGGTCCTCCCGCACCGCCTGGATCTGTTACGGGATCGGTGCCGCCTGGTTCCTCGGCTTGACCGGACTGCTGATGCTGAGCGGTGCGACCGTCCTGCAGGTCGGACTCGACACCGCCCTCGGCTACGTCGCACTCGGGCTGATCGGCACGCTGGTCGGAGTCAACGTCGGCGGCCGCAAGCGCTACCTCGCCGCGGTGATCGACCGCTCGCGCCAGCTGCTGATCGAGCGCGACCAGCAGGCCCAGCTCGCGGCCGCATCGGAGCGCGCCCGCATCGCCAGGGAGATGCACGACATCGTGTCGCATTCGCTGACGGTGATCGTCGCGCTGTCGGAGGGCGCGGCCGCGACCCCGGATCGCGAGCAGGCACGCAAGGCCGCCGCGTCCGTCGCCGACACGGCGCGATCCGCCCTCACCGAGATGCGCGCGATGCTCGGCGTGCTGCGCGACGACCAGTCCCCGCTGCCGTTGGCGCCGATGCAGCCGGCACCGCCCCGGGACACGGTCGAGGGCGCCCAGCGGGCCGGCTACCCGGCGACGCTCACGGTCATCGGGCAGGCGGAGGTCTCCCCCGCCGTCGCGCACGCGATCGGACGCATCGTCCAGGAGGGTGTGACCAACGCCATGCGCCACGCGCCGACCGCGACGGCGATCTCCGTGCGCCTGGAGTACACGGCGGAGACGGTGACGATCGACATCGTGAACGACGGCGTCTCGGGCACGATCGGGTCCGACGGCTTCGGCGTGCGCGGGCTGTCGGAGCGCGCCCTGCACGTGCACGGAACGGTCCGCTCCGCCCCCGCCGATGGAGGACGATGGGTTCTGCACGCGGTGCTGCCCGCGGCGGGGAACACCGCCACCGCGAACGAGGACACGACGGAGGAAGACGGATGACGCAGGCGATCAGGGTGCTCCTGGTGGATGACCAGGAGCTGATCCGCGTGGGCTTCCGGATGGTGCTCGAAGCGGAGGACGACATCGTCGTGGTCGGTGAGGCCGTGGATGGACGATCGGCGATCACCCAGAGCGCGATCCTCGCCCCCGATCTGGTGCTGATGGACATCCGCATGCCCGAGCTCGACGGCATCGCCGCCACCGAGGCGATCGTGCGCGACCGCCCGCAGACGAAGGTGCTCGTGCTGACCACGTTCGATCTCGACGAATACGCCTTCGGCGCGATCCGTGCCGGTGCGAGCGGATTCCTGCTGAAGGATGCGCAGCGCCACGAGATGATCGCCGCCGTGCGCGCGGTGCACCGTGGAGACGCGGCGCTCTCCCCTCGGATCACGAGGATGCTCATGGAGCACGTGACCCCGCAGCTCGGGTCCTCGGGCTCACCGGCCCCGGATGCTGCCGAGGCCCAAGCGCTCGCGTCGCTCACCGAGCGCGAGCGTGACGTCTTCCTCGCGATCGGGCAGGGTATGACGAACTCCGAGATCGCTCAGACGCTCTACGTGGGCGAGTCCACGGTGAAGACCCACGTGGGCCGGGTGCTGGCGAAGCTCGGCGCCCGCGACCGCATCCATGCGGTCATCCTGGCGCACCGGCTCGGCCTCGTCTGACGCCCGCCCGCCGCCTCAGGCCTGCGCGGGTGTCCACTCCGAGACGCGGTCGAGCAGCTGCACCTCATCGGCGGAGAGCTCCAGACGCGCACCGGCGAGAAGGTCGGGAACCTGCTCGACGTTCCGTGCGCTCGCGATCGGCGCGACCACGGCCGGCTGTGCCCGCAACCACGCCAGGGCGGTCGCCGCGATCGATGCGTCATGCGCGTCACCGATCTCCTCGAGCGCATCGATGATCCGCAGCCCGGCCTCGGTCGCGTACTTCGCAGCCCCCTGTGCCCGCGGGGAGGTCTGGTCCGCGGCATCCGTCGAGCGATACTTGCCCGTCAGGAATCCGCTCGCCAGCGAGAAGTACGGGACGAGCCCGAGCTCGAACTCCTCCGCGACCGGGATGATCGTGTCCTCCACCTCATTGCGATGCACGAGGTTGTAGTGGGGCTGTACGGCGACGGGCAGAGCGACCCCGGTCCGACGCGCGATCTCGACCCACTCGCGGATGCGGTCGGCGGAGTAGTTCGACACCGCGATGTGGCGCACCAGGCCGTCTTCAACCAGCTGCCCGAAAGCTCCCACGGTCTCCTCGAGCGGGACCGTCTCGTCATCGAAGTGGGCGTAGTAGAGGTCGATCTCGTCGACGCCGAGCCGGGCGAGAGAGGCCTCGGCGGCCTTCCGCACGTTCGCCGCGGCGAGCCCTCGGAACTGCGGATGCTGGCTGACCTTGGTCGCCACGACGACGCCCGAGGGCTTGCGGGAGGCGAGCCACTCGCCGATGATCGTCTCGCTCTCGCCGCCCTCGTTGCCCTCCACCCAGGAGCTGTAGGAGTCTGCGGTGTCGATGAAGTCGCCGCCCCCGTCGACGAAGGCGTCGAGCACCTCGAAGGAGGTGTCGCGGTCGGCCGTCCAGCCGAACACATTCCCGCCGAGCGAGAGAGGGAGAACGTCGAGGTCACTGGTGCCGATACGAGTCATGTCGGTGACAACCGCGATCGGCACCCGGCGCATTCCCGCATGACGTCATGTTGCGGGCGGACTCCCCTGGTCCGACTGGTCCTCCTCGGTCGGCGACTCGCCCTCGTCGTAGATCTGCGAGGGGCGGCCGACGAGCCGCGCATCCGGCGCGTGGGCGATCAGCGGATCCTTGCCCGGATAGTCGAACCGGTTGAGCACGCACCGCATCGCTTCGAGCCTCGCCCGCTTCTTGTCGTTCGACTTGATGACGATCCACGGATTGGCCGGCGTGTCCGTATGGAAGAACATCGCCTCCTTCGCCGTCGTGTAGTCGACCCAGCGGTCGACGCTGGCGAGGTCCGTGGGGCTGAGCTTCCACTGCTTCACGGGGTCTTCGCTGCGCCGCTGAAACCGTCTTCTCTGCTCGGCCTCGCCGACCGAGAACCACAGCTTGATGAGGCGGATCCCCGACCCCACCAGCATCCGCTCGAACTCCGGAGCGGTCTGCATGAACTCTCCGTACTCAGCCGTCGAGCAGTACCCCATGACCCTCTCGACGCCTGCCCTGTTGTACCAGGAGCGGTCCATCAGGACGATCTCGCCGCCCGAGGGGAGGTGGGAGACGTACCGCTGGAAGTACCATTGCGTCCGCTCCGCGTCGGTCGGCTTGTCGAGGGCGACGACCCGCGCACCACGCGGGTTGAGGTGCTCCATGAAGCGCTTGATCGCGCCGCCCTTGCCGGCCGCGTCACGCCCCTCGAAGAGGATGAGCACCCGCTCGGAGGAGTGCTTGATATGGGCCTGGAGCTTGAGGAGCTCGATCTGCAGCAGGCGCTTCTCGCGCTCGTATGCCGCTCGGGAGAGTTTCTTCGTGTACGGGTAGTCGTGCTGCCACTCGGCCGTGGCGATCACCATGTCGGATGCGCTGCTCATGGATGTCTCCTCCCTGGAGTGCCCCGCGATCCGCGTTCCGGGAGGTAAGCGCAGGTGGCCGGAGCGGGGTGCCGACCACCTGCGCGGTATGGATCTGGAGACTCTTTCGAGCACCAGGAAGACTGTCTAAGTAACATAACAGACAGTAGTGTGATACTCCGGTATGCGCTCCGACGCGGAAGGTCGTCGTCCCCCGCGTCACCTTCGGGCCCTCTCCGACTCATTCCTCTGTGACGACCCCTATCCGTTCCGTTGGAGGACACATGAGGAGCACCACGCAAGCCAGGAGATCGATTCGAGCGGGAGGATGGCTCGCCGGCGCGCTTCTCGTCCTCGGCGCCGCCGTCGCCCCCGGAGCCGTCAGCGCGGCGGCCGCGGCGGAGGTCGACTCGGGAGACACCGTCTACATCGGCAGCAGGGAAGGATACGGCGGGACCGGGATCTTCCCGATCTGGTCCGGCGGGGTCCAGACCGGGGAGCCCGACTACTGGGCCTACTGCATCGAACATGCCGTGTCCGCGAAGACCCGGCTCACGGGAAGCGCCGGCGACCTCGACACCTTCCTCGGCGACAACCACTTCGCGGATCCGGCCATCCAGGCCAAGGTGCTCTGGGTGCTCGCGAACAGCTATCCCGCCGTCAGCCTCGAGAGCTTCGGGGTGGCGGCAGGAGCGCCCGGCATCTCCCGGAACGATGCGATCGAGGCGACGCAGTACGCGATCTGGCGGTACACCGACCTGGACTTCGATGCCTCGTGGTCCTGGGAGACGCCTGACTCGGAGGCCGCCTACTGGTACCTCGTCGACGGAGCGAATGCCGCCCCGGCGCTGACTCGCGAGGATCTCGCCGTCACCGCTGCGGTGGCGGCTCCGAGCTCCGGGCAGCGCGCCGGGACCCTCGTGGGACCGTTCATCGTGAGCACAAACCGCGCCCCTGCCGCGGTCTCCGTCGATCCCGCGACGACGGTCGCCGATGCCACCGGGGCCCCGATCGACGTGAACGTGGTCGTCGACGGGCAGGAGCTCTACCTGGATCTGCGGGAGACGACCGCAGCAGGGAACGCCACCGTGCGAGTGACCGTAGACGGCTCTCGCAGCACGGGTGCCGTGATCTCGGTGCCCGCCACCCCGGGCAGCACCCCGACAGCGGAGGATCACGCCCAGTCGATCATCCTGGTGGCGCCGTACACCGCGAAGGTCACCGCCGAAGCCACCGCCGCCTGGGCCGCGCAGCCCGTGGCCGCTGTGCCGGCGATCAGCACTTCGCTGGTCGATGCGGCCGACGGCGACCAGGTCCTCGCCTGGAACGGCGGCACGGTGACCGACACCGTCGCCTACGAGAACCTCGTACCGGGCACGGAATACACCGTCCGCGGGGAGCTGATGCGCAAGCGAGACGGATCATCGACCGGCATCACGGGGTCGACGACGTTCACCCCGGCCGCGCCGAACGGCACCGTCTCGGTACCGTTCACCGTGCCGGAAGGGTTCGCGGGTGAGACCCTCGTCGCCTTCGAGGAGCTCTACGAAGGAAGGGATGCGACCGGCATCCTGCGCGCGGAGCACAAGGACATCGATGATGCCGCCCAGACGGTGACGGTGCAACGGGAGGCCGCTGTCGTGCCGGCCACCCCCGGCCCGACTCCGGATCGCGGAGGATCGCTCGCGGCGACCGGTTCCGCGACTCCGATCGCCGCTGTCGTGTTCGGCCTGCTCGCCCTGGTCGCGGGCGCAGTCCTGATGCACCGGAGGACGCCCCGCGCGGACGTGTGACCGGAGCGCTCGGGGGCGGCTCCCACCCCGGATCGGCCGCGGCAGGCCAGTCGTCGCGTCCCGTCGCGATGTCGCATCCGCCGTTGCCGCCCCCGAGTGCGGTCATGAATTTCTTCCGGATCGCCGTCTAAGCTGGCGCGATGCGGGTCCCGCACAGGGAACGGACACTGACGGGGGATCTTCGTGGCGCGAGACAGGACATTCCGGAGGACGACGGTCTCCCGGCACGGGCAGCAGCACACCCCCGGCCCGCTCAGCCAGCTGATGAAGCTCGTCGGCATCGCCCTGGCCGTCGTGCTGGTGAGCGGCGCAGGCGTCGCCGCATTCGTGGTCTCGGATCTCTACCGGACGGCGACCGCCGACGCGGTGGAGCTCGAGGGGCAGCGCCCCGTCCCGCCGGACATCCGCGAGTACGAAGGCGGATTCAATCTGCTGCTCATGGGTCTGGACGTGTGCGAGCCCGAGTACGCACACCTGTTCCCCGGCAGATGCGACGGACCTGATGCCGAAGGCGATCTGAACGACGTCAACCTGCTCGTGCATGTCTCGGAGGAGCCGAGACGCATCACGGCCGTGAGCCTGCCCCGCGACCTCATGATCCCGATTCCCGAGTGCACGCGAGAGGACGGCAGCAAGACCTCGGCGATGAGCAAGCAGCCGCTCAACAGCGCCTACATGTATGGCGGGATCAACTGCGTGGCGACGACCGTTACGAAGCTCACAGGTCAGAGCATCGACTTCGCGGCGTCGGTGACCTTCGGCGGGGTCATCGAGATCACCAACGCGATCGGCGGAGTGGACGTCTGCCTGGCCTCGCCGATCCGGGATTATCACACCCGCCTCGACCTGGCAGCGGGCACCCACACCCTGCAGGGATACGAGGCGCTGCAGTTCCTCCGGACCCGCCACGGTGTGGGCGATGGAGGCGACCTCAGCCGCATCGGCAACCAGCAGCAGTACATGTCCAACCTCGCGAAGAAGCTGATCAGCGGTGAGGTGCTCGGCGATGTGCCGACGATGCTCCGGCTCTCCAATGCGGCCCTGAGCAATATCCAGGCGAGCAGCTCGCTGACGAACCCGATGACGCTCGTCCAGATCGGCCTCGCGGTGAAGGATGTCTCGTTCGAGGACATCGTCTTCCTGCAGTACCCGTCGTCGACCGACCCGGACAACCCCAACAGAGTCGTGCCGAACTACGGGTCCGCACAGGTCATGTGGGACGCGATCGCCGCCAACCAGCGCCTGGAAGTCACCCACAAGAACACCAGCAACGACGGCGTCATCATCGAGGAGCCGACGACGCCGGCCGAGGAGACGCCGTCCACGGAGACGCTCATCGCCCTCCCCGACGACATCAAGGGGAACTCCGCCGCGCAGTCGACGTGCTCGAACGGGCGCGTCGACTGAACTCGGTCGGGTGACCGTCCGGCGTCCGGGCGCCGAACGCGGTAGCCCGACGCACGCCGAGACGACGAAGGCCCGCGTCCCGGTGTTCCCGGGGACGCGGGCCTTCGCATGACGAGCCGACTACGGGACTCGAACCCGTAACCCCCGTATTACAAGTACGGTGCGCTACCAATTGCGCCAAGTCGGCGGATGCCACCAGCTTAGCGATGGCATCGGTTCCGCTCCGACCTACGGGGCGGGGGTCGACGTGTCGGTCGGCGTCGGCGTCGGCGTCTCGGTCGCGCGCGACGCGTCGCTCGCGACGCTGAGGACGAACTGCGAGAACTCGGCGGGGTCTTCGAGGGCGCCGACATATGCTTCGCCGTTCGCGACGATCATCGCGCCCGCCGTCAGCACGAGGTCATCGGATCCCGCGAGCGGACCGTCCAGAGCGCGAGTCGTCGCCTCCTTCGCCCAGCTCACGAAGTCGCCGTCCTCGATGCACGACCGCACGGTCTTGCCGTTGTCGACGCCGACCGCACCGGCCAGGTCCGCGAGATCCTCGTCGGAGAGACCGTCGCTGCCGACGTCCGGCTGCTTGTCGAGCAGGTCGTGGTTGAACCGGTAGAACTGCGCCGGCGAGTGCGTCGCCACGCAGGCCGCAGCGGCCGCCGCGCGCAGCGAGTACTTCGTCCCGTTGGAGCTGGCGGTGAGCAGCGCGACCGGGTGGTAGCTGACCGTGACCGCGTTCTCGTTGATCCATCCGGCGAGCTGGCGGGCGTTGGCACGCTCGAACTTGCCGGCGTCCGGGGAGAGGTAGTCGACGTAGACGTGGATGTCGACCTTCTCGGAGGACGTCGGCTGCGGGGTCGGCGAGGCCGACGCGCCGGTCTCCGTCGCTTCGGGGTCCGGGCTCGCGGGGACCTCTTCGGATCCTGCGACGGAGGTGATGTCGGTGAGGACGACGCCGTCGGACTGCATGCCGGTCGGGGTGAGCCGCGGCTTGGAGACCTGAGCCGACACCGCGAGCGTCACCGCGGTGCCGATCGCACCCACCGCGACGATCGCGACCGCGCCGATGATGATCCGTCGCATGAGACGCGCCCGTGACTGCTGGGCGTGCACCTGCTGGGCCTTCTCCCGCACGGCCTCGCGAGAATTGCGGGGTGTGGGGACGTTCGGCGTTTCGTCGCTCGACATCGTTCCTCTTGTGAGTCTCAAGGGGGGTCCGGGTTGGCCCCGACCGCCGCTCGGCGACGATCGCCGCAGCGCGCGGCCGAGTTCGATGCTAACCAGTGAGGCTGAGAAATACCCAGGTACCGCCGTTCGTGTCATACTGATCCCGACCCAAAGACGGGTCACGGCGGTTCATTCCGCCGCTTCTCACAACGGATCGTCCGGCACGTACCTGCCGGTGAAGGAGAAACCACAATGGCATCTGTGACTTTCGACGAGGCCACCCGCCTTTACCCCGGCGGAACCCGTCCGGCCGTCGACAAGCTCAACCTCGAGGTCGGAGACGGCGAGTTCCTCGTCCTCGTCGGTCCCTCCGGTTGCGGTAAGTCCACGTCCCTCCGCATGCTGGCCGGCCTCGAAGAGGTCAACGCCGGCCGCATCCTCATCGGCGACCGCGACGTGACCGACGTCCCGCCGAAGGACCGCGACATCGCG
>Ga0160430_100113_pt1 | contig 70670 bp, 63 predicted proteins | sample HID1971I_E0MG_FD_108274 | JGI IMG/M metagenome (GOLD analysis project Ga0160430, IMG submission 108274) | Enriched millipede-associated microbial communities from UW Madison campus, WI, USA - HID1971I_E0 MG | ecosystem: Host-associated > Arthropoda: Insects > Digestive system > Unclassified ...
ACGGCGTCGTCGCGGCCGTCCTCCTGATCGGGGTGCTCGGCGGCGTCCTCCGCCTCGCGGGCGTCACCTCCGACGTCATCAACATCATCACCGGTGGCCTGCTGATCTTCTCGGTCGTCGCAGCCAGCGTCCTCGCCTGGGCGCAGCGTGTCCGCGCGAAAGCCGGGCCACCGCTCCGCGTCGCAGCCTCTCCCGCACCATGAGGCAGCCTCTCGCCGTCGGCATCCGCCTGCGGTGATCATCACGAAAGGAAGAACAATGACGTTTGCACGCAAGAGGGTCTCGGCGTTCGCCGCCGTGGCCGTCGCCGCAGCGCTCGTGCTGACCGGCTGCGCCGACACCGGCAGCGGGTCGGGCGACACCGGCTCCGGCGAGGGCGGCGGATCCGACAACCTGTCGATCACGTTCCTGCCCAAGAACCTCGGCAACCCGTACTTCGACACCTCCAGCGAGGGCGGCAAGAAGGCCGTCGAGGAGTTCGGCGGCACGTTCGCCGAGGTCGGTCCGGCCGAGGCCACGCCCGACGCCCAGGTGAGCTACATCAACACCGCCACCCAGCAGGCGGTCGGCGCGCTCGTCGTCTCGGCGAACGATCCGAAGGCCATCTGCGACGCGCTCAACGAGGCCCGGGACGCCGGCGTGAAGGTCGTCACCTTCGACTCCGACACCAACACCGAGTGCCGCGACGTGTTCATCAACCAGGCGGACTCGGACGGCATCGCCAAGGTGCAGATCGACCAGATCGCCGAGCAGATCGGCGGCGCGGGCGAGATCGCCATCCTGTCGGCATCCGCCAACGCCACCAACCAGAACGCCTGGATCGACCTCATGAAGGAGTATGTCGCGAGCGACTACCCCGACATCACGATCGTCGAGACGGTCTACGGAGACGACGACGACCAGACCTCGTTCGACAAGACGGCGGCCCTGCTGCAGAGCCACCCCGAGCTGAAGGGCATCGTCTCGCCCACCACGGTCGGCATCGCCGCCGCGGCGCGCTACCTGTCCACGTCGGACTACAAGGGCAAGGTCGCACTGACCGGTCTCGGTACGCCGAACCAGATGCGCGAGTACGTGGAGGACGGCACCGTCACCTCGTTCGCACTGTGGAACCCGGCAGACCTGGGCTACCTGTCGGCCTTCGCGGCCAAGGCGCTCGTGGAGGGCGACATCACGGGCAAGGAGGGCGACACCTTCGACGCCGGTGATCTCGGTGAGTACAAGGTCGGCGCCGACGGCGTGGTCCTGCTCGGCGACCCGTTCGTGTTCACCGCGGACAACATCGGCGACTTCGACTTCTGAGTTGCCACGGAGGGGCGTCGGGGCTTCGGCTCCGGCGCCCCTTCGTCGTCTCGGCGACGGGGCGTCCCGTCAGGCGCGGGGGTCGAAGCGCGCGGGGGTGTGCGTCGCGGCGACGAGGGCGCGCAGCTCCTCCAGCGTCGCCGGCGCCGCGCCGAGAGCGCGCGCCTGGATGAGCACGTTGCCCAGGGCCGTCGCCTCGACGGGACCGGCCAGCACGGGGAGTCCGGTCCGATCGGCGGTGGCCTGGCAGAGCAGTCGGTTGAGAGACCCTCCGCCGACGAGGTGGATGCTGTCGAGTCCACGCCCGGACAGCTCAGCCGCGGAGCGGACGGCGCGCGCGAAGGCGTCCGCGATCGACTCGATGATGCTCCGCGCGAATGCGGGCCTCTCGGACGGTGCCGCCTCGCCGAGCAGCGCCGCGATCCGCGCCGGCATGTCGCCGGGGGCGCTGAGCGTCGGGTCGTCGGCGTCGAACACCGGCACCGCGTCGGCGACCGCGGATGCCGCGGCCAGCAGCCCCGGCAGGTCGATGCCCGCGCCGTCCTCGGCCTCCCAGGCCCGCACGCTCTCGCTGAGCAGCCAGAGGCCCGTGACGTTGTGCAGGAACCGGAACCGGCCGTCGACGCCGAGCTCGTGGGTGAAGTTCGCCTCGCGGGCGGCATCCGTCAGCACCGGCTCGGTCAGCTCCACGCCGACCAGGCCCCAGGTGCCGCAGGAGACGTACGCGGAGTGCGGGGTCGAGAGCGGAGCGGCCACGACGGCGGATGCGGTGTCGTGCGAGCCGACCGCGATCACCGGGAGCTCCTTGCCGATGCGTGCGACGAGGTCGGGGCGAAGCATGCCGATGGTCGTGCCCGGGTCGACGAGTGGCGGCAGGATGCTCGTCGGGGTGCCGAGACGATCGGCCAGGGCCGTGTCCCACTCGCCGTCCGCGACACCGAGCAGGCCGGTGGTCGAGGCGTTCGTGCGCTCGGCCACGGCAGACCCGGTGAGCAGGAACGCGATGAGGTCGGGGATCAGGAGAGCGGTGTCGGCCTCGGCGAGCCGTGCATCGACCCGGTACTGGTACAGGGTGTTGAACGGCAGGAACTGCAAGCCGTTGCGCTGATACAGCTCCACGAACGGGGTGAGCGCATGCACCTCGGCGACGCCGCGCGTCGTGCGGTCGTCGCGGTAGTGGAACGGCTCCGCGAGGAGCTCGCCGTCCCGCAGCAGACCGTAGTCGACAGCCCAGGAATCGATCCCGATGCTCTCGATGTCCGGCTCGCGCCGCACCGCCTCGGCGAGGCCCTCGACGACGTGCGCGTACAGGGCCTCGAAGTCCCAGTGCAGTCCGTCCTCGCGTTCGACGGGTCCGTTGGGGAACCGTGACACCAGCTCGAGGTCGAGGCGGTCGTCGCCGATCCGCCCGATCATGACGCGGCCGCTGGTCGCCCCGAGGTCGACGGCCGCGACCGCGCGGAGGGTCATCGCAGGAAGGCCGCGGCGACGCCCGAGTCCACCGGGATGTGCAGGCCGGTGGTGCGGCTGAGCTCGGGACCGGTCAGCACGTACACGGCGTCGGCGACGTTCTCGGGGACGACCTCGCGCTTGAGGATCGTGCGGTTCGCGTAGAACTGCCCGAGGTCCTCTTCTGCGACGCCGTAGGTCGCGGCGCGGTTCGCGCCCCACCCGGAGGCGAAGATGCCGGAGCCGCGGACGACACCGTCGGGGTTGATGCCGTTGACCCGGATGCCGAACTCGCCGAGCTCGACCGCCAGCAGCCGCACCTGGTGGGCCTGGTCGGCCTTGGTCGCGGAGTAGGCGATGTTGTTCGGGCCGGCGAAGACGGAGTTCTTCGACGAGATGTAGATGATGTCGCCGCCGAGCTTCTGGTCGATGAGCACGCGGGCGGCGGCCTTCGACACGAGGAACGAGCCCTTGGCCATGACGTCGTGCTGCAGATCCCAGTCCTTCTCCGTGGTCTCCAGCAGGGGCTTCGACAGGGAGAGCCCGGCGTTGTTGACCACGAGGTCGACACCGCCGAACGCGAGCACCGCCTCGTTCAGGGCGGCCTGGACGGCATCGGCATCCGCGACGTTCGCGGCGACGCCGATCGCGACGTCCGTGTTCCCGAGCTCGGCGGCCGCGGCCTGCGCCTTCTCGAGATCGAGGTCGGCGATCACGACGCAGGCCCCCTCCGCGGCGAGACGCGTGGCGATGGCCTTGCCGATGCCCGAAGCGGCGCCGGTGACGAAGGCGATGCGGCCCTGGTGCGACTTCGGCTTCGGCATCCGCTGCAGCTTCGCCTCCTCCAGCGCCCAGTACTCGATGCGGAACTTCTCGGCATCCGAGATCGGCGCGTAGGTCGACAGGGACTCGGCGCCGCGCATCACGTTGATCGCGTTGACGTAGAACTCGCCGGCGACGCGAGCGGTCTGCTTGTTGGCGCCGTAGGAGAACATGCCCACGCCGGGGACCAGCACGATGAGCGGATCGGCGCCGCGGATCGCGGGGGAGTCGGCCGTCGCGTGGGCGTCGTAGTAGGCCTGGTAGTCGGCGCGGTACTGCTCGTGCAGCTCGTGCAGGCGCGCGGTCTGCTCCTCGACGGAGGCGGTGGCCGGCAGGTCGAGGAGGAGCGGCTTGACCTTGGTGCGCAGGAAGTGGTCGGGGCAGCTGGTGCCGAGGGCGGCGAGGGCCGGAGCCTTCTCCGACGCGAGGAAGTCGAGCACGACGTCGGCGTCGGTGAAGTGACCGACCATCGGCTTGTCCGTGGAGGCGATGCCGCGGACGGTGCCGGCGAGGGCAGCCGCACGCTCCCGACGCTCGGAGGCGGGCAGCGCCTCGAATCCGGAACGGACGCCGCCGAACGGCTCGGTCGTGCCGTGCTCGGCGATGTACGCGGCCGCGGTGTCGATGATCCAGAGGGAGTGCGCCTCGGCGTCCTCGGAGGTGTCGCCCCACGCGGTGATGCCGTGCCCGCCCAGGATGCAGCCGATCGCCTGCGGGTTCTTCCGCTTGATCTCGGCGATGTCGAGTCCGAGCTGGAAGCCGGGACGACGCCAGGGCACCCAGACGACCTTCTCGCCGAAGATCGTCGCCGTGAGCGCTTCGCCGTCGGCCGCGGTCGCGATCGCGATGCCGGAGTCGGGGTGCAGGTGATCGACGTGCGCCGCATCGACCAGGCCGTGCATGGCGGTGTCGATCGACGGGGCGGCTCCCCCCTTGCCGTGCAGGCAGTAGTCGAACGCGGCGACCATCTCGTCTTCCCGGTCGAGCCCGGGGTAGACGTCGACGAGCGCGCGCATGCGGTCGAGGCGTAGCACGGCCAGGCCGCTCTCGGTCAGGGTCCCGAGGTCGCCGCCCGAGCCCTTGACCCACATCAGCTCGACGGGCTGACCGGTCACCGGGTCGGTCGCGGTGCCCTTGGCGGAGGTGTTCCCGCCGGCGTAGTTGGTGTTCTTCGGATCGGCGCCCAGGCGGTTGCTCCGCGCGATCAGAGCGGCAGCGGTGGGGTTCGTCATGATTCCTCGGTTCGTTTCAGCGGGGGCGGGAGAGCGTGCGGGGCGGGGGCGCTCAGGCGCCCCAGCCGGCCTGCACGCCGCCCACGCGGTCGGCGGCGATCTGCTGCTGGTATCCGGATGCGGCGTAGGCGGCCATCGGGTCGGCGGCGAGCCCGCGCGACTCGCGCCATTCGGCGAGGGTCGGGCGCACGTCGGTGTAGAAGGCGTCCATGAAGACGGCGTTGGCGGCGAGCACGTCGCCCGACTTCTGCGCCGCGGTGAGGGCGTCGCGATCGACGAGCAGTGCGCGGGCGGTCATCTCCTGCACGTTCAGCACCGAGCGGATCTGACCGGGGATCTTGTCCTCGACGTTGTGGCACTGGTCGAGCATGAACGCCACGTCGGGGTTGTTCAGGCCGCCGCCGCGGATGACCTCGAAGAGGATGCGGAACAGCTGGAACGGGTCGGCGGCGCCCACGATCAGGTCGTCGTCGGCGTAGAAGCGCGAGTTGAAGTCGAACGACCCGAGCTTGCCGAGACGCAGCAGCTGCATCACGATGAACTCGATGTTGGTGCCGGGCGCGTGGTGGCCCGTGTCGAGGCACACCATCGCCTTGTCGCCCAGGGCACTCACCTGGGCGTAGGAGGTGCCCCAGTCCGGAACGTCGGTGTGGTAGAAAGCGGGCTCGAAGAACTTGTACTCGAGCACGAGGCGCTGGTCGTCGCCGAGGCGCGCGTAGATCTTCTGCAGCGACTCCTGCAGGCGGTCCTGCCGGCCGCGCAGATCCGCCTGGCCGGGGTAGTTGGAGCCCTCGGCCAGCCAGATCTTCAGGTCGCGGCTGCCGGTCGCGTCCATGACGTCGATGCAGGCGAGGTGGTGGTCGATGGCCTTCTGCCGGATGGCGGCATCCTCGTGCGTGAGGGCGCCGAACTTGTAGTCGTCGTCCTGGAAGGTGTTGGAGTTCACCGTGCCGAGCTCGACTCCGAGGTCTTCGGCGTGCGCGCGCAGGTCGTCGTACGAGTCGACCAGGTCCCACGGGATGTGCAGCGCCACCTTGGGTGCGAGCGCCGTGTACTTGTGGACCTGTGCCGCGTCGGCGATCTTCTCCCACGGGTCGCGCGGGGTGCCGGGGGTGCCGAACACCTTGAACCGGGTGCCGGAGTTGCCGAAGGCCCAGCTGGGCAGCTCGATGCCCTGCTGCTCGAGGATGGCGAGGTTCTCGGAGGAGAGGATGCTCACGATGCACTGCTTTCGTTGTCGATGAAGGGAGTGGTGCGCTCGCCGACGGCGGCGAGCTGGTCTTCGAGGTGGAACACCTCGGTGAGAGGTGCGGCCGCCTGGTCGGGGCGCCCGTCGAGGCCGAGGAAGAACCGGCTCATCTCCGCCTCCCAGCGCGCGGCGACGGGGGAGGCGGCGAGGTAGGCCTGGGCGGCGGTGTCGTCATCGGTCTCGTAGTAGCCGATGAGGGTTCCGCCCGCGCCGAGGAAGAGCGAGTAGTTGCGTCGCCCGGAGGCGGCGATCTCCGCGAGCATCTCGGGACGGACCGGGGAGTGCCGCGCGAGGTACTCGTCGAGCAGTTCGGGACGGACCTGCAGCTGAAAGCCGACGCGCGTCATACGGGCTCCTCTGCCATGTCGTGATCGGTGAAACCTGAATCGTTTCAATGGTCATGCTAAGCCGATCGTCCGGCGCACGTCAAGCCGGGTCGCCCGACGAGGATGCACTACTGTCGAACCGCACCAGGGAAGGCGGATCGGCTGTGACGCACATGAGCATCAGAGATGTCGCCGCCAGCGCCGGCGTGGCCGTCGGCACCGTGTCGAACTACCTCAACCATCCCGAGAAGGTGTCCGCCGACAAGGCCGACCGCATCCAGCGCGCGATCGACGCTCTCGGCTTCGTCCCCAACCGTGCGGGGCGGCAGCTGCGACTCGGTCGGAGCACGCTGATCGGGTACCTCGCGCCCGACGTCAGCAACCCGCACTTCGCCGAGATCGCCGAAGCTGTCGAGCGGCGGGCCGAAGAGCTCGGCCTCACCCTCTTCCTCGCCAACTCGCACCGTTCGCGAGCGCGGGAGGATGCGTATCTCGCCGCCTTCGAGGAGCATCGTGTGCGCGGGATGATCGTCTCCTCGCACGACCCGATCGATGACCGCCTGGCGGCAGCCCGACGGCGCGGCACCCCCTCGGTGCTGGCCGGGCAGGTGGCGGAGGCGGCGGATCAGCCCTCCGTCAGCGTCGATGATGTCGCCGGCGGACGCATCGTCGTCGAGCACCTCATCGTGCAGGGGGCCGCGCGCATCGCGTTCGTCGGAGGATCCCTGGAGATTCCGCAGGTCGCCGACCGCCTGGCGGGAGCGCGCGCGGCCGTCGCGGCAGCGCCGGGTGTGGAGCTCGAAGTGGTCGAGACCGAGGAGCGCACGATCGAGGGCGGACGCGCGGCGGCCTCCGTCATCCTGGCGCGTGACGCGGCGCGGCGCCCGGACGCGGTGTTCGCGGTGAACGACCTCCTGGCTCTGGGTGTGCTCAACGGGCTGACGCTGGGCGGGGTCGTCGTGCCGACCGACATCGCGATCGTCGGCTACGACGACAACGAGTTCGCGTCGTCCTCACTGGTGCCCCTCACCTCGGTGCGCGCTCAGTCGGGCGGCTACGGGAGCGCCGTGATGGATCTGCTGTGGGAGGTGCTGGAGGGGCGCGAGGTGGAGGAACCGCACCGCGTGTTCCGCCCGGAGCTCGTGGTCCGGGAGAGCTCGAGACGGCGCTGAGTGCACGCCGGCGCGGTCTCGTGACATCATGGATTGAATCGTCTCAATTCCCGCCCGCTCGAAAGCTCGAACGCGGTGCGCCTGCCGCGAAGGAGCCTCGGATGCCCATCCCCGACGTCTCGGACCTCGACCTTCACACCCGCGTCGTGTCCCTGCGCACGCAGCACGGCCCCGACCTGCGGGGCGTACCGGGCGAGGGGATCCGCCTCACCTGGCAGGTCGCCACGGAAAGTGACGGGGGAGCTCAGCTCGCCTACCAGATCGCCGCGGGGGAGGTTGCGGACACTCTCGTCGAGCGTCCGGCGGTCGCCTCGGCCGATGCCGTGGGCGTCCTCGTCGGAGACATCGGCCCCGGCGCCCGACGCCACTTCGCGGTGCGCATCGCCACCGCGGCGGGATGGACGCCGTGGAGCACTCCCCTCGAGGTCGAGGCCGGACTTCCCGGCGAGCTCCTCGCGGCGGCGGTCATCGGCATCCCGACCGAGGTCGAGGGTCCCGTCGCGCTGTTGCGCACGGAGTTCCCCCTGCCGGCCGCGCCGCGACGGGCCCGCCTCCGTCTGAGCGCGCTGGGGCTCGTCGATGCGTGGATCAACGGCCGACCGGCCACGGACGCACTCCTCACCCCGGGGTGGACGTCGTACGACGGACGGGTCCTCGTCGACACCGTCGACGTCACCCCGCTGCTGCGCGAAGGGGAGAACGTCATCGTCCTCGCGGTCGGCGACGGCTGGTACCGCGGGCGGATGGGTTTCGCGTTCCGCACCGGGATCTACGGATCGCGCTCGGGGGCGCTCGCCCAGATCGAGACCGAGGACGGCGTGGTCGTGGCGACCGACGCGACCTGGCGCGGCGGCTTCGGCGCCGTGCGGAAGGCCAGCATCTACGAGGGCACGACGGTCGATCTCGCTCGTGCACCCGAGGGGCTGCACGAGCCGGGTTTCGCCGGGGCGGGGTGGCAGGACGCCCAGGTCATCGAGGCGGCGTCCGCGCGCTTCGAGCCTCGTTCGGCGCCGCCCATCCGCGTGGTCGAGGAGCGGGAGATGGTGCTGCTCGACGGTGCGGGCCCCGCCCGGCTCGACGCGGGGCAGAACGTCTCGGGATGGGTGCGGCTCCGGGTGCGGGGCCGCGCGGGCGATGTCGTGACCGTCCGTCACGCCGAGGTGCTCGAGCCCTCGGGTGAGCTGCACACCGCTGCGTTGCGCACGGCGATCGCCACCGACGTCTATCTTCTCGATCGCGACGGAGAGCACGAGCTGGAGCCGCAGTTCACGTTCCACGGGTTCCGCTACGCGGAGGTCACGGGAGCCGAGGTCGTGCGGGCGACCGCCGTCGCGATCTCCAGCGACCTCGCCACCCGTTCCTCGTTCCGTTCGTCGCACGACGCCCTGAACGGCTTCCACTCGAACGTGTTCTGGTCCCAGCGCGACAACTTCCTGTCGGTGCCGACGGACTGCCCGCAGCGCGACGAGCGCCTGGGGTGGACCGGCGATGCACAGGCGTTCGCGGCCACGGCGAACACCCTGATGGACTCCGAGGCGTTCTGGCGGAGCTGGTTGCGCGACCTCGAGCTCGACCAGACGGATGAGGGCGGGGTGGCCTCGGTGGTGCCCGACATCATCCGCCGCGGCGACATGCTCATGGGAGGCGACGTCGTCGACCCGATGGGCCGCGCCGGATGGGCCGACGCCGCGACGATCGTGCCGTGGTCGGTGTACGAGTCGTACGGCAGCACCGAGGTTCTCGTGCAGCAGCTCGACAGCATGCGCCGCTGGGTCGCGCACCTGCGCCGTCGCGCCGGGGACGGGGTCGTGCTGCCCACCGAGCCGTTCCAGTACGGCGACTGGCTCGACCCCGATGCGCCGGGCGCCCGCCCGTGGGAGGCCAAGGTCTCCAGCGACTACGTGGCCAATGCGTTCTACGTGCATTCCGCCCGATTGCTCGCACGCGCGGAGCGCGTGGTGGGGTCGCCGACGGCCGCCGCCGAGTACGACGTGCTCGCGGACGAGGTCGCCCGTCGCACGTGGTCGCTCTGGGGCGAGGAGGCGGTCGCCACGCAGACGGGCGCCGCGCTGGCGCTGGAGTTCGAGATCGCCCCCGTCGCCGAGCGGGAGCGCATCGCCCGCGGGCTGGCGGAGAACGTCCGCGCGGAGGCCGGGCGCATCGCCACCGGCTTCCTCGGCACCCCGCTCGTGCTGTTCGCGCTGTCGAACAACGGGCACCTCGCCGAGGCCTATCTCATGCTCACCCGCCGCGAGGCGCCGAGCTGGCTCTATCAGGTCGACCGCGGGGCGACGACGGTGTGGGAGCGCTGGGATGCGCTGCTTCCGGACGGCAGTATCCATGGCGGCGTGATGGAGGCCGGCGCGACGGCGGAGGAGGGGAGCATGCTCTCCTTCAACCACTATGCGTACGGGGCCGTGATCGACTGGGTCTACCGGACCGTGGCGGGCCTGGCCCCCGCGGCGCCCGGGTACCGGGTCGCGCGCGTGGCGCCGCGACCGGCGCGGAGCGTGGACAGCGCGGTCGCCGCCGTCGACACTCCGTACGGCCGCCTCGCGATCGACTGGCATCTCGACGGTGCGGACCTGGTGGCGACGCTGCAGGTGCCGTTCGGCGTCTCCGCCGAACTCGATCTCCCCGTGACCGCGGAGTCGCTCGTGACGGTCGACGGGGTCGCGACCGCGGCGGCGCTCGGTGTCGGCACCCATGAGCTACGAGTGACGAGGGCGCGGATCGTCGACTGACCCGGTCCGCGCGGACGGCTGCCGGTACACTCTCGGACAGCATCCGGAAGCGACGAGGAGCAGCAGTGGCAGTGAGTGTGCGGGACGTCGCGGCGGCGGCAGGGGTGTCGGTCGGCACGGTGTCGAACGTCATGAACCAGCCGGACAAGGTCGCTGCGGCGACCGTGGTGCGGGTGCAGGCTGTGATCGCCGAGCTCGGTTTCGTGCGCAACGACGCCGCCCGCCAGCTGCGGGCCGGACGCAGCCGCAGCATCGGACTGGTGGTGCCCGACGCGGGCAACCCGTTCTTCGCGGACGTCGCTCGCGGCGCGGAGGCCCGCGCGGACGACGACATGCTCGCCGTGCTGCTCGGCAACAGCGACGAGGACCCGTCGCGGGAGGACAACTACCTCGACCTGTTCCGCGAGCAAAGGGTGAACGGCGTGCTCATCACCCCGGCATCCGATGACATCGAGAAGCTCGAGCGCGTGCAGGCCGCAGGCATCCCCGTGGTGCTGGTGGACCGCGAGGTGCCCGGATCCGCGTTCAGCTCGGTCTCGGTCGACGACGTCGAGGGAGGTTTCCTCGCCGCTCAGCACCTCCTGCAGATCGGGCGACGGCGTCTCGCGTTCGTCGGCGGACCGGCGTCGATCGCACAGGTCGCCCACCGTCTCGAAGGTGCGCGACGCGCGGTGGACGAGGTGCCGGGTGCGAGCCTCGACGTGATCACGATGCCGGCGCTCACGGTGCTGCACGGCAGGGCGGCGGGCGAGGAGATCGCCGCGCAGACGGAGGGGGAGCGCCCCGACGGGGTCTTCGCGGCGAACGACCTGCTCGCGGTGGGGCTGCTGCAGGCGCTGACGATGTTCCGCACGCTGCGGGTGCCGGAGGACATCGCCCTGGTCGGCTACGACGACATCGACTTCGCCACGGCCACCGTCGTGCCGCTCACCTCGGTGCGGCAGCCCGCGCAGCTGATCGGGCGCACCGCCGTCGAGCTGCTGCTGCGGTCGATCGCCGATCCCGACGGGGACTACGAGCGCCGGGTGCGGTTCCGCCCCGAGCTGGTCGTGCGGCAGTCGACCACGGGCTGACCCCCGGCGGTCGGAGAGCGGAGCATTGCCGCGGCACGGGTGTGTCGATAGGATGGAATCTCATTCATTAACGAATGGATATTCATGTCGGTACATGCGTCGGAGCCTGTCCAGGGGCGGGTGGTCTTCGGGACGTCGTCCCTCGGCGCCGGCACCGAGCCGGGGACCCCTGCCGAACAGGAGGCGATCCGCACCGCAGCGGCGATGCTGCAGCGCGACGTGCTCGTCGACACCTCGAACGCCTACGCGGACGGGCGCTCGGAGCAGGTGCTGGGCGCGGCGCTCGCCATGCTCGACGGCGAGGACCGCAGGGCCGCGGCGGCCCGGATCATCACGAAGGTCGATCGCGACCCGGAGACCGGGGGGTTCGACGGCGACCGCGTGCGCCGGAGCGCGGACGAGAGCTTGACCCGGCTGGGTGTCGACCGCCTCACCGTGCTGCACCTGCACGATCCGTACACCGTGTCCTTCGCCGAGGCGATGGCACCGGGCGGGGCGGTCGAGGCGCTGATCGGCCTGCGTGACAGCGGCGTCGTCGACCGCATCGGCATCGCGGCCGGCCCGGTGCCGCTCGTACGGCGGTACGTCGACACCGGAGCCTTCGATGCGGTGCTCTGCCACAATCGCTTCACGCTCGTGGACAGTAGCGCGGCGTCGCTGTTCGCTGCTGCGAGAGCGCGCGGGATGACGGTGTTCAACGCCGCCCCGTACGGCGGCGACCTGCTGGCGCGCGGGCCGCGCCCGGGCGCATCGTACGGGTACCGGCCGGCATCGGCCGAGCTGCTCGCGTGGACCGCCGAACTCGAGCGCATCTGCGCGCGGTCCGGGGCGCGCCTCGTCGACGCGGCCCTGCACTTCTCGCTGCGCTCGCCGCTCGTGGACGGCACGGTGGTCGGCGTCTCCTCTCCCGCTCGCATCGACGCGCTGCTCGCCTCCGCGGAGCATCCGCTCGCCGAAGAACTCTGGACCGTGGTCCGGTCCCTCGCCCCCGCCCCCTCGCCTGTCGACGACAGCGCTTACGACGGAGAAGCATCATGACCTCTCGATACTGGGAATCCACGCAGCCCGGCAGCGGCCGCCGAGCCGCGAGAGCCGAGGCGGTCAGTGACGCCGCCGTGCTCAGCCTGAACGGCTCCTGGCGGTTCCGACTCAGCCCCACCGCGGCGGGCGCCGGAACGGCGTTCATCGGCGACGACTTCGATGACAGCGGCTGGGATCCGATGATCGTGCCGTCGCACTGGGTGCTCGAGGAGTTCACCCCGCTCGCGGGCGGGGAACGGCGATCGATGCTCGGCACCGCCGAGGGCCCGCTCTACACGAACACGGCCTATCCGATCCCGCTCGACCCGCCGCACGTGTCCGAGCAGAACCCGACCGGCGACTACCGGCTCGTGTTCGAGGTGCCGGCCGGCTTCGGCCCCGCGGTGCTGCGCTTCCAGGGCGTCGACTCGTGCGCGAAGGTGTGGCTGAACGGCGAGGAGCTCGGCTGGTCCATGGGCAGCCGCCTCCCCTTCGAGTTCGACGCCCCCGTGCGTCCCGGTCGCAACGTGCTGGCCGTGCGCGTGCACCGCTGGTCCGCGGGCACCTACCTCGAAGACCAGGACATGTGGTGGCTGCCTGGCATCTTCCGCGACGTCGAGCTGCTCGCGCGCCCCGACGACGCGATCGACGACCACTTCGTTCATGCCGAGTACGACCATGTGACCGGGCTCGGCACGCTCCGGGTGGATGCGACGGTCCCCGCGGTCGTCGAGATCCCCGAGCTGGGCATCTCGATCCCGGCGGGCGAGACGGTCGAGGTCGCGGTCGAGCCCTGGAGCGCGGAGGTGCCGCGTCTCTACCGGGGGACCCTCCGCGCGACGGGGGAGAGCGTCGAGCTCGCAGTGGGCTTCCGGTCCGTCGCGATCGTCGACGGGGTCTTCACGGTCAACGGCCGGCCCGTCACCTTCCGCGGCGTGAACCGCCATGAGCACGACCTGCGTCACGGACGCACGCTCGACACCGAGACCATGCGCCAGGACATCGTGCTCATGAAGCAGGCGAACATCGACGCCGTGCGTACGAGTCACTACCCGCCGCATCCGGAGTTCCTGCGCCTGTGCGACGAGCTGGGCATGTGGGTCGTGCTGGAGAACGACCTCGAGACCCATGGCTTCATCTACGAGGGATGGGTGCGCAATCCCCCCGCGCTGCCGGAGTGGCAGGACACCATCATGGACCGCCTGCACCGCACCGTCGAGCGCGACAAGAACCACCCCAGCATCGTGATCTGGTCGCTCGCGAACGAGAGCATGACCGGTGAGGGCTTCGGGCGGATGCGCCGCTGGCTCGACGAGCGCGACCCCTCGCGGCCCGTGCTCTACGAGCGCGACCCGAGCTATCAGGACTCGGACTTCTACTCCGTGATGTACCCGTCGCTCGAGCTCCTGGAGCAGATCGGGCGCCGGGAGGAGCCGCGCAGCGGTCGCCTCAGCATGCACGGCATGGTGTTCGACGAGGCCGGAGCGGAGGCCGACACCGCCCCGGATCCCGTGGACGAGCGCCGTCGCGGTCTCCCCTTCCTGCTGGTCGAGTACGCGCACGCGATGGGCAACGGTCCGGGATCGCTCTCGGAGTACTGGCGCATCATGCGCGACCACGATCGCATCTGCGGAGGCTTCGTCTGGGAGTGGATCGATCACGGTTTCGCGGCCACGACGGCCGACGGCATCCCGTTCGTGATGCACGGGCAGGATGTGGACTACGAGCCGAACGGCGGCCGGTACTCGTTGCACGGACTCGTCTTCTCCGACCGCACCCCGACCCCCGGGCTGGGCGAGCTGGCGAAGGCGTACGCCCCGCTGCGCATCGAGGTGGCGGAGGATGCGGTGACGATCCGCAACGACCGCCACACCGCCGGCACCGGGGATCTCGAGTTCGCGTGGACGGTCGAGCGCGGTGCCGAGACACTCGCTGAGGGCGTGCTGGAGGTGCCGGAGATCGCCGCGGGGTCCGCGGCGACCGTGAGCTTGCCGACCGCTGCGGGCGAGGGCGAGCGGGTGCTCACCGTCCGTGCTCGGCTGCGCGATGCGACGCCGTGGGCCGAGGCGGGTCATGTCGTCGCGTGGGGGCAGCACGTGCTGACCCCGGCGGATGTTCCCGCGCCGCTTCCTCGCCCCGAGGGGGGAAGCGACGTCTCCGCGGAGACCGTGACGGTCGGCGACGCCGTGTTCGACGGTGCCAGCGGTCGTCTGCGGTCCCTCGGCGGAGTCGAGGTCGACGGGCCCTGGCTGGACGCGCACCGCGCGCCCACCGAGAACGATCGGGGCCAGGGCGACAACAACAACATCGCCAAGATCTGGCAGCAGACCGGGATCGACCGCATGGAGCATCGAACGGATGCCGTGCGCACGGGCGACGGCTGGATCGAGGTGACCGGCCGTACGGCCCCCACCACCCATGCCCACGGCGTGGCCTGGACGATGCTCTGGCAGCACGACGGCGATGGCCTGGAGCTGACCGTGACGGCGGACTTCGTGGGGCCCTGGACGGACACGCCCTATATGAACCGCGACATCTGGGTGCCCCGGCTCGGGCTGCTGTTCGGACTCTCGGGCGGATACGCCGACGTCGAGTGGCAGGGGCGTGGCCCGGGGGAGAGTTACATCGACTCCTTCGAGGCGGCGCCCCTCGGCCGGTACACCTCGTCGATCGACGCGCTTCAGGTGCACTATCCGGTGCCCGAAGAGAACGGGAACCACGTCGACACGAGCCTGCTCGCGGTGCGCGGCGCCGACCTGCCCGAGCTGCGCGTCGACGGCCGCGGGGTCTTCGACTTCACCGCGCGCCGGTGGACCTCGCACGATCTGGAGCGCGCCGCGCACCCGCACGAACTCGTCGACAGCGGTCGTGTGTGGCTCAACATCGACCACCGGCAGCTCGGCATCGGCTCGGCCTCCGTCGGCCCCGCACTGCCCGCGCGCTACCGGATTCCTCGGGAGCGGACCACCTGGCGCGTGCGGATCTCGGTCCGCTGAGTCGCAGAAGGCCCGGGATCGTGGAGATCCCGGGCCTTCGTCGTACGGAGGGGGAACCGCTCAGGTCCCGAGCGCGCGGATCGACTCGAAGAGCCCGTCGGCGCCGACCTGCCCGCCCTTGAGGAGCAGCTCAAGCCCGTCGATGCCGGGGGCGGCGGATGTCGCGCGCAGCAGCACGATGTTGCCGCTCGGGTTCGCCGCGATCTCCAGGGCGTCCACGCCGAGCAGGCGGGTGACGCGACCCGAGGTGTCGCCGCCGGCCACGATGATCCGGCGGGTGAGGTCGACCGTGGCGAGGACGACCGCGGAGCCGACCGCCGCGATGCGTTCGAGGGTGTCGCCGCCGCCGGGGGCATCGTCGGACGTGAGCACGACGCTGCGACCGGCGACGAGAGCTTCCCGCACGCGACCGATCTGCGCGCCGTCGTCGGTGAAGTCGAGGGGCTCGACGAGCCATCCGGATGCCGCGGCGTGCTCGACCTGGCGTCGGGTCTGCGCCGATCGGCTGCCGGAGACGGCGAGGACCGGTCCCTGCGCCGGCGCGGTCGTCGGGAGGACGCCGCCGAGACGAGGGGCCGCGGATCCGATGCCCCAACTGAGGCCGCCGGATCCGATGACGAACGCCGGGTGGGGCAGCTCCAGGACCGCCTGACCGACGAGCTCGGCATCGGCGTTGTCGACCGCATCGAGCACGACGGCGGCCTCGGGGGCGGAGGCGATCCGCTGCGCGAGGTTCCCCGCGGCGTACTCGGCCCGGTGCACGCCGCCGAGCGGGAGTGCGGTCTGCGCGGCGAAGTGGCGCGCGAGGTCGGACTCGCCCATCGGGGTCGACGGGTGCGCGGACATCGTCGGCTGCCGGTCGAGCCGGTGCACGATCCCGCCCTCGGCGGCGAAATGGTGACCGAAGACCGTGTACCGACCGAAGTCGGGCTGTGCGAAGAGCATCGGCACCGGACGCTCGCCGACCACGTCCCGCCCGATCTCGATCACCCGGCCGATGCTGCCGACGGTCGGCGAGGAGTCGGCCGTGGAACATGCCTTGTACTGCACGATCCGCGGACCGAGTGCGGTCAGCGCCTCCAGCGCCGGGCGCACCTCCGCCTCGATCTCCGCCGTGGGCAGGGAACGGGCGATGCCGGCGATGCCGACCACGTCGTGCGTGGCGGCGGCGGCGCGCAGGTCGTCGGCGCGGGGGAGCCCGACGAAGAGCCGACCGCTCCACCCGTGCCGCGCGAACTGCAGCAGCACATCGACGCTGCCGGTGAAGTCGTCGCCGTAGTAGGCGACGCCCGGACCCGAGTGCTCTGCGTCAGACACGGGCCGGACCGAAGAGCTCGACCGCGCGGCGCAATGCCGGGGACGTGCTCAGAGCCTCGTCGACGGACTCGCCGCGCTCGGCCGAGGCCCAGGCGTCCCGCATGCTCTGCACGCCCGCCGCCGCCCCGTCCGGATGGCCGTGGATGCCGCCGCCGGCGAGCACCAGCACGTCGCTCGTGCCCACGGCCGAGTACGTGGCGTGCGCGAGCCCGCCCCACTGTCCGCTGGAGAGCACCGGAACCGTCGGGGTGATGCCGAGCAGCGGTTCGCGGACCGCGGCGATCGAGTCGAGCACCTCAGCGTCCGTCTCGTAGAACTTGTTGCTGATGCCGTTCGTGTGCAGGTGGTCTGCACCGCTGAGACGCGCGATCTTCTGCCATGCACGGAACCCTATCCCGAGCTGATCCGACCGCATGAGGCCACCCAGCATCGTGCGATGGCCGTGGATGGGGACCGCGGCGTGCCGGTGCAGGAACTCGACACCGGCGAAGCCGATCAGGTTCACGCAGGCCATCACCGCGGTGCCGCCGGCCGCCACGACGAGGTCATGGTTCGCCTCGAGTCGACCGATGTCGTCGGTGATGTTGAAGGCGTACATCGGCATGACACCGGTGCGGTCGGCATGCCGCTGCAGCACCGGCATCACCGCGCGCACGCGGGCCTCGAGCGGAGCGTGCGGACCGTTGGCCTGGAGCTCGTCGTCCTTGATGAAGTCGACGCCCGCGGCGGCCAGTTCGCCGACGAGCTCGCCCAGCTGCTCGGGGGTGAGCCCGATGCTCGGCTTCACGATCGTGCCGATCATGGCGCCGGTCGGGCGGGACATCAGCCGGCGGGTACCCTCGACGCCGAACTTCGGACCGGGGTACCGCTCGGCGAACGACGCGGGCAGGTCGAGGTCGATCAGCTTGATCGCCGCGAGCTCCTTGATCTCGAAGAGGTTGCCGGCGACGGCCGCCATCAGGTTCGGCAGCGAGGCGCCGAAGTTGTCGAGCGGGAAGCGCAGACGCAGGACGGCCCGCTTGCGCGCCGACGGGTCGCCGATGGTGCCCGGCAGCGGCGAGGAGCCCGTGAGCGGGATCTCGTCGAGGCTCTCGACCTGCGCGGCGAAGCGGCGGCGCACGTCGTCGGACTCGCGTTCCACGCGCACGAACGTGCCGGTGGACTGCTCTCCGGCGAGGACCTCGGCCGCGTGCAGGAGCGGCAGCGAGGTCTCGATGACGTAGGTCGCGATGACGGATTCGGTGCTCATGCCGTTCACCACACCACCGGGAGCCAGACGGACATCTCGGAGCGTCCGCGGTTGCCCCACGCGAAGTACGGGATGAGGCGCACGGGTGCCGTCTGCAGCTCGGCGTCGTCGACGTCGTCGTACAGCCGATCCTCATCGGCGTCCGGGAGCACGGTCAGCTCGGTCTCGATGGCCGTGAGCGGGACGCCGCCGATCTCGGTGGCGGCGAGGGCCAGCGGGGTCCCACGACGGAAGGCGGCGCGCTCCAGCACGACGCCGTCGGGCAGATCGGTGCTCTCCAGGGCGTACACGACGGGCCCGCGGCGTACGGCCACCTGGTTGGTGATCTCCTCGGCGAGGCGGTGGCCGCGCAGTACGCGCACGGGCATCGGCAGCACGAGTTCGATCACGTCGCCCTCGGCCCACGCGCGATCGATGCGCGCGTACGTGCCGGGCGCCGACACCGTCTGCTGCTCGCCGTTGACCTGCAGGGTCGCCCCGGCCGACCAGCCGGGGATGCGCAGGTGCACCGGGAGGCCGCCGTCCGCGGCCGCGGTGACGGTGAAGACGATGCGCTCGTCCCACGGGTAGTCGCTGTCCTCGCGCAGCTCCAGCGTCGCGTCGCCCTGGGTGAGGGAGAGCGCGCTGCCGCCGTACTGATGGATGAAGACGCCGTCGACGGAGACGGATGCCGCGCGCTCGTGGAAGCGCGCCAGGGTGCGGGCGATGTTGGGCGGGCAGCAGAAGCAGCTCAGGTAGCGCTCGCGCAGCCGCTCGTCCGAGGGCGGCGGCGCCGGCACCGGATGCAGGGCCGTGTCGCCGGGGCGGCGCAGCGGGAAGGGCAGGTCCCGCACCTGACGTAGCGGGTTCGTGTAGAAGTAGTCCGCGCCGTCGAGACTGATGCTGGAGAGCAGGCTGTTGTAGGCGATCTGCTCGATCACGTCGGCGTACTTGGCGTCACCCGTGAGCGCGAGCATCCGCTCGCTCCACAGGATCATGCCGATGTTCGCGCACGATTCGTTGTGGGCGGTGGTGTTCGGCAGCTGGAACGCCCGACCGTACGACTGGTGCACGCGACTGATGCCCTCCTGCCACGGCGAGCCGTCGGGCGAGGCGCCGTCGTAGAGTGCACCGCAGCCGCCCGTGATGTAGAGCTTGGTGTCGACCACGTCGGCCCACAGCCCGTCGAGCACGCGCAGCAGCTCCTGGTCGCCGTTCTCCGCGACCAGGTCGGCGAGGCCGGCGTAGAGGTAGTTGGCGCGCACCGCGTGTCCGGCGGCGACCTTCTGCTCGCGCACGGGCAGTCGGTCCTGGTTGTCGTCGCCGCCCTCGAAGTCGTCGCGCACACGCAGGAAGGCCTCCGCGAGCTCGAGGTACTGCGGGTCCTCGGTCGCCCGGTACAGCTCGAGCACGGCCATGTAGTGCGAGGGGCAGATGGCGCTCTTCGCGAGTTCGAGCGGCTTGTTCGTCGCGAGGTCCTCCAGGAACCCGGCCGCCTTGCGGGCGACGTCGAGCAGCATGGTGCTGCCGGTGACCTCGAAGTGCCGCACGCCCATGGTGATGAGGTGGCCGAGGTTGTAGGTCTCGAAGTGGAAGCGGTCGGAGAGGGCGACGGCCTGCTCGGCATGCCGTGCCTGGATCAGCACCGGCGTGTGCAGGTAGCCGTCCTCGCGCTGGACCGAGGCGATGAGGCCCGCGAGCTCGTCGATCTGCGCGGCGAGGTCGTCGTCGGGGGCGACCTCGAGCTGGGCGATCGCTGCTTCGAGCCACTTGTAGAAGTCGCCGTCCATGAAGGGCGGACCCTCGTGGCCGCCCTCCTCGAGTCCGGCGGCGATGCGGAAGTTGCGCAGCCCGGGGCTGACCGAGCGGTCACTGAGCGATCCCCAGATGCTGGGCACGGTCGTGGCGAAGGTACGCCCCTGCACCGCGCCCCAGAATCCACTCGACCAGCGGGCCTCGGAGGCATCCAGCGGTCGCAGCGGTGCGTGGGGGGATGAGGTCGTCATCGAGCAGTCCCTCTTTCGTTGCGGGTGGTCTTACGAATAGCGAGTATGGCACGTCTGAGACCAAAAGTGAATAAAATTTCAGGACTGACTGTTGACACGATGGGACATTCTTTGTAGCGTTTCATTCACACCCGTACACAGCATGTTCGTCGTCAAGGAGGACGCATCCCATGAACGCCCGTCGCACCCCTCGCGCTCTGTTCGCGTCGGGGCTCGCCCTGGTCACCATCGCTTCGCTCGCGGCCTGTTCGACAGGTTCCGCAGAGTCCGGCGACGGCGGAGCGGGCGGCACTGATGCCGACTCCTTCACCGTTCTCAGCGCCAACGAGAACCCGACCCTCGCCACCGAGCTCGACCTCCTCGCCGCCGGCGCCTGCAAGGCCGAGAACGAGGCGCTGCCCCTCAAGCATGAGACGGTCGCGCAGTCCGACGTCGTGCAGAAGGTCACCCTCCTGGCCAGCCAGGACTCGCTGCCCGCCCACTACATCGCGGGCACCGCGATGGTCCGCCCGGACGGAGATCTCGGCGCCGCCGACCTGCTCGTCGACTACAAGGATGCGCTCACCGACCTCGGCGTGTGGGACCAGATCCTCCCCGCCGCCGCCTCGACGGTCGAGAACGTCTACGGCCACATGGTCTCGCTCCCGTACCAGTACAACCTCGAGGGCATCTTCTACAACAAGAAGATCTTCGCGGAGCTCGGCATCGACGAGCCCCAGACCTTCGACGAGCTGCTCGCCGCCAACGACGAGCTGCTCGCCGCCGGCTACACGCCGATGGCCGAGGCCGGAGCCGCCGCCTGGCCCGTGACCCGCCTCATCGGCATGTACGCCTACCGCGAGATCGGCCCGGACGCCATGACGGCGATCCGCGACGGCGACGCCAAGCTCACCGACCCCGAGTACGTCGAGGCCGCGCAGGCCGTGGCCGACATGGCCGCAGCCGGACACTTCGGCCAGGGCTTCATCTCGATGGACCCGGCCGCCGCGACCAACGCCTTCCTCACCGGCAAGGCCGCGATGAAGTACGACGGCACCTGGCTGCTCAGCAACATCAACAACCCGGACGAGAACCAGATCGGCATCGAGAACGTCGGCTTCATGCCGTTCCCGGCCGTCGACGGCGGTGCCGGATCGATCGATCAGTGGCCCGCCAACGCCGGTACCGCTTTCGCGATGAACCCGAAGACGTACGGCCCCAAGACCGCCGACTGGCTCAAGTGCATCGCGGAGAACTACGGTTCGCAGGCGCTGTCCGACGCCGGTGTCATCTCCGGCTTCAAGGTCAACGAAGAGGTCGCCGACCTCCCGGTCACCACGAAGGCCATCCAGGAGAAGGTCGCGGAGATCGACGAGACCGTGCTGTGGTTCGAGGCGCTGATGGACGGTAAGTCCACGAGCCTCGCGCAGTCCAACATGTCGCTCCTGGTGTCGGGTGACCTCTCCGCGCAGGACTACATGTCCCAGCTGCAGAAGAGCATCGACGACAACCGGTGACACCTTCCGTCCAGACTGGACACTGAACCCCCAGGCCCGGGTCGACACCCGCAGGGTGACGACCCGGGCCGACCTCCGTCACGAAAGCCCGGCCCATGAAACGAGTCTTCGGTGATCGCAAGACGATCATCATCCTGCTCGCCCCCACACTGATCCTCTACATCGCCCTCAAGGTGGTGCCGGTGGGATGGTCGCTCGGGCTCTCCTTCTTCGAGGGCAACAGCCTCCGCGGCTTCGAGTTCGTCGGGTTCGACAACTTCGTCAAGTTCGTGCAGGACCCGGCCGGCATCCAGTCGCTGTGGGTGAGCATCATCTTCGCGGTGCTGGCCACGGCCGGACAGGTGGTGTTCGGATACCTGCTCGCCCTGCTCTACGTCTTCGTGCTCCGCAAGGGGTCGGCGTTCCTGCGCACCGCGGTGTTCTTCCCGATGGTGCTGCCGACGGTGGCGGTCGCCCTGCTCTTCAAGAGCTTCGTCTCGGTGGGGGAGAACCAAGGCCCGGTCAACGACCTGCTCAACTTCTTCGGCCTCGGCAGCGTCGAGTTCCTCGCCTCGACCGTCGGCACCATGGGCGTCGCCCTGGTCATGACGTGGTGGAGCTCGATGGGCTTCTACGCCGTCCTCCTCTACACCGGTCTGCTCGACATCCCCGACGAGGTGATCGAGTCGGCGCGCATCGACGGGGCCAACGGCCTCCGCCTGGTCCGCCACATCGTGCTGCCGCTCTCGCTGCCGATCCTCATCTCGTCGATCATCTTCAGCTTCAACTCCACGCTCAAGGTGTTCGACAGCCTGCTCGCCCTCAACGGCGGCGGGCCGGGCACCTCGACCGCTCCGCTGACCCTGTACATGTACCGCACGGCCTTCGAGTACGCCGAGTACGGCTACGGCAGCACCATCGCCCTGGTCCTGACGCTGCTGTGCCTCGTGTTCACCCTCGCGGTGTTCCGCTCGTCCAGCAAGAAGTCCGTGGAGGCCTGACATGACCGAGACCCAGACCCTCCTCAACGCCGACGCGGTATCCCGCAAGACCGCCCCGAACGCCGGCCGTCCGGTCGGCCGACAGATCCTCCGGGCGATCCGTCGTCTCCCCGTGTGGCTCATCGTCACGCTGCTGCTGATCGTCGTGCTCTACCCGCAGCTGTGGATGATCCTCGGATCGTTCAAGACTCAGAGCGAGTTCCTCTCGAACCCGACCTGGTCGCTGCCGGAGTCCTTCAACCTGGACAACTACATCCAGGCGTTCACCCGCGGCAACGTCGCGACGAACTACCTCAACAGCCTCCTGGTGACGCTGCCGTCGGTCACGCTCATCGTGCTCCTCGGCGTCTCGGCCGGATACGCCCTCGAGGTGATGATCTGGAAGGGTCGGCACACGACCATGCTCCTGATCCTCGCGGGCATCATGGTGCCGGGTCAGATGATCCTCGTGCCGCTGTTCACGGTGTACTTCAAGATCGGGCTCACCAACTCGCTGTGGCCGCTGATCATCACCTACACCGTCATGGGCCTCCCGCTGACGACGTTCCTCATGGCGACCTATTTCCGCTCGGTTCCGCGGGAGGTCTTCGAAGCCGCGACCATGGACGGCTGCAGTCCGCTGAAGCAGTTCTTCGTGATCGGGCTCCCGCTCATGAAGAACGCGATCCTCACGATCGCGCTGGTGCAGTTCTTCAGCGTCTGGAACGATCTGCTGATCGCGCTGACGTTCACCTCGAAGCCCGAGCTCGCGACGATCCAGGTCGGGTTGCTGAGCATGAACGACGAATACGGCTCCACCCAGTACGGACCGCTGTTCGCGGCCATCAGCATCAACATCGTGGCACTGTTGATCGTGTTCGTCTTCCTGAACAAGAAGATCATGGCCGGCATGGCCGCCGGCTCGGTGAAGGGCTAGTCATGACACGCATCGCATTCCTGCACACCGGAGCCGTGGTCATCCCGCCGGTCATGGAGCTCGCCGGACGACTGCTGCCCGACGCCGCGACGGTGAACTACCTCGACGACAAGATCGTCGCCGACCTGGGCGACCCGGAGCGGGCCGCCAGCGTCGATGCGCGTCTGGAGGATCTGGTGCGCGCGGCGCAGAGCGCGGGAGCGGGTGCCGTGATGCTGACCTGCTCGTCGATCTCGGCGTACGCCGCACCGCTCGCGGAACGTGTCGGCATCCCGGTGCTGCGCATCGACGAGGCGATGGCCGACGAGGCCGTGGCGGCGGGGGAGCGCATCGCGGTGATCGCGACGCTGCCGACGACCCTCGGCCCCACCACGGCCCTCATCGCGGAGCGGGCGGCTCTCGCCGGGCGCTCGCCCGAGATCGTCAGCGAGGTCGTGGAGGGGGCGTTCGCCGCGGTCGCCGGCGGGGACAGGGCCACGCACGACGCGCTGGTCGCCGCCGCGATCGAGCGTCTCGCCGCACAGGCCGACATCGTGGTGCTCGCGCAGGCGTCGATGGCCAGCGCGGCGGCCGCGGTCACCGTCGAGGTGCCGGTGCTCACGAGCCTCGAACCCGGTATCACCCGGCTGCGCGACACCCTCGTCGCGGACTAGGGCGCGTCCGACCCGAAGGGCCCCGCCGTCGCGCCTCTGCGCGATCGCGGGGCTCTCGGCATTCGTGGGCTCAGTCCCCGAGCAGCAGCTGCGCCGTGCGCAGATCGGTGACGAGCGCGTTCACCCATCCGCCGGCGATCGCCCCGCGGATCGCGTCGAGCTTCTCCGCGCCTCCGGCGACGCCGAGCCGCCGCGGCACGCGCAGCAGATCGTCCATGGGGATCGCGATGATCCGCTCGTCGAGCTCGCCCTGCACGGGGGTGCCGTCGAGGCGGTAGGTGCGGTGGCAGATGTCGCCGACCGCGCCGTCGCGCAGCAGCTCGGCCCGCTCCTCTGCGGAGAACGCGTTGCCGCTGGAGGCCAGGACGTCGCTGGGCTCGATCGTGCCGATGCCCAGGATCGTCATGGTGAGCTCGCGCCAGCGCCTGCTGATCTCCTGCATGCCGGGGCCGGCGAGGAGGGAGTCGCGGATCTCGGGACTGGCCACGATCCCGGGCGCCTGCACGTAGACGGCCTCGGCGCCGAGGATGCGGGAGAGGTCGCCGAGCAGGCGGTGGCTGTGGCCCTGCACCTCGGAGGCGCCGGTCCCGCCGAGCAGCTGCATCACCTCGGCGGCACCGCGCGCGGTGAAGGGCCTCATGCGCTCGACGACGGCGAGCAGGGTCTGGCTCCATGACGAGATCCCGATGCGGTCCGAGCCGGAGAGGGTGGCCTCGAGGTAGGCGGCGGCACCGGCCCCGAGCGCGGTGACGGTGTCGGCCGCGTCGGCATCGGGATCGACGTCGACCACGACGACCTCGGCCAGGCTGTAGCGCTGCTCGAGCTGCTCCTCGGTCTCGGCGTAGACACCGGGTGCCACTGTGACCGTGGTGCGCACGATGCCGACGGCCGCGGCGCGCTTGAGGAGCCGCGACACCTTCGCCTGCGAGATGTTCAGGGACTCCGCGATCGCCGCCTGGCGCACACCGCGCTCATGGTAAAGTCGCGCAACCTTGGTCATCAGTCGCACCTGGCCGTCGATCGGCTGGCGATACGAGCTCGAAGGCATCTGGTTCCCGTCAGTGGCTGAACCGGCCGCGGGGCCGGCTGATCAAGATGATCATTCGCTAATGAAACAATATTCACTCTGACGGCGGAAGGCCACCCCTTCGAGGCCCGTGTCTGCTTCGCGTCGTGTCGTCTCGGCGCGGATCAGCGCGGCAGCGGAACGGTCCGCGAGTGCGTACCGTGGCCGAGCTCCTCCGGCGGGGCGCCGGGCAGGTCGAGCTCGGCGGTCGCGCCGACGGGGACGACGAGGCCGACGCGCAGGTCGTTCCCCTCGATGCGCCACGCGATCGAGGCCTCCCCGTAGGGAGTGCGCTGCGTCGCCGAGGCGTGCGTGAGCCCGCCACCCGGCCGTGGCGCGAACCGGATACGGCGGTAGCCCGGTTCGGCGGGGGCGAGTCCGGCCACCGTCCGGTGCAGCCAGTCGGCCACCGCCCCCAGCGCGTAGTGGTTGAACGACGTCATCGTCCCCGGGTTGACGGTGCCGTCCGGGAGCATCGCGTCCCACCGCTCCCAGATCGTGGTCGCGCCCTGCACCACCTGGTACAGCCACGACGGACAGTCCTGCTCCAGCAGCAGGTCGTAGGCGGTGTCGGTGTGGCCGGTCACGGAGAGCGCGTCGCTGACGAGCGGCGTGCCGACGAAGCCGGTCGCGATGCGGTTGCCGGCGGCGCGCACGAGCTCGGCGAGGCGTGCGCCGGCCTGTGCGCGCTGTGTCTCATCCGCGAGCAGGTCGAACGTGATGGCCAGGGCGTACGCGGTCTGCGCATCCGATGTCATCGTGCCGTCGGCCCGCACGTACGCGCCGCGGAACGCGGCGGCCACCTCGTCGGCGAGGGTGCCGTAGCGCGCGGCTTCGGCGGCGCGGCCGAGCACCTTCGCCATGTCGGCGACCGCGCGGGCCGATCGTGCGAAGTAGGCCGTGGCGACGAGGTAGCGATCGGTGCGCGCGTCGGCGGGGTCCTGAGGGGGAGCGGCGGGATCGAGCCAGTCGCCCAGCTGGAAACCCTCGTTCCACAGGCGATCGGGGCCGGCGAGGGCGTCGATCCGGTCGACCCAGCGCCGTGCGCTCTCGAACTGCGCGGCCAGGACGCCCTCGTCGCCGAAGCGCTGGTACAGGGTCCACGGCAGCAGGGTCGCGACGTCGCCCCACGCCGCCCCGGGCCGGATCGGCGTCCACATCTTGTGCGACGGGATCACCGGCACGTACCAGGGCACCGTGCCGTCGGGCAGCTGGTCCGCCTCGACGTCGCGAAGCCAGCCCGACAGCATCCCCGAGACGTCGAACAGCGTCGAGGCCGTCGGTCCGAACACCTGGATGTCGCCCGTCCAGCCCACGCGCTCATCACGCTGCGGGCAGTCGGTGGGGATGTCGACGAAGTTGCCCCGCATGCCCCACACGACGTTGCGGTGCAGCTGCTCGACCAGCGGGTCGGAACACGTGAACCAGCCGGTGCGCTCGAGGTCGGTGTGCAGCACGCGGGCTGTGAGCGCGCCGGCGGCCGCATCCGCATCGAGGTCGCCCGGCCAGCCGGAGACCTCGGCGTATCGGAAGCCGTGGAACGTGAACCGCGGCTCCCACTCCTCGCCGTCGGGGCGGCCGGCGAGCGTGTAGTTGTCCGTCGAGCGGGCGCTGCGCAGCGGGCGGGTGTAGATCTCGCCCTCCTGCAGCACCTCCGCGGTGCGCAGTGTGACCGTCGATCCGCTCGGTCCGGTGACCCGGATGCGGATGCGTCCGACGAGGTTCTGCCCGAAGTCGAGGATGCGGGCGCCGCTCGGCGAGGTCAGCACCGCGACGGGCGGGACCTCCTCGGTCACCCGCACCGGCGGGGCGGTGGGGGCGACCAGGGTGCGCGGGTCCCGCTCGCGCACGGCGACCGGCAGCCACCCGGTGTCGTCGAACGAGCCGGTCGACCAGTCGGGCACCTCCCGCCGCGCGTCGTGGTCCTCGCCGTCGTAGATCCCGGATCGGAGGATCGGAGAGAGCGCCGCTTTCCAGGTACCGTCGGTCGCGACCGTGTCGCGGCGTCCGTCGGCGTAGGTGATCTCCAGCTGCCCGAGGAACGACAGGTCGCTGCCGAAGACGTTGCGGAATCCGCCGCGCCAGCCGAGCCGGCCGCGGTACCAGCCGTCGCCGAGCCAGGCGCCGAGAGCGTTCTGGCCCGGGAGGAGCAGGTCGGTCACGTCGTAGGTGTAGAAGCGCAGGCGCTCGCGATAGACCGTCCAGCCGGGGGAGAGCGTGTCGGATCCGACGCGGACGCCGTTGATCTCCGCCTCGTACAGGCCGTGCGCGGTGGCGTAGAGCCGGGCTCGGACGATCTCGCCGTCGACGCGGAAGCCCGTGCGCACCAGGGTGGGGCGGCGATCGTCGCTCTCCGGGTCCTCGTCGAGATCGGCGCCGACGGGGCGCGCCGACCAGTCGTCCGCGTGCAGGAGGCCGGCTTCGAGCGTCGTGGCGGGGCTCGGAGCCGACCACGCCCCGTCGTCGCCCTGCACCGCGATGCGCACGGTGACGCGTTCGCGCGAGTCGAGGGCGCGGCCCGGCCAGGGCACCAGCACCTGCGAGGGAGAGGTGACCTCGACGGTCTCCTCTCCGTCGGCGCGGGTGAGCGTGACGGCGTAGCGCTGCTGGCGCCAGTCGGTGGGAGCGTCGGACAGGGTCCAGCTCAGGCGCGGGTGGGATTCGCCGATGCCGAGCGGTTCGCGGTGGTGTTCGATGCGGGGCGCGGAGACGGTCGTCATCGGTCCTGTTCCTCACGGTCGGGCGGCTGCGGCACGGAGATGGCCCTGTTCCTGGAATACTAGACCGTGAATTGGTACGTTTCAATCTAAGCAGGCGAAGGAGCAGCGATGATCATCGGCGTCACCGGCAGTGAGGGAAAGCTCGGCAGGGCCACGGTCGCGCGGCTGCGCGCGGACGGGCACGAGGTGGTCGGTTTCGATCTCGCCGGGCCGGCGGGTTCCGGCTTCACGCGGCTCGACCTCGCCGACTACGGGCAGGTGCTCGACGCGTTCCTCGGCGTCACGGCGCGGCACAGCGGATTCGATGCGCTCGTGCACCTCGCCGCGATCCCCGTGAACGGGCTCGTGCCCGACGTGACGACCTTCGAGAACAACGTCATGGCGTCCTTCCATGTGCTCCTGGCCGCGCATCGCGCCGGCATCCGCACCGTCGTCACCGCATCCAGCATCACCGCGACCGGCTTCCCCTACGACGTCCCGCCGCCCCGCCTGCCGCTCGACGAGACCCACGCGCAGGCGTTCAACACCTATGCGCTCGGCAAGATCGTGGAGGAGGCGATGTCGGCGCAGCTCGTGTCCTGGGCGGACGGCACCTCGATCACGGCACTGCGCTTCACGAACGTCGTCGCCGAGGGCGAGTACGCGACGTTCGCGCGCGCCGACGAGCGCGGCTATCGCCGCGACCTGCTCGGCTCCTGGGTCGACGCGCGCGACGGTGCGCAGGCGGTCGCGCTCGCCCTGCAGCACGCGCGACCCGGCTTCGAGGTCTACCACGTCGCGCACCCGCAGTCCGGAGTCGCGGGGCCCTCGCGCGAGGCGGCGGAGCGCTGGTTCCCCGGCACGCCCGTCGCCGACGACCTCGGCGAGTTCGAGTCCCTCTTCTCCGTGCGCAAGATCCAGGAGCGGCTCGGTTTCGCTCCGGAGTTCGACTGGCGCTAGCGACCGGTGGAGAAGCCGAGGTCCCCGACCCGTACGGGGAATCCCGTCTCCAGGGAGCGGTTCGCAGCGATGCCGACGGCGATCGAGCGCAGCCCGTCGCGGTAGTCGGCGGCGCGTCCGAGCGGGTCGTCGCCGGCCCCGCGGAACAGGTCGCTCAGCATGCGGGCGTCGCCGCCGCCGTGATCGCCGCCGCCGCCCAGGATCGGGATGTCGATCGCCGCCTCCCAGTGCCGCTGCAGGATGAGGCGCTCGCTGTTCGGGCGCGGGCCGTAGGCGGTCTCCTCCTCGGCCGCGAGCGAGGGGTCGACCGCGATCGATCCATCCTCCCCGGGCAGTACGGCCCCGCGCTCGACGACATCGAGCTCGATCCGTCCGCGGGTCCCGTCGACGGCGACCCGATACCCCTCCCACGGGGAGTGCGCGTTGAGCGAGTAGCTGAGGGTCGCCCCGCCCGCGTAGTCGACGATCGCCGCGAGATTGTCCTCGATCGTGATCCCCGCATCGAACGGCGAGCGGTCGCGCAGGTACCCGTCGTGGTGCTCCGCCTCGAGATAGAGCGCTCGCAGCCGCGGTTCGCTGCGGAGGTCGAGGGCGAACGGATCGGCGGCCGACGCATCCGAGCTGCCGCGCCCGGCCGCGACGCCTCGACCATGCCTGCGGGCGTTCTCGGCGCCGTAGAAGCGCAGCCCTCCGGACGCGTACACACGCGACGGCGTATCGGAGATCCACCAGTTCACCAGGTCGAAGTGGTGGGACGCCTTGTGGACGAGCAGCCCTCCGGAGGTGCTCTTCTCCCGATGCCACCGGCGGAAGTAGTCGGCCCCGTGGGAGGTGTCCAGCATCCAGTCGAAGCTCACGGAGGTGACCTCGCCGATCGCCCCCTCCGCGATGAGGGCCTTCAGGGCGGAGTTGCGTGGGGAGTAGCGGTAGTTGAACGTGACGACGGGCGCGCGCCCGGTCTCATCCGCGGCCGCTGTCACGATGCGGGCGCCGTCCTCATCGATGGTCAGCGGCTTCTCCACGACGACGTCGACACCCGCTCGCAGGCAGCGCTCGAGGAGCGGCGCATGGAGCGCATCGGGGGCGCAGATGATCACCCGGTCGATGCGCTCCTCGGCGAGCGACCGTTCGAGTTCGTCGGGACTGCTGACGCGGGGCACGAGGCGGGCGCCGTGCCGGGATGCCGTCGCGACGGCGTAGGCGGCGCGAGTCGGGTTGGGCTCGACGATCAGGGCGAGCGCGGCGACATCGGCGTGCGGTCCGGAGATCGCGGCGATGTACATCTCGGCGCGGTGCCCCGAGCCGATGAGTGCGTAGCGGAGGGGGGCGAGAGGCATGGTGCGGTGTCCTTCTGGTCGATGCGCGACGGGTGCGGGGAGGTGGGGCGGGCGTGGGGGGGAGGGTCACCGTTCCCACTCGAGGGGGCGTGGCACGCCGTCGACGTCCACCTCCGGCCATTCGCCGTCGCGGGTGAGCACGGTGACGCGCCCGTCGTCGACGATCACGGTGTCCTCGATCTTGTGTCCCGGCGCCGTCGGGTTCCAGGCGAACGCCTGACCGTTCCGGACGACGTCGGTCGCTCCGGGCACTGCGCGGGGGTCGCGGCCCGCATAGCCGGCGGCTCCTCCCTGGTGATGGCGCGTCCATTCGTCGGCCGCGAAGCCGTGACGAGGGTACGCCGCCGCGATCTCGGAGAGGACGTCGCCGAGCGTCGTGCCCACGCGGGTGGCGCGGAAGGCGTCGGCCTCGACCGCACGGATCGCGGCGTCGCGGTCCGCGGCGGCGGGGTCGGCCGGTCCGAATCGCACCCAGCGGGTGACGTTCGCGATCAGTCCGTGGCGGCGCGCGCACACGACGACCATGGCCCGGGATCCGAGCGGCGCGGTCGAGGGGAGCGGGTGCCGATGCTGCGATCGTGCGGAGCCGGCGACCATGACGACCGCGGGGTCGGCGCCCACCGCGACGAGAGCGGCGCTCACCCGCGCTGCGAGGGCGCGCTCGCTCTCCTCGGGATGGGACAGGGGGAGCTGCGCGGTCAGGGCTGCGGCCGTGTCCCGGCACAGTGCGGCGTATCGTGCGCGCTCCTCGGGAAGAAGCGCGGCCCGTGCCGCACGCAGCCCGTCCGCCACACGCTCCTCGGCGAACACCCTCGGCGATCGGGACTCGGGCACGAGCGGATCGTGCCAGGCCACGGGTTCGACGGAGATCCCGGCGGGCAGCTCTTCGGCCACCAGGCGGTCGAGCTCGTTCGCGAACACCCGCACCCGCTCTCCTTCCGCGTCGATGCGTACCGCGGCGATCGGCGCCCCGAGCAGGCTGGTGTGCACGCGGGCTCCGTCGAGGTACCAGGACAGGGCGGTCGCCGAGGTGAGCCAGACGGCGTCACCGTCCTCGCGTTCGAGGATGTCGAGCACGCGTCGACGCTTGACCGTCCGCTCCGCGCTCATGCGGACACCTCGACCGGGCCGAAGGTGACGGTGCCGTCTCCGCGAGCTGCCAGGCCCCACTCGGTGCCGGTCCAGCGCCGCCCCTCCAGGAGGAACGGCTCCCCGAGGGCCTCGCCGTCCAGCGTGAACGCGGCCTCGGTGCCCTGTACCCGCAGGCCGAGGCGCGCGCCCGCGGCGGAGTCCGTCAGGTGCTCCGTGCGCATGCCGTCCGGCTCGTGGGTCACGATCGCCGTCCTTCCCTCGGGATCGAGGCGGAGCTCGCGGACCCGCGCATCGGAGACGACGAAGGCGGCCGCGGCGCCGTCGGTCCGCAGGACCCGGACTTCGATGGTGCGGTGCGCGCCGTCGAGCGGACGGAGCAGGGCCCCGTCCGGATGTCCGGCGAGCCTGATGCGACCGCCGCCGACGACCGGCACCAGAGCAGAGCGGCCCGCCCCGCGGGTGTGCCACGCGGCGGACAGCTCGTCCGCCGCGAACCCGTCGCCGGCGGGGGATGGGGGAGGCATGGTGGTGCCCCCGCGCGGTGTGGGCCAGGACGCGACGGGAGCGCCGGGGGTCTCGGGGTCGCCGATGAGGGGCCAGCCGTCTTCCGCCCAGGAGAGGGGCTGCAGATGCAGGACGCGTCCGAGGGCGCCTTTGGCCTGGAAGTGCAGGAACCACTCCTCGCCGTCCGCGCCGACGACCCACGCGCCCTGATGGGGTCCGTTCACGGGGGTGCTGCCCTGGTCGAGGACGATCCGGTGCTCCCAGGGGCCGGCCCACGCCGGCGCCCGGAACGCGTACTGCCACCCGGTGGCGACACCTCCGGCGGGAGCGAAGATCCACAGCTCCCCGTCGCGGGAGTAGATCTTCGGTCCTTCCAGAACGCTGCACCCCGGGATGCGGTCGCCGTCGATCACGGTGCGCGATCCGCTCAGGGGGAGAGACAGCCGCCGATCGACCTCGAAGACGTCGATGCGGTTGGCGAAGCCGGCGCGGGAGCGGGCGTAGCCGTGCACGATCCAGGCGCGTCCGGTCTCGTCCCAGTACGGGCACGGGTCGATCAGGCCCCGGCCGGCGAGGACGAGACGCGGTTCGCTCCATGGTCCGGCCAGATGCTCGGACTCCGTGACGAAGACGCCCAGATCGGGGTCGCCCCAGGTGAGGTACAGGTGCCCGTCGTGCTCGCGGATGCTCGGCGCCCACACCCCGCCGTCGTGCGGCGCGTCCGGACGGTGGCCCCCCGCGAAGCCGACGGGGCGCCAGGTCATCAGATCGTCGGAGCGCCAGAGGGGGAGACCGGGCTCGCGATCGAAACTCGATGCGACCAGGGCGAAACCGCCTGTCGAGAGCGCGATGGCGTCGGGATCGGGGACGTCGAGGTCGAGGAGCGGATTGGTGAAGCGCTGCTGCTCGCCGAGAGAGAGGGGCATCGTCGCCTTTCTTCGAATACGTGTGTTGGCACAACCGGTGCCTGCTGATACAGTACGTGAGAAACCGGTTTCTAGAAACCGGTCTCTCATGAAATTCATCCGGGCGAACCGGCCCGAGCACCACGGGTATCCCACTCAATGAGGAGTAATGCACATGAATTCCACACCGCGTATCCAGCGGCTGCGCCGCGTCGGCGTGGGCGCACTGGCGCTCAGCCTCGCCGTCGGCACCACCGCATGCGCGCCCGCCGATCCGCCCTCGGGAGACGACGGCGGCGACGTCACGATCACCTTCCAGTGGTGGGGCAACGATGAGCGCGCCGAGCTCACCGAGGCGGCCATCGACGTCTTCGAGGAGCAGAACCCGGGCGTGACCGTCGAGACCTCGTTCTCCGCGATCGACTCCTACATCCCGAAGCTCGCCACGCAGATCGCCTCCGGCGCGCAGCCCGACCTCTTCCTGATCCCGATGGAGTCCGTCAAGGAGTACACGCAGAAGAAGGCCACGCGGAACATCTCCGAATACGTCGGCGATGTCATCTCCGTGGACGACATCCCCGAGGCGACGCAGAAGATCGGTCAGATCGACGGCGAGACGTACGGCTTCACGCTGGGCACGGCCACGTACGGATGGGCGTACGACCCCCACGTCTGGGCCGACGCGGGTCTGCAGGCCCCGGATGAGAACTTCACCTGGGACGACCTGATCGCGGCGGGCGAGGCGATCCGCGCCGCGAGCGACGGCAAAAAGGCCGCCATCAGCGACCCCGGCGGCTACATCGCGCTGTTCTCGGTGTGGCTGCGCCAGAACGACAAGATGCTCTTCACCGACGACGGCGAGCTCGGCTTCACCGAAAAGGACCTCCTCGGCTGGTTCGAGCTCATGCAGGAGCTGCGCGACTCCGGTGCCTCCACCGACGCGAAGACCACCTCGACGATCGACCAGAGCATGCAGAACTCGGGCTTCGCCCGCGGCCTCTCCGCCGGCGAGTTCATCGCGGCGTCCATCACGGGAGCCTTCGTGGACACCCTCGGCGAGGGCAACGTGGCGCTGGCGCCGATGCCGACCGACACCGGCGTGCTGGGGCTGAGCATGATGGGGACCAACGTCGCATCCGTCTCTCCGAAGTCCGCGCACCCGGAGGTCGCGGCGAAGCTCCTCGACTTCCTCATCAACGACCCCGAGGCGGCCGAGACCCTCGGGCTCACGCGCGGCATCCCGCTGAACACCGTGAACTACGAGGCGCTCGCGCCCACCCTCTCCGGCGGCGACAAGATCGTGAACGACTTCGTGCTCGAGTACGAGCCGGAGTTCTCCGACCCCGACCCGCTGGCCCCGGCCGGTGTCAGCACCCTCCCCGCCGACTTCACGCTCACCTACGAGAACGTGATCTACGGACAGGTCTCCAACAAGGACGCGGCCACGTCGCTGTACGCGACCTTCACGAGCGCGATCTCGTGATCACCGCCGGTCGCCGGATCGTCGCGATTCGGCGACCGGCCCCCACCGCGAAAGGAAGCCGATGACTGTGACAGAACCCGCGATCCGCGCGGCCGCGGTGCAACCGCCGCGCGCCTCCGTCCCGCCACTGCGGCGCAGACGGAGGGGTGAGGGCGCCGCCTGGGTGTTCCTGTCGCCGTGGGTCATCGGCGCCGCCCTGCTGACGATCGGTCCGATGCTCGCGTCGCTCGTGCTGTCGTTCACGGACTACGATCTCTTCACCGACCCCGAGTTCGTCGGCTTCGCCAACTACCAGCGCATGTTCTTCGAGGACCCGCGCTTCTGGAAGTCGGTCGGCGTGACGCTGAACTTCGTGCTCGTCGCGGTGCCGCTCAAGCTCGCCATCGCCCTGGGCATCGCGCTGCTGCTCAACCGACCGCGGCGCGGGCAGGGCTTCTACCGCTCGGCCTTCTACGCGCCGTCGCTCCTGGGCGCGAGCGTCGCCGTGGCCATCGTGTGGCGAACGCTGTTCGCCGATCAGGGCGTCGTCGACAACACCCTGAGCATCTTCGGCATGGACCTCGGCGGGTGGATCTCCAACCCCTCGATGGCGATCTACGTGCTCGTGACGCTCGCCGTGTGGCAGTTCGGGGCGCCGATGGTGATCTTCCTTGCCGGCCTCAAGCAGGTCCCGCCCGAGCTGTACGACGCGGCCGCCGTCGACGGCGCCGGGAAGTGGCGCACGTTCTGGTCGGTGACCTGGCCGCTGCTCTCGCCGGTGCTGTTCTTCAACCTGGTGCTGGAGATGATCGGCGCCTTCCAGTCGTTCACGTCCGCGTACGTGGTCAGCGGCGGTCGCGGCGGCCCGATCGATTCGACGCTCTTCTACACGCTCTATCTCTACGACCGGGCCTTCACGGCGTTCGACATGGGCTACGCCTCGGCGATGGCGTGGTTCCTGCTGATCGTGATCGCGATCGTCACGGCGCTCATCTTCCGCAGCTCACGCGGATGGGTCCACTACGCGGGAGACGACCGATGACCTCCACCATGACCGACGCCACCGCGACGCTCGTCCTCGGCCGCCGCGTCGAGCGCCGACGCCGATCGGGCCGCTCGCTGTTCGGGTCCGTCGTCTGGCACGTGTTCTCCTTCGTGCTCCTCGCGTTCCTGCTGTACCCGGTGCTCTGGCTGGTCGGCTCGTCCTTCAAGCCCGGCCCCGAGATCCTCACCAACCCGACGCCGATCCCGCATGAGTTCACGCTGGCCAACTTCGAGATCGCGATCCAGGGCGTGGCCGGCCTCAGCCTCTGGCAGCTGCTCGGCAACTCGCTGACGATCTCGATCCTCTCCGTGGTCGGCAACGTGTTCAGCTGCGCGCTCGCCGCCTACGCGTTCGCCCGGCTGCGCTTCCGCGGGCGCGGGGTGCTGTTCGCGTTCATGATCTCGACGATCATGCTGCCGATGCACGTCGTCCTGATCCCGCAGTTCATCATGTTCAACGAGCTGGGGATGGTGGGGACGTTCCTTCCCCTCGTGCTTCCGAAGTTCCTGGCCACCGAGGCGTTCTTCGTCTTCCTGATGGTGCAGTTCATCCGCGGCATCCCGCGAGAGCTCGATGAGGCGGCGCTGATCGACGGCGCCGGCCCCTACCGCACCTTCTGGTCCGTCATCCTGCCGCTGATGCGCCCCGCGCTGATCACGACGACGATCTTCTCCTTCATCTGGAGCTGGGACGACTTCTTCCCCCAGCTGATCTACTTGAACCGCCCGGAGTCGTTCACGCTGCAGATGGGACTGCGTCTGTTCGTGGACCAGACCAGCGCCTCGGCGTTCGGACCCATGTTCGCGATGAGCGTGCTGGCCATCCTGCCCGTCGTGATCTTCTTCGCCATCTTCCAGAAGTACCTCGTCGAAGGCGTGGCGACATCGGGGCTGAAGGGATGACGGCACCTGCTGCCGCCTCGCGGCGTCGTCGCCGGAGCGGTCTCGACCCGCACTCGGACACGTTCCGCGCCTTCGCCGACGTGCTGTACACGGGCGTGCTGATCTTCCTGCTCGCTCTGCCGCTGGTCACCTGGTTCGCCGCGCTCGGTGCGGGGACCCAGGCGCTGCGCGAGGCCCGGTCCGACGACGGCCACGTCACGATCGGCGCCGTGTGGCGTCCCTTCGTGCACCGGCTGCGGCGGCATGCGCTGACCCACCTCGTGCTGCCGACCGCGGTCCTGGTGGTCCTGGTGCTCGACGTCCTGATCCTGCCGTTCCTCGGGGCGGACGAGTTCCTCGCGGCGGCGATCCCGGTCGTTCTGGCCTCGGCGATCGGAGCGATCGCGCTCCGCGTCGCGGGGGTCTGGCGCGAAGGCGTGCCCGCCCGCACGTCTCTCGCCACCGCATGGCGTCGGATGTCGGAGGACGCGGGCGGCTCGGTGCTCCTGGCCCTCGCGGTCGCCGTGGCCGGAGCCGTCGTCTGGATCATCCCGCTGCTCGCCATCGTCATGGCGGGACCGCTCGCCCTCGCGGCCGTGGCCATGGATCGCCCCTCGCAAGGAGAAGAATGATCATCAACGACACCCGCACCCGTCGCGTCATCATCGATTCGGACGTCAGGAACGAGGCGGACGACCAGTTCGCGGTCGTGCACGCCCTGCTGTCGCCCTCGCTCGACATCCGCGGCATCATCCCCGCGCACTTCGGGACCTCGCGCTCTCAGACCTCGATGCTCGACTCCCGTGTCGAGCTCGATCACCTCCTCGCCCTGATGGGACGCACCGGCACCGTGCCGATCGCGAACGGTGCCGAGCACGCCCTCGTGAGCGAGACGGAGCCCGCCGACAGTCCGGGCGCGCAGCTCATCATCGAAGAGGCTCGGCGCACCGACGCGGGCCCGCTCTTCATCGGCTTCCTCGGCCCGCTCACGGACATGGCGAGCGCGCTGCTCCAGGCGCCGGACATCGCCGACACCGACACGACCGTCATCTGGATCGGCGGCCCCCCGTACGGCGACCGCGAGTGGCGGGGCACCTGGCCGGAGTTCAACCTCCGCAACGACATCGCCTCCGCGAACGTCGTGTTCGGTTCCGGCATCCGCATCTGGCAGATCCCGGCGAACGTGTACCGCCTGGTGAGCGTCGGCTACGCCGAGCTGCGTCGACGGGTCGAGGTGCACGGCGAGCTCGGGGACTACCTCGCGCAGACGGTCGTCGACTTCAACACACGACACCACCCCGTGGCCGTCGAGTCCCGCTCGCTCGGCGATTCCCCGGCCATCGCGCTGATGATCGATCCGTGGTGCGCGGTGTTCCGGAAGCAGTCGCCGGTGCGGTTCACCGACACGGGGCACTGCGTTCCCGCGGAGAGCGGTTCGGAGGTGTCGGTGGTCGAGCAGATCGACGTGCGCTTCTTCCTGGAGGACATGTTCGCGAAGATCGCGGAGTTCGGCGACGCACAGGGGCGGTGAGCCCCCGGGTCAGCGCTGCGGCGCCGGTCCGGTGCTCTCCCGCGCCTGCAGGGTGCCTTCGAGCCAGAGTGGTCCGGCTGCGGGTCCTCCGTCGATGACCGCCTGCAGGCGGCGCCACGCGGTCACGCCGAGCTCGTCCTGCGGCACCGAGACGGTGGTGAGCGTCGGCTCGCTGAAACGCGCGTAGGGGATGTCGTCGACCCCGACCACCGAGAGCTGCGCGGGAACGGCGACCCCGATCTCGCGGAGGCGGGAGAGCAGGCCCAGCGCGAGCAGGTCGTTGAAGGCGACGACCGCGGTCGCGCCGGAGTCGAGCACGATGTCGCTGCTGGACCATCCGTCGTCGAGGCTCGTGCCGATCGTGTGCCGGTCGATCCGCAGGCCCGGATGACGGGTCTCGGCGCGGTCGAGCCCGGCGATGCGCAGGCGGTTGGAGGCGCTGGCGACGGGGCCGCCGAGGTAGACGAGATGGCGATGACCGAGCGAGACGAGGTGATCGATGATGAGGTCGACGGTCTGCCCGTAGTCGGTCGCCACCTGCGGGACGTCGGCGTCCGGCATCGCACGGTTGACGAGCACCAACGGTGCGGCGGCGGCGATGACCTCGGACAGGTGCTCGTCGTCCATGCGCGGGGCGCACAGCACGAGTGCGTCGCACCGGCGCCGGGCCTCGATCGCGGCGTCCATCTCGGCGGATTCGGACTCCTGCGTGTCGCCGACGAGCACCCGGTATCCGTCTTCGGCGGCGGCGCGGGTGACGCCGCGCAGGATCGCCTGGAACATCGGGTTCCCGAGGTCGGGCACGACGACGGCGACGGTGTGCGTGCGACCGAGGGAGAGGTTGCGCGCCGTCTCGCTCGGCCGGTACTGCAGCCGTTCGGCGACGGCGCGGACGCGGTCGGCGATCGCCGGATCCACCGTGCTGAGACCGTTCATCACCCGGGACACGGTGGCGCGAGACACCCCCGCCACCGTGGCGACGTCGCCGATGGTCGTCGGCTTCGACGGTGTGGTGCTGGTCATCGGTCTCCTCCGGCGCGGGCGTCCAGGTTCATTGTGTCCGATCGTTTGGTCGTGGCGTGGATATCACGCTACTGTATGTGAGAAACCGGTTTCTGAGAAAGAGACCGGACCTGATCTTCAAAGGGGATGAGCGATGCGAATCGCAGTGACAGGAGCCTCCGGACGCCTCGGACGCAGCGTCGTCGCCGTGCTCCGGGACGGCGGCCACGAGGTGCACGCGCTGGACCGCGTCCTCCGGGACGACGAGGTCGGCACGTCGGTCGATCTCGCCGACGCCGACGCCGCCCGCGCCGTCCTCCAGGAGATCGCCCCGGAGGCCGTCGTCCACCTCGCCGCGATCGCCGTGCCGTTCAGTGCGCCCGAGCGCGAGATCTTCCTGACGAACACCGCCATGGGGTTCGGCGTCATCGAAGCGGCTGTCAGCGCCGGCGCCTCGCAGATCCTCTTGGCGTCCAGCCCCACGGTGCTCGGTTACGGGACACCCGGGTGGGTGCCCGCACGGCTGCCGCTCGATGAGTCCGTGCCGCTCGCCCCGGCCAACGCCTATGCGCTCTCGAAGGTCTGCCTGGAGGAGATGGTCGCCTCATTCGCCCGCTCCACGCCCGCGGTCCGATTCGCGTCGTTCCGCCCGTGCTTCGTGATCGCACCCGAGGAGTGGGCGGGCGCTCCCACCCAGCAGGGGCACACGGTCGTCGAACGGCTGCAGGACCCGGCGCTCGCCGCCGTCGCGCTGTTCAACTACGTCGACGCCCGTGACGTCGGGGAGTTCATCCAGGCCTGGCTCGCCGCGACGGAGGCCCCGACCGGCGCCCGCTACTTCGTCGGAGCCCAGGATGCCCTGGCGGTCCGCCCGCTCGACGAGCTGATGCCCCGGTTCCACCCCGGATCCGCCACGGTCGCGCACGTGCTCGCGGGCACTGCTCCCGCCTTCGACAGCTCGGCGGCCGCACGGGACACGGGCTGGATCGCCCGCCGCTCCTGGCGCACGGAACTGAGCCCCGACACCGTTGCCGCACTCGTGGCACCCGAATCCGTTCTCGACGGAAGGACCCTCTGATGACACTCGCATTCGCCGACGGCCCCCTGTACTTCCCGGTCACCGCCTACCGTGCAGACGGCGAGGTCGACCTCGCCACGACGGCTCAGGTCATCGCCGAAGGGCTGGAGAACGGACCCGGCGGAGTGTTCCCCGCCTGTGGCACGGGGGAGTTCCATGCCCTCTCCGCAGCCGAGTCGCTCGCCGTCGTGCGCACCGCGGTCGAGACCGTCGCCGGACGGGTCCCCGTCGTCGCGGGCGTGGGCGGTCCGGTCGGTCAGGCCATCGCCGCGGTCCGCGAGCTCGAAGCGCTGGGTGCCGACGGCGTCCTGCTCCTCCCGCCTTACCTGGTCGGCAGCAGCCAGGAGGGCCTCGTCCGCTACGTCGGCGCGGTCGCCGAGGCGTCTGCCCTCCCTGTGATCGTCTACCACCGGGGCAGCGCGCGGTACGCCGCCGAGACGTTCGCGCGGATCCTCGCCGAGCAGCCGACGGTCGTCGGGTTCAAGGACGGGATCGGCGACATCGCCCTCGCCCAGGAGATCGTCCTGGCCGCCCGCCGCGTCCGCAGCGACGTGCAGTTCTTCAACGGACTGCTCACCGCCGAGGCCAGCCAGGCCGCGTACCGTGCGATCGGGATCCCGCTCTACTCCTCGGCGGCCTTCGCGATGGCACCGCGCATCGCCACCGCCTTCTACCGCGCCTACACGGCCGGTGACGCCGACACCTGCACGCGGCTGCTCGAGGGTTTCTACCACCCGCTCATCGCGCTGCGCGACACCACCCCCGGCTACGCGGTCTCGCTCATCAAGACCGGGCTGCGGCTGCGCGGCGCCCCGGTCGGCGGCGTGCGCGCGCCCCTCACCGATCCGGGGGAGGAGCACACCGCACGCCTGCAGGAGATCCTCGCCGCGGGCGAGCGCCTCGTCGCGGGCGCATGAGCGCGATCGCCCGGATCGAGGTCCGTCCGCTCTCGGCCCGGATGCCGCGACCGTGGGTGCCGGATGCTCCCCATCTGCACCTGGTGCGCGTCGATGTGGAGGACGCCGAGGGGCATCGGGGACACGGGTTCTCGTGGACGCCGACCATCGGCGCCGGCGCTGTCGCGGCGCTGCTGGGCGACGACATCCGCCGCTTCGCCCTCGGCCGGGACACCGATCCGCGCACGCTCTGGCCCGCACTCTGGACGCACCTGCACGAGGCGGGCGGCGGCGGGATCACCACCATCGCGATGGCGGGACTCGACCTGGCGCTGTGGGATCTGCAGGCTCGTGCCCGCGGCATCGGCGTTCCGGATCTGCTCGGTCGGAAGCACGACCGCCTGCCGGTGTACGGCTCGGGCGTGAACCTGCACTACACCGACGAGCAGCTGGCGGCGCAGGTGCGACGCTGGGTGGACCGGGGCATCGACGCCGTGAAGATCAAGGTCGGCCGCCCCGACCTGCGTGAGGACCTCGCCAGGGTCGAGCTCGTGCGGGAGCTGATCGGCGCGGACCGGAGGCTCATGATCGACGCGAACCAGCGCTGGGATCTCGCGACGGCCACCACCGCGGTGCGCGCGCTCGCCGTGTTCGAACCGGCATGGATCGAAGAGCCGCTGCGCTCCGACGACACCGCCGCGTACCGGGAACTCGCCGCGCGCATCGAGACGCCCATCGCCCTCGGGGAGAACCTGCACACGGTGCACCGCTTCCGCGAGGCGATCGACGCCGGGTTCGCCGGGGTCGTGCAGCCCAACATCGTCCGCGTCGGCGGCATCACCCCCTTCCTCGAGATCGCGGCCCTCGCCGAGGAGCGAGACGTCGAACTCGCTCCGCACCTGCTGCCCGATCTCTCCGCCCAGCTCGGCGTCGCGCTGGACCGCCGGGTCTGGGTGGAAGACGTCGAGGATGCCGGCTTCGACGCCCTCGGCGTGCTCGCCGCGCCCTCACCCGTCCGCATCGACGGAGCCTGGGCCACGGTGACCCCCGTCCCGGGCCTCGGACTCGACCTGACCGCCCCCGCCCTCCTGGAGGAAGCCTCATGACCGCCGTCGTCCTCACCGACATCGCCGACCTCGACCTCGCGCTGGATCGCGCCACCGCGGCCGCGCGGGCCCTTCGGACGATCTCCGACGCCGACCGCGCCGGTTACCTCGACGCCGTCGCCGAGGCGCTGGACGCCGCGGTCGACGAGCTCGTGCCGATCGCGCAGCGCGAGACCCACCTGACCGAGGCGCGCCTGACCGGCGAGGTCGCCCGCACCACCGGACAGCTGCGCCTGCTCGCCGCCGCCGTGCGCGAGGGGTCGTATCTCGAGGCGGTCATCGACCACGCCGCCCCGGCCGCCGCCCCGCCGCGACCCGACCTGCGTCGCGTGCTCATCCCGCTCGGACCGGTGGTCAACTTCGCCGCCTCGAACTTCCCCTTCGCGTTCTCCGTCGCCGGCGGGGACACCGCTGCCGCGCTCGCCGCCGGGTGCCCCGTGATCGTGAAGGCGCACAGCGGACACCGCGACCTCTCGCGCCGCACGGCCGACATCGTGGCGGACGCGCTCGCCGCAGCCGGCGCTCCCGACGGGACCTTCGCGCTCGCCGAGGGGCGCGAGGTGGCGACGGCCCTCGTGGCCCACCCGGCCATCAAGGCCGGCTCCTTCACCGGTTCGGTCGCCGGCGGCCGGGCACTGTTCGACATCGCCGTGCGCCGCCCCGATCCGATCCCGTTCTACGGCGAGCTCGGCAGCGCCAATCCGGTCGTCGTGACCGCGGCAGCCGATGCGGCGAGGGCGTCCGAGATCGCGACCGGGCTCGCCGCGTCGTTCACCCTCGGCGCCGGGCAGTTCTGCACCAAGCCCGGGCTGGTGTTCGTGCCGGAGGGCAGCGTCATCGCCGAGCATGCGCGCACCGCGATCGAGGGGGCTGCGCCCGCGCGGCTGCTCACCGACGGGATCGGGCGGGCCTTCGTGGACGGCTGGTCCGCGCTCGCATCGACCGCGGGCATCGAGGTGCTGACCGTGGCGACCGCGGAGTCGGAAGGCGTGACGCCGGGTCTCGCCCGCGTGACCCTCGACACGTTCCGCTCGACTCCGGCTCTGCACGAGGAGCTGTTCGGCCCGGTCACCCTGCTGATCGAGTACGCCGATCCCGCGGTGCTGATCGCCGCGCTCGCCGAGCTCGAGGGCAGCCTCACCGCGACCCTGCACGCCGCGGACGGCGAAGACGTGACCGCGCTCGTCGAGGTGCTCTCGGAGCGTGCGGGCCGCGTGCTGTTCGGCGGATGGCCCACCGGCGTCGCGGTGACCTGGTCGCAGAACCATGGCGGACCGTGGCCGGCGACGACATCCCTGTTCACCTCGGTCGGGGTGACCGGCATCCGCCGGTTCCAGCGTCCGGTGGCGTTTCAGGACGCACCGGACACCCTGCTGCCACCGGCGCTCCGGGAGGACAACCCGCTCGGGATCCCCCGCAGAGTCGACGGCGCGCTGGTGCAGGGAGCGGACCGATGACCGCCGTCGGTTCCGTGATCGAGCTGGTCCTGGAGGGGCCCGCGACGCCGATCCCCGCCGATCGGACACCGGTCGTCGTGACGTTCGCGCATGCCGAGGCCTCCGTCGACGTCCCGGGGTTCTGGGACGGCGATGCCCGGTACGTCGTGCGCTTCGCTCCCGCGCTCGAAGGGGAGTGGTCGTGGCGCTCGCAGAGCGTGGCCTCCGAGCTCGACGGCACGGAGGGGGCGTTCACAGCCGGTCCGCGAACGACCCCCGGAGGCGTCGGCGTCGTCGGGGTCCATCACTTCGCGCATGCGGACGGCACGCCCTTCCGCCCCGTCGGTGCGACCGCCTACAACTGGCTGCACCAGGAGGAGCCGCTCTTCACCCAGACGGTCGACGCGATCGCGGAGGCCGGGCTGAACAAGCTGCGCTTCATGGTGTTCCCGCAGGCCGGCGGATACGTGGAGCACTTCCCCGAGCTGCTGCCGTTCGAGAAGGACGAGGCGGGGCGCTGGGATGTGGCGCGACCCGTGCCGGCGTTCTTCCGGCGCCTGGACGAGGCGGTCCTCCTGCTCGGTGCCCGCGGGATCCAGGCAGACGTCCTCATCTTCAACGCCTATGACAACGGGCGCTTCGGCCTCGACGCCCTCACCGAGGAGCAGGATGCCGCGTACCTGCGCTACCTGGTCGCGCGCCTGTCCGCGTACGACAACGTGTGGTGGTCGCTGTGCAACGAGTTCGACATCCTGCCGCGCCCGCTCGATCGCTGGAACCGGATGGGCGAGCTCCTCGCCGATGTCGATCCCCACCAGCGGCTGAGGTCCATCCACCAGTGGATGGTGTTCCCCGACCACAACCAGCCCTGGGTGACGCACGCGTCGATCCAGAACGGCTCGGCCACCACCGAGTTCGGGCGGGCGAACCTCTACCGTGACTCGTTCCCGAAGCCGATCGTGCTGGACGAGATCAAGTACGAGGGCGACATGCCGGAGCGGTGGGGAGATCTCTCCGGGCGTCAGCTCGTGCACCAGTTCTGGATCGCGACGGTGGCCGGATGCTACGCCAGCCACGGCGAGAGCTTCGTGACCGAGAGCGGCAGTCTGCACATGGTCGAGGGCGGTCCGCTGCGCGGCGAGAGCCCGTCACGACTCGGGTTCCTGCGCGGCATCCTGGACGATCTCGACATCGCCGGACTCGATCCGATCGACCGCTGGGATGACCCGGCGTACGTCGCCGGAGAGCCCCGGAGGCAGTACGTGCAGTACCTGGGGGCCGAGGCGCCCGCGTCGTGGACGTTCCGTCTCCCGCAGGGCAACATCGGGGACCGCCTCGAAGCCGGTGACGTGTTCGAGGTCGACGTGATCGACACGTGGAACATGACGGCGACACCCGCGGGGCGGCGGTTCACGCTCGACGACGTGCGTCGCAACGATGCGTACGCCACGGGGGACGCCGCGATCGAACTGCCGGAGGGGGAGGCGATCGCGCTGCGGATCACCCGCGTCGTCTGAGGGCCTCGGGGCGGATCGACCGATCCGCCCCGAGGCGGTCGTCACCCGGTCGGATGGACGCGGAGGAAGCTCCGGCCCGGCACATCGAGGAGGATGCCGTCCGTGTCGGGGGTCCGGAGGGAGACGGCGCACGCGCGGGTGTCGAGGTTGGCCACGAGCACGGTCGTGACGGCGTCGACGCGGCTGCCGATTGCCCAGAGCAGTCCGTCCGGGCTGGAGCCGGTGAGCAGCTCGCCACCGGTGAGGGACGCGAGGGCGCGCACGGCGGAGGCGACGGGGAGCGCCTGCCCGGTCTCGGAGAGGACCCCGCGAGGGCCCCACTGCTCGAAGAACGTGACGCTCGCGACGCCGGGCACGGCCAGTGCGGCCGCGCTCGCGATCGTCCAGGCGGCGAGGTCGTCGCTGCTCTGGCGCGGGTCCGCACCCCCGGTGAACGCGGCGCCGTAGCCCTCGCGCAGGTCGGTGGACGACGGCCCCGGCTCGGCGACGGTCGCCACGTTGTTGAAGCGGGGGCGCAGCGTGACCGGGCCGATGTGCACGGGGCGGTCCCCGGCGATCCGCACCGATTGCTCGGCCACCACGCGCTGCACGGCCACCGACTCGTGCAGCTGCTCGTCGCCGTGCGTATGGAACAGCGGTGTGGTGGCGAAGGTGACACCCTCGGCAGCCGCGAGGATGCGTGTCTGCTCGCGGTTCAGCTCGGTGAAGTGCGGACGCGCGCCCTCCAGCACCGGGAGGCGGAGCCCCTGGGCGCTCAGTGCGTCGCGCAGTGCGGTCGTCGCGCTCGGCTCGGTCACGTGCGTGACCGGATCGAAGACCGCGATCCGCAGCACGGGGAGCGCGTGCAGCACGTCGACCGCCTCGTCGAGGACCGCGGCGAGGGAGGCGCCCGTGATGCCGCCGGGAACGGCCACACCCCACTGCGCACCTTCGGCCTTGGGCAGGATGAGTCGGACGTCGAGCGGCTGTCCGGTCGCTGCCGCCCGCGCGAGGGCCGCGCGCCAGTTCGGCGAGGCGAGGTCGAGCTCGACGAGCACCCCGTCGCCGATCGGCGTGAACGACGGTGCCGGATCGGGTGCACTCGCCGCCCCGAGCAGGATCTGCGGGAACGCCCCCTCTGACCGGAGGACGATCTCTGCGGCACCCGCGGCGTTCCCCTGCGGCGCCCCGGGGGAATCGGCGGCAGGCGTCACCGTCACGGCCACCCGCTGCGCGACGCGCTCGCCCGCGGCCAGCTCATACGGGAAGGGAAGCGAGAGCGGTCGACTGTACGTCTTGTACGAGGCGTCGGTCCAGTTGCGCTGGTCCTCCATCTCGAAGGTGTCGCCCGTGAAGTCGACCGCGACGTCGAGCGCACCGTCGGTCCAGCGCAGCCCCGCGATGTCGAGCACCGGCTGGTGCGGGCTCACGTCGCGGGGGAAGGCGGTGCGCTCGGACGAGCCGTCCCCGTGCACGACCTCGAGCGGAGTGCCGGCGAGCCGATGCGGCTGCAGCACGACGAGCCCCGTCCGGTTGGTCGAGAACGCGGTGCGGGACTCCGCGTCGACGGCGACCGACAGCGCGGCGCCGTCGGCGGCGATCCGAACGCTGCCGCGGATGTCGGCCCCGAGGTCCGTGCACGCGAGGTGCAGGACGAGGGCATCCGGCCCCGCGTCCACCCGCTCGATCGTCACGGCGCCGGTCGACCAGTTGCGGTCGCGGACGACGGCGCGGACACTGCGCAGCACCACGGCGCCGTCCCACGCGAGGTCGGCGATCTCATCGTCCCGGAGGTCGAACGACCAGGAGCCCCACTGTGTGCGTGCCATGGTCAGAGCGTCGTCATCCCGCCGTCCACGGCGAACAGCGCGCCGGTGGCGAAGTCGGCATCGGCGCTCGCCAGGAACACCATGATCCCCTCCACGTCGGCCGGCGTGCCCGCACGACCCATCGGGATGCGGCCGACGATCGCGGCCCGCGCCTCCGGATCGTCCGAGATCGTGGTCACGAGTCCGGTCTCCGTGTAGGCCGGGATGACGGCGTTCACGCGGATGCCGTCGCGGGCATATGCTGCGGCGACCGTGCGGGTGAGCCCGTGGATGCCGGCCTTCGAGGCGCTGTACGCGGTGAAGTCGGCACCCTCGCCGTTGAGGCCCGTGGGGCTTCCGGTGAGGATGATCGAGCCGCCGCCCGAGGCGAGCATGGCGCGGACGGAATGCTTCACGGTCAGGAACGTGCCGGTGAGGTTGACGTCGATCGTCCGACGCCACACGTCCAGGTCGAGATCGGCGATCTTCGCATCGTGGCCGAACAGCTGCACGCCCGCGTTGGCGACCACCACGTCGGGGCTCCACCCGTCCGCGGCGAGCTCGGCGAACGCCGTCTCCACCGACGCCTCGTCGGAGATGTCCATCGCGACGGCGCGTGCGTCGGCCCCGATGCTCCGGGCGACCACGGTCGCGGCATCCGCATCGCGGTCGGCGATGACCACCCGCGCCCCCTCGCGGGCGAAGCGCTCCGCGACCGCGCGACCGATCCCGGCGGCCGAGCCGGTGACCAGCGCGGTCGCTCCCTGCAGTCGCGCCGTCATCGCACGATCGTATCGAGGTGGAGCATGCGGGCGAGGTTCCGGTCGAGCTCGTCGTCCTGGAAGATCTTCTTCCAGTCGTCCTTGACGATGCTCTCGCGGCCGTACTCCATGGCGATCAGGCACGCGTCTGAGAACGGGTTGTCTCCGCGCAGGCCGTTCGCGAGCGCGACCTGCGTGTGCCCGTACAGGATGCTGCGGGCGGCGGCCTCGGGGACGCCCATCGTGTTCACGGTCTCCTGCAGCGCCTCGTTGAGGAGCGCGCCGATCATGCACGCGACCGTCTCGACGAGGGTCGGCTCGAGCTGGGCGAGCTGCTTGATCGTCACCCAGTGCACGTCGATCACCGGGGCGTAGATCGCGCGGACGGTCGCCTCGACGATGGCCTTCTTCGCCGGGTCGTCGCTCTCGACCGCGGCGATCGCGTCCTGCGGAGCGGCGATCCCGCCGAACGTGTCCGCCCACTGCTCCGGCGTCTCGCGCTGCAGGAAGATCGAGGGGTGGCACGGGTGGGCGACGGCCTGGATCACGTCGTCGCGCGTGGTGAGCAGTCCGGCGTAGGCGGCCGCGGGGTCGAGGGTGAGCACGATCGCGCCGGCGCGCAGCTGCGGCACGAGCTCGGCGGTCACCGGCGCGAGGGCGAGGTCCGGCACGGCGAGCACCACGATGTCGGCGTCGGCCACGGCAGTGGCGGCATCCGTCAGCGCGCGGCCGGCGTCGATCGTGCGCTGCTGTCCGGCGGGCGAGGTCTCGACGTACCAGACCGTGTGGTCGGTCTTCACGAGATTGTTCGAGACGCGCATGCCCATCTTGCCGCCCGCGCCGATGACGGCGATCTTGTAGGTGTCGCTCACAGTGTGCTCCTCAGGTGTTCCAGGGTGGTGCGGGTCCATTCCCGCTCGGTTCGGATGGTGGTGGCGGGGTCGCCCTGCCAGCTCAGCCAGTGCTCGACGATCTCGTTGATCCCGCGTTCGCGGGGCCGGACGGTGGCGAGCAGGTGGGGGTAGTCGTGCAGCCCCGAACCCATCGGCGCTCCGCCGTACGTGAACCCGACCCAGCCGGGCTGGCGGGCGAACGCGAAGTCCTTAACGTGCACGTTCACGGCGAGCGCGGCGGTCTGCTCGACGCAGGCGGTGGGGGATTCGAGTCGTGCCACGACGTTCGCGGGGTCGAGGCAGATGCCGAGTCGATCACTGCCGACGCGCTCCACCACGCCGACGAGGGCGCTCGTCTCGAGCTGCTCGTAGGTCTCGAGGGCGAGGGTCACTCCGGCCGCCTCGAACGAGGGGAGGGCATGACGCAGCCAGGTCTCGGCCTCGGCGAGCGTGGGGCGCGTGTCGGGCCCGTAGAGCATGCTGCGCACGAGTCCGGCGTCGAACATCTCGGCGAGGCGCAGGTAGCGGCCCAGGTGCTCGGGGAGGATCCCTTTCGTGCCGAGCTCGATCGTGAGGCCCAGCTCCCGCGCGGCGCGGGCGGCATCGCGCAGCTCGGTGTCGCTCATCGTGTCGAGGGGTGTGTAGTCGCAGATCTGGAACAGTGCGACATCCTGCGCACGGGTGTCCTCGAACGCGCCGATCAGGCTGAGCGGCTCGGGAACGCGGTCGGAGTGCTGCCAGAAATACGCGTAGGTGCCGAGGCCGATCATGCGGCGCCCTCCGCGTCGTCGCCCCGGCGGTGCGCGGCGAGTGCTGCCGCTTCGTCGAGCACGGTCGCCAGGGCTGTCGAGTCGTGCGCGAAGCGGCCGAGGAACACCCCGTCCACCGTGTCGCCGAGAGCGGTCAGCAGACCGGGCCCCGCCGCTCCTCCGTAGATCACCGCGGAGCCGTCGCGGTCCGGGGCGGCGTCGAGGGCGGCCCGCAGCGCGGCGGCCACGGTGCGGATGTGGGGGTGCGGCGCGGGTTCCGGGGCGCCGATCGCCCACACGGGCTCGTACGCGACGATGATCGCTCCCGGAGCGGCCCCCTCCAGCGCGGAGTGCAGCTGCGCGACGGCCGTGCCGGCGGCGGCATCCGCATCCTGGTGCTCGGTCTCCCCGATGCAGAGCAGCGGGGTGAGTCCGGCGCGCAGCGCGGCGCCGGTCTTGGCGCTCACCACCTGATCGGTCTCGCCGTACAGCCGTCGCCGTTCGGCGTGACCGATCTCGGCGATCGTCGCGCCGACCTCCGCCAGCTCGGCGGCGGAGACCTCACCCGTGAAGGCGCCGGTCTCCTCGGTGGCGACGTCCTGGCCACCGACTCCGACACGGGTGCCGGTGAACGCGGTGATCGCCGGGAGCACCTGCAGGTAGGACGGCGTGACGAACAGCTCGACCGCGCCGTCGCGGACGGCCGCGTGGTCGCGGGCGATCGCCGCCACGTCGTCGAACCAGGTCAGGGCCCGTCGATGCGTGAAGTACATCTTCAGGCTCACCCCGACGATCACCGCCGTCATCAGCAGGAACCGGTGGTCTCGTACTCGCCGATGACCGCCACCTTCTCGGCCGACGCGCTCGTCTCGTCGAAGCGGTAGGTGAGCCACTCGCGCACCAGGCGCCGGGCGAGCTCGATGCCGACGACGCGCTGGCCCATGGTGAGCACCTGGGCGTTGTTGGAGAGGACGCCGCGCTCGACCGAGAACGAGTCGTGCGCGGTGACGGCGCGGATGCCCGACACCTTGTTGGCGGCGATCGCGACGCCGAGACCGGTCCCGCAGATGAGCAGGGCGCGGTCGGCCTCTCCCGCGGCGACCAGCTCGGCCGCGGCGATCGCGACGCGCGGGTAGGCGGTGTGTCCGTCGGCGTCCACCCCGACGTCGACGACCGAGGCGACGCCGTCGCTGGCCGCGAGGTCGGCCTTGAGGATCTCCTTGTAGTCGAATCCGGCGTCGTCGCAGCCGATCACCAGGCGCAGCGGCTCAGGCATGGGTGTTCCTTTCGAGGTCGACGAGGAGCTCGCCGATGGCGGTCACGATCAGCGCGAGCGAATGCGCCCCGGGGTCGGGGGTGCCCACGCTGTTCTGGCCGTGCGTGCGCGCGCGGCCCATGCGGGGGAGCAGGTCGGCGGTGGCGGCCGCGGCGCGGGTGGCGGCGTCCGCGGCGATCGTCCAGGACTCGGCGAGCGAGGCGCCCTCGCCGACCGCGCGGTTCAGTTCCGTGCTGAAGGGGACGAGGGCGTCGACGAGGGTCTTGTCGCCGACCTCCGCCTTGCCGTAGTCCGTCACACCGCGGGAGCCGTCGGCGACCCCGGCGGCGACGTCCGCGGCATCCGGGGTGCCGACGTCGCCGAGGTTCGCGGCCACGGCGGTCAGGATCACGCCCCACAGGGCGCCGGAGGTGCCACCTGCTCTGTCCGCCCAGGCGTCGGCCGCGTGCCGGAGCACGGTCTCCGCGCCGGCACCCGCCGCGTATGCGATGCTGCCGGCGGCGAGGGCGGCGTGCGACCCGCGCTGCATGCCGATGCCGTGGTCGCCGTCGCCGGCGACCGCATCCAGCCGTCCCCACTCATCGGCGTGGGTGTCGATGGTGGCGACGATCCGCTCGAGGGCCGCGTGCACGGTCGCGGCGGCGGCGACGGAGTCCACGTCGCCCGTGGCCAACTCCTCGTCCGCGGACGCGACGTCGGTGGCTTCGGCCCGTGCGGCGGGGGCGACCGAGCCGCGGCGGTAGGCGGGGGTGTCGACCGGGGTCTCCCAGAGCTCCTCGAGCTCGTCGTCGAGCCAGAACAGCGTGAGCGACGCGCCGGCCATGTCGAAGCTGGTGCAGTACTCGCCCACATGGGGGTCGACCAGCACCGCACCGGCGGCGGTCAGCAGGTCGGCGACGCGCCGGTAGACGACGAACAGCTCCTCGTACTTCAGGGAGCCGAGGCCGTTGAGGATCGGCACGACGCGGGCGCCGGCGATCGCGACACCCGCGGGGACCTCGTCGAGGAGACGGGAGACCAGCATCTCGGCGAGGCCGTCGGCCGTGGGGATGTCGGTCTCGTCGATGCCGGGTTCGCCGTGGATGCCGAGGCCGACCGCCATGCGACCCTCCGGCACCGAGAACAGCGGCGCGGGCGCGCCGGGAAGCGTGCAGCCGCTGAAGGCGACGCCGAAGGAGCGGGTGCGCGCGTTGGCGAGCGCGGCGATCCGGGCCACACCGGCGAGGTCGTGTCCGGCCTCCGCGGCAGCCGCTGCGGCGCGGAAGACGGCGAGGTCTCCCGCGATGCCGCGGCGTCGATGCTGCTCGTCCGCGGGCGCGCTGGCGACGTCGTCCGTCACCGTGACCGTCTCGCAGGCGATGCCCTCGGCGCGCAGCCGTTCCTGCGCGGCGTCGAAGTTCAGGACATCACCGGCGTAGTTGCCGTAGCTGAGGAACACGCCCCCGCCGCTGTCGGCGGCCCGGGCCACCGCGAGCACCTGCTGCGTCGACGGTGAGGCGAAAAGGTTGCCCATCGCGGCACCGTGCGCGAGCCCCTGGCCGACCAGGCCGCCGAACGCGGGGTAGTGCCCGGAACCGCCGCCGATGACGACGGCGACCTGTCCCTCGGGGACCACGGTGCTGCGGACCACTCCGCCGGGGACACGGCGCACCGAGCGCTCGTTCGCGGCGACGAACCCGTCGATCATCTCGTCCGCGAAGTCCGCGGGCTCGTTCCAGAGGCGGGTCATCGCGCCGAGACGGTTTCGTTCTGGCTGGTGTGCACGGCTGACTCCTGTGATCGGTCATGACGTGTCGAAGGATCGACTCCGGCTAGTTTGGCTAACCGGTTGACCAATTGCAAGTCGGAATCCGCTGCCGTTCCGACTAGGTTGAGAGCCATGCCTGCTTTCCCCGGAGACGCCGTCGACGACATCACGGCCGCTCTGGGCTCCCTGCCCTCGGGCACGCCGGTCTCCGAGGTCGCGCGCCGACTGCTCGACCTCTTCACGGGCGGATCCGTCGCCCCCGGCACCCGACTGCCCCCGGAACGCCAGCTCGCGGCGACGCTCGGCGTCGGGCGCTCCGCGGTCCGCGAGGCGCTGGCGGCGCTCGAGATCCTCGGCATCGTGGATGTGCGTCCGGGGTCTGGCACCTACCTGCGCGGCACCGCGAGCGAGCTGCTGCCGCAGACGCTCCGCTGGGGTCTGCTGATCGGCGAACGCAACACGGCGCAGCTGCTGGAGCTGCGCGAGGGGCTGGAGATCTACGTCGCCCGGCTGGCGGCGGCCCGGGCGGATGCCGGGGTGCTCGCGCGTCTGGAGAAGGATCTCGCCCGGATGCGCTCCACGACCGATGACCTCGCCGCGTTCGCCCGCGCCGACCTCGACTTCCACCACACGCTCGCCGAGGCCGCGGGCAATGCGACGCTCACCGACCATGTGCACGTCATCCGCTCGCTGCTGCAGGTGTACGCCGATCGCGCCGTCCATGACCCGGCGCAGGCCGAGCAGGCGACCGTCGAGCATGAGGCCGTGCTCGACGCCGTGCGCGCCGGAGACGGCGACGCCGCGGCATCCTCCATGGCTGTGCACATGGCCACCGCCACGGCGCGACTGCTCGCCGACCGGGGGAGCGAGGACCGCGTCGACGGTTCCGACGAGTCGCCCTCGCCGTAGTCGGACTGCCCGGCGATCAGGTCGTGGCAGCCTCGCTGTGCCGTCGGCGCAGGTCGGTGGCGCTCGGTATCCCTCGCGAGAAGAGGAGGGACAGGAGGCTGATGAGGATCAGCCCGAAGAAGGCGATGCGCAGCGACGACAGCTGGGAATCGCGGTAGACCGTCGCGAGGGTGTCGGCATCCGCGTCGCTCAGCCCGGCTTTCTCCGCGATCGCGGCCACGTCGGCGGCGGGGACGATCGTGACGCCGTGCTCGGTGGCCGCGGCCACGGTCGTCTTCGTGCCGTCCGGCAGGTCGCTCGCCGCGACGCCCGATGCGAAGGAGGTCGACAGCGCGCCGATGAGGATCGAGCCGATCAGCGCGGTGCCCAGCGACGAGCCGAGGTTCTGGAACACGCCCTGCAGGCCGCCCACCTCGCTCGTCTCCTTCTCCGTCACGCTCGACATGTTCACGTTCCCGAGCTGCGAGGCGAGCAGCCCGAGCGCGGCGCCGGACAGGAACATCCCGGTGGCGAAGAGTCCGCTGCGCAGGTCGCTCGTGGCCGAGCCGAGCAGGATCAGAGCGCTGACGACGAGGATCAGCTGTCCGATGCGCACGATCGTCCGCGGCGAGGCGCGGCGCGAGAGCCGGGTGCCCACGATCGAGAACAGCACCAGCGCGATCGACAGCGGGAAGATCCGGATGCCGGTCTCCAGCGCGTCGAGGCCGAGCGTCATCTGCAGGTAGACCGGCACCATGAAGAACAGCCCGGCGGTCACCGTGTACTGGGCGCCCAGCACCGACAGTCCGCTGCGCAGCGCCGTGATCGAGAACATCCCGACGTGCACGAGCGGTGGGCGCCCGGTGCGTTCCAGATGGCGCTGTCGGGAGACGAACAGGGCGAGCAGGGCGACCCCGACCACGATGAACCAGGCGGCGGGGGAGATGCCGAGCGGGGTGATCGTGACGCCGCCGATGACGGGCGGATTCAGCGGCAGGACCCACCCCCAGATCTTGCTCTGCAGCATCCCGAACACCACGGCCACGAGTCCGACGGAGGAGAGGGCGACGCTGAGGACGTCGATGCGGATGGGCTGTCGCGGCGTGGGGTCGGTGATGATCCGGGCGCACAGCACCACGCCGATCATGATGACCACCTCGGCGACGAACACGTAGCGCCAGTCGAAGTACGTCGTCACGTACCCGCCGATCAGCGGCCCCGCGGCGACGGCGGCGCCGGAGACCGCCCCGATGATCGCGAAGGCCGTGATGCGCTCGCGCCCGCGGTAGTTGTCGGCGACGAGGGCCGCGATCGCGGGGATGACGAGCACCGCCCCGAGGCCCTCGATGACCGACCAGCCGAGGAAGAGGAACTGCACGTTCGGGCTCAGCGCCGTGATCAGCGACCCCGCGGCGTAGATGCAGGAGCCGATCACGAACGCTCGGCGACGACCCCATACGTCGCCCAGCTTCGCGCCCAGGAGCATGAACGCGGCCATCGTGAGGGTGTAGAACGTGATCGCGCCCTGCATGGCGGCCACCGTGGTGTCGAGGTCGGTCACCACGGTCGAGATCGACACGTTCATCACGGTGCCGTCCAGGACCATCACGAACTGGGCGGATCCGAGCACGGCGATGACGCTCCATCTCTTCATGACGGCTCCTTCAAGGCTGCGGATGATGCGGGTCCGGATGATGCGGGTGCGGATGACGCAGCGACGGATGATGCGGGCGCGGTGCGTGCGCTCGTGCCGCGCATGATGCGGGCGACGGCGGTGATGAGGAAGAGCTGGCCGGTGATGGCCTCGGCGACCGCGACCGCCTGCGGACCCGCGCCGGTCGGGACGAGATTGCCGTAGCCGGTGGTGGTGAGCGTCGTGAACGAGAAGAAGAGCTGGTTGGCGAGCGAGTCGTCGTCCGCCCCGTCGAACATCGGCACCGACGACACGAGGGAGAACAGGTTGAAGACGAAGGTGAAGAAGAGGCCGACCAGCACATAGGCGGTGATGGCGGCCAGCAGGGCCTCGAGGTTGAGTCCGCGGCGCGTGACCTGGTGCGTGATGATCGTGGCCGGGGCGACCAGCAGCGCGATCATCGACGCCGTCGAGAAGACGATGTCGAGCGCGTGGCCGCTCGCACCGACGAGCGCCGCGACGATGGTGGCGAGTCCGGCTGCAGACAGGATCACCCACGCGATGCGCTGCACCAGCGGTCGCGTCCCGGTGACGTGGAACACCACGGCGACCGTCACCAGGATCACGAGGAACGCCCACGGACTCGGGTTCGTGCCGCGTTGCGCGGCGCACAGCGCATACGACACGACGAGGAGCACGAGGACGATCGCATACCCGGATGCCCCGCCGAGGAAGCCGTCGGGGCGTCTGCTGCGCACGCGGGAAGACCTGTCTCGGCGGGGAGCGCTCACCGTCCCGGCTCCTCGGAGGCCATCGACGGCAGGCGTCCGGATGCGAGCGCCTCGCGGAGTGCCGCGTGGTCGCGGTCGTTCTGTTCGGCGTAGGTGTCGGCGAAGGCGCAGACCGCCTCGTCGAAGGCGCGACCGCGGCCGAGGTAGCCGGCGACCTCCAGGCGATCCCCGCTCCTGGCGTGTGCACGGGCGAGAGTCTCGCCGCAGATGCGCGCGTAGAGTGCGGCGCCGCGCGGAGTCATCGCATCCGGGTCGATCCCGCCCTTCCAGTCGTGGACCTGGCGGACGTAGAAGTCGCGCGTGATGCCGTCGGCGCCGGTCACCCGCTGCCATCCCAGGAAGATGTCGCTGGCCGCCTGCATGAGCCGCTGCCCGCGCACGACGCGTTCCCCCTCTCCCGCATGCTCTCCGGCGCCGAGGAATCGTTCGAGCACCGACGGCTGGGCCGTCTTGGCCTGCAGCAGCAGCGGGTCGTCGTCGTTGCGTCCGCTGAGGAGGATGACCCAGGCGCGGGTGCCCACGCTGCCGATCCCGCCGACCGTCCTCGCCATGTGCCGGTAGCGGTACTCGGAGATCGGATGCCGGTCGCCGGGCAGGGTCACCCGGTACGCGGCGAGGAGCTCGCGCATGGTGCCCACCTCGTCCGGCACACCGTCGCCGTCGGGAAGCAGGTCTTCGACCGGGGTCAACAGCGGCGGGTTCGGGATGATGCGCAGCTGGCCGTCGACGACGCGGACGAGTCGCGCGAACGACCGCATCCGATCGCGCTTGCGGGCCTTCTTCAGCGCGGCGTCGAGCCGTAGGACGGTCTCGTCGTCGGCCTGCCGTCGATCCCGCTCCGCCCGGACCCGTCGCCGCGCGCTCTCGGCGTCGAACCGGTCGTACCAGGCGTCGAGGACGGGGGAGTCGGCGGCGCGGCGCATCGCTCTCCGGTACCCGCGGACCGAGGCGCGGACGCAGGCGCGGATCTCCTCGGCCGAGAAGCCGCGATGGCGTCCGGCCACGGCGAAGCTCGTCGCGAGCCGCTTCAGATCCCACTCGAACGGCCCGGGAAAGGTCTCGTCGAAGTCGTTCATGTCGAAGATCATCCGGCGCTCCGGGGTGCCGAACAGCCCGAAGTTCGACAGGTGCGCATCCCCGCACAGCTGCACGGTGATCCCGGTGTGCGGCATCGTGGCGAGGTCGGATGCCATCAGCAGGGCGGCTCCGCGGTAGAAGGCGAAGGGGGATGCCGCCATTCGCTCGTACCGCAGCGGCACGATGTCGAGGTCCCGTGTGGTGGCCTGCCCCTCCAGGAGGGCGATCGGGTCAGGACGGCCCGGGCCGGGTTCCCACGGTCCCTGCTGCGAGCGCGGTGCACGGGCACGGGCGTCGCGGCCGTGGCTCCGTCTCGTGACGAACTCCGGCGCCACGGCGTCCGGCGCCCGGAAGTCGTCGCTCGCGCCGGCGTTCTCGCGTCTCACCATGTCGCACCTCGCGCCCGTGTGTCGACGGCGCGGGAGCCGGAGGGCCGGAGGAGGTTCCCCGGGCCGGGTGCGGGCGGCGTCGCACCGTCATCGTCGCACTGCCCGACGGCGACGGGGCGACCGTGTCACCCTTTCGGGGCGATGCACCCGCGTGGCGGTGGGTGCGCTCAGGCGGGGGAGGGCGTGCCGCGTTTCGCGCTCGCGCCGCGCATGATCCGTGCGACGGCCGTGATCAGGAACAGCTGGCCGGTGATGCCCTCCGCGATGGCGATCGCCTGCCCGCCCGTTCCGACCGGGACCAGGTTGCCGTACCCCGTCGTGGTGAGGGCCGTGAAGGAGAAGAAGAGCTGGTTGCCGAGGGAGTCGAGGCTCTTCTCGCCGAACATCGGGGTCGGCGAGATCTGCGACATCAGGTTGTAGACGAACGCGAAGAACATCCCGACGAGGATGTACGCCGTGATGGCCGCCAGCAGTGCCTCCAGGTCGAGCCCGCGGCGGGTGACCTGATGGATGATGATCGCACCGGGCGCGACCAGCAACGCGATCATCGATGCGGCGGACAGCGGGATCGCCAGCACCGGGCCGTCGATGCCGAACGCGGTGGCGATGATCGCGGCGGCACCCGCGACGGACAGCACCACCCACGACACGCGCTGCACCAGGCGCCGTGCCCTGGTCACGTGGAACACGATCGCGACCGTCGCCAGCATCGCGAGGAACGCCCACGGGCTCGGGTCGGTGCTGGGCTGCGTGGCGCACAGCCCGTAGGAGACGATGAGCAGGGCGAGGACGATCGCGTAGCCGACGCCGCGGTCATCCCAGGAGCGGCGGATCCGGGCGGTGTCGTGATCCGCGTTCCTCGTGTCTGGGCGGGGCATGGCTGGTCCTCTTCCGCGCGGTGGACGGCGACGTCCACGATGTGCGGCCAGTATCCCAGCGCCCGTGCGCATCCCCGGTCAGTGCGGGTGCGCGTCGGTCAGAAGGGGGTCGTCCCTCTCGGTTCGTCTCTGCTCGCCCGACCCGTTATGATGGCTAGGTGCATCCGTGCTTTCGAGTCGGATGCCTGGAGACGTCGCATAGTCCGGCCGAGTGCACCACCCTGCTAAGGTGGAGTCCCCTCACGGGGACCAGGGGTTCAAATCCCCTCGTCTCCGCACTTGTTTCAGCTGGTCATAGCTGATTTCCGCGTGGCCCCGAGAGGGCTACCCCACGCCCCGACCGCTGCGGTGTCGACACACACGAGAAACCTCCGGTCGATGCCGCTGGGGACGGTCGTCGATCCGGAGGTTCTCGCTGCTCGGGCCGGTCATCGAGCTCCGGCGAGCAGCAGCGCGTGCAGGTCATGGCCTCCGCGTGTGGGGATGCGTGGCTCGCTGGACGCGCTGGTCGGTCACAGCTTCTCGGGCCGGGGAGCGGTCCACGTGCCGTCGAGGACCGACGGCCGCGGACGGTAGAGCCGCAGCACGTAGTTCCAGCCCGGCATGATCGGAAGGGCGTTCGCGACGCCGTCGAGCTGCACGCCGAAGCGGATCGTCACTCCGCCGTCCCCGTCCCTGACCGCGGTGAGGCTGTTGATGCTGTTGACGCCGAGGCTGTTCTCCTCGAAAAAACCGGCGGCGTTGTAAAGCGACACCGACCAGAAGGCGTCGACCGGCACGTCGACGAGCCGGAGCCGGTACTCGTCGACGGGGAGGTCCTCGTCCACGCTGATGTACGTCGCCTCGTACTCGGGGAGGCCGCCCCAGCCGGACGCCGTGCCGAGGAGGTGCCGGATCGGGTCGACCTCCTCCACCGTGCCGAACGCGTGGTGGTACTTGCTGACCCCGCGGGCCAGCGCGAGGAGCGCGTCGCGGGTCTCCGTCTGGGACTGCTCGTCGTACTCGGGAAGCGGATACGGCCCCGAGCCGCCGCCCGTGATGGCCAGGGCGTTCTGCAGCCGGTTCACCTCCGCGACGTCGTCGGGGTTCTGCGGGTCGACGAGGATGCGCACGATGAGCGCCGCGTGATCGGTGCCGACGAAGTCGCGCGTGAGGCGGTGCTCACCCGACTCGCGCAGGATGATCGGACCGTAGTGGTCCTGGTTGATGACCCACACCGAGATGTAGCGCTCACCGGTGTCCGGCAGCGTGACGGTCACGCCGTCGCGCACATCGATGATCGCGCTGCTGTAGAGCGTGTCGCGGTTCTGCCGGATGATGGGCTGGTCGTCGAGCGGCTTCAGCTCGTAGGTGTGGTTCCACGCACCCACCCCGGTGCCGGCGGAGAGTCGGGAGAACATCAGGTCTGTCTCCGCCCTGTTGAAGTTCAGGACGTTGACCGGGATCGCGGACATGGGGGTTCCTTTCGAGGGGTGGGGACCAGGCGACGGCGCGGGTGCGTTCAGAGGGAGCCGATGCCCTTGCCGAGCATGAGGACGCCGATGACGGCGAGCAGCACGGTCGTGATCACCGCGTTCTCCCTCGCGAGCCACCGGTGGAAGGCTTCCATCGGCGCGCGCAGCCGATCGGCGGAGAGCGTGAACGCGATGACGGGGATCACGACGGTGGAGACGGCGCAGGCGATGAAGACGGCCGCGGCGACCGCGGTGGACGCGGTGGATAGGCCCGCGCTGCCGACGATGAAGCCCGCACTGGCGGCGATCAGCAGGTTCTTGGGGCGGGGGAGCGAGAGCAGCAGCCCCAGCCCGAGCGCGCGTCCGAACGTGAACGAGTCGACCGCCGACATCCACTTCGGCAGCGTCGGATCCTCGCCGGGAGCGGGTCGTCCGCGCCACTGCTTCACCGCGAGCAGGAGCAGGAGCGCCGCCAGGACGAACTGCACGACCGCTCGCACCGCGTCCGGGCCGCTGCTGTCGGCGGGAACCGGGAGGACGCCCGCGAGGATCACGAACACCGCGACGGGTACGGCGACCCCGACGCACCAGCCGATGAGGAACCCGGGACCGGTGCGTCCGGCATTCGGGGAGAGCAGCATCAGGATGATCGCGACGATCGTCAACGGACTGATGGCGATCGCGAGCGTCAGGGGAAGCGTCTCCCCGATCACCGAACCCAGCATGCTCTCGTCCCTCTCGACCGACGGCACCCCGGTGACGGCTCCCGTATCGTCGGGAAGCGCCGGCCCCATCCCCGCCATGCTTGCGGATGCCGGACGTCGGGAACGGGCGTCTCATCCTCCAGGGATGAGTTCTCGTCCGTCGGGTCAGGCGGTGTCGTGTCAGGCGGGGGCGTCGACCGAGCGCGCGGTGCCGATCGGCTCGACGTCCGTGCTCTCGTCGGCGATGCCGAAGCGGATCAGGGCGCGCGGGTCGGCGCGGTAGTCGGGCGGAGCGGTGTCCAGCGCGCTCGCCTCGAGCAGGGTGAAGTCGGCCGACGTCCCGATCAGGCGCAGCGTTCCCACCGGGAGGCAGTCGGCGATCAGCTGGAATTCCGAGTCCAGCTGGCGCAGCGTCGCACCGGTGATCGACCAGGCCGTGAACTCGTTGGCGGTCCGCGTGCTGATCCAGTTCTGCTGGGCGATCCCCGTCACGCGCAGCAGGGCGGTGTTCCCCCGCAGGCGTGGCGATTGCCGCAGCTCCAGGAGCACGCCCGCCGTCCCGCCCAGGACGTCGACGACGATCCGGGTGATCTGGGCGCCGATCAGCGCATCCGCATGGAGGAAGGGATTCTCCGCTTCCGGCAGCTCCGGGAGCGCGCGGGGGATACCGATGAGCAGGTCATGCACCTTCACGTCGATCTTTCTCCCCAGCTATCCCCACACAAAACGATATGTGATCCCCGTTCACAAACTCTGAATGCCGAGTGTGAACAGGGAGATCTCGGAACGGATGACCCCTCCGGCCGACCGCATCGGACCAGAATGATCGGGTGTGCTCCGCTGCGGGCCGGACACGATGGCAGGGAAAGGAGGACCCCATGATCGGCACGCTCAACGCCGTGGTGGATCTGGTCGCGGCCACGCCACCGGAGGAGGAGATCGACGTCGCCGCGTTCGCTCGCGCGCACGGGACGACGGAGTATCACCTGCGCCGGATGTTCTCGGCGCTCGCGGGGATGCCGCTCTCGGAGTACGTGCGCCGGCGCCGGATGACGCACGCCGGGGCCGAGCTCGCCGCGGGTGCGTCCAGCCTGCTCGACGTCGCCGTCCGTCACGGCTACGGCTCGGTCGAGGCGTTCGGTCGCGCGTTCCGTGCGGTGCACGGGATCAGTCCGGCCGACGCGCGCCGAGAAGGGGGTCCTCTCCGCACACAACCCACGCTCCGGTTCCGCCTGAGCGTCGAAGGGAGCACGCCGATGGACGTCACCATCACCCACCTGCCCGCAACGGTCCTCGCCGGTCACGCCGTCGAGGTCCCGCTCCTCCATGAGGGCGTCAACCCGCACATCCAGGCGCACATCGCCGCGATCCCGCCGGAGGAGCATGCGCGCCTCAAGGCTCTCGGGAACGCCGAGCCCTCCGGAATCCTCGCCGTCACGGCGGACATCGAGCCGGATGCGCCGGAGGGGACGCTGCTGACATATCTGCACGGCGTCGCGCTGCAGGTCGCCACCCCGGTTCCGGACGACCTCGACGTCATCCGGCTCGACGACGGCACCTGGGCGGTCTTCGCCGCCCGCGGCCCGTTCCCCCAGACGCTGCAGGACCTGTGGGCGGCGACCGCGACCGAGTGGTTCCCGTCGAATCCCTGGCGGCTCCGCCCGGGCCCGTCGATCGTCCGCTACCTCGAGTTCACGGGCGACTTCGCCTCGTGCGAGCTGTGGCTGCCGATCGAGCAGAGCTGACGGCGGACACGGCACGGGACGGGCACGCCGCCCGTTCCGTGTCCGACCCCCGTGCCACACTGGCCGCACGACCGAGGGAGGCACGTCATGGCGGCGATCGACCCGAAGAAGACGCTCGACGCGTACCGGGCGAGGCGGGGCGAGTTCCGCATCGTCGAGGTGCCGCCGATGACCTACCTGATGGTCGACGGGGCGGGGGATCCGAACACCTCGACGGCCTTCTCGGAAGCCGTGTCAGCCTTGTTCCCCCTCGCGTACACGCTGAAGTTCGCGAGTCGACGTGAGCTCGGGATCGACACCGTGGTGATGCCCCTCGAAGGCCTCTGGCACGCGCCGGACATGGACGCGTTCACCTCCCGTCGCGACAAGCAGGCCTGGTTGTGGACCCTCATGATCATGGTCGGCGACCACATCACCGCGCCGATGTTCGCCGACGCCGTGGAGGTGGTCGCGCACAAGGCGACCACGAAGGAGGAGCCGGTGCCGGCGCTGGAAGCCGTGCGTCTGGAGACGCTCGACGAGGGCGCCAGCGTGCAGACCCTCCACGTCGGTCCGTTCGATGACGAGGGCCCCGTGCTCGACGATCTCCATCACCGCTTCATCCCCGACCGCGGGTTGCGCATGCGGGGGACGCATCACGAGATCTACCTGAGCGACCTGCGTCGTACCGACCCGGCGAAGCTGCGCACCATCCTCCGGCAGCCGGTGGTGCCGGCCGTCTGACCGGTGGGCGCCGGGAAATCAAGCCCCTCGGCGCAGCCCGGCCTCGACGGATACGCTTCATCGATGAGCACGGTCAAGCACGCCGCCCGGGTCGCCAAGGGGTCCTCCGCCTTCCGACGGATCGCCCGCGCCGGGTTCGTCGTCCTCGGACTGATCCACGTGATCATCGGCTCGATCGCCATCTCGATCGCCGCGGGCGCGTCCGGAGACGCCGACCAGGACGGCGCGATGGAGCAGATCCGACAGAACCCCGTCGGCGGTCTGCTCCTCCTGCTCGTCGCCGTCGGTCTCCTCGCGCTGGCCGTCTGGCAGATCGCGAGCGCCTTCCTCGCCACCGACCCCGCCGAGACCAAGAAGTGGGGACAGCGCATCAAGCTCTTCGGCATCGCCCTCGCCTACCTCGTGGTCGCAGGCATGGCGTTCATCTACGCACTGGGCGGCAACGCCGACTCCGAGACCGCGTCGAAGACGCTGAGCGCCGTGGTCCTGTCCGCTCCCGGGGGCGTGGTGCTGCTCGTCATCATCGGCCTCTCCGTGGTCGGCGTCGGCGTGGGCTTCGTGGTCGGCGGGTTCACACGCGGGTTCGAGAAGCTGCTCGATCTGCCCTCGGGCGTCGCCCGCCGGGGCATCGTCACGCTCGGCATCGTCGGCTACTTCGGCAAGGGCATCGCCGTCGCCGTGACCGGGGTGCTGTTCGTCGTGGCCGCGGTGACACAGGACCCCGAGAAGGGCGCGGGGCTCGACGCCGCTCTGCACAGCCTGCTCGAGCTGCCCCTCGGCGGTCTCGTCCTGGGAGCGGTCGGCGCAGGCTTCGCGGTCTACGGCGTCTTCTGCATCGCGCGAGCCCGGTTCGCCCGCATGTGATCACGGAGTTCGGCGCCGCTCACGCGCTCGCCGGCTTCTCGCTCCACACCAGCAGGAACGCGCCGAGGGCGATCATGAGGCCGCCGCCGGTCGCGCCCATCGCCTCGATCCGTCGCGGCGAACGCCCGAACCATTCGCGGGCGGCACTCGCGAGGAGCACCCACACCGCGTCGCAGGCCACACCGATCGTGACGACGATGGCCCCGAGCACGAAGAGCTGCACGGGGACCGACCCCGCATGCAGATCGACGAACTGCGGCAGGATCGCCAGGAAGAACGCGATCGACTTCGGGTTCGTCACGCCGACGACGAACCCCTCGACGAGCAGTCGGACCCCGGAGCGCTTCGTCGGTGCGGAGACGATCGCGCGGGCGGCATCCTTCCGATGACGGATCGCCTGGATGCCGAGGAAGATCAGGTAGCCGGCGCCGAGAACCTTGACGATCGTGTACAGCACGATCGACTGCGCGATCACCGTGCCCACGCCGAGCGCGACCGCGACGACGAGCACGATCGAGCCGACGGCGGTGCCGAGGATGCTGAGGAAGCCACCCAGGCGGCCGAGGGCCATCGCCCGGCCGATCGTGAACAGCACGGTCGGCCCCGGGATCACCACCATGATGAAGGCCGCGATCACGAAGGTCGTGAGGGTCTCAGCGCTGAACATGGTGCGAGCCTAGGGGTGCGCGGGCGTGCGGCGCGAGCACCCCTCGACCCGATGTCAGCCCTGGCCCCAGAAGCGGTCCTCCGCCTCCTGGTCCTCGCTCATCAGCCAGACCTCGACGATGCGGGCCTCGGCCACGCGGAAGACGTCGACGCCGTGCTGGTCGAGGTCGTCGTGCCCGGGGCGCTGTGCACGGAAGCGGACGGTCGCCGAGACCAGGTCGCCGCTCTCGGTCGCCGACTCGGTCTCGAGCGCGAACGTGCCACCGCTCAGCTCCATGAAGCGGCCGAGGTGCGCGAGGATCGCGTCCGGTCCGACGTGGTCGCCCGACACCTGGTTCTCGCCCGGCTGGTGCCAGACGGCATCCGGATGGAAGGTCGCCGCCAGCGCCTCCATGTCTCCTGCGGCCATGGCCGCACCGTACTGTCCTACGACGTCGATCGCCGACATGATGCTCCTCCTGAAGGGTCGGTACTGTGGGCATCCAGCGTCTCGACCGGGACGCGGTTACTTCAACGTCACCGGACGGAGCGGCGCATGTCGAGCGAGTGGACGGTCTTCTCGGCGAAATGCCCCTCCCGTGCATCGCTGGCCCGGATCGCCAACAAGTGGACGGCCATGATCGTCGTGCTCCTGCACGAGCAGCCGCTGCGTTTCGGAGAGCTGCACCAGCGGGTGGACGGGATCACGAAGAAGGTGCTCGTCGACACCCTCCGTGCGCTGGAACGCGACGGCATGCTGGAGCGCGCCGTCGGCACGGACGGTCACTCCCGCTATGTGCTCACTCCGCTCGGGCGCACGCTGCACGAACCGCTCCGGGCGCTGCAGATCTGGGCCGAGTCGCATGTCGACGACGTCCGCGAGGCGCAGGACCGCTACGACGAGGTCGCCGACGACAAGATGCTCGACGGTCGCTGAGCGGGCGGGCCCACCCGTGCTCCACAGGTGGGAAACTGGAACGATGAGCGTTTCTTCCGGTGTCGACGTGATCGCCCCTCTCAGCGAGACCGAGGTGCGGCGGATCCGCGAGGACTTCCCGATCCTGCACACGCAGGTGCAGGGGCATCCGCTCACCTATCTCGACTCCGGCGCGACGTCGCAGCGGCCGACCGCCGTGCTCGACGCGGAGCGCGCGTTCGCGACCACCCTGAACGCCGCGGTGCACCGCGGGGCGCACACCCTGGCGGCGGAGGCGACCGAGCTGTTCGAGGATGCTCGTAGCACCCTGGCCCGCTTCGTGGGGGCGCACGACGACGAGATCGTCTGGACGTCGAACGCGACCGAGGCGATCAACCTCGTCGCGTACTCGCTGTCGAACGCCTCGCTCGGACGCGGGGGAGCGGCGGCCGATCGGCTGCGACTCCGGGAGGGCGACGAGATCGTCACGACCGAGATGGAGCACCACGCGAACCTCATCCCGTGGCAGGAGCTCGCCGCCCGCACGGGCGCGACACTGAAGGTCATCCCCCTCGACGACGACGGCGCGTTGCGGCTCGACATCGCCGCCGAGATGATCGGCGAGCGGACGAGGCTCGTGGCGTTCACGCACGTCTCCAACGTGCTCGGTGTGATCAACCCCGTCGAGCAGCTGGTCGCGCTCGCCCGCCAGGTCGGCGCACTCACTCTTCTCGACGCGTGCCAGTCGGCCCCGCACCTGCCGCTCGACGTGCGTGCACTGGGTGTCGACTTCGCCGTGCTCTCCGGTCACAAGATGCTCGGACCCACGGGCATCGGCGCGCTCTACGGTCGCCGCGAGATCCTGGCGGCCATGCCGCCGTTCCTCACCGGCGGCTCGATGATCACCACGGTCACCACCACCGAGGCCGAGTACCTCCCGCCGCCGCAGCGGTTCGAGGCCGGCACGCAGCGTGTGTCGCAGGCGATCGCGCTCGCCGCGGCCGTGGACTACCTGAGCGAGGTCGGCATGTCCCGCATCGCCGCGCACGAGGCCGCCTTCGGCCGTCGCCTCGTCGAGGGCCTGAGTGCGATCGACGGGGTGCGGGTGCTCGGCGCCGGCATCGACCTGCCGCGCGTCGGGCTCGCGAGCTTCGACGTGGCCGGCATCCACTCCCACGACGTGGGGCAGTTCCTCGACGACCTCGGCATCGCCGTGCGGGTAGGTCACCACTGCGCGCAGCCGCTGCACCGGCGCCTGGGCGTGACCTCGTCGACCAGGGCGAGCACATACCTGTACACGACGGACGCCGAGGTGGAGGCCGTGATCGACGGCGTCGCCGGGGCGATCGACTTCTTCCGGAGGGGCGCATGAGCGACCTGCAGAACCTGTACCAGGAGCTGATCCTGGACCACTCGCGCACCCCGCACGGATATGGGCTGCGCGAGGAGATCCCCGCGCAGTCGCATCAGCTCAACCCCACCTGCGGAGACGAGATCACCCTGCAGGTGCACCGCGGCGCCGACGGCAGCGTCGAGGCGATCGCGTGGGAGGGGCATGGATGCGCGATCTCCCAGGCCTCGGCCTCGCTGCTCGCCGAGCTCGCCGAGGGGCTGAGCGTCGACGACCTCGAGGTCCGCATCGCGGCGTTCCGCGAGGCGATGCGCTCGCGCGGGAGGATCGAGCCCGACGAGGAGCTTCTCGGCGATGCGGCGGCCCTCGGCGGGGTCTCGAAGTACGTCGCGCGGGTCAAGTGCGCCATGCTCGCCTGGGTCGCCGCGGAAGACGCCCTCACCCGCAGCTGAGTCGTCGACGGCCGCTCGACGCGCGGCGTCTTCACGGGAATAGTCGCGTCCGGCGGACGTTGGGCCGTACATGACAACTCTCGGAATCATCGGTGCAGGACACATCGGCAGCCAGATCGCACGCGTGGCGCTGGCCAACGGGTACGACGTGGTGATCGCCAACTCACGCGGACCGGAGACCCTGGCAGACCTGGTCGCCGACCTCGGGCCGCGCGCGAAGGCCGCGACGGCGGAGGAAGCGGCCGCCGCTGCCGACGTCGCCGTCGTCACCGTTCCCCTCCGCGCGATCGGCGAACTGCCCGCCGCGCAGCTCGCCGGCAAGATCGTCCTCGACACGAACAACTACTACTTCGAGCGCGACGGGCGCATCGAGGCACTCGACAAGGGCGAGACCACCACGTCGGAGCTGGTGCAGCGTGCGCTCCCCGGCGCGAAGATCGCGAAGGCGTTCAACCACATCTACGCCTCCGAGATCACGAGCGACGGCACGCCGGCGGGAACCGCGGATCGTCGAGCCCTGGCCACGGCCGGAGACGACGCCGAGGCCGTCGCGTTCGCCACGCGGTTCTATGACGAGGCCGGCTTCGACACCGTCAACGTCGGGCCGCTCAGCGAGTCGTGGCGGGTGGAGCGGGACCGTCCGGCCTACGTGGTGCGGCAGAACGCGGAGGAGCTCACGGCGAACCTCGCGATCGCGAACCGCCTGCCCTGAGAGGTCGTCCGGGACAGGGCGACGGGCGTCTGCGCCTCGTCGCCCTGCTCCGGATCTCCCGAGTGCCCGGGCGTCTTGGGATACCAAAAGTTGAGGAACCACCGTCGGAGTGCGAGAATGCCCAGATGGCGGGGGCTATGGGGAGAAGCGGCGAACTCGAGTCGGTGCGGGTCACGCGCATCCTGCGTGACGACATCGTCCTCGGACGTCGTGTGCCGGGGTCGCGTCTCGTCGAGCGCGACATCGCCGCGGAGCTGAACGTGTCGCGGCTCCCCGTGCGCGAAGCCATCCGCACGCTCGTCGCGGAGGGCGTCGTCGTCGCCCGTCCTCGCACCTGGGCCGTCGTCCGCGAGTTCACCGATCGCGACATCCAGGATTTCGCCGAAGTGCGGGAGGCCATCGAGACGCTGATCTTCGTCTTCGCGGCCGAGCGGCACGACGAGCACGGCATCGCCCGCATCCGTGCGGCCTACGAGCGCGAGCTCGCCGCAGCGAATGCCGACGACTCGGAGGCCGCCCGGATCGCGGCCGCGGAGTTCCACGAGATCGCCGTCGAGCTCGCTGCGAACGAGATGCTCGGCGAGCTCATCGCGGTGTTCCTCACCCGATTGCGCTGGCTGTTCGGCCAGCATGACGATCTGCTCGCGATGGCGGACGAGCACCGCATCATCCTCGAGGCGATGACCGCACGGGACACGGTCGCGCTGCGCCGGATCGTCCCCGCGCACCTGGCGAGCGGGCAGGCCGCGGCCCAGCGGCGCCTCGCGAAGGCCACCGACCTGGTCGTCTGAACCGCGCCGCCGCCGTCCGCACGTATTCGGGGACGACAGCGACGTCTCCGGTTGTATATTGGTGCGATCGGAGTCGGTCCGGAAACGTTGCGCTGTCCTGGGGAGCGAGATGCGGAATCTTGCTGTCGCGGTCGGATGCCTGCTGGTTCTCGGCGGAGTCGCGCTCGTCGTGATCGCCGATCAGGAACGTCAGGCGGCCGTCACCGCCGTCAAAGCGGAGATCGTGCGCGTCGAGCACGCGCTGGCGGAGTCGCGCGGCGACAACCGCGAGCTCGCGGAGAAGCTCACCGCGCTGCGTTCGGAGATCGCCGAGCAGGATGCGGAGATCGCGGACACGACGGGGTTCCTGAAGTGATGCGCCGGGTCATGGCCGTCACCGTCGCCGCGATGATGGTGCTCTCCGCCGGGGTGTACGCGCGCACGGCCGCGCTCGAGCAGGAGCGGACGGCGGCCGTGGCGGAACTCGGTGCGCTGCGGCAGCAGTCGCACCAGACGGCCCAGCGCACCGACTACCTCGCGGGGGCCGTCGAACGCGCCGAGCAGGACTCCGAGGATCGGGCGTCGGTGCTCGCGGTCCGCCCGGCGTTCGTGACCGAGGTCACCGCACTGGCCAAGGCGCTCGAGGGCGCCCAGGGCATGGTCGACACGTCCGCGCACCGCGCGGCAGCGCTGTCCGCCCAGCAGACCGTCCTCACCGAGAAGTCGGACCCCGACACGGTGACGGCCGCGACCGCCACCGTCCACGCGCTCACGGAGAAGGTCGGCACCGAGGTCGCCACGTGGCAGGCGGCGCAGAGCTCCGGCCCCGCGGGCCCGGCCTGGACGACGAGCGGACCGGGCGGGTACGCGCGGGTGCGTGCCGCGCTCGACCTGGTCGGCGGCGGGGGAGTCGGACTGTACGAGTCCTCGTCGTGCGCGGGCGGGAACGCTCCGGCGTGCGCCAACAGCAACGGCTACATCAAGTACCGCGCCGACATCGTGAACTGGAGCTCGGGGCGGTTGAACTGGGCGATGGCGCACGAGCTCGCGCACATCTATCAGTTCCGCGTGTGGGGCGCCCTCACGTCGTCCGGGGCATACGGTTCGCTGTTCGGCAACGACCCCGAGTTCCTCGCCAACTGCATGGCAGTGGTCCGCGGGTATCCGGGCTCGGTCGGCTGCAACGGCGAGCAGCAGGCCTGGGCATCCGGCATCTGGGTCGGCGCGGTCCGCTGATCCCCTCCGCCCGGTCCGTCCCTCAGGTGGCCGGTGTGGTGGTGTCGATGGCCTCGCGCAGCGGGCGTCGCATCACGCGCCAGTACGACGATGGGGCGATGCGGGTGAGGACGTCGATGAGCCGGGCCTCCCGCCCGACCATGGTGCGCGCGGCCCGTCGCTCGGTCGCCCGCACGATGCGCGCCGCGGCGTCCGCCGGCTCCGTGTGGTACATCGCGGCCTGCGCGGAGGCTGCCCGCGCGGCGACCGCGGGATCGATCGCGGCCGCGTACCGACCGTGCAGGATGATCCCGGTGCGCACGCCCGCGGGGTAGACGGCGCCCACGCTGACCGAGGTGCCCTCCAGCTCGTGCCGCAGCGCCTCGGAGAACGCCCGCACCGCGTACTTGCTCATCGCGTAGGGGATCCGCCCGGCTGGCGCCGCGAGGGCGTAGACGCTGGCCAGGTGCGTGATGTGCGCGGCCGGTGCGGCGCGGAGGGCGGGCAGCAGCGCCTTGGTGATCGAGACGGTGCCCCAGAGGTTCACGTCGGTCAGCCAGCGCATCTCCTCCATCGTGAGCTGATCGAGGTCGCCCAGCATCGAGGATCCGGCGCACGTGATCAGGGCGCTGATCCGCGGGTGCGCCGCCGTGATCTCGTCCGCCGCCGCGAACACCGCCTCGTCGTCGCGGAGGTCGACGACGTGCGTGGTCACGCGGGTGTCGCGGAGTTCCGCGGCCACGGTCGCGAGCGCCGCGCCGTCGTGATCGAGCAGGGCGAGGTGCGCGCCGCGCGCCGCCAGGAGTCGCGCGATGTCGGCGCCCATGCCGTTCGCGGCGCCGGTGATCACGGTGGTGCTGCCGGCGAGGTCGAGGTGTTTCATGCGTCTCCTGCGGGGCGTGATCCGGGTGCGAACCCGCGGATGTCGGAGGTGTGGGGCAAGCTGATTCCGAACCATTCTGGCCGACACCGGGCCGCAGTGATACCGGTACGCTCAAGGAGAGGAGGTACCGGTGGGACGGACAGCGGATGCCATCGCCGAAGGCGTCGCGATCGCGACCGCTGCCGCGCGCCTCGCCGTGAAGAATCACATCCTCATCGGCACCATCGCCGAAGACGGGGTCTTCGACATGGATCGGTACATCGACGATGCGCGTGAGGCGCTGCGTGCGATGGCCGAGGAGTCGGAAGAGGCCGCCGCCACCGTGACCGCCCTGCGCAAGCGCGCTCGGGGCCGGCATTCCGATCCGGTAGGCACGCACGACTACCGCGACCGTGATGTGCGCAACCTCCGTCGCCGGGCCAAGCAGTCCACCGGTGTGGCCGTGCGCCTGCGCGAGATCATGCAGGACCGGCAGCGTCTGGCCGAGATCGTCGAGGAGGCGCGGGACGCGGCCTGGGCCGACGTGCGCCACAACCTCGATCGCCGACTGCGGGTGGAGGGCATGCGCCCCGATCAGGATCCCGACTACGGACGCATGCGCGAAGCCCGCATGCAGGCGCTGCGACTCGTCGATCTGCAGGCTCTCTCCTCGGAGCAGAGAGCGAAGGCGAAGCGCCGGAAGAAGCAGCAGAAAGCCGAGACGGCGAGCGACTGAGGCCTCGTTTCGCTTTCGCGTCGGGACTGTTGTAGGCTGTTCCACGGCCCGCTGAGCGGGCTGGGCGCCCGTAGCTCAATGGATAGAGCATCTGACTACGGATCAGAAGGTTAGGGGTTCGAGTCCCTTCGGGCGCACACTGTGTTGAGACAGT